>ERZ772967.2305-NODE-2305-length-12372-cov-10.952261_pt1 | contig 12372 bp, 9 predicted proteins | sample MGYA00511677_ERZ772967 | MGnify/ENA primary metagenome ERZ772967 (study PRJEB29015, sample SAMEA2737931) | human oral metagenome | biome: human oral; feature: human-associated habitat; material: dental | place: China | collected 2146 ...
TGAACGGGTCGCAGACCAGCACGAGCCGGGCCTGGGGATGGGCGGCGACGGTGGCGGCATGGACCTTGCCGATGCGCCCCGCGCCTATCACTGCTATGCGCAGCATGTGGTTTCCTTCCTTGGAGTGAGATGCCCGCTGGGCGTGGAGGCCGGTTTGCTGGCCCCAATGCCGGTTTGCTGGGCGTATTCACGTTTGCCTGCGCTACAGCGCAGGCAAACAGCAACAGGTCCAGCAAACCGGGTACAAGGCCAGCAAACCGGCTTGTTCCGGGGACTGGGTCAGGGCGCGGGGACGATGATGTCGCGCACCAGGGCGTCGAGGTCCGCGTCGGCGGCCAGGAACTGGCGCAGCGTCTTGCGGGTGGGGCCGAACTCCTCGAACTCCTCGACGGTCATGCCGTCGGGCTCGTAGGCGCGGACGAAGTCCGGGATGCGCTCCAGCTCGGCGATGTAGTGCGGGTCGACGGGGTCGGCGATGCGCTCGCGGGTGGTGTAGCCGGAATCGGCGATGATCTTCTGCCACTTGAAGGGCGGGGAGACCACCACGTCGCCGCCGACGAACTCGGCCCACTGATTGACGTTGCGGAAAGCGGCTGCGAGCACGCGGGCGCGGTAGCCGCGCTCCTGGAAGATCTGGTAGGCGCGCTTCATGGCGGCGATGCCCGCCCATTCGAGGGCCGACGGGTCGATGAAGATGCCGTCGCGGGCCACGACGTGCTTCAGCCAGTCGTCGAGACGGCCCACCATGATCGTGACGACCGGCCCCATCTCGGAGGTGTCGTGCCCGGCGGCCTCGCGGGCCTTCAGGCCGCGTTCGATGGCCTCGGCGGCCTGCACGGCCTGCGGCACGGAGAAGGACACGGTGACGTTGATCGAGACGCCGCGCGAGGTGGCGTCCTCGATGGCCGCAAGGCCGGTCTTGGTGGCGGGGATCTTCACCACGATGTTGCGGGCCAGGTTGTGGAACTCCTCGGCCTGGTCGGCGAGCTTCTTGGCGTCGCGGTGGAAACGCGGGTCGGTCTGCACCGACAAGCGGCCGTTGCGTCCCTTGTGCTCATCGAAGATGGGCTCCAGGAGTTTCGCAGCCTCCTGCGACATGTCCTTGACGGCCTTCCAGCCGATCTCTGACTCGCCCCAGGTGGGGTTCGCGTCGGCGATGGCCTGGATGCGCGGCGCCCACACGTCGAGGTGCTTCTTGATGGTGCTGTAGGCGATGACCGGGTTGCAGGTGGCGCCGACGCCGCCGTACGAGATGGACTGGCGCAGCTCGTCCAGGTCGGAGGAATCGTTCCAGAGCGCCGTCGGGGTGTTGCGGGCGGCGTCCAGGAGAGGTCCTGGCGTGTACTCGATGTCAGTCATGAACTTCAGGCTCCTTCTCGGGGGTCGCGGCAGCGTCATCGCCGTCGTCGAACCAAGTCAACCCCAATGGCAACACCAAGTCAAGCGCTTGTAATGACAAACGACGTGGTGGCTGGGGTGTTGCGGGTCCTGTGTGATCGTCGGTTGTCGTCGGTTACTCGCCGGCTGACAGGCGTGGGCTGACGATGCCCAGCTCGAACCCCCGGATCACCGCCTGGAGGCGGTCTCGAACCCCGAGCTTGGTACAGGCATTGGCCAGGTAGGCCTTGACCGAGCCCTCCGAGATATACATTTTCTTGGCTATCTCGCGGTTGCTCAGTCCGTTTCCCAGGAACTGGAGCACCGAGATCTCGCGGGGGGCGAGCCCCACCTCCGTCGCGCTCGCCCCGGCGACGGCCTGGGTGTCGAGGGCGCCTCCGATCACCTGCCGCGCCATGAGGCGCACCACGGATGGGGACAGGGGGAGGCTGTCGTCCATTGCGTTCCTGATGGCTGCGAGGATCTCGTCGGGGCGGGCGTCCTTCACCAGGTAACCGGCTGCTCCGGCCCGAAGCGCCGGAACGACGTAGTCCAGTGTGGAGAACGTCGTCAGCGCGAGCACCCGGGTTCCCGGAATCTCCGAGACGATCTTCCGGGTGGCCTCGATCCCGTTGAGTCGAGGCATCTTGATGTCCATGAGAACAAGATCCGGTTCGAGGGCTTTCGCGGCCTCGACGGCGGCTTCCCCGTCCTCCGCGGTCCCCACGACGGACACACCGTCCTCATTTTCGATGAACGTTTTCAGCGCATGTAACATGAGCGGTTGGTCATCGACGATGAGGACGGTGATGTCTGCCATGTAAGGATTTTATGTTTTTCTCACCACTCTCGGCGACGGATCCTGGAAATGGTCACCACGACGCTCAGCGCCACCCAGATCAAACAGACGATCGCTGTGCCGATCATGGTGATGGGAGAGGTGAACGCCCCTTCCTGTGACGCTGCCCTGGCGCCCATGCCGAAGGTGATGAGGGTGAAGGGGTAGCCCGAGGCGAGTGGCGGCGCCGCCATGGTGAGCACCATGCCGATAATGATGCCTCCCAGCCCGACCGCCGAGAGGGCGGCGAAGGTGCGGAACCAGGTGGCCAGCATCATGGTGACCGTGCCGATGGCCCAGGCCCCCAGTGCGCCGCACAACCCCCACGGGAGGAGGAGGCCCGGTCCGGTGGGGTCGGTGAAGCGGAAGCCGAGGAGCAAGCCGGTGATCACGGCGGCCACGTAGTAGACACCCATGCCGATGAGAGCCAGCTCGAGAGCGACGAGCGTCTTGCCGAGCATGGCGGGAACGATCCGGTCGATCGAGACCGCCCGCTGCCAGCCGCGCGTCTGGTATTCGAGCGATTCGGCGTGGGCCAGGAACACGACGTAGAGCAGGGGCATGAAGACGGTGGTGACCATGATCCCACCCTGCGCCCAAATCGCAACCCACGTGATCCCCTGCTCCTGGAATGCGGACAGGTTGGTGGTGTAGTTCCACGCCCCCAAGATTTGGGCGAAGGCGGCGAGTATCACGGCTCCAATCAAGAACCACGAAGTGCGGATCTTGGTACGTTCGATCCGCCAGGCCGCGGCGAGGCCGATGCGACGACGCGGCGCAGCGATAGCGGTTGCTGCGGCATTCGTGGTCATGCGTTTTCCTCCTTGCGAATGACGAGCCTGGCCGACACGAAGGCCCAGGCCAGCGCGACGGCGGTGGCCAGAGCAACCAGCAACCAAGGATTGGAGGCCAGGGCGAAGTCGGCGCCAGCGGAGTTCCCGGGTGTGAGAGTTTCAAGGGGCGACCCGGCCATCAGCAGGCCCCAGGGCAGCAGCCAGCCGATTACGGGCATCTTGAGGGCTATCCCTGCCAGAGACGTGATCAACGTTCCGATGACGCCTATGATCACCCCGGCCGAGGAACCATCGAACAGGTTGCTCAGGGCCAGCTGTACGGCGCTGATTGTGAATACGCTCACGATGGTGAGGGCGATGATCAGCCAGAAGACTGCTGCATAGGACGGTGAATCCAGTAGCCCCGCCTGCGTCCCGACGAAGGCGGCGGATATCAGCATGATCATGCTGATGAGGGTTCCCAGCCCCGTGAGCAGTGCCAGTTTGGTCATGAACTGTCGCCGTGGCGATTCACCCAGGGCTCGGAACACCTGCCCCATGCGCCCCACTTGGTCGACGCCAGCGATACGGGAGGCGAGGAAGGCGATGGTTGGCCCGAGCAGCAACCACTGCATCTGCATGTAGTTGTGCAGGGAGAATGTCTTGAGTGCGTGGAGCCCTTGAGGGGAACGAGAGGCCTGGATCCCGATGATTGCCGTCAACCATACGGTTTCGAAGAGCGCAATCCCGAGAATGAGGAGAAGCAGTCTGCTGTTGCGGTGTTTGCGGATTTCGAGCGCGAGGGTGCTCATGCTCGTCCCCTCCTTCCGGTTGTCTGTGGTGAGGTGGGCATGACGACAGGGGTTTCCGTGAGTTCGAGGAAGGCCTCTTCGAGGCTCTTGCGTCGCAGCTCGACCCGCGCGATGCGCACCCCGGCTCCCACCAGCCGGGCCACCGCCTCGGCGATCAGATCGTCGCGCAGTGGCGGAAGAATGATTTCGTCGCCGGCGCTCTGGGGACGCAGGCCCAGAGCCTCCAGGTGAGCCACGGCAGCGTTCACGGGGGATACCTTCATCACGAGCTGCCCCTGGTCTCGCAGACCCGACAGGGGGCCCTGATAGCGGAGGTGACCGGATTGGATGATGCCGACGATGTCGGCCATCTGCTCGATCTCGGAGAGCAGGTGGGAGGAGACCATGACGGTGATGCCGCGGTCGTGGGCGAGCTGCACGATCAGGTTGCGGATCTCGGCCACACCGGCGGGGTCCAGGCCATTGGTCGGTTCGTCCAGTAGGAGCAGCTCGGGGCCGGAGATCAAGGCCATCGCGATGCCGAGGCGCTGTTTCATGCCCAGCGAGTACTGGCGCGCGCGTTTGCCGGCTGCGTCGGTGAGTCCCACGATGTCGAGGACAGCATCGACGGAGCTCTTGTCGCACGAGAGGTAGTCGGCGACGATGCGGAGGTTCTGGGCTCCCGTGAGGTGCGGGTAGAACGCGGGACCCTCGATGAGGGAACCGATCCTGGGCAGGATGTCTGCCCTGTTCGCGCGAAGATCCCGGCCAAAAACGCGCACCTCGCCCTCGGTGGGTTTGGCCAGTCCTAGAAGCATCTTCATGGTGGTGGACTTCCCGGCGCCGTTCGGGCCGAGGAAGCCGTAGACGCCCCCGCTGGGAATAGCGAGATTGAGCTGGTTGACGACGGTCTGGCGCCCGTACCGTTTCGTGACGCCCTGGGTCTCGACCGCGAACTGCTGGGGCTGTGCGGTCGGTGGCATCTGCGGGGCGGGTGGCGTGTAGCCGGCCGCCGAGGGGTGAGTGGTTTGGGCAAACATCATGATATTTCCTTTTCTTTCGTGGTGGTTTTTTCGGTCTCCGAGGATTCGGGTTGGGTTGCGTTCCATTTCTTTGATGATGGCGTGGTGCGTCCTGTGTTGTGGACGGGGATATGGGCTTCCACCACCCACTCGTCGCCCTGCTGGCCGGCGGTATAGCTCCCTCCGACCGCGGTGACCCTTTCACGCAGGCCGGTGAGGCCGTATCCACTCGACCTGGAAGGATCGTGGGGTTTGATGCGGTTGTTGGTGATCATGATGATCACCTCTGTTGGGTCGAGTCTCACAACGATGGAGCAGCGTGCTCCGTGGCGGGCATGCCTGAGGATGTTGGTGGCTGATTCCTGCACGATTCGGGCGCAGGTGGTCTTGAGGGAGAAGGGCAGAGATTCGATGCGGGGATCCACCGACTGCTTGTGAACCCGGAATCCGACCTCGGTCAACGAGTCCACCCGCTGCGCGACCTGATCACCCACGCTGGGGCCGGTGACGATCTTGTCGGACAGCGAGCGGAGGTCGCCGTCGTCGTCCTCGTCGGATCGCAGGACATCAAGAAGGGCCCGCAGCTCGGACAGCGCTTCTCGTGCCGAGTCATCGATGATCCCGAGGGTCTCGCGAAGCTGATCCGGATCGTGCGAATTGCGCCGGGCCATGACCTGCATCGTGATGACCGTGATGTGGTGGGCCACCACATCGTGCAGTTCACGCGCGAGGTCGTGGCGCTCCTCCTTCCGGATCGTCTCCTGATGGGCCTCGATCCTTCGGAGCTCCGCATGGACCTTTGCGGTACGGATGACGAGAAATCGAATCGCCAAACCCACGAGGGTGACGGCTACCATCAACCAGATGGTCAGCCACCAGAATGCGCCCGCGCTGCTCATGTCCGCAATGTTCACCACCCAAGCGACGACACTTGCCCAGATCAGGGTTGCGAGGCAGTGCGCAATCATCAGCCAGTAACGGCACAGAGCGGATATGACCAAAGCGATAATGCAAGCAGCGATGAGAGGCAGAACCGGGCGTTGGGTTGCAAACGTTACACCCATATCCAGTGCAAGCAGGATGACCGAGACCTTTGCAGAGAAAAGGGAAGCTGCGATCGCTGTGTACGTGAGGAAGATCTCGAGTAGAAACCACGCGGTCAACGAATCCCACGGGGCCTGGCGCATGTAATTGATGTCGCTCGCCATGGCAATGAAAATAACGAAAAATGCTCCCGTGCTGAGCCAGTGGGGAATGCGGGTAGAGTACTCTGCGCTTCCCCATTGCTTGAGAATCATCAATCGCATGACATGTCCTTCTCGAAATCGGTTCTTATTCGGACAAGTCAGCGATACCGGGGGCAGATCGGCAGGATATCGCAGAGATTGCCCGGAGTCTCTGCTGTTGGATCGGTGATTTCTGCTGTTGGATCGGTGGTTTCTGCTGCATGTGCAGCGGTGGAGGTTCCGACCAGGGTCAGCAGCGCCAAGAGAGTTCCGACGATGGCTGAAATCCTGCGAGTGAGCACGTCCTTCTCCTCAATGTTGCGGTGTGGTTGAACAGGTTTTGTTCGATCGTGGTATCAAGGCTAGGAAGGTTTTAGACGGCGCAACAGTGCACCATTGACTAGCTTCCGGGCGTCTTTTCGCCGCAACTTGCGACCACGAAGCCCGTCAGGAAGGCCATGCAGTGTGGTGTAACAAGGCGTTTTGCTGAGTTGGTCCACGCGGTCAACCAGATGATGGCCACAGGACGGCGGCCATCCGAGGAGGCCCTGTGAGCAGGGAATCGCGGATGGCCGCTGGCGGTGCGTGGGTGTGGTTGGGGTCAGTGGTGGTTCTGCCAGGAGTTCATGTCTGCCGTGAGGCTGCGGAGTAGGTCCTCTGGTTCCTTTAGGGCTCGTCGGGGAGTGGCCGGCGTCGGGGGCGACCCGGTGATCGATCCGGCGTGTGCCCTGCCGCCGGGTATCTTCTCGAAGGTTTCCCGATCTATCATGAACCAGGCCGTGTCGCAGTAGTCGATGAGGGAGGGGTCGTGACTCACCATCACCATGGTGACGTTGCGGTAACGCTCTCCCAGGACCACGTGTCGATAGATGTGGTGTCTGTTCTCCTCGTCCAGGCTGCTGAGTGCCTCGTCGAGGAACAGGAACTGGCTTCCCCGCACCAGCGCGCGCGCCATCAGCAGCCGCTGGGCCTGGCCGGTGGAGAAGTTGCGACCGCCCGCCTGGACCCGCGATCCCAGTTTCGCCGGGAGCCGTTCGATCGTCTGCTCCAGGTTGACGTCGCGCAGCACCTGAAGCAGTTCGGTGTCGTCGATGTCGCGGTCGTTACCGAGCACGAGGTTGTCACGAACTGTCCCTTCCACGAGCATCATCTTGGGGAAGAGCACCCCCGTGGTGTCGCGGAAGGTGGTATTTCCCACCCTGAGGAGCCCGGAGAAGTCGTTCAGCCCCAGCAGGACGTACAGCAGGGTGGATTTCCCTGCTCCCGACGGGCCGAACACCGCCACCTTCTCCCCGGGCCTGACCTGGAGGTCGACGCCGTTGCACACCGCCGCGCTTCCGGGGTAGCCGAACGAGAGCGACCGGGCCTCGATCCGTCCCGGTTCTTCGGCCGGTTCGAGCGTGCCGTAGGAGGGTGAGGTGTGGAGCAGGTCGGCCTGCTTGTCCTGGTACACCGCGACGTTGGCGATCTGCTGCACCACGCCCTGGGTCTCGGAGACCGCGCCGGTGAACAGCGCCATCCCGGTCTGGAAGAGCACGATGTCGGCGAGGGCGACCTGCCCGCCCGCGGCCAGCCACAGACCGGCGGCGACCACGAGCACCAGCATGATGGTGGTGTATCCGGACTGCACACCGCTGGTCAGGCTGCTCCACCGGATGACCCGCTTGTACTCCTCGCTCACCTTCTGGTTCAGCGAGGTCCAGCGCTGCAGGTGGTGTTCCTCGGTGCCGGTTGCTTTCACCGCGTCGATGTTGTTGAGGGTGGCCTGCGTCTCGCCGCTCATGTTCACCTGCGCCTGGACGTGGGTCTGGCTCGCGTCCATCTGACGGCGGGTCAGGAACAGGCTCACCAGGAAGTAGGCCGTCGAGCCGACCACGAGCAGGCTCGCCAGGGGCGGTGACACCAGGATCAGGTAGGTGAGTGTCAGCAACAGCGACAGCACCGAGAACACCGAGGGCAGGATCGACTTCACCAGAGCGTCCTTGAGGACAAACCTCAGGCTGAGTTTCTCGGCGATCGCTCCCACCGATTGGCCGGCGAAGTAGGACAGACGTTGGGAGAACAGCCCCGTGAACAGGCGGTGGGTGTATTTTTCCTCGAACTGGTCGGAACCGTGTTGCAGGCCGAAGGAGCGGATGGCGAACGAGGCGCCCGTCAGAACGGCTGCCACGGCCAGAATTCCCACGACGAGCAGGGGGGACGGTGAACCGAGGTCGAAGAACTGACGCGTACTCGCGGTGACCCCGAGGGTTATGAGCTGCGCCAGGATGATGCTGACGGCGAGCAGGGCCGAGGGCCGTCCGGGAAGCAGCGTTCGCAGCGACTGGCCGGATGGCTGCGTCGGACGCTTCTTGGTGAAGCCTTCTGTCGGGGTCAGGAAGACCAGGACATTGGTGAAGAGATCCCAGAAATCCGAATACTGTATCCGCAATCGCCCCATCGCGGGGTCGATCACACTGACATGGCGCCGGGCGAACTTCTCGACCACCACGAAGTGGTTTCCACCCCAGTGGGCTATCACCGGACCGCGAAGCCGACGCAGTTCGTCGTCGCTCACGCTGTCCCGATGGGCCTTGCGGGCGCTCATCGTCAACCCGTACTCCGCGTTCAGTCGTCGAAGGTAACCGACGCTGAGCCCGTCGGGCGGTAGGGGCTGCCAGTCGCGCAGATCCCCGGGGGAGACCCGCAGCCCCAAGTCGCCGAGGATCATGGAATAGCAGGCCAGCAGGCAGTCTTGTTCGCTCTGTTGCAGGACGATTTTCATGCTGCACCCCCGACCTGTCCCAGATCCGGTAGGAGCGGTCCGACGCCACAGTCCGGGAGCTGCAGAAGGTTGCGTGCGAGGATCAAGCCGCCGGGACCGGTCATGATGCCGAAATCCCGAGCGTCGTGCTTCCCCCACATCCAGGGGCAGCGGGACAGCGTGGCGCCCCCTCGGGCGACGAGATCACTTGCCGTTTCGCGCCAATCCGGCCTTCGGAGCTGCCTTCCGGCCAGATCGAGAACTAGCGCGCCGCCCGCCACGCCGTGGCAGAGGCTGGGCGACCCGGATTTGTCCAGATCCCGCACGAGAAGACCAGCGGCCTCCTCCAGGTCGGCGCGGATCCGTGCGATCTCGTCCGGGGTGACGACGGAGCGAAGGAACGCGTTGTCCTGGATGGTCTGGAGCCACACGGTGCGCGCCAGGGCTATGCCCGCCAGGCCGTGGCACCAGTGGGTGGCGTGGCCATCGCCCGGATATCTGGCGTCGTTCCACCCTTCCTTGAGCTTGAAGGTGTTCTCGAACTCCCAGGCAGCTCTCCAGCTGTCCACCATGTCGGAATCGGATCCCATTCCAGCGGCGATCAGCACGGCAGTTCCCATGCCGCCCGCGTCGTGGGCGAAGCTGGCGTTCCGCGACATCGCGCACACCTTCTTCGAGCCCCAACCCTCGGATGCGGCAGCCGTCAGCAGGAGGCCCAGCTGGTGGCACAGCTCGCGGCTGCGGACATCGCTGTGGTGACGCAGCGCGATGATGAGCCCGGCCGGGCCCTCCATCACATCCAGAAGCGCTCCGGGTTTGATGTCATCCGGGGTGATGCTCTCAACTGTTGTGAGGAAGCGGTCGTAGTAGTCCTGCATCCACGGCGCGGAAATTCCGAATGCCTGGCTGAGCCGGTGGGCGGCTGCAAGGCAGCTCGCTGGGCCATGATAATAGCTTAGCGAAGCGCCGGAGTCGTTTACCATGGTGTTGGTTTCCAGTTGCAGCGTGCGCAGGAGGGATGTTGCCAGCTGGTGGCATTGCGCATCGCGGTGGGGGATAGTCGTGAGGAGCTCGGCCACACCGGCGACGCCCCGGTATAGCCCGCCGAGCAAAGGCTGCACGGCCAGCTGCTCTCTTTCATCCACGGCCAGCACTGGCCAGTTGACGCTGCCATCAGCACCATACACGGTTTGAGCGTGCAGGGCGTCGAAATGGGTCCGCTCGAATTCTTCAAATGAGCCGGCGTCTTGTGTGGCGAGGCGCGGGCCCAGCGGGAGGATGACTTCTTCCGGCTTGTGAAATGCCATCCGGATCAGGGAAACATGGCGGTTGATATCGGTCTCCGTGATTGCCCTGATCTTTGCGGTCGTTTGGGTGATGGGTGCCACGCGGAGCCTCCCTGTTGGCCTGCCCCAGGGGTCGCGAATGGTGGTTTCGCTGGCGACCGCCCAGAAATGCGGGATGGCCCATGTACGCAGCTGCTCCTCCTCCGAATCAACCATGCTCTCCGCGAGGCCAACTGAGTTGCGACGCAGTATAGAAAAGAGTTGTTCAGGATTTGTGTTGTGCCCAACCCGAGACAGCCCGGCCAAGACCGTCGCGTAGTCATTAGACATGCGCGCGAGAACCCGTACATGGAGATTGCTGGCATTGTTGCGGATGAATGTTTCTAGTTCATTGCGATGCTTCATTGCAATTTGCAGAGTCAAGACAAAACCTTCGACGATTTCGTCGACGTAGTTTGTGGCGAGAATTGGATTGTCTTCCAAGGTGGGAAGATGATTTACCGGAGTGATCTCAGTGATCGTATGTACGTAGCGCATGTCGGATCGTCCCTGTCGATCAAGAGTGCGATGGCGGGCTCGCAGGCCATTGGCTGCGAGCCCGCTGATGTCGCCGCCGAGTTCTTTAAAGCTGGTACCCAGGGGGATTAGGCCAGTCGAGGCAGGGGATGACGTGGTTTGTCGTAGCGTTGTATTGAAAGCATCAGGTTGGTCTTCCGGAACTCTTGGAAGTACGCTCATGATGGTCTCGAGATCTACTGGGACAGGCTGGGTCGCCGTTGCGATGATGTTTTCATGATGCAGATCGGTGAGATTCACCAGATAGGCGACACCCAGCAACTGTCCGGCCCGACGATAGTAGCGTGAAGCAGCGGCACGATTTTCCAGGGATCCGTGCTGCACGGGGGCAACCCATGTGTGGTCACCGCAGTCCGCCACCTGGGGGAACCAGAGCTTCAGCCAAGGATAGAAACCCGCCTTTTCTGACATCCAGGCTGCCAGTGCGGAGAGAAATATTTCATTGCTAGCCGAGCGAGGTTTGTAGTACATGGTTCCCAGTGAAGTGATAACCTCGCATACCATGCCTTGGGGATGGACGTCGCCCAGCGGTTTGATTGAAACGATGGCGGGTGGTTCAGAATGTGCGCTCCCATGTAGAAGTTCAGAGATAGCGGCGGTGTCTTCGACTGCACACCGTGTGACGTCATTAATAGTCTCGATCAAGCATTTCTTTACCTGCTGCCAGCGTTTCCAGTGATTGGGAAAGCGTTCCTGGAGTTCCGTAGATGCATTTATCCTGTCTTCCAGGAAGTGAAGATACTGTTCTTCAGGCGTGTCTCCGGTGAGGCGTTCTTGCGCTCGGCGCTCATTGAGAAGATAGACTAGAGGTGTCTCCAGGATGCGGAGGGCGTAGACCTCTGGGATGCCTTTGGAGGCGAACTTGAGGACAGAAGGGGGGAAAGCGTCATTGATCACTTGGTCGATTATGGTTGCAAAAGGCGTGGTGGGTGTGGAATGAATCTGCTTCATTGAAAATCCTTTTGAGCTTCAGGGGGTTTGTTTAAAAAGATGTGGAAGTGGGCTGGGGGCAAACTTTGCCCCCAGCCGAAGGTTGAAGTTCAGAAGCAGCAGGTGAAGAGTTGCGTCATTGTGTTGGTGTTGCATTCACGAGTGAAAGTGAAGATAGACCCCCACCCGGCGCCGAGGAGTTCTTCGATTTCAGTGTCGCTGAGCTCGGCGAGGTTGTCGAGGATCTGGTCGTCGTACTTGTTCTGCATGATAATGTCCTTTTCTCTCAGGAGTGTTCTTGTTTTGTTTTCTTATCACTTCTCTGCGCGCTGAAGTTGATACCAGCTTAAGCACGAAAAATTCCGGGTGCAATAGCCCTAACCCGGCTTTGGATAGAGGCGCACTGGCTTCCTGGCTATAAGTGGCTTTTCGCGCCAATTCCTTAAACTTGTCGCTGGGCAGGGGGGGTATTGACCGGCTGGCCAGAAGTAGACCCTCGTGGGGGTCATATGTGCAGGGAGAGGTTGTGGGAGGGTCCGAAACCCGCGTCTGACAAGGTCTTTTCCTGGGAAGAGCGACGTGCGTGGGTGAGTGCCTGGAATTTGGTCAATTATTTGAACGGTTCTGTCCCGTTCGGGGAGAAAACATGAGACGTCTCGCCTCGAGAGGCACCGTTACCCCCGTGGCGCGCCCGACTTCAGGACGTGAACAGCGAGAAGTGGAAGGAGTACAGGCTCGGGCGGTAGACGTGCTGGCCGAACTCGACCACCCGCCCGTCGGCGGCGTAGCCGGTGCGCTCCATCGTGAGAA
>ERZ772967.2306-NODE-2306-length-12372-cov-4.928798_pt1 | contig 12372 bp, 19 predicted proteins | sample MGYA00511677_ERZ772967 | MGnify/ENA primary metagenome ERZ772967 (study PRJEB29015, sample SAMEA2737931) | human oral metagenome | biome: human oral; feature: human-associated habitat; material: dental | place: China | collected 2146 ...
TGAATAATATATTTATCCTGATATTCCAAAGAAGCCATTCGGCTTAAATTAAACATAAGACCGCCTTTCTCGAATATCTCTTTTCCGTCAATTTGCATTTGGGTTTCCTTTTTATTTCTCATTGATATAGCTAACTAAAGTTGCCTGAAAATGCTATTATCGATATCGCTTACATTATAACCCATAAAATTTAAAAAATCTTTCGCTTCTTTACGTAGTTCTTCCCAAAGAGGCGTTTTATATATATCTTCATTGGGAAGACTTTTTATCTTGTCTCTCATTGCTTCACATCGCTTTAATTCATCTTGCGTAAATTCTTCCTTAAATGATTGCGCCTCTATGCAGGCACTACTTAGGTCCTCTAACAATTCTTCCGGCGATGTATATACATCGGCATCTGCATCGGCATTATCAATATACTTGGTTTGAAATTCAATTGACGCTAAAGCAAAAAGTGATTGCAAAAGCGCTTTTCTTCCTCTTGCCATTTTATTCTCCTAAATTTTATTACTTTTATATTCCATACCACCTTGTCACTTTCCCTTTTTCGTCGATATCGACCTCTATGTGTTCGTATTTGTTGCAGAGGCTAGGAATCAAAATTTCATCATAATATTTTTTACCGCATTCCATATTCGTATGGGCGAGCTATAAATTTATCTAAATTATAAAAGAAATTTTCTCTTAAAATTTTCCATTCTTCAAATTTTTTCATATTTGAATTTATATTAGCGCTATTTTTATATTTTATGTCGGTATCTATGAAATTATTTAGATAAAACTGCCCAAATAGCATTATTAAAATATCTCTTACATTATCATCGCATAAGCTAAAATTATGAATTAATGTGCTAGCGATAGAATCGGTCTCATAGACTTCGGTGCTTTTCATTAGGCTAAACGCCTCAAGCTCATAAAAATCCGGTGGTCTTTTCCCGCTTGCGGCTTGAAAATCTTTAAAAATCTTAAACCTAAAATCTTCCGCTTCGCTAAAGAAATAGACGTATGGACTTAAATTTAGATTAAGTGCTTTTATTCTCATTTTATACCGCCCAAACTACTGTTTTTCGCATTTTAGTATTGTTTTGCATAATAAGCTCTTCCTTGCTGCGTTTCGGTCGCACAAAAGTATTTGCTATTTACGCCGACCGGCTCATAACTTTTATCATCTCTTAAAATATTTAAAATTTCAGATTTATCACATATCTCTTTCATTTCTGTATCATAACCCCAGTTTGAACTAAACAATCTTATATAACCTTGCTCGTATAAGAACAATAAAATTTCTTTCGCCACTTTAAGCGAATTGGCAACGTTAATAGAATTTAATTCCCAAACGATCTCCCATAAAGAGATATAATCGCCATCTTCGACTATTCCCGATAAAATAGTTAAAATCGTCTTTTTATTCATTTAAAACCGCATTTCCTTTTAATGGAATTTTAACCACCGCACCGTCTTTGCTATTTTTAGCACAAGACTCCAGCGTACAATTTTCATAGAAAAATTTGATTTTATAAAAATTTTCATCCCCTGAGGCAACCGCCAATAATAGGCTTTTTATACGACGGAATCTATCGAAAATATTCGGCTTTGTATCTTCTTGATATTCATACGTTTTAAAACATTCGCTTTTTGCGTCTATATCTACGTCGCGCCAACTTCCGTTTAGAAATATATCATTAGAGATAGAAATAATGCCTTGCATTATTTCTGGGTCCAACTCTTTGTTTTTATAATGCTGCAAAATCTTTTTTAAATCGGCTTCCAATTTCCAATATTCATCATCGGACCATAGATTATTATCTAAAATCATACCTATGAACGAATTTGCATCATATCTATCATCAAATGCGGTATTTCTATAAAAATTTACAACCTTCATTGCATTAATTCTTTGGAACATACCAAAAACCGCTATTGTCAAGCTTTTCTTTGAATACGATGCTGTTGCACAGAACCTTTAATCTTTCAAATCTATCATATATGCTAGGCACTACGCCGTCGCTGTTTTCCGCGCACAACATATTGCTTACATAAATTTCCGATTTGTCCTCCACGCCGATAACATCATTAAATATCGCTAGTATTGCGATGAAAATTTCTCTTGGAAGCGTTTTGTTATGATAAAAGCTCAAAATCTGCATTAAAGTTTTATCCAACTTCCAATAGTCGCAATCCGACCAGGTTCTTTGATATATAAATTTCCCGACAAACGAATTGATGCTGAATTTATCAGAATTCGTTGAATTTTGGTATAAAAGCTCTAAGTCCATTAATCACCTATCCTTTTTTTCATTTCTTATTAAATTTAGCCATCTTTATGGCAAATTTTCGTTTATAAAAATTGATTATTTTCTGCTTGGCAACTCTTTAGATAAAATTTCTGAATCAGGATACAATTTTTTCAAAAATTCTATCTCTTCTTGATCTAGCTCATCTAAAACCTCTTCTATAGGTTTTTCGCTTAAAATTTTTCCATAAACCAAACTCAATCGCTTATATGCGCGCGGGTTACCATTCCTGTCAAATTGCCTTATTATAGCAATTCTGCACTCTTTTGTTATTTCGGTATCGCCCATAAAAAGATCTTTTATATCGCAAGAGGCGCTTTGCTCTTTATATAGATAAAATATCCACGCAAATAATATTATAACGGCGGCAATAAAGTAAATTTTATTTTTCATGAAATCTCTTATTCTTTCGACTTTCTATCCGCGTAATATAGATGCATGACTTCATCCATGTTAATCTCTTTTTCCTTTCCGATCCGCTCGGTACATAATGTGAAATTTCCCTCTTTCAAAACGCACTTTTTTAATAAACCAACTATAAAATCGTTATTTGTGCATAGATCTAAATTTACAGAATGAAATTTTTTAATAAAATTTAGCTCCTCTTTGTCTAATTCTTGCTGCGTCTTTTTATCTACACAATATCTATCTAAAAAATAAAATTCATAAAAATAGAAAAGTCGCCTATATGCCCCGCTGTTGCCATTATTAGCTCGTCGTATCAATTTTAATCTGCATTTTTGCTCCATACGATTGTAGTTTCGCCTCAACATATCGTTAATATCACAAGGCGAAAAACTTAGCACCGAAAGAACAATATAAATACAAAGAAATATACTAATTATTTAGTGATAAAAGTGGTGTCCTGCGTTGGATTCGAACCAACGACCCCCTCATTAAAAGTGAGATGCTCTACCTACTGAGCTAGCAAGACATCGTAAGAAGTGGCGCGACGAATGGGGCTCGAACCCACGACCTCCGCCGTGACAGGGCGGCATTCTAACCAGCTGAACTACCGTCGCACCAAAAATCACACTCGCAACGCAAGTGCTAAAGAAGTATGAAATCCAAGGATTTCAAAATGGTGGTCGCTGTAGGGATCGAACCTGCGACATCCACCTTGTAAGGGTGGCGCTCTACCAGCTGAGCTAAGCGACCGTTTGGGTTTAAAAAAGAAATGTAATTATATATCCAATACGATTAATTTTCACTTAAACAATGATGAAAAGACTGAAATTGTGCTATACTTGCGACATAAAATTTTATCAAAGGCTCGGTAAATTTAGATGAAAAAGTTGGTTTTCGCCCTGTTTTTAGCGCTTCAAGCCCCCGCTTACTCGCCGAACGAGATCGTAAACGCCATCGCCGCAGTAGCGCAAAACGAAGGGGTAAAGCCTGAAATTTTATACACTATCGTCAAAATCGAAAGCGACTTCGAGCCCTACACGATCTCCTTTTTGACGAACAAAGCAAACGCCGATTATTTTGCAGGCCTGCGCAATCAAAATATCCGCATCAAGACGAGCAACTACAGCCTAAATTCCAGCAAATGGGTCGTTACGATAATACCGGCAAACGAAATTTACGCCGTGCAGATCGCCAAGTACCTGTATGAGGACGGATTTAGCATTGACGTAGGACTCGGGCAGCTAAACGCCGTAAATTTCAGCCAAAATGAGATAGATTATATATTCAACCCGATGTACAACCTCACCAAATGCGCCAAGATCCTGCGCAAATGCTGGAACGCCAAAAATAAAAATATAAAAGACACGATCGAGTGCTACAACTACGGCATGCGAAAACGCTACTCAAACCCCTACTACAAGCGCTTTTACGAGCATTACGAAAAATTTTTCGGCAAGCCCTATTAAGAGTTAGTAAAATTTCGCTAAAATCGCGCAAATTTTAAAAAAGGACATTTCATGATATTGATCGCAGGACCCTGCGTGATCGAAAGCCGCGAGCTGATAATGCAAGTCGCGGAAAGTTTGCGCAAATTTAACGAAATGAGCGGGGTGGAATTTTACTTCAAAAGCAGCTTCGATAAAGCCAACCGCACCAGCATCTCAAGCTTCCGCGGCCCGGGGCTGCAGCGCGGCTGCGAAATTTTAGCTGAAGTAAAGGAGAAGTTCGGCTATAAAATTTTAACCGACATCCACGAGAGCTACCAGGCGGAGCCGGCTGCGCGCGTCGCCGACGTGCTGCAGATACCCGCGTTTTTGTGCCGCCAAACCGACCTGCTCGTCGCCGCAGCCAGTACGCAAGCGGTAGTAAACATCAAAAAAGGCCAGTTTTTATCGCCGCAGGCGATGAAACACAGCGTCGAAAAGGTGCTGCAAACCCGCAGCGCACGGGCTTATACCCCGCAAAGCGGCGCGACATCTAGCGATACAAACGCTGCTCAAAGCGCGCCACAACCAAGCGGCGGCGATATGCACGATCTGGCGCGTCGTCGCGGCGTTTGGCTCACCGAGCGCGGCAGCACCTTCGGCTACGGAAATTTGATCGTCGATATGCGCTCGCTGCCGATTATGCGCGAGTTTGCACCGGTCATTTTCGACGCGACGCACAGCGTGCAGATGCCTAGTATCGGCGCTACGAGCGGCGGCGACTCGCGCTTCGTGCCGTATCTCGCGCGAGCGGCGGCGGCCGTGGGCGTGGACGGCTTTTTTTACGAAACGCACCCTGATCCCGCCCACGCGCTTTCGGATGGACCGAATATGTTAAATTTACAGCAGCTCGAGCGCGTCGTCGCGCAGACGCTCGCGATTCAAAAGGCGCTCGGATTTTAGAGCGGGTGGCTGTAAAATTTCAAATTTAGGCTAGCGAGTTTAAATTTTAATTTCGCACCGTTGCGCACGCTAGCCGGTTTCACACTTTGCGCTAACAAATTCTATATTCGCAAGGGCAGGTTTCAACCGCACTGGGTTTTATCGCACGCTAAAATTTCAAACGTATCGCGCGGCTATAAAATTTAGCGTATTTGTAAAATTTTAAACTCCACGCGCGCTTCACCAAACTTCGAGGGCTTTGATAAAATTTATGCGGCATAGGGCGATCGTCCGGCGCGAGAGGGGCAATTTCACGCCGCTAAATTTAAAATTTTAAAAGCCTTGTTCGCAAAATTTAGCCATAAATTTTGCACCGAATTTTGCAGCCGACAAAGTAAAATTTAATGCAAATTTTACGCGCAAATTCCGATCGTCCAATCCGCCATTACACGAGCCGCCGCCGCATAAAATTTAAGTCAAAATTAATGGGGTGAGGATATAATTCAAGCCTAAAATTCTTTTAAAGGATATTTATGGGTTACGTAGAGTCTAACCTTCTGAATGGCGAAAATGTAATTGCTAAAGCTAAAATTCACTGGGCGGTTTTTATATCTGCTATCGTCATATTGATTCCCGCGATAGTTGGAATCATAAATAAAGACGATAGACTTTCATTCATATGCTTTGGCGGTTTTATAGCGGCGCTAATTCACGGGTTTATTGTTTTAAAGACAAATGAGCTCGCCATCACAAATCAGCGTATAATCGGCAAAAAGGGTCTTATTAGCCGTGAAACGGTGGAGCTAAAATATGAAAAAATCGAAAGCATATCCGTAATGCAGAGTATTTTGGGGAGAATTTTAAAATTCGGCACCATAGTGGTGCGAGGCACCGGCGGCACGGCGGTTAGCTTTCAATTTATCGCTAATCCAGTAGCGTTTAAAAATAAGGCTATGGAAAAGATCGGCTAGGCTCCGTCTTGCATATAAAATTTCAGCCAAATCATAAAATTTTACATCCCAAATTTATCTCAAAAATGAGTGCGATTGACTAAAATTAAAATTACATCCATCGCACCTTTAAATTTTAATCTAAATAACGTAGCCCGATAAACACTGTGTCGTTCTTTAAAATTCTAAAAAAACTTATCGTCATATTAAGACACCACATTTAGTATTTTATCTAAAATTTTGTTTTTATCGCTATAATGCGGCTTCTTGACCTTTTCGTCTAGTGGCTCAGGACGTTGCATTCTCAGTGCGAAAACGCGTGGTTCAAATCCCGCAAGGGTCGCCATTATGGACTTATACAAGCCCCTTGATTTTAAACGATAAATTTATCTATGATTTTATCATGGGCTTTCATACAGCCCATCTGATTTCAAATAATAGATTTTATCCGCGATTTTATCGATGAAGTTTTTATCGTGCGAGACGATGATCTCGCTTACGTCAAGCTCCGCCAAAATCCCCGCCACGCGCTCCTGCATCGCCTCATCAAGCGCCGTCGTAGGCTCGTCCAGTAGCAGTATCCTAGGCTCGCATACCAGCGCGCCCGCAAGCGCCACCAGCTTTTTCTCGCCGCCGCTTAGATGAAAGGGCACTCGCTCGCGCAGATGTTCGATTCCCAAGCGCCGTAGCGTCTCTAGCGCCTTGCGCTCGATCTGCTCTTCGCTTAAAATTTCAAGCTTTTTTAGATGGTCGTTTTCGCTGCCCTGCCTTAAAATTTGCGCCTTACGACCAAAAAATTTAGAAAAAATTCCACGTCTTTTCTCCACATTTCGTGCTCGTTTTAACCGCTCATTTTGCGCACGCAGGCTAAATGCGACGTCCTCAAACACGCTCGCGCACAAAAATTGATCGTCGCTGTTTTGAAACAAAAACCCGATCTCGTGGCGAAATTTTACAAAATCCTCCGCACACTCAAGCTTCTCGCCGAAAAGCTCGATCTCGCCCTCGCCCCATTGCCTTAGGCCGCCTAAAATTTGAAGCAGGCTCGTCTTGCCCTGCCCGTTCGCGCCCAAGATCGCCACTTTTTCCTTATGCCCTACGCTCAAATTTACGCCGCGAAAAATTTCTCGCTCGCCGTTTTTAGCGCTTAAACCCAGCGCCTTAAGCGAACAGCTCATAAGATAGCTCCGATTTTAACAGATACGCACGCCAGCACGAACGCCAAAAACGAGGCCTCCGAGACGCTCAAGCCCTCGCGACATTCGTAAAATAGCCTACCGCAAAACCCTCGCGCGCTCATCACCAGGCTTAAATTTCTTGCTTGCTCAAGCGCCGAAATCGCTAAAATCCCGATCAAATTCGCATAAATTTTATAGGTGAAAATTCCGCTCGTCCCTACAAATCCGCGCATCCGCAAAAGAGCTTGCAGCCTCGCTAAATCCGAGCGTAAAAAATTTACGAATCGCCCGCAGCAATACACCAAAGAGCTTAGCTTTTCGCCGAGCCCCAGCCCATAAAATCCGCGCGCGAAAAAATATTCGTCTTTGCCGTAAAATAGCAAAATTGCAAACGCCATTATCAAATTCGCGCGCAAAAATATCACGCCCGCAAGCTCGTAGTTGCCGACTATGGCGGGGCTTAACGCGCTTAAAATAGCAAAGATATTTAATACCGCAAGCCTTGTGCAGACCGCACGCGCAATCGAAATTTTAAGTGCAAAAAGAAGTAGCGGCGGGGCAAAAAACGCCGCGTAAAGCTGCCCGCTAAGTCCGACGCCGAAGCTGAAGATGAAAAACGCGAGCAGTGATACGGCGGGGCTCATTTGCGCGCTCTTTTCGCTAGCCACATTAAGCCAAAAAAGCCGAAAATCAAGGCCAAACAAAGCGCGATTTTAGGCGCCTCGGCGGACTGGCTTTGAAACGCCATGCTCCTAATATCGCTCTTAGGGCTTTCTTTCGGCGAGATGCTTTGCGAGGATGAATTTTGCAAAGGCTTGGAAGCACTTAAAATTTTATTTTCAGGCGTACTAGCTTTCGGCGCGATATTTTCGGGCGCGCTGCCTTCGGGCGCGGAATTTTTAGCGGCGTTCAAATTTTGAGGCACGGGATTTTCAGAAACGTCAGAATTTTGCGGCGTGGAATTTTCAGGATCACCGGAATCCTGCGGTGTAAAGTCCTCGGCGCTAAATTCCATCTGCGCGCCGTGCCCTGCACCTCCGTAAATTTGAATAGTAAAATTTTTAGCCGGGATCTTTATGCTCGCAAGTCCCTCTTTATCGGTCCTAGTGCGCAAAATTTCGCGCCCGTCCGCACTAATTAAAACTTCGCACTCCATGCAGGGAGAATTTTTATAAAAATAGCTATAAATCGCCACTCTATCGCCCTCTTGCGTCGCGAAAAGATGAAGCGCATGCGAAAATGCGAAGGAGCTCAAAACCGTCAAGAAAAATAGTGCTCTCATTGTCTCTGTCCGCCGTAAAATTTCGCAATAAAGCTAAGCGCAAAAAGAGTGATGATACCTTCCAAAACAGCTAGAATCGCGCCTTCGAGCGAAATAAGCGTCGCGATAGCAAAAAACTCCCGCCCGCTGATGAAAAGCACGAGATCAAGAAGCAGCATCGAGCAGACGATCGGCACGAAACCCGCCAAAAATAGATAAATTTTTTGCGTGCGCGCTTTTAGCTCTTGCGCTTTTGCGGCGGCGGCAAAGAGCCCGCCCAAAACCGCCGGAAAGCCGATGACTGCGGTATTTACGCCGAGCACGCTAAGCCCTCCGAAGCCAAAAAATACCCCTTGCAAAAACAGCGCGACGAAAATCGCCAAGATCGCGCGTGAGCCCAAAAACGCGCCCACGAGCCCGCTTAGCATCAGGTGCATGGAGCTGACGCCCACGGGCAGGTGCACGAAAGAGGCGACGAAAAATAGCGCGCTAAAACATGCGATCCTAGGGATTTCAGACTGCCTTACGCGCCATAAAATCGCCGCTACCGCAGGCGCCGTAACCGCCCAGCCTGCGAGCAGCACGGGCGCGCTCAAAACTCCTTCGCTAATGTGCATGGCTCGCCTCCTTTAAATCGCTCCCGTTTTTTAGACGCGCAAAAACGCGCGAAGTATCTAAATTTAATAGCTTTTCGACCTTTGCGATAATCGCTTTGATTACTACAGGTCTTGCTTTTACGGCTTTAACCGCGGCAAAATTTGCGGCTGTAAAACTCGCGGCTTGCGTCCTATCTGCGGCGGTTGTTAACGCAAGACTCGGAGCGGTCTCGGAACCGCTTGCGGAAGCGATAAATTTGATAAATTTTACGGCTTGCATGGCGCAAGAATTTTCACTTGCTACATTTGTAAGAGCGACAAGCGGATTTTGCGACGCAAAATTTAAAGCTCCGAGCGATCTCGGCGCGGTGCTTGCGCGGCAAAACAGAGCTTGCGAAATTTTAAAAGTCGGGGTTTTTAAAATTCCAAAAAACGAAATTTTGCGCGCGGGTATTTTACGCTCATAAATCCACGGATATGAAATTTTACGGCTCGAAGCTACTAAGAGCGAATTTCTACCAAGCAAAATTCCACGCAGCAGAGCTACGTTTCTTAAAATTTTGCTCGGCGAAATTTTGCTCCGTAAAGTTTTAATCAAACCCCGAGACACAGACTGCGCGCGGGTGCGAAACGACAAAATTCTGCCCCGTAAAATTTCAGCCGCAGAATTCGCTGGAAATTTTACACCGCCAAGCAAAACGTGCGAAAATAAAATTTCAAAGCTCCGCTCAAGCGTAAATTTAAATTTATCCGCAGCCGCGCAAATTTCACCAGAAAAAAGAGATCTCACCGAGCCGCTCCCCTATTTTTTCAGCTCGTCTGCCTTGATCCAAAGCACGGCTCCCAGCTCATTTACGGGCTGCTCGCTTCCTTTGGCGGCTTCCTCCTCGCTAAGAGCCGCAAAGCCCCACCAGCCGGCAACCGGCATCACGAAGCTAAACTCGCCCGCGCCGTTGGTTTTAACGACCTGCGTGACATGCGCCTCGCTAGGGGCTTTGTAGCCCTTATCGTTATATAGCTCGATCTCCACGTCCGCGCCCGGGACGGGCTTTCCGTGCAGTAAAAAAACTCCGCTAAATATCTCGCCCGCATACAGCGCATAAGGTCGCACTAGCGGCACGATCTCCGCCTCTAGCCCGAGCGGCTTATCCCAGCCTTCGCCCGCGCCGTAAGCATCGACGTAGGTTTTGGTGATATGGCGGATCATCTTGCGCTCAGCCGGCTCGGCATAGGGTTTCGGATCGAAATAAAACGCCAAAAGCGATGGCTTGTCAGCTTTAAATTCCGCCGCAAAATAGGAATTTTCGCCCTTTTTCTGCTCTTTTAGGCTGCCTAGGAGCGATTTTTTCTCGCCGTCAATAAAAACGCCGAATTCTGCGGGCTTTTGTAGATTCATAGACTCCTGTAAAAACGGATGGGAGAATTCCAAATTTAGCTTTAAAGTAGCATCTTTTTGATCCTCTACGACATTTTTATCCGTCGTAAGAACGCCGAAATGTGCGAACGCAAGGCTCGCCGCGAAAATTCCTAAAAAAGCAAATTTTGCCTTCATGTAATACCTTTCATAATAAAATATTACGGAATTGTATCACTTTTTTTCATCCGTATTGCTTAAATGTGGGTTTATTTTGAGTATTTAAAGCAAACTTTAGTTAAAATGTCGCAATTTAAATTACCAAAAAGAGGCAGAAAATGATAAATTTAAAACTTATCGAGACGAATTTCGACGAATTTAATAAAAAACTCATCGCCAAAAAAGTCCCGCCGCAAACCCTGCAATCGCTACTGGATGCCTACAACGAGCTAAAATCTAAAAAGACGGAGTTAGAGAATCTTCAAGCCGTGCAAAATGCAAAGAGCAAGGAGTTAGGTCTCGCCGCGCGCGAAGGTAAGGACGTAGGCGCGCTAAAATCGCAACTTGAGGAAAACAAGCAAAAGATCCAAAGCCTAAGCGAGCTCGTAAATGAGCGCGAGCAGAGCCTAGAAGCGATCGCCGCGTGCGTGCCGAATATCATCGACGACGACGTGCCGATCGGTGCGGACGAGAACGAAAACGTCTGTATCAAAAAGGTGCTTGAGCCACGCACGTTCGACTTCGCGCCCAAGCAGCACTTCGAGCTCGGCGAGGCGCTGGGATGGCTTGATTTCGAGCGCGGCGTCAAACTCAGCGGCAGCCGCTTCACCGCGATCCGAGGTCTTGGCGCAAAACTGAATATGGCTCTCATCAATTACATGATCGAATTTAACAACTCGCGCGGCTTCGAGCTCGTAAATATGCCGTTTTTGGTGCGCGATCAGATCCTCTACGGCACGGGTCAGCTGCCTAAATTTAAAGACGACCTCTACCGCGTTGACGACGAGGAGCAAAACCTCTACCTCATCCCTACGAGCGAGGTTACGGCGACGAATCTCTTTAACGATGAAATTTTACGCAGCGAGGAGCTGCCGATCAAGCTCACCAGCTACAGCCACTGCTTTCGCAAAGAAGCGGGCTCGGCGGGGCGCGATACGCGCGGCATGATCCGCCAGCACCAGTTCGAAAAGGTCGAGCTCGTCGCCATCACGCGCCCAGAGGATAGCGCAAAGATGCTTGAGGAGATGATTTCATGCGCGAGCGATCTGCTAAGCAGCCTAGGCCTTCCGCATAGACATATGCTGCTTTGCAGCGGCGATCTGGGCTTTAGCGCCGCAAAGACCGTGGATTTGGAGGTTTGGCTGCCGGGGCAGAACCAATACAGAGAGATCAGCTCGATCAGCAACTGTCGCGATTTTCAGGCGCGTAGAGCCAAGATCCGCTTCAAAGACGGCAAGAAAAACAGCCTCGTTCACACGCTAAACGGCTCCTCGCTCGCGGTCGGCCGCACGCTGATCGCGGTGATGGAAAACTACCAGCGCAAGGACGGCAGCATCGAAATCCCGCGCGTTTTAGAAAAATATATGTAGGCGGCCCGTGCGAAAGCCTTACAAAAACCCAAATTCTAACGCCCGCTTCGTAGCCGCTGGATTTTGCGCGGAAAAATTTAGAAAGCGCGGCGTTAAATTTTTCGCGCTGCAAAACACAGGATTTTTTGCAACAAAATTTGGTAGCACGAAATTTTGCGGCACAGAGCCCGGAGCGCACAATGCCGCGCTTCGCGATTTTAAATTTTGCAATGAAACGCTTCGTCATACGCGACAAATTCGGCAATCACGGCACTCGCATTTTAAATTTCACGACGAGAAATTTAATGGCGCGAAATTTGCGACCTGCGGGACGAATTTTTTAGGAACAAATTTTCGCGGCACGGAATTCTGCAAATCAAAATTTATGGCACGCGAC
>ERZ772967.2307-NODE-2307-length-12369-cov-7.911077_pt1 | contig 12369 bp, 8 predicted proteins | sample MGYA00511677_ERZ772967 | MGnify/ENA primary metagenome ERZ772967 (study PRJEB29015, sample SAMEA2737931) | human oral metagenome | biome: human oral; feature: human-associated habitat; material: dental | place: China | collected 2146 ...
CGGCGGCCCTGGCCCGCATCCTCATGGCCTTACTGGAACTGCCGGCGCGCGTTGTGCCAGAGGCGCATCCAGGGCGAGTGGTCCAGACCGGATTCCTGCAGCGCGCGCGGTTTCCAGGACCACTGGGCCAGGCGGAAGACGCGCTCGGGGTGCGGCATCATGATGGTGGCGCGGCCGTCGGCGCTGGCAAAGCCGGTCACGCCCCGCGGCGAGCCGTTGGGGTTGAGCGGATAGGTCTCGGTGGCGTTGCCGCGACCATCGATGTACTGCAGCGCCGGGTTGGCGGCCGCGATGCGGGCCGTCAGTGCCTCGGCCGACAGCGTGCCGTCGGCACCCTGTGCCTTCACGTCGGAGAAGTCGGCCCGCCCTTCGCCGTGCGAGACGACGATGGGCAGCCGGTCGCCGGCCATGCCGCTCAGCCACAGCGACGGCGAGGACAGGATCTCCACGCTGGCAAAGCGCCCTTCGTACTGCTCGGAGCGGTTGCGCACGAAGCGCGGCCAGTTCTCGGCGCCGGGGATCAGGCCCTTCAGGTGCGAGAGCATCTGGCAGCCGTTGCAGACGCCCAGGGTGAGCGTGTCGGGCCGGGCAAAGAAGGCGCCGAAGGCATCGGAGAGCTGCGGGTTGAAGAGGATGGTGCGGGCCCAGCCGGCACCGGCGCCCAGCACGTCGCCATACGAGAAGCCGCCGCAGGCCACCAGCGCCTGGAACTGCGCCAGGTCGTGACGACCGGTAATCAGGTCGCTCATGTGCACGTCGTAGGCCTCGAAGCCGGCCAGGTCGAAGGCGGCCGCCATTTCGCGTTGGCTGTTGACGCCCTGCTCGCGCAGGATGGCGACGCGGGGGCGCTGGCCGACGACGGCCGGCGCGGTGCCGGACGGCATGTCGCGCCAGGCCTGGATGGAGGTGGCGGACAGGCGCACCGACAGGTGGGGCGGCTCATCCTGGGCGGCACCTTCCAGGGCGAAGGCCTCGGCCGTGCAGGCCGGGTCGTCGCGCAGGCTGGCGATGCGGTGGCTGGTCTCGGCCCAGGCCTGCTGCAGCGTGGTGCGCGGCAGGCTGAACAGGCACTTGCCGTCGTTGTGGACTTCGATGGTGTCCTGGTCGTTGGGCGTGCCGATGACGTGGGAATGTACCGACAGGCCGTTGGCACGCAGCAGGCCCAGCAGGCGGTCGCGGTTGGCGCGGGTGGTCTGCAGCACGACACCCGGCTCCTCGTTGAAGAGTGCGCGCAGCACGCGTGCCTGGCGAAGCTCGGCCACCTGCTCGGTGCGGATCTTGTAGTCGCCCGCATCGGCCGTGAAGGGGTCGATGGTGAGCATGTCCAGCTGCAGCGACACGCCGCAGTGGCCGGCAAACGCCATCTCGCAGGCGGTGGCAAAGAGCCCGCCGTCGGAACGGTCGTGGTAGGCCAGCAGCAGCCCTTCGGCCTGGGCCTCGCGCACGGCCTGCCAGAGCTTCACGAGCAGCTGCGGGTCGTCCAGGTCGGGAACCGGGTCGCCGTCCCGGCCGGTGATCTGGGCCAGGGCCGAGCCGCCCAGGCGCTGCTTGCCGGCGCCCAGGTCCACCAGGATGAGGCTGGTCTGCATCTCGGGGCTGATCTCGGGCGTGAGCGCCCGGCGCACGTCGCTGACCGGGGCGTGGGCGGTGACGATCAGCGAGACCGGCGAGCCGACTTCCACGCGCTGTCCGTCGTCACCCTTCCAGCGGGCGCGCATGGAGAGCGAATCCTTGCCCACCGGGATGCTGATGCCCAGTTCGATGCACAGGCGGCTGGCCGCTTCCACGGCGGCGTAGAGGGCAGCGTCCTGCCCGGCGCTGCCGGCATCGGCCATCCAGTTGGCCGACAGCTTGGTCTGACCCAGGTCGTCCGGCACGGCCGACAGCAGGTTGGTCAGCGATTCGGCAATGGCCAGGCGCGAGGCGGCGGCCGAGTCCTGCACGGCCACGGGCGAGCGTTCACCCATGGAGAGCGCGTCGCCGTGGTGGTTGCGGTAGTCCAGCAGGCCCACGGCGCAGTCGGCCACGGGCACCTGCCACGGACCCACCATCGGGTCGCGCACCGACAGGCCGCCCACGGTTCGGTCGGCGATGGTGATGAGGAAGCTCTTGCTGGCCACGGCCGGCAGCTGCAGGATCTGCGTGGCCAGCGTGTCCAGGTTCAGCTCGCTCAGGTCCATGCCCGGCAGTTCGGTGCGGGCAGGCGTGGCTCCCTCGCGGCGCAGCTTGGGCGACTTGCCGAACAGCACGCTCATGTCGATGTCGACGGCGGGTTGCTCGCCCGGGGCCGCCAGCTTCAGGTGCTCGGCATCGGTGACGGTACCCACCACGGCCATCGGGCAGCGCTCGCGGGTGCACAGGGCTTCCAGCTCGGGCAGCCGCTCGGGGGCGATGCCCAGCACGTAGCGTTCCTGCGATTCGTTGCACCAGATTTCGGCCGGCGACATGCCGCTTTCGGCCACGGGGATGCGGCTCAGGTCGAAGTTCGCGCCCTTGTCGGCGTCATGGGCCAGTTCGGGGAAGGCGTTGGACAGGCCACCCGCGCCCACGTCGTGGATGGAGAGAATGGGGTTGTTGTCGCCCATGGCGCGGCAGGCGTTGATCACTTCCTGCACGCGGCGCTCCATCTCGGGGTTGGCGCGCTGCACCGAGGCGAAGTCCAGCTCGGCGGCATTGCTGCCCACGCCCATGCTGGAGGCGGCACCGCCGCCCAGGCCGATGCGCATGCCCGGGCCGCCCAGCTGCACGAGCAGCGTGCCGGCCGGCAGCGGCAGCTTGTGCTGGTGGCGGGCATCCACCGAGCCCACGCCGCCGGCGATCATGATGGGCTTGTGGTAGCCCCAGCCGGTGTGCGGGCCGTCGGCCGCCGCCTGCGAGAGCGGGGTCTCGAAGGTGCGGAAGTAGCCCAGCAGGTTCGGACGGCCGAATTCGTTGTTGAAGGCGGCCCCGCCCAGCGGGCCCTCGATCATGATGGACAGCGGGGTGGCCAGGGTGGGAGGCCGGCCGTTGGCGGCTTCCCAGGGGTGTTCCCAGCCGGGAATGCGCAGGTTGGAGACGGTGAAGCCGGTGAGGCCGTAGCGCGGCGTGCCGCCCCGGCCGGTGGCGCCTTCGTCACGGATCTCGCCGCCACTGCCGGTGGCCGCGCCCGGGTGGGGGGCAATGGCCGTGGGGTGGTTGTGGGTCTCGACCTTCAGCAGGCGATGCACGGGCTCTTCGGACCAGCGATAGCGGCCGGTGGCCGGGTCCACGTTCCAGGCGGCCAGCGTGCCGCCTTCCAGAATGGCGGCGTTGTCGGAATAGGCCACCACCGTGCCCTGCGGGTGGGCCTTGTGGGTCTCGCGGATCATGCCGAACAGCGACCGTTCCTGCGGCTTGCCGTCGATGATGAAGTCGGCGTTGAAGATCTTGTGGCGGCAGTGCTCGGAGTTGGCCTGCGCGAACATCATCAGCTCGACATCGGTGGGGTCGCGTCCCAGCTCGCCATAGACGCGGGCCAGGTAGTCGATCTCGTCGGCCGACAGCGCCAGGCCCAGCCGGGTGTTGGCTGCGCGCAGTGCGGCGGCGGCATCGTCGCCCAGCGGCACGGTGGCCAGGGGGACAGGGGCATGGGGGGCAAAGAGACGGGCCGGATCCGGTGCGGTGGTGAACCAGCTCTCGGTCATCGGGTCATGCAGGCAGGCGGCCAGCAGGGCGAGCTTCGCCTCGGGATAGTCCTGGGCCTTGCTGCCGCCCAGCAGGCCGTGCCGAAAGCCCAGCTTCCAGCGGATGCCGCGCTCGATGCGCGTGATGTCGGCAAAGCCGGCATGGTGCAGGATGTCGATGGCCTTGGAGGACCAGGGCGAGAGCGTGCCCTGACGGGCCGTGACCCAGAGGGAGCGCTGGTGCTTGCCGTCGGGAGCATCGGGCAGCGGGTGCTCGTCCACCAGCAGCTGCAGGCGGGCCAGCCGCTCGCCGGCCAGGGCGCCATCCGGCCCCGGGGCCGAAACCTCCAGCGGGTAGAACCATTCGGCATCGAGGGTCTCGATGGCATCGTCGATGGCCTGCAGTTTCTGCAGCAGTGCCTGGGCGCGGAAGGGGCTCAGTGCATGCCCACCGGGCAGCGTTGGATAGGTCGGGGTGCTCATGGCCATGAAGGTCCGGATCGGGGGTCTGCGTCGGGAATGAACAGGCCGGCGGCAAGGCGGGTTGCCCCGTGCGGAGGCGTGTTCCAGGGGGTGATTATAGGAAAGCCTGAAGGGGTTCCCTGCCCTGCCATGCAGGGCTTTTCTGCGGTGCGCCGGAGGCCGGGGCGCAGCCGTGTCGTGAAAGAGCACATGGGATGCCTGATTTCCCGGACGGGGGTAGTATCAGAGCTATTCGATTCTGATTCCGATTTTTCAACCCTAAGGAGACATCATCCATGTCTAACCTGTCGTATCTCAAGCCGCAACCCGGCAGCCCCTGGGATACCTATCTGGCGCAGGTGGACCAGGTCACGCCTCACCTTGGCCCGCTGGCCAAGTGGGTCGAGACGCTGAAAAAGCCCAAGCGCGCCCTGATCGTCGATGTGCCGATCGAGCTGGACAACGGCACGGTGGCCCATTTCGAGGGATACCGCGTGCAGCACAACGTCTCGCGCGGGCCCGGCAAGGGCGGCGTGCGCTACCACCCGGACGTGACGCTGGAAGAGGTGATGGCGCTCTCGGCATGGATGACGATCAAGAACGCGGCCGTCAACATCCCCTACGGCGGTGCCAAGGGCGGCATCCGGGTCGATCCGAAGAAGCTGTCGCCCAATGAGCTGGAAAAGCTCACCCGTCGCTACACCAGCGAGATCGGCGTGATCATCGGGCCGACCAAGGACATCCCGGCACCGGACGTGAACACCAACGGCCAGATCATGGCCTGGATGATGGACACCTATTCGGCCAACCAGGGGGCCACCGTGACCGGCGTCGTCACCGGCAAGCCGATCGAACTGGGCGGCTCGCTGGGTCGCGTCAAGGCCACCGGCCGCGGCGTGTTCCTCACCACCCGTGAGGCTGCCCGCAACATGGGCCTGGCCCTGGATGGCGCGCGCGTCATCGTGCAGGGCTTCGGCAACGTGGGTGGCGTGGCCGCCGAACTGCTGGCCCAGGCCGGCGCCAAGGTGGTGGCCATTCAGGACCACACCGGTTCGGTGAAGAACGACAAGGGCCTGGACGTCCCTGCCCTGCAGGCGCATGCCCGCAAGACCGGCGGCGTGAAGGGCTTTGCCGAGGCCGAGGCCATTGGTGACGAGGACTTCTGGGGTCTGCCCTGCGACATTCTGGTGCCGGCGGCGCTGGAAGGTCAGGTCGACGAGAAGCGCGCCGAGCGCGTCAAGGCCAAACTGGTGGTCGAGGGCGCCAACGGCCCGGTCACCAAGGCCGGTGACAAGGTCTTTGCCGACCGCGGCATCACCCTGGTGCCGGACGTGATCGCCAACTCGGGCGGCGTGATCGTCTCGTACTTCGAGTGGGTGCAGGACTTCTCCAGCTTCTTCTGGGGCGAGGACGAGATCAACCTGCGTCTGGAAGCCATCCAGCTCAGCGCCTTCCGCGACATCCAGCGGATCGCGGCCGAGAAGAAGGTGTCGCTGCGCACGGCAGCCTACATCATTGCCTGCCAGCGGGTGCTGCAGGCCCGTGCCGAGCGCGGTCTGTACCCATGATCATCGGCCGTTGACGGCTGGCCGGGGCACTCGCCCCGGTGCCTTCACCCGATGAAGCAAGCCCCTCGCAGGAGGGGCTTTTCTTTTTGTGGTGCTCCCCTTTTGGGGGACTTCCCTTGTGAGGGGCGTTCCTGGTGCTGGGGCCTTTCTTTTTGGTGGGGCGTTTTCTGGTGCGGCAGGCAGGGTGTCAGGACTCCAGCCGTTCCAGACGTTCCGTCAGGGCGGCCACCTGGCGTTCCAGATCATCCACGCGCAGCTGCAGCATCTGCAGGGCTTCGGCGTCGGCCGGGTTGGCAGGCGGCTGGCCCGGGGCGTCGTGCCCGGTGCCGCCCTGCGCCACCGTGGCGGTGCCGGCCGGCTCGGACAGGCAGTGACGCCAGCGGGCCTCGCGCTCGCCGGGCTGGCGCGGCATCAGCTCCACCAGGGCGCCGCCCGTGCGCTCGGCCATCTCCTGCAGATAGGCTTCCACCGATGAGGTATCGGCGAACTTCGCCTGGCGTTCCACGTGCGCGCGCAGCCCGGCTGCCGTCTGCGGGCCACGCAGCATCAGGACCGACAGCAGCGCTGCCGCTTCGGACGGAATGCCCAGCACGCGCGGCAGGTTATGTTCATAACGCGTCACCCGCCCGCCACTGCTCTCGATGACCAGCGACAAGCTGCGCAGCGTCTCCAGCGCGTTCAGCAGCTCGGTTTCGTTCAGGTTCATGACCGGATCGCGGTTGCTGCGCTGGTTGCAGCCGGCCAGCAGGGCATTCAGCGACATCGGATAGCTATCGGGAACGGTCTTTTCCTTTTCCAGCAGCACCGCCAGGGCGCGGGCGGCGTGGGCATCCAGTCGGGGCAACGAGGGGGAATCCGTCATGGGCGAGGTCCTTTTCGTGGGGGGCGTGGGGTTCGCGGAAAGGCCGGATGGGCATCGTCCGAAGGCTGTCGATGATAACCGGCTGGCTGCGGGATGGGCTCCCGGCGCGTGGGAAGCAGGAGGTTGCCGAGGCCGTCTGCGGGGGCCGCATGGGCAGGGATCTTGCAAGGGGTCACGTAAGCTGATGGAGACATCGACCGGGTGGCATACTGTCAACATCAAGACAAGCTGCTTCGGAACCATGAAAACCCGTTCGATCACTGCGGCGGTTCGCCCGGCCCTTTTGCAGACCCCCGCCTGGGTGCTGGACCTGGCCACCATCCGCCGTCTGGAAGGCCGCTGGCTGGACGAGACGGAACCCGGCGAGCTGATGGCCTGTGCCGGTGCGGCCGTGGCCCGGGTGGCGATGGCCATGTGGAAGAACCTGCCGGCGCACGCGCCGGTGATCCTGCTGGTGGGACCGGGCAACAATGGTGGCGATGCGCTGGTGGCCGGACGCATCCTGCGTCGTGCGGGGCTGGCCGTGTGGGCTGCCGGCATGCCGGGGCTGGACACCACGCCCCCGGAGGCCGAGGATGCGCGCGCCGCTTGGGAAGCTTGGCGGGCTGACGGCCAGGTCATTCACGGCTTCGAGCAGGTGGCCGACTGGCTGTGGCCGGACGGTGACGCCCCGGATGACGAACAGGACGACGGTGACGGCGACGTGCCTCCGGCCGAGCCTGCCCTGATCATCGACGGGCTCTTCGGCATTGGCCTGGTCCGTCCGCTGGCGGGACGCGTGGCTGAGCTGGTCCGCCTGGTGAACCGCGCCCGGGTGCCGGTGCTGGCCATTGATGTGCCCAGCGGGCTGGATGCAGACCGTGGCGCACCGGTGGGTGATGCTGAGGCTCCTGTCATGCAGGCACGCCAGACGGTGACGATGATTGCCGACAAGCCGGGGCTGCACACAGGGGCGGGCCTGCGGCATGCGGGCCGTGTCTGGGTGGCACCGCTGTCCGACCTGCCGCTGGAAGCGGAGCTGGACGTGCTGGAGGCGGCGGACGGCCCTGCCGATGCGGGCGAATGGCACGGTGTGCCGACCGAGGCCGAGGCTGAAATGGATCCGGATCACGGCCACGACGTCGACGATTCCGGCATGGACGCCGCCGATGCGGATGCCCCCTGCCCGGCCGATGAAGACAGCTTCCCGCATGACCTGCCGGGCGTGTTGCTGACGGCTCCCCTGGCCGCGGCACTTTTGCCTGCCCGCGCGCGTGATGCCCACAAGGGCAATGGCGGTGACGTGCTGGTGGTGGGCGGCCGGCTGGGCATGGCCGGTGCGGCCCGGCTGGCCGCACAGGGCGCTGCCGGGGCTGGCGCCGGGCGGGTGTGGATTGCTGTCGAGCCAGAGACTTGCTCTCGGACAGAGGCGACGAAGGAGTCCGGATCGCTGCGGCCGGAAGACGATGCCGAGGATAAGCAGGCGCTGGTGGCAGACGCGGGCGCCCGGGACGCGGACGCATCGGTTGCAGCGCCGAAGGATGAGGCCGACGACGAGGCGGACGCCCCGCAGGATGCATCCGGCAAGGCTCGGCAGCCGGTCGATCCGCTTCACCCGGAAATCATGCGCTTTGTGTGGGACGCTGATGTTGGCTTGCCGGGGGCTGCGCCCGTCCTGGTGGTGGGCTGTGGTCTGGGGCAGGATGAGACGGCGCAGCAGTGGCTGGAGCATGCACTGTTCAGCCAGGCGCCGCTGGTGATTGATGCCGACGCGCTGGGTCTGCTGACCGAGGCGCCGGAGGCACCCTGCTGCATCCTCACGCCGCATCCGCTGGAGGCCGCGCGTCTTCTGGGGGTGTCGGTGGCCGATATCCAGGCAGACCGGCCGGCCTGCGCCCGCGCGCTGGCTGCGCGCTTCGGGGCCGTGGCGGTGCTGAAAGGCGCCGGCACCGTGGTGGCGGCACCGGACGGTCGCCTGGCGATCAACACCAGCGGTCACCCGGTCCTGGCCACGGCAGGCACGGGCGATGTGCTGGCCGGGACCATTGCCGCCCTGCTGGCTGGCCTGCTGCGTGCCGGCTGCCCGCCCGACGAGGCGGCCTGGCAGGCCGCCTGCGCCGGTGTCTGGCTGCATGGCCGTGCGGGCGAGTGCCTGGCACGCCGTCTGGGCCCGCGCGGCGTGCCTGCCGGGGCGCTGCCGGGGCAGTACCCGGGCGTCATGGGCCGCCTGTCGATACCGGATTCAAGGAGGGATCGATCGTGAACGACATGGAACGCATCCATCACCAGTGGCATGAATACGCCAAGGGGCGCGATACGGCGGCGTTGATCGGGCTCTATGCCGAAGACGCCGTGTTCGAGAGCCCGCTGGTGCCGGTGATCATGGGGACCGACAGCGGTGTGCTGCGCGGACGGCAACAGATTCTGGCCTTCCTGGAAGAAGGCACCCGTCGGCGCCCGAACGAACTGGTCCGCTGGTACCGCACCGGTCAGTATCTGGTGGCGGGTGATACGCTCGTGTGGGAGTACCCGCGCCAGACGCCCGAAGGCGACCAGGTGGATATCCTGGAACTGATGCAGGTCCGCGATGGACTGATCAGCCACCACCGCATCTACTGGGGATGGTTTGGCACGCAGATGCTCATTGCTTCGGCCATGAGCAAGGCGGACGCGAACTCCTCCTGAAATCTTCGTAAGCCGGGGCCCGACGACTTCGGGCAACCTGCGGGGGCCTCAGGTGTCGAACGGTGTGCCGTCAGTCCGCCTTCAGGCGTCCCCGTTCGATCTCCAGCCGTCGGCCGCAGCGGGCGGCCAGGCGCGGGTCGTGCGTGACCAGGATCAGCGTGGCGCCAAAGTCGCGGTTCATCTCGAACAGCAGGTCGATGACGCGCTCGCCGGTGGCGTGATCGAGGCTGCCGGTGGGTTCGTCGGCAAACAGCAGTCGGGGGGAGGACGCAAAGGCGCGGGCCAGCGCCACGCGCTGCTGCTCGCCGCCTGACAGCGTGCGCGGATAGTGTCCGGCCCGCTCAGCCAGCCCCACGCGGGTCAGCAGCTCGCGGGCGATGCGATGGGCTTCCGGGTGGGCGGCCAGCTCCAGGGGCAGCATGACGTTTTCCAGCGCGGTCATGGCCGGCAGCAGCTGGAAGGACTGGAAGACGAAGCCCACCTGTTCGGCCCGCCAGTGGGCACGTTGCTCTTCGTCCCAGGCAAACAGCGACTGGCCGTCCACCTGCACGTCGCCGCCGGTGGGCAGGTCCAGCCCGGCCAGCAGGCCCAGCAGCGTGGACTTGCCCGAGCCCGAGGCGCCGATGATGGCAACCGTCTCGCCGGCCTGCACGTCGAAGCTCACGTCGTCGAGGATCGTCAGCATGCGTCCGCTATCTGGTACGCTCTTGCTCAGGTTCTGGACTTGGATGAGGGGCATGAGAACAGTGGCGCCACGACGTGGCCAGGCAGGACAGGATGGATGCGGTTGCCGGCTGGGCACGGCACCGGATGCAATGGTAACGGCTAACCCGCGTCGGCGGCAGGTGCTGTCATGGATGGCCATGCCGGCGCTGCTGGCTGCCCTGCCCTTGCAGGCGGCCGGCGGTGCGGCAGAGGCGGCAGACAACCCCGTGCTGATGGTGCTGGGTGACAGCCTGTCGGCCGAATACGGCCTGTCGCGTGGCGAAGGATGGGTGGCGTTATTGGAAAAGCGCCTGGCCGACGATGCTGCCCTGTCACGCTGGAAGGTGGTCAACGCCAGCATCAGCGGCGAGACCACAGCGGGCGGCCTGGCCCGGCTGCCGCAGCTGCTTCAGCAGCATCGTCCGGCGCTGGTGATCATCGAGCTGGGCGGCAATGATGCACTGCGCGGCCTGCCGCTGAAGGTTTCCACCGACAACCTGCGGCAGATGGTGGACGCGGTGCAGAAGGCAGGCGGGCGCGCCGTGCTGGTGGGCATGCAGGTGCCGCCCAACTACGGGCCGGCCTATGCACGGCAGTTCGAGCGGATGTTCCGCAAGGTGGCCGACGAGACCCGTAGCCCCCTGGTGCCCTTCCTGCTGGAAGGCTTTGGCGATGACCCGACCTGGTTCCAGCCCGACGGCATTCACCCGCAGGCGCGGGCCCATCCGCGCATGCTGGAGACCATCTGGACGGTGCTGAAGGATGCAATGTGACCTGGTGCCCGAGGCCGGGATCGAACCGGCATGACCGAAGTCGAGGGATTTTAAGTCCCTTGTGTCTACCAGTTTCACCACTCGGGCAGCACGCCCTGCATTACACCACACTCCGGGGCCGGCAGCGAAGCATCGGCATGCGCCGCCGGCCGCCGTGAAGTGACGGGAGTCGCCTCAGAATGCCCCGTCGATGTCGGTGACGCCGACCAGCTTGTGGTTGACGAACTCCTTCAGGCCCAGGCCGATCAGCTCGCGGCCATAGCCCGAACGGCGTATTCCGCCAAATGGCAGGTCAGCCTTCACCGCCGTGGGATGGTTGATGTAGACCATGCCGGTGGAGATCTGCGCGGCCACCCGCTTGCCCCGCTCGATGTCCTGCGTGAACACCGAGCCGCCCAGGCCGAACGGCGAGTCGTTGGCCAGCCGGATGGCTTCGTCCTCGTCCTTCACCTTGAAGATCATCGACACCGGGCCGAAGAACTCGTGGTGGTAGACCGGGTTTCCGGGCTTCACCCCGGTGAGCAGCACCGGTCGCACGAAGGCCCCCTGCCTGGGCACCTCGGCCCCGATCACGGTGGCCGTGGCGCCGTGGGCCACGGCTTCATCGATCCAGCGGCGCACGTCGTCGGCTGCCTGTTGCGACGACAGCGGGGCCAGCGTGGTGGACGCCTCCATCGGATCGCCTGCCTGCAGCTGCGCCACCCCCTCGGTGTAGCGCCGGACGAACTCGTCATGAATCGACTCATGCACGATGATGCGCTTGGACGAGCAGCAGACCTGCCCTCCGTTCCAGTGACGCCCGAAAACGGCCCACTTCACCGCCTTGTCCAGGTCGGCGTCGTCCAGCACGATGAAGGCATCCGAGCCGCCCAGCTCCATCGTGGACTTCTTCAGCGCCCTGCCCGCCTGGGCTGCCACCAGGGCGCCGGCCCCTTCGGAACCCGTTAGGGCCACGCCCTGCACGCGCGGGTCGTTGATGATCGTCTCGATCTGGCCACGGGTGGCGTACAGGTTCTGGAAGCACCCTGCCGGCAGCCCCGTCTCCTGCATCAGCTTCTCGAAGGCGGCGGCCGATTGCGGCACGTTGGAGGCATGCTTCAGGAGGATGACGTTGCCCGCGGCCAGCTGCGGCGCCATGATGCGGGCAATCTGGTAGTACGGGAAGTTCCAGGGTTCGATGGCCAGGATGATGCCCAGCGGCTCGTGGACCAGCTGGGCCTCGGACACGACGGGATCCTCGCAGGGCAGCGGCTGCGGGGCCAGCTCTGCCTCGGCATGCTTCACGTAGTATTCCAGGATGGCCGCCGACAGCTCCACCTCGGCTTCGGCCTCGGCCAGCAGCTTGCCCATCTCGGTGGTGAGAAGCTTCGCGTATTCGGTACGCTTGGCACGCAGCAGGTCGGCCGCCCTCTGCAGGAACGTCACCCGTTCGCTGACAGGCTTCAGGCGCCATTGCTGGAAGGCGGTGTGGCCACGTTCCAGGGCCTGGGCCACTTCTGCATCGGTGGCATCAGGAAAGGTCTTCAGGGTCTCGCCGGTATAGGGATTGGTCGTCTGATAGGCCATGATGGAGTCTCCGTCGTTCAGGATCCTCTGAATAAGTCCCGCGAACCGGCGCGCCACGGAACGGGATGCAGGGCAAGGCGACATTTGCTGTCAATAGCGGCGCTATTGACAGCAAATGGCAACGCAGT
>ERZ772967.2314-NODE-2314-length-12341-cov-5.506918_pt1 | contig 12341 bp, 11 predicted proteins | sample MGYA00511677_ERZ772967 | MGnify/ENA primary metagenome ERZ772967 (study PRJEB29015, sample SAMEA2737931) | human oral metagenome | biome: human oral; feature: human-associated habitat; material: dental | place: China | collected 2146 ...
CGAACATCCACGCAGAGTTCAAGGACGGCGTACTGCAGGTGAACCTGCCGAAGGCGGCGGGCGAACCCGAGCGTAAGCAGATCGAGATTCACTGATCTCCCCTAATTTTCTCCCATGAATGAAAAAGAGCGGAGCTGCTCTCAGGAAACTCCTGAGCGGCAGTTCCGCTTTTTGCTATCCCTCTTCCTCAAGTCCCGCAGCAAAATCCTCCGCAAGCAGCGCAAGCGGATGCGGCAGCCATCGCTCTCCGGCAGCGAGAATCTGCAGCTGCATCGCAATCTCGTAATCCTCGACATGGACCACAGCAATGCGCCCCTCGCACACGGCATCGGCAACGGCGACGGCAGGCAGGATGGAGAGCCCCAGTCCCGCCGCCACAAAGTCGATGATGGTCTTGCTCGTACCAATCTCCACACGGTCACGCAGATAGAGCCCTCTCTCTGCGAGATCCTCCTCCAGTTTCTTGCGGTAGTTCGTTCCGCGCTGGGTGAGCACCCACGTACTGTCCACAAGTTCATGCAGCTGTACGGGGCGATGGGCAAAGGGCGAGTCGGTGGCAGCGATGAACTTGACCGGAGACGGACTGCGATGCAGGACGCGCAGGCTATCTCCTTCCTGATATGGATCAAACAGGATGGCGATATCGATGTCGCCATGCACAAGCGCCTTGCGTAGATGCGGTGCCGTATCATTGGCGACATGCAGGCGCACCTTGGGATACTTGCGCAGGAACATACCGACGCGCTGCATATACCGTGAGGTGGCAATGGTCTCGATGATACCGAGGAAGAACTCCCCCTCCGGCTCACCTGTACTGCAAAACTGCATGAGCGTCTCCTGTTCCAGTGCTGCCATACGATAGGCATAGGGCAGGAATGCGCGTCCCGCACTTGATAGCGTGATACGGCGTCCCGCACGGATGAAGAGCGAGGCACCAAGTTCGCGCTCGAGCATTTGGATCTGTTGCGTGACAGTCGACTGCGCATAATTTTCGCGCAGTGCCGCCACGGTAAAACTGTTTGTTTCTGCTACATGAATGAATGTTTTAATATTTCGAAGTTCCACGCAAATCCTCCCCTTTATTGTTTTTTTCGATAAGTAAATTCGTTTCTTTCAATTTTACTGCATTCATTATTTATGATATCATAAATTCTAGAAGATGGAAATGGTTCTATTGTCAAAGGAGAGATGATTATGAGAACCGAACACGATTTCCTAGGCAACCTTGAAGTGCCCGATGATGTTTACTATGGCGTACAGACTATGCGCGCCATCGAGAACTTCCACATCACGGGACAGAAGCTCGATCCGGACTTCATTGTGGCGCTCGCGCAGGTGAAGAAGGCGGCGGCTCTCGCGAACATGGACACGGGACGCCTTCCGCACGACATCGGCGATCTGCTTGTGAAGGCGGCGGACGAGATCATTGCAGGCGAGCACATCGATCAGTTCCCCGTCGATCCGATTCAGGGCGGCGCGGGCACATCCATCAACATGAACATGAACGAGGTGCTTTGCAACCGCGCACTCGAACTGCGCGGCGAGGCGAAGGGACGTTATGACATCATTTCGCCGAACAACCACGCCAACATGGCGCAGTCGACGAACGACTCGTTCCCCACGGGCATCAAGGTCTGTCTCGCGGCAAAGGGGCTCGTCTTCCTCGCAGCACTCGAGCATCTTGCATCGGAACTTGAAAAAAAATCAGAAGAGTACCGTGACATTCTGAAGATGGGTCGTACGCATCTCCAAGATGCTGTCCCCATCACGCTCGGACAGGAGATGGGCGCATACGCCTCCGCTGTACGACGCTCCATGGGGCGCATCCAATTCGTCCTCGACAATCTCCACACGATCAACATGGGCGGCACCGCCGTCGGCACGGGACTCAACGCAGAGCCTGCCTACATTGAGGCGGTTGCCAAACGCCTCTCGGAGATCACGGGCGAGAGCTACACGACGGCACATAATATCATTGATGCAACGAACAACACGGACGCATTCGCAGACTTTTCCTCCGCACTCAAGAATGCGGCGCTCGTCCTCATCAAGCTTGCGAACGATTTCCGTCTCATGGCATCGGGTCCGCGCTGCGGTCTGAACGAGCTGCGTCTGCCCATGCGCCAGCCGGGTTCCTCCATCATGCCGGGCAAGGTCAACCCCGTCATCGCCGAGGTGCTCGACCAGGCATGTTATCAGGTGATCGCAGGTGACCTCGCCGTAACGTTCGGTGTGGAGAACGGACAGTTCGAGCTGAACGTCATGGAGCCGGTCATGGCATTCAATATGTTCAACTCGCTGAACTATATCACGCGTGCGGTGAACACCTTTGTCGACAAGCTGCTCATCGGTCTGGAACCGAACGTCGAGCAGTGCCAGAAATGGCTCGACAAGAGCGTCGGCATCGTGACGGCACTCCTGCCGCACATCGGCTATGAGAAGTCCGCCGAGCTCGCGCGCGAGGCGTACACGACGGGCAAACCCATTCGCGAGATCATCCTTGATCGTGGGATCCTCTCGAAAGAGAAGCTCGAACACATCCTCTCGCCGCGCCAGATGACGCATCCCGGAATTGCGTAGGAATCCACGGACTAAGGGATCACTGATAAAACGAAATCCGTCGGATTGGAGCAGAATTTATCAGTGATTCCCTTAATATCAAAGGGGATGATACACTATGTTTTGGATTGAACTCATTGTTGTTCTTGGAATGCTCCTAATCGGTGCACGCGTCGGCGGCATCTTCCTCGGTATGTCGAGTGGTGTCGCGCTCGCCATTCTGGTCTTTGGCTTCGGCTGCACGCCTGGCTCGCCAGCGATCGATGTCATTATGATCATCATGACCGTTGTCGTGGCAGCATCCGTACTTCAGGCATCGGGCGGTATGGACTATCTGATCCAAGTGGCGATCAACATGCTGCGCCGCAACCCGAAGCGGATCAGCTTCTATGCGCCGCTCATCAGCTGGCTGTTCACGTTCATGTGCGGCACGGGCAACATCGTCTACGGCATCCTGCCGGTCATTGCCGAGGTGTCGCGTGAGGCGGGCGTTCGTCCCGAGCGTCCAATCTCCGTCTCCGTCGTCGCATCGCAGCAGGCGATCACGGCATGCCCGATCTCTGCGGCGACGGTCGCTCTCCTAGCTCTCTTGGCTCCCGCCAACATCACACTGATTGACATCCTCATCGTCTGCGTGCCCGCAACGCTCATCGGCGTCCTAGTCGCCTCCTTCTACGCCTCCCGTGTTGGCAAGGAACTCGCGGAGGATCCCGAGTATCTGGCGCGCGTCGAGGCTGGCGAGGCTGCACCGATCAACGAAAAGACAGATTTTCAGGAAAAGACATTCGGCAGCAAGGAGAAGAAGGCTGTGTGGCTTTACCTCCTCGCAACGGTCATCGTTATCGCCTTCGGCATCTTCCCCGATCTCCGTCCGACTTACCTCGTCGGTGATAAGATGACGACGTTCTCGATGACGGCAACGATCGAGATGGTCATGATGATCATGGCAGGCGTGATCCTGCTTGCGACAAAGACCGATGTGCGTACGGTCATCGAGCAGTCTGTCTTCAAACAGGGTCTCATGGGTGTCTACTGTATCTTCGGTCTGACATGGGCGGGCGATACGCTGGTCAAGAGCAACCTCGACTTCCTGAAGGCAGGAGCACAGGATGCCGTCGTGGCAAATCCGTGGGTCTTCGCCTTCGTCCTGTTCTTTATGTCCGCACTGATCCTCAGTCAGGCGGGAACGCTCGGTGCACTTGCACCGCTTGGCATCTCTCTCGGCATCGCCGCTCCCTCAATGATCGGTATGTTCCCTGCCGTCAGCGGTCTCTTCTTCGTACCGAGCTACGCGACGGTGCTCGCGGGCATCGCGTTCGACCGAACTGGTACCACACGGATCGGAAAATTCGTATTCAATCACAGCTTTATGGTGCCGGGTCTGATCACCTGCTTTGTCAGTGTCGCTGTCGGTCTCGGCCTCGCAAACGTATTGCTCTGATATTCTGAGAATTACACGGAGGAAGCGATATAAGGAGATCGTTCGCGCGGTGCGGGCGTTCCCCGACGAAGAGATCGATGAACTCTTCGCCCCGCTCACGATGACGGACTGGACACAGAACAGCAAACTCCTGTCCGGTGAAAAGACAAATGAAATGTAATGTATGGATTCGCCGCGTTCGGTTCGGACGCGGCGGGTTTGTATTTCAGTCATACAAAAGCGGCACACGATCACAGCCATAAATTTTCATTCCCTATGGGAGGATTCTTGTCATTATTGTTGAATTCTTCTATCTGTTTGGGAAACCACTGATAAAATAGACCTTCCGATTGGCGTAGATTTTTTCGTCCGAACAAGAAGGCAAACCGGACGCATAGCCAAAGCTATGTGGAGGATCGCTGGCGTAGTGCGGACAAAAAAGATGCGTCAAGATGGCGTGGCTGAATTTATCAGTGCTTTCTTGGCATCATATTTTCAAGGAGGTTTTTTCATTGGCTCTTGCAGGAGGAATTATTGTCATCATCGCCTTTGCCGCCATCATCAAGAAGTACGAGGCGCGCATGGTACTCTTCGCCGCAGGTCTGCTCATGTGCTTCATCGGCGGCGTTGCGGGCAACGCCATCACGACGTTCAGCAAGACGATGGTGCACGGCACACTCGTGCCCGTCATCTGTACGGTCATGGGCTTCTCGTTCGTCATGAAGCTCACGGAGTGCGACCGTCACCTCGTCGAGTCCATCTCCGGCGTCATCACAAAGGCGCGCGTCATTCTCATCCCGCTCGCCGTGCTGCTGACGTGGTGGATCAACATTGCGATCCCGAGTGCAGCGGGCTGCGCAGCTGCGGTCGGCAGTATCCTCATCCCCGCCCTCATTGCGGCGGGCGTGCATCCGGCAATGGCGGCGGCGGCAGTCCTCGCAGGGACGTGGGGCAGTGCGATCAGCCCCGGCACCTCACACAACCCGTTTGTCGCCGATCTCGCGGGCACGGATGTCATGTCCGTCATCATGAATGAAGCGCCCGCTGCCATCATCGCATCCTTTGTCTGTATCATTGCACTCACTGCGATTTCGGTGATCCGCAAGGAAGGTCCAAGCGATGACCGCCGTCAGGCATATCTCGCCGAGCTCTCCGAGGAGGAGCAGAACCGGACGTTCAAGATCAATCCCATCTATGCGCTCATCCCGCTCGTCCCCCTCGTCATGCTCGTGCTCGGCAGCAAGCAGATCGCGATCCTGCCGCTGACGGACGTGCCAACTGCCATGATTACGGGCTCGATCCTCGCACTCATTACAACACGCACGAATCCGCAGGAGGTCACGAAGAAATTCTTCGACGGTATGGGCAGCGCCTATGGCAGCGTCATGGGTCTCATCGTCGCGGCAGGCGTCTTTACCGCCGGCATGGCGGCAATGGGATTGACCGACGCACTGATCGAGACGATGAAAGGCTCGGAGTCGATCGCAAGGTTCGCGGGCGCATTCGGCCCCTTCCTCATCGCCGTGATCTCCGGCTCGGGTGACGCAGCAGCACTCGCCTTCAACGGCGCGATCACACCGCAGGCGGAGGCGTTCGGCATGAGCATTGTCGATCTCGGTTCGCTCGCACAGATGGCGGGCGCGATTGGACGCTCGATGTCCCCCGTCGCAGGTGCGGCAATGGTCTGCGCAGGGCTTGCAAAGGTCAGCCCGATGGAGATCTCCAAGCGCAACGCAATCCCGATGCTGCTCGCGACCATTACCTTTATGATCGCACTGTTCATCTGAGAAAGGAACAGCCTCATGATCGACAAAAAAAGAGTGCTCGATGAATTCTTCGAACTCGTTTCCATCCGCTGTTCGACGCTTGCGGAACGCGAAATCGGCGACCTGCTCACCGCACGCCTGAAGGAACTCGGGGCGGCGGAGATCCACGAGGACACGGCAGGGGAAAAACTCGGCGGCAGCTGCGGCAATATCATCGCAAATTTCAAGGGAACGATCACGGGTGTCCCCACCGTCATGCTCACGGCACATATGGACTGCGTCGAGCCGTGCGCGAACATCAAGCCCGTTCGGAAGGAGGGTGTCATCCGCTCCGACGGCACGACGATTCTCGGTTCGGACGACAAGGCGGGCGTGGTCGCCATTCTTGAGACACTGCGCTGTCTGAAGGAACACAATATCCCGCACGGCGATCTCCAGATCGTCTTTACCGTTGCCGAGGAGGGCGGTGTCAACGGCTCGCGCTGCCTCGACGCGTCGCTTCTCCGTGCTGATTTCGGCTATACGCTCGACACGCACGGGCATCCCGGCATCGCGGTATTCAAGGCACCCGGCAAGAACCAGATCGAGGTGCGGATACACGGCAAGGCGGCTCACGCGGGCATCGAGCCCGAGGCGGGGAAGAACGCCATCACAGCGGCGGGCAGTGTACTCACCGCTGTCCCGCAGGGGCGCATCGACGAGGAGACCACCTGCAACGTCGGCAAGATCACGGGTGGCACGGCGACTAATGTCGTCGCCGAGTTCTGCACGGTGAACTTCGAGTCGCGCAGCCGCGACAAGGCAAAGCTCGATGCCATCACGCAGCGTATCGTGGACGCTGTGAACGGTGCGATAGCAGGAACGGGCTGCACTGTGGAGATCGCAGTCAATAAGGACTACGATCCCTTCGAACTGCCGAAGGATGCCCTTCCCATACAGTATCTGCACCGTGCCGCAGGGAAACTCGGTCTCCCCGTGGAAATCTTGGAGGAGGGCGGCGGCTCGGACGCAAATCACTTCAACACGTATGGCGTACCGACGACGGTGCTCGCTGTCGGTATGACGGACTGCCACACGAAGGAAGAGAGCATCCGCGAGCAGGATCTCTATGATGCGGCAGAGCTTGCCCTCGCCATCGTGCGCGAGGTCGCTGAGGACGCATAGAACAACGGAAAAGGGGAATACGATGGAACTGGATGCAAAGATCACACAGATGGCAGATGCGATGGCAGACGAACTGATCCGGCAGCGGCGGGATCTCCACCGTCATCCGGAGCCGGGCTGGACGGAGTTCCGCACGGCGTCCATTGTCGCAAAGACACTCTCGGAGCTTGGCTATGAGGTGCAGGTCGGTCGCGAAGTCATGGAGGAGAGCGCACGCATGGGCGTTCCCTCGGATGACGCACTCGCGCGGGAGAAGGAGCGCGCCCGCAGCGAGGGTGCAGACCCCGCATGGCTTGATCGCATGGACGGAGGCTTTACCGGCGTCGTCGGCACCATGCACTTTGCGCGCAAGGGACCCGTTGTCGGCATTCGCTTTGATATGGACTCCAACGATGTGACCGAAACGGATGCGCCCGAGCATTTCCCGAACCGCGAGGGCTTTGCCTCCTGCCACGCGGGCGCAATGCACGCCTGCGGTCACGACGGGCATACCTCTGTTGGACTTGGTGTCGCACGCATCTTTGCCGCACTGAAGGACGAGCTTGCGGGAACTGTGAAGCTCGTCTTTCAGCCCGCCGAAGAGGGTGTGCGCGGAGCGCATGCGATGGTGGAAAAGGGTGTCGTGGACGATGTCAACTACATGCTCGGCGCACATTTCGGCTTCAAGGCGAAGGAGACGGGCAGCGTTGCGTGCAACGTCGTTGGCTTCCTCGCGACGAGCAAATACGACGCGCACTTCGTCGGTGTACCCGCACATGCGGGTGCCGCGCCCGAGGAGGGCAAAAACGCCGTGCTCGCAACCGCGTGTGCGGCACTGAACCTTCATGCGATCTCGCGCCACTCAGGCGGTGCCTCGCGCATCAATGTCGGCTATATGGAGGCGGGCAGCGGGCGCAACGTCATCGGTGACAAAGGATTGCTGCGCATTGAAACGCGCGGTGCAACAAGCGCGATCAATCGCTACATGGAACAGGAAGCCGAGCGCATCATCAAGGCAGCAGCTGCCATGTACGATGTTGAGGTGCGGATCGAAAAGGCGGGCGGCGCCGCCGGCGGCAACAACACGCCGGAGCTCGCCTCCTATCTCGAAAATCGCGCAAAGGAGCTCGGACTCTTCCGCGATATCATGAGCGAAACCAACTTCGGCGCGAGCGAGGACTTCTCCTACTTCATGGAGCGCGTACAGGAGCGCGGCGGACAGGCCGCCTACATGATGATCGGCGCGCAGCTCGCGGCAGGGCATCATGACTCACGATTCAACTTCGACGAGAAGGCGCTCGTCTACGCTGCCAAAATGATCGCTGCAAGTGGTGCTTCCCTTCTGCTGGGACAATAATCTTTGCGGTCTTGCACACTCCTGCACGCGATTATTCCGCACAAACGCATCGAACCTGTGGTATAATGGACGTGATGAGGAGGTGTGCGCATGGAGGAAGTACGAACGTGTAATCCGACAAACGACGTGGTGTTCAAATTTGTCTTTGGGCGCGAAGAACGAAAGCGTATTACACTTTCGTTTATTAATGACGTTTTGGGGCGCAATGATGAGGACGCCTTCGTCGATATTCAAGGAATCGCTGATAAAATGAAGTCCGTCAGATTGGCGTAGATTTTTTCGTCCGAACAAGGAGGCAAACCGGACGCATAGCCAAAGCTATGTGGAGGATTTGCCGACGAAGTGCGGGCAAAAAAGATACGTCAAGATGGCGGTGCTGAATTTATCAGTGCTTCCTTAGTTTCGGAATACAGAACTCACGCCCGATAAGCTCTTTGACAAACTGGGGCGACTCGACGTATTCGGCATTCTGAGCGATGGCACGCGCGTCGACATTGAGATGCAGGTCATCAACCATATGAACATGGAAAAACGAAGCCTGTTCTATTGGGCGCATATGTATCTGCATTTCGATGCACTCCGTATAGGTGCGGAGTACGGAACGCTGAAACCTGCGATCGCGATCAACATTGTACGCTTTTGCTTTTTACCGCAGGAGGATCCCCATTCCCGCTATGTAATCTTCAATCCCGAGACGGGACATCAGCTTTCCGATGATATGGAGCTGCATTTTTTGGAGATCCCGAAGTACCGGAAGAAAACGGTTGCCAAGATGAACCGCATCGAGCGATGGCTGGCGTACTTCGCGGATACACTGAGCGAACACGAAAAGGAGGAGATGAAAATGGCAGCACCGGCCGTAAGTGAAGCGATTCAAGCGACAGGAACATTCCTAATGGATGAAGCGGCATACCAAAACTATCTTGCGCGCGAGTCAGCCATTTGGGACTATAATACCGACGTCCGAGAAAATCGACGGCGCGCACGGGAGGAAGGACATGCCGAAGGGCTGATCGAGGGGCGTGCCGAGGGGCGTGCCAAAGGTCTAATCGAAGGAGAACACCATGCTGCACTTCGAATTGCTCGTATGATGCTTGCCGCGCATAAGAACGTCGCCGAGATCGAACAACTATGCAGCCTGTCGCGAGATGAAATCCTCGCATTACAGAAAAACGATTCAAGCATGTGAGCGCAGCGAATTTCCGATCGATGAGGTCTCCCGCAAATTAATACCTGTTGCTAAGTCACCCTCTTCATGATATAATCTCTACAATGTGTCATCAGCCACTTATAAGTAACTCGTGACATATTGTCCATTTCTTCTTTGTTCATAAAAGCACTCCCTTTCAAAGATCAAAATAAAGAAGAAATACCTATACTCATTATACTTCCATAAAGGATATTTTAGGAATAAAATTTTCCTTAACAAAAGTCAGTTTTTCGCTCTCACCTATGTTACAATATTGTCCAAAAATAAAGAATGAAAGAAAGCAGAGGAATATAAATAACCATTGGACATTAAAAAAATGACAGAATTAGTTCAGCAAGAATCATCAACATTCAAAGATTGTATTTATCACATCTTTGAGTTTATAAAAAGTAAACTATTCGCCAATCGCGGCATGTATGAAGCATTTTATCTTGAACCCAAAATCGGCGACATCGCAGGGTTTCCTCATGTAAGACTTCAACTGAAACCATTGAGCTTTCAGGTAGACGATAAAATAGACATCCTTAGCAACGCAGAGCCGCATCCAAATTCGCACATTGTTGAGTGCGACAATATGCAGGATTATATCTTAGACAAAGACAACAACATTGTTTACATCTTAGCGGCAAAACTGTATGGCAAAAAAGGCGATGAGGATTACTCGTTGGTCGAACAAGAGCTTATTATGCAACGAAGAGACAAGATAATGGATGAGATTGCAGGAATGTATATGGAGGGCAGAGTTGATGAGAAATTTAAGTATGTAGGTATTAAAGATAAGACAATTGAGAAGCTGGATAAAGAAGATAAACTTAGTTATTCAGACGCAAAAAGCAAAAAGAATTAACAAAAGTTAATTTTAGAAATATTTTTGTGAAAACTTAGATACAAAGTATTATACTGAGGTTGTAATTAAAACAATTTCGATTTCAATTTTTCAGATAGGAGATGACATACGAATGTTTTCAAAAAAGAAACTTCTAAAAACAACAATCACACTCAGCACTGCATTTGCACTTTGTGCACCTATCGCGGCACCTAAGACTGCACATGCGTTCAGTTTTGATGCTGATGATGTTTCTACTGCAATCATGCTGTGGCAGATGTTGTTCCCGCCGAAATATCCGCAACCCGCTGAACCACCGCAATCAAGTCAAGGTTCAAACGCAAACCATGAAAAAACATTTTGTGACAACAATCCAAACAGGGATATTCATTGCGGGAATACAATTAAACCGATTGAGCATTGGTATCGCCATCAGCATAAACCTGTTGCCGTTGAGCCTGAAGAGGCAAAAACAGCGACGCCGATTTCTGATAAAGTACGTATTCGCAGCAACGTAATTGCTACGATTATGGTTAACGGCAGAAAGTATGCCGATGTAACCATTGATGAGTACGATAATGGAAAGTACAAAGACTCAAAGAACGTCCTTCTTGACGTGTACGGAAGCAACACAACCAACCCAATAACTTATGAAGGAGTTGTTCGTGACAGATACGGAGAAGGAGACAAATCATGGGAAGAGTCTCTTAAAAGCGCGGAGACATATATCGAACAAAACCTTGGCTACCCGTATAACATTTATGACCCTATGAATTTTATTGATGAGTATTCCGAGTCGACATATACACCAACAGACCTCCAAAGCGCTGTTGCATCAGCATATAAGGGTGTAGAACAGGTTGCCCCACAGGTGATTGAAGAACTCAAGCACCAATTTGACAACAATGAGCGTGGCAAGCGTTCTGTCTACGAGTATGGAAGCAAGATTGAAGCGCCGAAGTATGCTAACGCTTTAAAAGATGCGCGTGATATAGCTGATTGGAAGCAAAACAAAAGAGGAGATGTAGTTCACAATGAGATATCATCTATTATAAAAGCCTATTTAGGTAAACTACCAGAAGAAATCTATTTCGAAAATCTTCAAAATCTCACATGGGATGACTTTACAACAAGTGAAGATGGGCGAAAAGGTTGGATTCCTAACGACAAAACAGAACTTGATTTGCATTGGTTGATTTCAAAACCGTGGTATATTGACGCTTATGTGATGAACCCAAAAGATATTGTCGCAAATCACATGGTTAACCGAGAAACTTTTCTGCAAGGACACTCTGTGATGCGATTTATGCCTGTCATGGGGATTCCAACCGACGAAACACATCGATATAACATCCTTCAAATGTTCGATGTTACGTCTAGTGAAGAATTCTCCAAAACAAACCTTCCCCCTGATTTTATGAACATTAAGGATAACACGACAAAGAATGGTAATTATTCCTCGCCCGCAGAAGGCAACAAGTTGACAACAACCGACGTCATGGGCGGGTTGACAGGATTTGGACATTCGGAAGTTGAGCTAAACAATCCTCAATTTCTCCTTCCTTACCTTGACTATGAGGCGATTAACGCGGGAATGGAAGGATGGCATACCAAGATGGGTTGGCTCTATCCTTACTTCTATGAGTGGGAATATGATGGTGCGCAGCCGAACCAAATCATCCTCAAAGAAGTCTTCGACCCGCAGAACTATGCAGGACATGAAGACACCGACCAAAAACAAGGATATACACCTCCAAGCTATCCGTACTACACTGGGCGCGTGATTTACCTCACAAGAGCGAACGAAACGGCGAACTAAAAACAACATAGGAGATGGAAGAGGGTGACTTTTTGGCGGGAAACAAGACCTATCGCAGCGGCGGTTCGCAGGAAATGGGCATTCCTGCGCGGTGTGCGGAAACCGCCCCCGGCAATGTGCGCCGTATGGGCGAGGTATCCATGAGCGTACGGCAGGACGCCATTACGCCCGAATATTTCATCACCCATTTCTACGAATACCTTCCGCGCTACATCGCGGGCGGTGCGCCCACAGCGGACAC
>ERZ772967.2316-NODE-2316-length-12340-cov-8.718681_pt1 | contig 12340 bp, 13 predicted proteins | sample MGYA00511677_ERZ772967 | MGnify/ENA primary metagenome ERZ772967 (study PRJEB29015, sample SAMEA2737931) | human oral metagenome | biome: human oral; feature: human-associated habitat; material: dental | place: China | collected 2146 ...
TCACGGCCAGGTGCCCCGCGTCGGTGTCCCAGAGCCTCAGCTCGGTGACCCGGCGATCGCTCTGGTCGGCCAGCAGGGTGCGGAACATCAACGGAACGCGGAAACCTCCGCCGCCCAGAAGGGTCAGTTTCACGGGTGCAGCACCTCCGTCGGCAGGGTGGGGAGCGAAGCGGGCAGGGGACGGTCGGTGACCAGCAGGTCCACGCCGACCGTGTCGATCCGGAGGTTGGCGATCTCGGTGGTCGTGCTGGCCATCCGGTGTTCGCGCAGCTGCTCCGGGAGGGCGCGCTGACGGGCCTTCTTGGTCACGGCACAAACCTACGCCACCCCTGCCGTCTAGCTCCCCGGGTGGTGTTCCCGCGGTTCCGGACCGCCCACGGCGCCGGCCACGGAATGGCGATGATGGGTGCGTTCATCGCGGTTGCACCACCGTCGCTGGTCTTCGTCGCGGGCAGCCACCATTTCCTGAGCGACCTCACTGAGGACGCGGTAAAGATGCGAGGAGACCGATCGGGTGTCGCGAGAATCGAGGATTTTCCCGGTAGGGTGTCGCCATGACCATGCCGCAGCCTGGAATCTTCGCCCAGGGAAACCCGGAGAACACATACCTGGAGCTCGATCTCGATCGCCCCGAGGCGCTGGAGGAAGCGCTTCGGGCGCTGTTCAGGATTCCGGCCGCCTACACGGAGGGCGGTACCAACATGGTCGTGGGGGTCAGGCCCGGCCTGTGGCGTGCCACCCGACCCGCGGACACACCGGAGGATGCTGCCGACTGGGACGATCCGATCCGCGGAACTGACGGTTTCGCGATGCCTGCCACTCCGCACGACCTGTGGGTGTGGCTCTCCGCTGGGGAACGCTCCATCCTGTTCGATCGGGCAACGGAACTGCGCGACGCCCTCGCCGGGATCGCCACCGTCGCCACGGAACTGGACGGGTGGCACTACAAGCAGTCGCGCGATCTGACGGGATTCATCGACGGCAGCGAGAATCCCTCGCTGATCGAGGCCCCCGCGGTGGCGTGCGTCGCCCCGGGCAGGCCCGGGGCGGGGGCGAGTATCCTGGTTTTTCAGCAGTGGCGGCACGAAAAGTCCTGGCTGAACCTCAGCGAACACGACCAAGAACTCGTCATCGGCCGCACGAAACCCGACTCCGTCGAGCTTCCCGACGACATCAAACCGGTCTCCTCGCATGTTGCCCGGACCGTGGTCGACGTTGACGGCAACGAACTCGACATCTTCCGGCACAACGTCTCGTACGGCTGCACCGGGGATCATGGCACGCTGTTCGTCGGTTTCAGCCAGGACCAGTGGCGGCAGTTCGAGATGCTGCGCCGCATGGCCGGTGTCGATGGGACCCGTGACGCGCTGACCCGTTTCACCACCCCACTCAGCGGAGCCATCTACGTCATCCCATCGGTGCAGGCCCTGGTCGACTACCTTCCGCAGGAAGACGACTGAACTCGCGCTCAGACGATGCGGTGCATCCAGCCGTAGGGGTCGGGGCGCCGCCCGTACTGGATCTCGGTGAGCTGCCGGCGCAGGTCGAGCGTCGTGGCGCCCGGCTGCCCGTCCGCCACGGTGTGGGTGCCGTCGGGGTCGGTGAAGCTGGCCACTGGGGTGATGATGGCCGCGGTGCCGCAGGCGAAGACCTCGCGGATGCCGCCGTCGTCGATGCCCCGGTGGAGCTCCTGCTGCGAGAGACGGCGTTCCTCGACGGCCAGGCCGGCATCGGCCGCGAGACGCAGGACCGCGGAGCGGGTCACGCCCTCCAGGATCGAGTCCGTGAGCGCCGGGGTGATCACGCGGCCGTCGGCGGTGACGGCGAACAGGTTCATGCCGCCCAGTTCCTCGACGTAGCGGTGCTCCACCGCGTCGAGGAAGGCGACCTGGCTGCACCCGGCCGCCTCGGCCTCCTGCTGGGCCACCATCGAGGCGGCGTAGTTGCCGCCGCACTTGGCGAAACCCGTTCCGCCGGGAGCGGCCCGGCTGAAGTCGCGGGAGACCCAGATCTTGACCGGCTGCACCCCGGAGCCGCCGAAGTAGGCCCCGGACGGGCTCGCGATGACCGCGTAGGTGACCGAGGTCGACGGCTTGACCGCCAGGAAGGCCGAGTGGGCGAACATGAAGGGCCTCAGGTACAGGCTCTGCTCCGCCCCGCGCGGCACCCACTCCCGGTCCACCTCCACGAGACGGTCGATGCCGGTCAGGAAATCATCGACGCTGAGTTCGGGCAGCGCCAGGCGACGGGCCGAACGCTGGAACCGGGCGGCGTTGACGTCGGCGCGGAACCGCCAGATCGAACCGTCCTCGTGGGCGTAGGCCTTCAAACCCTCGAACGCCTCCTGGGCGTAGTGGAACACCGCCGAGGCCGGGTCGAGGGTGAACGGGGCGTAGCCGACGATCCGGTGGTCGTGCCAGCCGCGTTCCGGGTTCCAGTCGATCAGGACCATGTGGTCGCTGAAGTTCGATCCGAACCCAGGGTCGGCGAGGATCGCCTCGCGTTCGGCCTGCGGCCTGCGGGTCGCGGTATCCAGACGGAAATCAGCCATTGTTGTCTCCTTCAAGGTTCAGGTGTAGCGGCCCATGCCGCCGGCGACGTCGATGCTTGCGCCCGTGATGTAACCCGCCCGGTCGCCTGCCAGGAAGGCCACGATTCCCGAGACCTCATCCGGTTTGCCGAAACGGGCGAGGGGGATCTCATCGGCGGCCAGGTCCGCGAAGAACTCCTCCGCTGATTTCTCCGGTGCCCGTTTTGCGTGGATGTTCGCCCACTGCGGGGTCTCGACGCAGCCGATGTTCACGGCATTGACCAGGATCCCGTCGCCCGCCAGCTCCTGGGCCAGGGCCTTGGTCAGGTTGAGCCCGGCCGCGCGGTTCACCGTCGTGGAGAAAAACCGGAAATCGGGCATCCGGGCGTAGACCGACCCGATGTTGATCACCCTGGGCGCGGGGCTTTGCCGCAGCCACGGCAGGGCAGCCTTCACGGCCCGGAACCAGGTGTGCACCTTGATGTTGAAATCGGCCAGCAGCGACTCGTCCGAGAGAGTTTCGAAGGAGCCCGGATGCGCTCCGCCGGCGTTGTTGACCAGGACGTCGATGCCGCCCATCGACTCCGCCGCCCAGGCCACGAAGTCGTTCAGCTGTCCAGCATCACGCACGTCGACGACACGGCCATCCGCGCCTTCACCGAGCCTCCCAACAGCGGCTTCCACCTCGCCGGCGTTGCGGGCACAGATCCGCACCACGGCTCCTTCGGAGAGGAGTTCTCGTGCGATGGCGAACCCGAGGCCCTTGGAACCCCCGGTGACGATCGCTCGCCTGTCGTTCAGACCCAGATCCATGGGTGCCCTCCTTGTCTACTGAATCTAGGCGAAGACCTCGTCGATGGGCACCTGGAGCCCGATCGCGAGGCGGTTGGTCTTGTTGGCGGCCGCGACGATGGACTGCAGCTCGGCGATCTGCGCGTCGCTGGCGCCCTTGGCGCGGGCCGCGGCAGTGTGGGAGCGCACGCAGTAGGTGCAGTTGTTGACAGTGGAGACCGCCACGTAGATCAGTTCCTTGATCACCGGATCCAGTTCCGTGCCGGGACCCATGAGTTCCTTGAGCTCCTGCCAGGTGCGCTCCAGATTCGCGGGATCGTTGGCCAGGGCCCGCCAGAAGTTATTGATGAAATCGGTTTGGCGGGTGGCGCGGATGTCGTCGAAGACGGCCTTGATGCGTGGGCTGGCGGACTCGTCGTCGACGAGGGGAAGAGTGGACATGTATTCCATTGCGACCCTTTCAACTGTTCATTGCTTGGGAACGAAGGCGAACACGCGGGTGGGGAAACCGGTTCCACCCGCGATCCGCGGCACCCCGACCACGATGACGCCGCCCGTGGCCGGGAGCTGTTCGAGGTTCATCAGGTTCTCCAGGTGCCACAGCCCTGCGGGGTGGGAGACGGTTCTGTGCACCGGGAAATCGGGTTTGTCGCCGGGATCGATGCCGAGGGTGTCGACGCCCAGGCCGACGACCCCGCGATCCACGAGCATGCGGGCGGCCTCGACCCCGAAACCGGGAAACTTGAGGTCGGTGGTGCCCTCGGAACCGATGTAGCTGAGCGCACTGGACTTCCTCCGGGCCCAACCGGAGAGCATCAGCACCGCATTCCCCGCAGGGATGGTGCCGTGCTCCTTCTCGAAAACAATCACGTCATCGGGTTCGACGACCGCGTTCGGGTCGGCGGCAGCCTTCCCGGAGATGTCGATGACGACGGCCGGTACCACGAGGTCATCGATCGAGAAGCTCGCGGCGTCGGCGCCTCCGGGTACGAAGTGCTCGGGCGCATCGAAGTGCGTTCCCGCGTGCTCGAAGGTGGTGAAGACACGAGCGTGATAACCGTGCGCGTCGTGGGTGACCGCATCGACGATCTCCAGGGGCGGGGCCCCGGGCCACAGGATGGTCTCGGTCCCGAGGACGTCGGTCAGGTCGACGAGCCGGAAACCACCGCTCAGGACTGCGAACGCGGCGTCACGGGCGGCGATCACGGTGCTGGTTCTCTGGGCCATCCGGCCTCCTCATGATGCAGGACGTGGTTGTTCCGTCGCTTCCCCCGCGGGGAGCCTACACCTGGTTGTTTTCGGGCGGATGAAAAATGTCCATGCGCGGAATGCAGGGGATGCGACCTCTAGACTTTCCGATCGTGGTGTGGGATCTGGAGATGCTGGCCCGGTGGGGGATATCGGTGTCGGGAGTGATTGCCTTTGCGGCTTCCGGGGCACTTGAGGCGAGACGACGGGACCTGGACGGCGTCGGCGTCATCACGCTCGCCTGCTGCACCGCGGTTGGAGGTGGCATTCTCCGGGACCTCCTGATCGGAGCAGTGCCCGTGGCCGCTCTGGTTGATCTCTGGATGATCGGCCTGTCGATGGTGACCGCGGTGATCGTGATGCCGCTGGTGCACACGGGGAAGCGGCTTCGGATACCGCTGCTGGTGTGTGACGCGGTGGGGCTCGGTCTGTTCACCGTCGACGGAGCGCTGAAGGGCCTGGCCTTCGGGCTGCACCCCGCAGCCGCCGTGCTGACCGGAGTGGTCACCGGCGTCGGGGGTGGCATCCTTCGCGACGTCTTGGCCAGTGAGGTGCCACTCGTCTTCCGCCGTCGCTCTCCTTTCTACGTGGTGGCGGCGCTCCTGGGCAGTGGGTTGATCGTCTGGCTCGCATCCATGGGGGCCGCCGGGGGCATCGGGATGTTCGGCACCGCGACGCTGATCTTCCTCATCCGGATGGCGGGGCTTCGATACGGTTGGCACATACCCAACGGCCGCAACAGGATCAGAAGTGTGCCGGATCCCAGAAGCTCGCAGGAAAACGTGTCGTGATCAAACCGCGGTGATGGGTTTCCGGGGCCGTCGGGGAAGCGGCTTCCCGGGGTGTGGAGGATCGGCTGATCGCGCGAGCGCGCGATAGACTCGCCGTCTGAGATCAATTGGGAGGAACAATCTCGTGGCGAATCTGACCCCCTCCGGCGTTCCGGCCCCCTTCGAGACCCTGGGACTGACCTTCGATGACGTGCTGCTCCAACCCAACGAATCGGATGTCGTCCCCTCGGAGGCGGCGACCTACACCTGGTTCAGCCGCAACATCCGGTTGAACGTTCCCCTGTCCTCGGCAGCCATGGACACCGTCACGGAGACCCGCATGGCCATCGCCATGGCCCGGGAGGGCGGTATCGGTATCCTGCACCGCAACCTGTCCATCGACGCCCAGGCACACATGGTGGACCAGGTGAAACGCTCGGAGGCCGGGATGGTCACCCAACCCGTGACCATCGGGCCCGGGGCCAGTCTCCAGGAGGTGGACGAGGCCTGCGCCCAGTACCGCGTGTCCGGGCTACCCGTGGTGGACGACGACGGGATGCTGCTCGGGATCATCACCAACCGCGACCTGCGTTTCGAGGACGACGGCACCCGCCCCGTGAGCGAGGTCATGACGAAGATGCCCCTGGTCACCGCGCCCGTCGGCATCTCCAACGACGACGCCCTGGCGCTACTGGCGAAGAACAAGATCGAGAAGCTGCCCATCGTCGACTCGTGGGGCAGGCTCAAGGGCCTGATCACCCTCAAGGATTTCGTCAAGGCCGACAAATACCCCAACGCCGCCAAGGACGACGCCGGCAGGCTCCGGGTGGGTGCGGCCGTCGGTTTCTTCGGCGACGCCTGGGAGCGGGCCATGGCCCTGGTGGAGCAAGGGGTGGACTGCATCATCGTCGACACCGCCCACGGCCATTCCCGTGGCGTGGTCGACATGATCCGACGCGTCAAGGCCGACCCGGCCGCCGCCGGGGTGGACGTCATCGGCGGCAACGTCGCCACCTACGCCGGGGCCCGGGCGCTCGTCGAGGCAGGGGCCGACGGCGTGAAGGTCGGCGTCGGACCGGGGTCGATCTGCACCACCCGCGTGGTGGCGGGGGTCGGGGTGCCGCAGGTCACCGCCATCCACGACGCGGCCCGCGCCGCCAGGCCTCACGGCGTGCCCGTCATCGGGGATGGTGGCCTCCAGTACTCCGGCGACATCGCCAAGGCCATCGTCGCGGGGGCCAACTCGGTGATGCTCGGGTCGCTGCTGGCCGGTTGCGAGGAGAGCCCCGGCGACCTGGTGTTCATCAACGGCAAACAGTTCAAGACCTACCGGGGCATGGGCTCCCTGGGGGCGATGGCCGCGCGCGGACGCAAGGCCTCCTACTCGAAGGACCGCTACTTCCAGGGCGACGTCACCAGCGACGACAAGCTCATCCCCGAGGGCATCGAGGGGCAGGTGGCCTACCGCGGCCCCTTGGCGGCGGTCGCCTATCAGCTGGTCGGCGGGCTCAGGCAGTCGATGTTCTACTCCGGTGCCCGCACGATCGATGAGCTGCAGGAACGCGGACGGTTCGTGCGGATCACCGCCGCGGGTCTGCGAGAATCGCATCCGCACGACATCCAGCTCACCGCTGAGGCCCCCAACTACTGGTCACGCTGACAGGAAAACGATGTACGAATTCGGCCGCTCCAAGAACGCCACCCGCGGGTACTCCTTCGACGACGTCGCCATCGCTCCCGCGCGGCGCACCCGCTCCGAGTCGGAGGTGGATCTCCGCTGGCGCATCGACGCCGTCACCTTCGACGCCCCCATCGTCGCCGCCCCCATGGACTCGGTGATGTCTCCCGCCACCGCCATCGAGATGGGGCGCCTGGGCGGGCTGGGGGTGCTCAACCTGGAGGGCCTGTGGACCCGCTACGAGGATCCCTTCCCGGCCTACGAACAGCTCACCGAGCCCGCCGACCAGGTGACCACCACCCGCCGCCTGCAGCAGCTCTACGCCGAACCCATCAAGGCGGAACTGATCGAGGCCCGGCTGGCTGAGATCCGTGCCGCGGGGGTGCCGGTGGCGGGCGCGCTCTCGCCCGCCAGGACCCAGCAGTTCGCGGACGTGATCGAACGGGCCGGGGTGGATTTCTTCGTGATCCGCGGCACCACGGTCTCCGCCGAGCACGTCGACGAGGCCGAGAACACCCTCAACCTGAAGGAGTTCATCTACCGCTTCGACGTGCCCGTGCTGGTGGGGGGCTGCGCCACCTACCGGATGGCCCTGCACCTGATGCGCGCGGGCGCCGCCGGGGTGCTCGTCGGATTCGGTGGCGGCGCCACCCACACCACCGCCTCGGTGCTGGGCATCGAGGTGCCGATGGCCTCCGCCGTCGCCGATGTCGCGGAGGCGCGCCGCGACTACCTGGAGGAGTCGGGCGGGCGCTACGTTCACCTGATCGCCGACGGCGCGGTCGGGAGGTCCGGTGACATCGCCAAGGCCATCGCGTGCGGGGCCGACGCGGTGATGGTCGGCTCCCCGCTGGCGCGCGCCACCGAGGCCCCCGGCCGCGGCTGGCACTGGGGACCGGAGGCGTGGCACGCTACCCTGCCGCGCGGCGAGCGGGTGTTCTTCGAGCAGGTCGGTTCCCTGGCCGAGGTGGTCAACGGTCCCTCCCACCTGCCCGACGGAACCATGAACCTCGTCGGTGGGCTGCGCAAGGCCATGGCCTTCACCGGTTACACCGACATCAAGTCCTTCCAGCGAATAGACGTGATGGTGCACTGATGGAACCCGAGGACGCCCGCCGGGAACTGCTGAGGCTGCGGGGCAGCATCGACAACATGGATTCCATGCTGGTCCATCTGCTGGCCGAGCGTTTCAAGATCACCCAGCAGGTGGGAAGGCTGAAGGCCGCCGCGGGGCTTCCCCCGGCCGACCCGGACCGTGAGGCGCAGCAGATCCAGCGGCTGCGTGCCCTGGCCGTCGAATCCGAACTGGACCCGGAGTTCGCGGAGAAGTTCATCACCTTCATCGTCCGCGAGGTGGTGCGACACCACGAACAGATCGCGGCGGAGGAAGCGGACGAGGGCTGAACTGACCTCCGGGTGGGGAAGAACCCCGGAAACGCGCGGTTGCGCAGCACTCAACGCTTATTTCGCTCCTTCGGGGGCGGTTTCAGGGCTTGAGTGCTGCGCAACCGGGTTTTCCCGGTCCAGCAACAAGATGGAGCCCCGCGCCGTGGCCCGGATGGACCACTCGAAGCGCTCTCGTGGGCTCAGCAGGGCGATCGACTCGGCCCCGGCCCGGACCGTGGGTGCCTGTTCGGGCAGAGGGCCGGGTGCGGTGTCGTCGTGGGACAGCGGATTGATCTCGCCCAGGGCGATTGCGTGTTCCGCGACGGTCGAGACCAGCAGGCTGGCCTGCGCCGGCGGGTAGCCGAAACGTGAGGCGAAGGCCGCCTGCTGCCCTTCAGCCAGCCTGATCGTGAACTCGTGTCTGGGGGCGGCGAGCCTGGTCAGGTGCTGTCCGATGCCCGGATTGGCCATCACGAAGTCGCGGAGCGTGTGCGCCAGTTCGACGAGCGCGTCCTCCGGGTCCGTGGCCGTCGGTTCGGGGAAGACGTGCCCGGCGACGATGCCCTCGGCGACCATGGCCCTCAGCCCCTCGAGGTCCCCGACGATCCGGTAGATCGACATCTCGCTGACGCCGAGTTCTTTCGCCACCCCCCTGATCGACAGGCGCGGAAGGGTGATGCGTTTTCCCGCCTCGACGATGCGTTCGGTGGTAATCAGGCGAGGCCGTCCAGGTGAGACCATGCCCCAATTCTTGCGTCTTTCGGTGAGGTTGGGCGTTCAGAGGCCGGAGGAACCGTTTCGGAGGGTGCGTGAGACACCTCTGGTCACTCGCCACACAATAAGTTAGTGTATCTAACATAAATGTTCCGCCAGCCGCTGGCCGAGTGGTCCCGAGCGGCTCTGAGCGAAGGTGTCGCCCAATTGTCCTTCCGGTTTCCTCTGCTGATCCGTCTGAGTGGCGTCCTGCTGGCCTTCTGCGCCCTCGCCGCCACGTCGTGCTCATCGACATCCAACGGGACACCCGAGTCCTCGTCGGCGTCCGAAACGACGAGCTCTCTCCTCCCGGCTGCCGAGGGAAAGACCGAGTACCCGCTGACGCTGACCTCTCCCTACGGCGAGTCGGTCATCGACAAGCGGCCGACCCGTGTCGCCACCGTCGGCGCGAACGCCGTGGACACGGAACTCCTGCTGTCCTTGGGAGGGGTCCCCGTGACCACCAATGGTCTCGGATTCAACAAGGCTCCCTGGCTGAAGGAGGCAGCGGCGGATCGCATCGAACTGGTCTTCGAGACCGAGAGCTGGGACCAGTACCCCTACGAATCCATCGCGGCGGCCAAGCCCGACGTGATCGTGGTGTTCGGTTACGACCTGACCAACTCCTTCGCGAAACTTTCCGAGATCGCCCCGGTGGTCACAAGCGACAAGCCGTGGACCGGATACTTCAGCAACCCCTGGCAGGACAACATCCGCATCCTCGGCAAGGCGCTCGACCTGTCCGGTGCGGCCGAAATGCTGGCCTACGGCGGCCAGGCGGCGCGCGAACTCTCCGGCGGTTTGGCCGCACTACGCAACGGTGCGCAAAGCGGCACGGTGGGCGGCTGGCTGGAAGGCGGCGCGGCCGCCATCGCCTCAGCCACCGACAGCCTGAACAACGGTGCACGCGGTGCGCAAAGCCTGACCGCGTGGCTGGCCGGCAGAAAGGACGGGACGAAATGAGCGAATCGGTATTAAGACACCTGACACGCGAGGGCGACCGCTGGGATTTGATTGCCTGGCGATACTACGGCAACCCTTTGGAAATCTCCCGCCTGATTGCCGCCAATCCGCACCTGCCGGCGGCCGAATACACCTTCGTCTCGCAGGCCGAGGGGCGCGGCGTCTACTCCTTCTGCATGTGCCCCGGCGGCTTCGTGATTCCTGCTTCGACGGCGCCGGACGAGTGCGTCGTCAATGGCATGTCGCCCGCCAATCGCGGGTCGCGGTGGGCCAACGCTGGGTGGGTCGTCGAGCTGCGGCCGGAAGATCTTGCGTCGTTTCACCTACCGGATACAGGCGGCGAGCCTGTGCCCGAGGTGCTGGCCATGATGGACTTTCAGGAGCGGCTCGAGCGGCTCTGCCGCATCAACGCCGGGCAGGGCGTCAAGGCGCCGGCGCAACGCATGGCCGACTTTGTGGCGCGTCGCAACTCGTCCGCCCTGCCGTCGTCGTCGTTCAGTCCCGGTCTGCTGGCCTCGCCGCTCCACTTCTGGATGCCCGACTTTGTCACGGGCCGACTGCGTGAGGGCTTCCGCTCGGCCGACCGCGTGTCGCGAGGTTTCCTGACGAACGAGGCGGTGATGATCGGCGTGGAGACGCGCACCTCGTCGCCCGTGCGCATCCTCCGCGACCGTGAGACACTTCGTCACGTGACCCTCCGCGGGCTCTACCCCTGCGGTGAGGGCGCGGGCTACGCCGGAGGCATTGTTTCCTCAGCGATAGACGGTGAGCGCTGTGCGGCATCGGTCGCAGCGAATATGGGCTTGTAAAAACGAGCCATCAATAGCAAGAAAAAAGATGCACCGCTCTCCTGTTTGAGTCGGTGCATCTTTGAAATTCTGCCCAAAATCGGGCCATAGCGTAACCGTTGTATGAATTTTATGTGCCTTAAAAGCACTTGCAAAGTTGCCGCTTTCTTTTTATCGTTGCAATACTCAAAAATGGGTATTCTTTTAGTCTGATTCCTTACGCTTATCACCCCTTTTCGCTCGTTTCGGGTTTGAGCCAGTCTGCGCCGACGGCCTTTTCAGGGCGCAAAGCATTGGTTGCTCTCGTTGCCGACTGTGGTTGGTTGCTTTTTCATCACGATAAAAAAGGTTTGTTCTCACGAGAAAAAGGGTTTGCGCTCGTGATGAAAAAGGTTTACGCTCGTGAGCGCAAACGGCGCCGACGGAGGCTTTTGGTCTACGAATAGGGCCGAAAGGTGTTGGTTTGTGGGGCGCTGTTCGCAAAAGCGGCGATGTCGGCGCGCCAAGAGCAAGCAGGATGAGTGGGCCTAAGGGCCGGCGTTTTCATTAAAAAACCTTATCTTTGCCTATTAAGAGATGCCGCTAAGGACATGAAAGAATCACTCATTATATATAAGGCTTCGGCCGGCTCGGGTAAGACCTTTACGCTCGCACAAAACTACCTCGTGCAACTATTATCGAAGGGGGGCTCGCACCGCTACATTCTGGCCGTGACGTTTACCAATAAGGCGACGACGGAAATGAAGCAGCGCATCCTCGCTTATTTGTACGACTTGGCCGAAGGTCGAGACAACGATTTCACACGTGCGCTGGCCGAGCGTCTGGGCCAACCGGCCGACCTCAAACAGCGGGCGCAGGCGGCACTGGATGGTATCTTGCACGATTATGACCATTTTCAGGTGATGACGATCGATAAGTTCTTTCAGCAACTCTTGTCCAACTTGGCGCACGAATTGGGTTTGTCGGCCAATTATCGGATCGAACTCGATGATCGAAAGGCCGTAGACGAAGCGGTCGACTTCTTGCTCGATGCCATCGATGAGCGGGCGGATAAAAAACTGATTGGCTGGATCGAAGATTTGATCGAAGATCGTATGCGCAGCAACAAGGGCTGGTCGGTGGGCCGCGATCTGAAAAATTTCTCGGCGCGAAATGTGCTGAGTGAGGCTTTCCAACTGCGCGAAAGCGACTTGCGCAATCGTCTGAACGATGCGAAACGTATGCGGTGCTACCGACAAACGCTGCGGACAAGGCTGGACGAGGCACAGGGGGCACTGACCGGCGCGGCGCAAAACCTAATCGATGAATTGGACGGCATGTCGCTCGAAGGCTTTAGCCGAAAGGGGCAGTATGTCTACGCTTTTGCGCGAAAATTACTCAACGGCGACTTGGAAGAGCCTACGAAGTCGGTCTGCTCGTATATTGAGGACCC
>ERZ772967.2317-NODE-2317-length-12339-cov-2.952458_pt1 | contig 12339 bp, 10 predicted proteins | sample MGYA00511677_ERZ772967 | MGnify/ENA primary metagenome ERZ772967 (study PRJEB29015, sample SAMEA2737931) | human oral metagenome | biome: human oral; feature: human-associated habitat; material: dental | place: China | collected 2146 ...
TTAAAGTATTTGCATTTGATATTGAGTGTTACTACCATAAAGAAGATACCCAGGAAGAGGATTCCCACGTGCTTGAGAACAGGTGCCAGGTAGCTGCCTCCTTTGTAAGTGAGTTGTGACGAGGCCGAATAGACCTCGACGACACTGATGATGCAGAGGAAGAAAAACACCATCCAGATTACCTTGTCGCCCTTGAAGATATTGCTAAGCGTTTGATTGTTCATTGCCGTTTGTGATGGATTGCAAAGCCTGTTTATAGAGATCTAACTAAGGTTTTGAATTGTTGGCCGCGGTCTTCCATATTTTTGAAGAGGTCGAAGCTGGCACAACAAGGACTCAGTAGCACCGTATCGCCGGGCCGGGCCATCTCGTAGCAGGCCCGTACACAGTCTTTCATACTGTGGGTATCACGTATGGGGATGCCTATTCCATCGAAGAAGCGGTGCAGCTTGGTGTTATCGGCACCGAGATAAACCAATCCGGCGCATTTCTCCTGCACCAAAGGCTTGATCTCATTATAGTTATTGCCCTTGTCTTTACCGCCCAAAATCAGGATGACGGGCGTTTTCATACTTTCCAAAGCATACCAACAGGCATCGACATTAGTAGCTTTCGAGTCGTTGATATACTGTACACCGCCCACCTTGCAGACTTTTTCTAAGCGGTGTTCGACGCCCGGAAAGTCGCCGAGACTTTTACGAATGGCTTCTTTTTTGATACCGGCGATGTCTGAGGCGATGCCTGCCGCAAGCGAGTTATAGATATTATGCTTGCCCGTCAGACTCAATTCTTCTTGCTCCATATTGAAAGGCGTAGGCTCCTCGATGGTGTATTGGCCCTCTTCTATGTATCCGATGCTGCCCGATTCTTTGAGTTCGGAGAACGGATATTGTACGGCGCGGATGTCATATTTGGCCAATTCGCGCTTGATCACAGGATCGTCGTTCCAGTAAATGAATGAGTCGGCCGGCGTTTGATTCTGAATGATGCGCATTTTAGCATCTACATAGTTTTGCATACAGTTGTCATAGCGATCCAAATGGTCGGGAGTGATGTTGAGCAGAATGGCTATGTCGGCCCGGAAGTCGTACATATTGTCCAACTGAAAGCTGCTGAGCTCGATGATATAATATTCGTGCGGGTCTTCAGCTATTTGTAAAGCCAGGCTCCGTCCGATGTTTCCGGCGAGTCCGACATCATATCCTGCGGCCTTGAATATGTGATAGATGAGCGATGTGGTGGTAGTTTTTCCATTGCTTCCGGTGATGCAAATCATCTTGGAATGCGTGTAACGGCCGGCAAATTCTATCTCGCTGATGATATGAGTACCCTGCTCTGAGAGTTTCTTTACCATCGGAGCTTCTTTCGGAATGCCCGGACTCTTGATCACTTCGTCGGCATTCAGAATCTTCTCCGCAGTGTGCTGGCCTTCCTCCCAAGCGATTCCGTGGCTGTCCATCAGCTGCTTATACTTGTCTTTTATGGCCGACATATCCGACACGAATACGTCGAAACCCTGCTTTTTAGCCAATACTGCTGCACCGGCTCCACTCTCACCGGCTCCTAAAACTACGATTCTTTTCATCTCTTCTTTATCTGATCTTCAACGTAATGATGGTGAGTGCTACGAGGATTATCGTAATAATCCAGAAGCGAATGGTGATTTTCGACTCGTGAACAACTGTTCGCGGCTTCGTGACGAGGTATTTGCAGTCAGGGTCTAACTGCTCGTCTTGTGTGCGGAAGTTGTCGTGTATGGGCGTACGTTTGAATATTCGCTGCTTCACTCCGTGTCGTTTACCCAGCTTGAAGTACCAAACCTGCACGATAACGCTAAGACTTTCGACAAAGAATATGCCGCAAAGGATGGGTAAAAGCAGCTCTTTGTGAATGATGATAGCGCCTACCGCGATGATGCCTCCTATCGCCAGTGAGCCTGTGTCGCCCATAAACACCTGCGCGGGATAAGCATTGTACCAGAGAAAACCGATGAGTGCGCCGATAAAAGCACAGAAAAATACCACTAACTCTTGCGAACCGGGGATGTACATAATGTTCAGATAGGCTGCGAATTGTATGTGCGAGCTGACGTAAGCCAATATTCCCAGGGCCACACCGATGATGGCTGAGTTGCCTGCACACATCCCATCCATTCCGTCGTTGAGGTTAGCGCCGTTGCTGACAGCCGTTACTACGAAGATGGTCATTATCACAAAGAGAATCCATCCGGCTGCAACACGACGGTCGCCGAATACACTTGTCACGCGCGAATAGTCTAAATTGTGTCCTTTTAAGAATGGTATCGTAGTCTTTAACGACTTTCGTGGCTGGGTGCGATGCTTGACAACGGTCTCCTGTCCTTGCTTTTCGATGGCTAAGTTTTCGTTAATCTTTACGTCGGGAGCGGCCCACAGCGTTACGCCTACAATGAAACCGATGCCGATTTGACCGATAATCTTATACTTACCTTTTAGTCCTTGCTTGTTACGTCGGAATATTTTGATGAAGTCGTCCATACCTCCGAGGAAGCCAAGCCATATTGTCGTGACAATCATCAACAGCAAATAAATATTGCGCAAACGCCCCAACAGCAGCACGGGGATAAGAATTGCCACGATGATAATGATGCCGCCCATTGACGGGACACCGATTTTTTTCACCCCGAAAGGGTCTATATTGATATCGCGTTGTGTCTCGGTGATTTGCTTTTGCTTTAAAAACGCGATGAATTTTTCACCGAACCATGCCGAGATAACGAGTGAAAGGATCAGCGCCAACAATGCTCTGAACGATATATAGCCCCAAAGGTGAGACCCGGAGATGCCGTATTGTTCAAGAATTCTGAATAGATAGTACAGCATAATACACCTGTTTAATTCATAAATTTATAATACATAATTGGCTTAACGCCAAACTTTGTTTCATAATCCGGACTTGTTGTGTGCCGAGGAAACAGTGGGCGACTCAACTACTAACTATCACTGATTAACCGCCAATTGCTCTACCACTTCCCGATCATCGAAGTGATGCTTCACGCCTTGTATTTCCTGATAGTCTTCGTGACCCTTACCGGCAATGAGAACAACATCGCCTTTGTGGGCCAACATACACGCAGTGCGGATCGCTTCACGCCTATCTACGATGCTGAGAGCCTTCTCCCGCTGTCGCGAATTGAGGCCTTCGAGCATATCATTGATAATATCTTGCGGATTCTCAAAGCGCGGATTGTCGCTCGTAATAATCACTTTGTCACTTTGGCGTACAGCCTCTTGCGCCATCAACGGGCGTTTACCTTTATCTCGATTGCCGCCGGCACCGCATACGGTGATTACTTTTCCCTTACCGTCTAACACCTCGTGAATGGCATTGAGCACGTTGGCTAAGGCGTCGGGCGTATGCGCATAGTCGACGATTGCAGTGTAACCGGCCGCGCAATGTATCGGTTCGAGACGCCCCCGCACGCTATGCAGTGTGCTGAGAACCACAAGTACATCCTCGGGACGCTTTCCCAGCATCACAGCAGCACCGTAAACGGCCAGCAAATTGCTAACATTGAACTTGCCGATGAATTGAACCCCCACCTCACGACCATCTATTTCGAGGTACATTCCTTCAAAGTGGCACTCCAATAGCTTACCTTTGAAGTCGGCGGCAACGCGTGTGGAGTAGGTCTTTACAGTCGCTTTGGTGTTCTGAACCATAATCATACCATTCCTGTCATCAGCATTCGTGATGGCAAAAGCAGTCTTTGGTAGCCCATCGAAGAACGATTTCTTGGCGTTTCGATAGTTTTCGAAGGTCTTGTGATAGTCTAAATGGTCGCGAGTAAGGTTTGTAAAGATGCCGCCGACAAATGAAAGGCCGCTGATCCGCCGTTGAGCAATAGCGTGCGAAGAACATTCCATAAAGGCATACTCACATCCTGCCTCGACCATTCGATGCAACAGCTGGTTTAATTCGATAGGATCGGGGGTGGTATGATCGGCTGCAATGGCTTCGTCTTCAATATAATTGCACACCGTAGAGAGTAGACCGCACTTGTATCCCATCGCTCTGAACATATTATATAATAAGGTAGCGACCGTCGTTTTGCCGTTGGTGCCGGTCACACCAACTAGCTTCAGCTTCCGCGAAGGGTCTTCGTAAAAGAGCGTAGCGACCTTACCCGCAGCGTCTTCCGTAGACGTTACCTGCACAAAAGTTACCCCTGCGGCCACCGACTCAGGCATATCTTCGCACAGAACGGCCGCTGCTCCCTGCTCGATTGCCTTCGAGATGAATTGGTGCCCATCTACTTGCGTGCCTTTCATAGCCACAAACAGCTGGCCCGCTGCTATCAGACGTGAGTCGATATTCACACCTGTTATCTCCGTATCGGTATCTCCCGTGATGCCGATTGGCTTGATATTCTTGAGCAACTCATTTAGTTTCATATCTCGTTTAGTTTTGATTTATCTTATTCCAACGTCAACTCACACACCTCTTTACGATTGATGAGATGCCCGGGAGGCAGACTTTGCCGCACGACTCGCCCTCGTCCGGACAGCCGAACACGTACACCACGACTCTCGATAAGGTAAACGGCATCGCGGGCACCCATTCCCACAACGTCGGGAACACGACTCCGGCCGTACATCTTCTCACGTTTCAGCACCACCATAGCGCTCCCTTGCCGTGTGGCTGTGCCCCAAATGGGATTACCGTCGGCGTAACTGCCACTCCAATCGGCATTGGTTTTGATGCCGAGATGCGTCAACACATAGTCAGCCGACAGTATATTACCGGCTTTCACATCAGGAACGAGGATAGAAGCAGAGTCTCGTGCGTCTTTGATATCCAGCTTGATGTCTTGCGCCATAATACCTTCGGCGATGTGGTGGAACACAACTCCGCTCATCCCTCCGCCCGAAGCGGGCAGTCCCGACTTCTGAATGCACACGATACAACTGTAACGCGGTGCATCGGCAGGGAAATATCCGGCAAAGCTTAACAGATAATCGGTGGTTCCCGACTTATAACCTGCGGCGCCCTTAGACATCTGTGCCGTTCCCGTTTTACCCGCAACCTTGAACGAAGAAGAGCCGGCCTTCTTGCCAAGACCTTGACTTACGACGTGCTCTAATATCGTTTGAATCTCTTTCAAAGTCTTAGTCTTACAGATTTGTTCGTGTCCCTTCACGACTTCCGGTGGAAAATCCATCAGCACCTGACCGTTTTTCACAACCTCTTTCACAAACCGCGGACGCATCATTCGTCCGTTATTGGCTATTGCATTATAGAAAGTCAGCGTCGAAATAGGCGGAACCTGCGTCTCATAGCCTATACTCATCCACGGCAAAGCAGTGTCGCTCCAATTCAACCACTGCCCTCTGGCGTTCTTTTTCGGCATTCGTATCTTCGCAGGCGACGACCCAAGGAGCGGTATTTGCAGGTCGGCCGCCAAACCGACACGATAGATTCCGCGGACAAATCGGGCTGGATCGCTGTGGTAATAATTGTCAATGATGCGGCTCACACCGATATTCGAGCTGTAAAGCAATGTTTGTGGCAGTGTCAACAACCCGTAGCCGCCCCGCCGCCAATTGTGATCCTTCATCTCTCTGCCGTACATCGGCCACACGCCTCCACCCGTTTCTACCCGGTAAGTAGTGTCGACCATACCGTCGTCGAGTGCTACCATAATGGAAGCAGTCTTGAAAACAGAGCCAGGTTCAAGCAAATCGCTCACCGCGTGATTCTTAACCTCACGGTATTTGCCGTCTACACACTTCTCCATATTCACGATTGCTTTGATATCTCCGGTGCGAACTTCCATCACAATGGCTACACCCACGTTGCCGTTGATTTCTTTCAGTTCGTCGAGTACGGCCCTTTCGGCCAAGTCTTGAATACCGACGTCGATCGTAGTGACGATATCTGCACCGTCAATAGGCGGTGTATCCATAATGTCGAGGAACTTATTGAGCACCTTACGACGATGGATTATGCCGTTCTTTCCACGTAAAATAGAGTCGTAAGAAAGCTCCAATCCGAAGCGGGCAGTATCTTTCGCACCAAACATATCGCCCACCGTGCGACCTGCCAAAGAGCCATACGGACGCTGACGGGCATTGAACTCTTCCGTATGAAAGCCGCTTTTATTCTGCGACAGACGGAAAACGGGCAGCAGTTTCACCTCGGAATAGATGTTGTAATCAACCCGTCGCTTCCAGATAGGCCAGTGTCGGCTCATCTTTTTACGCCCTTCCGCGAACTGTCTTTTAAACTCCGAGGCTGTTTGTTCAGGAAAAATCTGACTCAAACAGCGGCATATCGAATCCTCTTTCACATTCCACAACGAGTCGGTATGTGAATCGTGAAGAGCCTGAAAATCCATATACAGCTTGAATTCAGGTAACGAACTGGCCATCAACTGCCCGTCGCAGCTCAGTATGTTACCGCGCAACGGCTTCACGCTAACGCTGTCTTTCTTCACCCGATCAGCCACTTTCATCCAATAGTCGCGTTTAGCGGTCATTAGATAAAGCGTTTTCGCGACGACAGCTACAGCCATCAGCGTCATCAAAATGGCGATGAAGCTGTAACGAGGCATTATCTTTTTATAATCGAATTTGCTCATTCCTCGGGCACGTTAATGATGAACGGCGGCTGATTGGCTATATGCAACACACTGTCTTTGTTATCTTTCAGCATATTGAGAACGTTGCTTTCGCGGCTCTTTTCCGTGATTTGGCTGCTCGTAGACAGTGCTTTGTAACGTGCATCCTGCAATTCTCGTTTCAGTTTATCTATCTCGATAAGGTCTTGCTGACAGCTGTATCGATTGGAAATATATATGAGCAGGATGAAAGCAATGAGCAAAAAGAGCCAGATCTGATGCCGAATGGTACTCGTGTTGAGAATGTCTCCACCCAAGATCTTACGCAAAGTAAAGTTGGCCGACAGTGGAGACTCGTCCTCTGTAGCCTGCTCTTTGATGACTTCCGTCAGCGTTTGCAGTTCCTCTTCGGGCGCAGATATAGTGCCGGTCACCGTTTCCGGTGTGGAGTTGGACTGTTGCGGATCGGCCTTCTCGGTGTCCGCGGCAACATCGATTATTGTTTTTTCATCCTTGTTCATTTCTTTTCTGCAATTCTCAATTTGGCACTTCGGCTACGCGGATTGCGCTGTTGCTCTTCCGTGTCAGGCACAATCACTTTGGCATTGACCGCTTTCAGGGGTGTTTCTGTGCGTCCGTAGAAATCTTGTTCAACCTTTCCGGCGGCATTACCGGTCTTGATGATGTTCTTAACAATGCGGTCTTCGAGCGAGTGATAGGTAATAACGGCAAGCCGGCCGCCCGGTTTCAGCATCTCGATAGCCGCTGCCAGCATCTCTTTCAGTGCTTCCATCTCGCTGTTCACTTCTATTCGGAGAGCCTGAAAGAGTTTAGCCATCTCCTTTTTTTCGCGTTCACGCTTGAAGAAAGGCTCAACGGCGGCAATGAAATCGCGTGTAGTAGTAATCGGCTTCAGCGTTCGCGCCTTGACCAAAGCTGCTGCAATGGGACGCGAATTGCGCATTTCACCGTAGAGATAAAATACGTCTGCCAATGCCGCTTCATCATATCGATTCACGATATCAGCCGCAGTTGTCGGCCCATTTGCGTTCATCCGCATATCCAATGGAGCATCGAAACGAAACGAAAAGCCGCGCTGCTCATCGTCGAAGTGGTGCGATGACACACCGAGATCGGCCAACAGACCGTCGATTTGCGCCGTTTCGTAATACCGCATCCAGTTTTTGAGGTAACGAAAGTTGGTTCTCACGAACGTAAAACGCTCGTCTTCCATCGTGTTCTGTGCAGCATCGGCATCCTGATCGAAACCGAAGAGCCGGCCGGTGGAATCAAATCGGGCAAGAATCTCACGCGAATGGCCTCCCCCACCGAATGTAGCGTCTACGTAAACGCCGCCTTTTCGGAGGTTCAGTCCATCGATACTCGCCTCTAAGAGTACCGGAATGTGATAGGCTTCTGCCGTTTTGATCATATCGTTAAATCCCGTTTCCCGCCGTTGTTGTCCGTTATCCGTCAGTCGGATAAACATCACTCGTTTTTATCGAGCGTTTTATCGAATCGGACCTCCCTGTTTCGGGCGTCTCATCTATCAGTGATAGACCTTTCGATCCAACAGAAATTACGGTGCCAAAGGTACACAAATTTCCCCACACTTCACCACTCTTATCCGCAAATTTTATAATAACCGTCGATATCTTGATAATTGATAATCGGCCGATTGAATTTTAGACAAGAAGTATAAACGTATCACTTGTAGGGGCAGAGCGATGTATCTACCTTTCTTAGTCCCTAAGTTAGGGGGATCGGAGAGCTGTGAACGAAGGTTGGTTTTATTTTAGACAGAAAACCAAAAGAGCATAAGTGAGAAAAGATTTGTATATTTTTGTAAATCAACAACATACAAATCTTTTCTCACTTAACTATTATTCGTACTGCAACTAACAATTGATCGCACGCCGTTTAGTCATTACTTACTACTATTATGAGAACAATTCTCGCACTACGGAGAGCGACTTGAGCTCAGGAAAATTAGGCAGATGCAGGCGATAATAGGCCGTGATGAGCTCTATACAGCGGTTGCGTTCGGCACGGGACATCGCAAAAAGGTGCATCGTTTCATAGTTCATCCGCATCAACAGGCTGATTTTGGCAGCCTCATCAGGGCACAAAAAGTCAGCGTGCAACGGCGGTTCAGGCGTAAAAATGCTGTTGCGTAGATCGAAAAAATCGCCTTCCTGATAACCGTCAAGATTGGGATAGAAGCCCAAGAAACGTGAGAGCCGCATCATAAAGACCAAATGGAAGTTGGAAAAAGACTTGTGTGCACCGTCTAACCAGGCCAGACTGTTCACTACATAGTTGAACAAGGGCAAATCAGCTTGCTCGCTTCGGGTGGCGTAATAAAGAAATTCGGCCAGGAAAAGCGATATCGACAGCTTGTAAGGTTCAAATGGAATGGAGGCGAAAGGCAACGCAATGCTCTCCTCTTTAATGTGCTGCAAGCGCACACGTTGCCGATAATCGAACGTGATTTCCACAACGGTCATCGGCTGAAAAAACGACTTTCGTACCCGCGAACGGGCCGACTTGGGTTGCCGACAGATGAAAGACAGCCGCCCCGACTGCTCGGTTAGGAAGTCGACAATACGTTGCGACTCGCCGAATTTAACGGAGTTGAGAACGATGGCACGTGTCTTGATTTGCATTTCGCTATATATTGATATTCAATTAGTTACGAACAGACTTACGAAAAGCCGTTAAACGGCGAGCAATTAACCGTCAAACAGCATACGATTGACAGTCCATTGAAATTCCATCCATACCCTCCTGAAAATCAACCATATATAAATACAAAATACTAGGAATGCAAAAGATGCCTATCTTACCGGTTTCCACAACAGATATAACATCTTTCATTTCTTTGATTATAAATGGGTAATACCGGTATCGAGCTCCAGTCCCGGATATTTTCGTGCTAACGCTTCGGCTTTCTCCTGCATTCGGGCAATAAAGTCACGGTATTCGGTCGACTCGGGATTAAAAGGTCGGTGGGCAAATGCTTCCTTAACAGGTCGCCATTCTTCAAGAAACTGTTTGGTGGTGGAACTGAAAAACATCTCGGCAAATCGTTGCCAAATGTATTCTACGGCCTGATCCGTAGGATGAAGCATATCTTCACGATAGAAACGATAGTCTCGGAGCTCGTCATTAATGAGCTCATAAGCAGGGAAGTAGGTCACTGTTTCGGGATAAATCTGCACTAAGCGATCAGCTGCCAACAACAAAGTTGCTTTGGAAAGTTGACTTCCGTGATAACCGTATTTTGCATAACGAATAGGACTCACGGTAACAATGATCCGCACATTCGGGTTTCGTCGGCATAAGATCTTTACGGATTCGGATAGACTTTCAGCGCATTCCTCAACAGCAAGTTGTCTCTCACAGAACAAATTTTGGGGCCTTCTCTGACAATTGTCGACCACTTTACCTGTCTCTTTCAACACATATACACGATTGGAGATCGGAAGAGCCACGCGAGGCACAAACGATGTACGAACAACAGTATGCAGAATACTGACGGGATTGTACATTACACCGAAAGGATTGACTTCGACACGGAATTTATCTGCAATAAACCGGCGCCCGATACTGTCGGCAAAACACGATCCAACAAAAAGCATCTGCTCGCAAGGCATAATCTCGAACGCCGGTTTCTCGATATCGACTATCGTTCTGAATTTCATCGCTGTTTAATTTACAGATTTCTTCTCGACATATCGATTACAAGCTTAATACCACACCTAATCCTAAACTCAGATGATGCATAGAAGTACGACGCTTGAAAGTATCGGTAACATAACGTCCAATGCCTTGTGTATCAGTCTCCCACCGATTATTGAGTTCGTAAACGTATTTCGGATTGGCATAATCATAGTCCATACTCAGCATAAGAGCCATTCCTCCTTTATAAGCCCACGTAAGAGATAATCCCGTTTCGTAAACTATCGCCCGATTGGCTTTAATGGAGAGAAAGTTATTATTGTGCATATTCCTCCCATCTCCCCAACTTTTCATCGTATTGAGAAATTCCTCCTTATCCTCGGGAGAAGCAAAATAACGTTTATCTGACGGATCCAAACTTTGAATAAAGCTTCTCATCGCCGGTACATCAACATCTAAAAGTGCATCGACATTATAGGCTGTGGTCAGCCGTCGACCAATAAGCAATTTGGTTCCGAATCGTAATCTGTTGTTGAACGGATACGAAAAATAAGCTCCCCCGCTGTAATCAAATATGCCGATATGATTGGATTCAACACCGACAAAGCGGGCAAACCTTTGATCACCGATACTTCCGGGATTGTTTTTATTCAAATTATAGCGGAAGCCTTTCGTCAAATCTACTGTAGCTGTGAGGGGAATGACCGTGGCACGCAGGCTTCCGCCGATACCGAAATAGCGATTCAGGAAATAAGCTCCCTCTGCTTTCACCGACGAACTGGTACCCAAACGGAGTCGCAATCCCAACGGATGGCTCACGCCCCGGGGATCATCTGTCTCGTAAGGATGCATATTCTCGTCATAGTTATCATATACTTCGGCCATATTCAGATGACGCGGACCTGTGCCGATCTGCACCCCAAGACTCAGAAAAGAATGATGTTTCGACAAATCAGGATTCATATTCGTACGCCAAGTACGTTGTATTCCCTTATCTTTAAAAAGTAAATCACCGAGAAAATACTCCACATTGGTCGAAACGATACCCACACCTGCACCTACAAGCACATCGTTAGCCCAATGGCGATTATTCAAAATACGGCATACCCCCGTAACAGTTGCTACCGAATAACCGGCAATACTGTACCAAGGGCTACGGGTCAAACCATATTCACGATGTAAAATGGTGGCACAGACAAATGAAGTGGCCGTATGTCCAGACGGAAAAGAGTTGCGTGAAGTACCGTCAGGACGCAACTCACGAGTTGAATGCTTGATACTATTCACCAACAGAGCCATCGTCCCGAACGATAGAACATTACTCACAGCCATCCGTTTCCACGAGCTACGGCCCTCGACACCGCACGCCTTCAATGCCCAAGCCGCAAGAAAAGGTGTGTATTGAGTATAATTATCCCACGTTGTATGGAAGTTAGGTTTGAAATAATGGCGCAATTCTCTGAAATCTTCTTTCTGAGATCTGATGGCAAACCCGGAAGCAACAAGACCAAGACCAACATACGGAATATTGTCCGAGAATGCCTTTTTCAACAGCGACTGTCTCACAATCGGCGTATCTACTGACAGAGCTGATGCTAAGGAATCCGCACGCCAAGCACAGCAGGGACAAGGAAATAGAAGCGAAATAAGAAATAAAACCAATAAATTTCTCGCCATATTATATCGAATTATATTGCTAAATGATTTACTAAAAAACGACACGAATCTGAATTTATTGTCGAAATCTTATCCCTTTAAGGATTATTCGACACCTTTGTCGCCATTATACAAAAGCAAATAACATATAACTGCATAAATACTTGCAAAGAGACTTCAAAATCCACACACCTTTTAACGCTTTATAAAAGTATCTCTAATCATCAATTAACATAGGCTTACGACTTACTGTAAGACAAGTTTAGGATAAACATTTTCTTAGCTAAGACATCGCCCAACTTACCCCACGAGTGATATACAAAGACACTCCACTCGTGGTATACAGAGATACCCCACTCGTGGGGTGAAAGGCATTGTCGATAATATCTGTTACACCCTTTCGG
>ERZ772967.2319-NODE-2319-length-12334-cov-3.360534_pt1 | contig 12334 bp, 10 predicted proteins | sample MGYA00511677_ERZ772967 | MGnify/ENA primary metagenome ERZ772967 (study PRJEB29015, sample SAMEA2737931) | human oral metagenome | biome: human oral; feature: human-associated habitat; material: dental | place: China | collected 2146 ...
TACAGTTGAACAGAAAAAGGGTGAATTTATAGAGGCTAATTGTGACTGTATGTTTTTTAAGAATAATAAAAAAAACTCCGGCCGTCAACAAAAAATTTATTGACACAGGGAAAATAAGAAAACACAATTTTAATTAAGAATAGCACGGTACCCTGCTGTTCCAATCGGTACTTCATACGGTATACTGTAACAAAAAGAGCTGTCGGGTTTTGGAGGAAATATGAAAATAGTCAATTTCGGTTCGTTGAACATCGATCATGTCTATACGGTGCCGCATTTCGTGCGTCCGGGAGAAACGCTTGCGGCCGTGCGGCGCGACATATTTCCCGGCGGCAAAGGATTGAATCAGACGACGGCGCTTACCCGCGCGCTCGGCAAAGCGTCCGGTATTGAAATCTGCATTGCGGGCGGGATCGGTAAAAACGACGGCGCGATTTTAAAACAGGCGATCATCGATATGAACGTCGATAAGGCATTGCTCGGAGAATACGATGCGCCGTCGGGACACACGTTTATACAAGTGGATGCGTCGGGACAAAACAGCATCGTCTATTACGCCGGAACGAACAAAATGCAGACGAAAGATTTCATCGACGGCGTGCTTGCGCATTTTTCAAAAGGCGATTTTATCATTTTGCAGAACGAAATCAATATGCTCGATTACATTATCGAAAAAGCGCACGAGCGCGGACTCGTGATTTTTTTCAATCCGTCGCCGTTCGAAAAAAGCATTCTCGATCTGCCGCTGCACTATGTCGATTGTTTTCTCGTAAACGAAGTGGAAGCGGCCGATATCGCGGAAACGCCTCTCGGAGACGGGGACGAACTGCTTTCCGCCGTGACGAAAAAATTCAGCAGCGCGTCGGTCGTGTTGACGCTCGGAAAACACGGTGTCGCCTATAAAGATGCAAGCGGTACGTACCGTCACGGTGTTTACGATGTGGACGTCGTCGATACGACGGCGGCGGGCGATACCTTTACCGGCTATTTTATCGTGTGCCGCGCGCTCGGCATGCCCGTCGAAAAAGCGCTCGAATACGCATCGAAAGCGTCGTCCATTGCGGTGTCGCGAAAAGGCGCATCCCCGTCGATTCCGACATTCGACGAAGTTGAAAGGTGTACGCTCGCGCTGAAAAAGTGATCGCTTCCCCGTTAATCCCGCAGCGTCCGCCATTAACCGTCACGGTTTCGGCAGTAACAAAAAATATCGAAAAAAAATATTCGATACTTTCGAATATCCGGCCGATTTTTTGGAGGCGCCTAGCTTTTGTCGGAGGGGGAGCCGGATTGCTGCGGCGCATACGTGTCGCTTTCGGGATCGGCGCGGTATTCGCGCGGCGAAAGCCCGGTCACTTTTTTGAAAATAAAACTGAAGTAGTGCGGATCGTTGAAACCTGTTTTATATGCGATGTCCGCACTCTTCATATCGGTCGATTTTAATAATTTTTTTGCGCGGGCGATCCGTACCCCCGTTAGATATTCGATAAACGTCGTATTGCATTCCTGTGAAAATATCGTGCTGAAATGATTCGGACTGAAATGCACCGCGTCCGCAACCGAACGCAGGCAAATGTCGGGGTCTGCAAAATTCGCGTCGATATATTTTTTTGCGCGCAGGATGACGTCGGCGTAGTGTCCGCGTACGTGCTCGTTGCGGTAGCGCAGCACGGAAGCGAGCACTTTTTCGATTTCCGCGATAAAGGTTTTTTCGTTCTGCACGGCGGCGTCGATAAACGCATGCGTGAGGATTTCCGGCATAACGCTTTGAATTTTTCCGCCGAACTGTTCGATTATCTTCGACACCGCCATGATCACGTCGACGAGAAGATAGGATGCGATGATTGAAAAGCGCTCCCGATTGTCGCCGAGCAGCGCTATGTATTCCCGTATGATTTGATCGATTTCGCTTTCGTCGGCATAATTGAGGCGTTCGACCAGCGGATCGTTTTCCTGCAGCACGATGGAATTGTTTTGCGATGCATCGATATCGCCCGCACTTATTATTTTATTTTTGTCCGAAATGCGGCAGCGTTTTAAAATCGACGATGCGTCTTGAAACGAATTGACGATGTGCGATATGTGTTCGGCGACCGAACCGATCGCGGTGATAACCGTACACGCCGTGTTTTTTGCGATTTCATGCCGGATCGTGTCGGCGATGTTGAATGCCGCCTCTTCGCACGATTCTTTTGCGCCGCTTTTGATGATCGAAACGAAGGTATCGGGCGCGATAAAAAATCCGATGCTGTCGGGCATACTTGCGCTTACCGACAGGATAATCGATTTTGCGGCGATCAACGCATCGACCGTATCGTCCGCGCTTGCGATCGTGCTGACGCTTACGATATAAAAGCGCGCGACGAGATTGATGCCGAGCGCTTCCGCTTTTTGGATGGCCGTATGCGTATCGAGTGCGCCGAGTACGATATCCGAACAAAGCTTTTCGCGAGCGAGCACGATATTCGATTCGAGTTCCGCTTTCATCCGCGAGATGTCGGTAAATTGCCGGCGCTCCAGGTCGAGCTTTTCGGCAACGCGGTTTAAGCAGCGAAGAATTTCATCGAGCGTAAACGGTTTTAAAATATAATCTTCCACACCGATCGAAATCGCTTTTTTTGCGTAATCGAATTCGTCGTGTCCGGACAGGATGATGATCGATATTTTCGGCTGCAATTTTTTTACCGCCTGCGCGAGCTCGAGCCCGTCCATAAACGGCATTTTGATATCGGTGATGAGGATGTCCGGCTTTATATCCTGTATCATCGAAAGCGCGATTTCTCCGTCGCCCGCTTCGCCGGCAAACGAAAAGCGCGACTTTTCCCAATCGATTTTTGTACGGAGACCTTCGCGGACGATCATTTCATCATCGACGATAAAAACGCTGTACATATTATCCCCCGCTCCCGTACGTTTCGACGGGCACCGTAAACGAAACGCGCGTCCCTTTGCCGCGTTCGCTCGTTATCGAAAGCGACACCGACGTATCGTAATACAGATTGAGGCGCTTGTTCACATTGTACAGACCGTATGTGTGCAGGTTTTCCGCAGGAGACGTTTGCAGCAACTCATCGCGGATGATTTTAAGCCGCTCTTCCGTAAATCCTATGCCGTTATCTTCGACGGTAAATCGTATGCGCGTATCGCCGCCGTCCGCTGCCGCAGTTTTTTTTGCCGTTACGGAGATAATCCCCCGCCCTCGTTTATTTTTGATACCGTGATAGATCGCGTTTTCGACGAGCGGCTGCAAAACCAATTTAAGGACGGGGATGTCGCCGATCCCTTCGTCGGCGTCGAGCGTATAGTCGAGGATGTCGGCATAGCGGATACGCTGGATCGTCAGGTAATTCCGCACGTGATCGAGTTCCTGCGCGATCGTTATCCACTCGTGTCCCTTGCTCAGCGAAATGCGAAAAAAATCGGAAAACGCGCGCGTTATTTTTATGACGGCGTCTTTTTTTTCCGATTCGGCGAGCCAGATAATCGTATCGAATGTATTGTATAAAAAGTGCGGTGTAATCTGCGCCTGCAGCGTTTTCATTTCCGCCTTTTGCAGATTTTGCTGCTCTTTAATATTTTCATCGATGAGGTCGGTTATCTTTCCCGCCATAATGTTAAGATTGAGCGCAAGGTTGTCGAGCTCTTCTACATAGGGCTTTTCCGCACGCGCGCTCAAGTCTCCGTTCGCGATGCGCGACGACAGTATTTCCATGTCGTGGATCGGACGCCGTATGTTTTCCGATACCGAAGTGAACGCGTACACGGAAATCATAATAATAATTATTATGATGCCGATCTGTATATACATAAGCGTGATCGACGAGTGTTTTAAACTTTCGTTCGTATTCGTCGACGATTCGATTTCCGCAACGATGTAATCCTGCAAAATGTCGTAGATGAGCGATGATACGCCGCGTATTTCATCCATCGTCTTTTCGTTTTCGGCGACCGTTGTGCCCGAGTCGATTTGCCTGCCGAGCATATCGACGTAATTTTCAAGCGTTTTTTCCGCCCGCGAAACGACGACAAGCAGCTGCCGGTTGTCATCGCGTATCGTCGAGCGCGCGATCTCGGCGATGCCCGACCGTATGCGTTCGAGTATGACGTATTGCCGTCCTTCGGCAAAATCGACTTTTCCCGCAACGATGTTCCATATTTCGTCGGAAATTTCGGTTTTGACGATTTGGCTCAGCCTGTTCGCACGGCTCACGTTGGTAATGATTTTATCGTACTGCAGCGTGTACATGCGCTGCGCAATTATGGAATAAGCCGTCGGTATGATCATGAGGACGATGATGAAGATATAGGAAAAGCTCAAGTGCTTTTTTATGCTGTTCGTTTTTTGCATGATCGTATATCAATAACCTCGCGGCGGCACATCATCGAGATTGTCGTTTTCAGTAAACACCCGCTCGGGTATATCGGTACGACGCGGAATGGATTTTCCCGCCGCCAAAAGTTTGACGAGTTCCATAACACGCTCACCGCTGTCGGGATTGCATTCGACGACACAGTTGATCTCTCCCGCCCTCAGCCTATCGAGCGCTTCCTGTTCCGCGTCGTAGCTTACGACGACGATGTCCTTTCCCGTTCGGATTCCGTGTTCGCGGAGCACGTCCAAAAAACCGAGCGTCATCCCGTCGTTGTTGGAGACGATTATATCGATCGGCTTTCCGTCTATCGAAAGGGAGCCGTTCGCCGCTAAAATCGTCTTTGCGATCTCTTTTCCCCGCGACCGGATAAAGTCTCCGCTTTCGCTGTATACGATCGAAAAGCGGTCATCGTCCCCGAGCACTTCCCGAAAGCCGCTTGAGCGGCCGTCCGATGCGGATGACCCGTCGGTACCGCGTATTTCGAGGATATTGAACGGACCGCCCTTGTTTTTAAATTTATCGAGCAAAAAACGTGCGGCGTCGCGCCCTTCTTCGACGCTGTCCGTTCCGATGTATCCGGCATAGAGGTCTTCGTTCGACACGGTGAGCTTTCTGTCGTACACGATGACGGGAATACCCGCATCTTTCGCTTCGCGCAATACATTGTCCCAGCCGTCCTGCACGATCGGAACGAAAACGATGACATCGACTTGATAAACTATAAACGAACGGATCGCTTTGATTTGATTTTCCTGCTTTTGTTCGGCATTTTCATACAGGAGCCGGATACCTGAGCGCTCGGCGGCAAGGCGCATCGATTTTGTATTGAACGTGCGCCATGCGCTTTCCGCGCCGATCTGCGAAAATCCGAGTATGATACTGCTTTGCGCCCGCTCTTCGTTTGCTTTTTTTGTACAGCCGGAGAGCGCACACAAAAACGCAGCTCCGATACAAAGGCCTATGTTACGCATAATACTTTCCGTATAGCGCATTATACACCGTAACGGCTGCAAATACAAACGATGCGGACATACCGAACGCGCCGACGCGCGCATTTGCACTTACTGCCGCTTTTGATTTTTCATCATGATAAATACGCTCTGCAGCACGATGAAAAAACAGAGCAGTGCGGACAGCACGATTTTATTCCACCACGACGAAAGCGTTCCGTTGCACCGGATATAGGTTTCGATCGTCGCTTTGATGAGCACGCCGAAAAAGGTTCCGACAACGGTGCCGACGCCGCCGGTGAGCATCGTACCGCCGATAACCGCCGATGCGATGGCATCCATTTCAAAGCCGCGCGCCTGTTCGACGAAACCGCTCGTCGTGTTGAGACAAAAGACGAATCCCGCAAGAGAGGCGAGAAAGCCGTTGAGCATATACGCGAGGAATTTCGTTTTGCGCACATTGATACCCATGAGCAGAGCCGACTGTTCGTTGCCGCCGACCGCAAAAAGATTGCGTCCGAATTTCGTATACTTGCAAACGTACCAGATGACGGCCATTGCGGCGAGCGCGATGATAACGCTCGGATGGATAAACGGATACATCTTTACACCGCGTCTGTTTACCGTCGCGCCGATAAGCAGACGGATATCTTTATTCGCGACGGCGAGAAAGGTTCGGTTTTCGGTGATGGCGATTTGGTTGACGCTGATGATCGCCGTCAGTCCGCGGCAAAAAAACATTCCCGCGAGCGTGATGATAAAGGGCTGCAGCTTCATATAGGCGACGAGAAATCCCTGAACCGCTCCGAATACGACACCGAACAGCAGCACGAGAAAAATCGCAGCCCACGCATTCATCCCCATGTTTTGCATGGAATACGCGAGCATCATACACACAAGACCGACGACCGAACCGATGGAAATATCGATGCCGCCGGTGATCATGATGATCGTCATACCTGAAGCGGCGATTATCAATCCTGCATTGTCGATAAGCATATTGCAAAACGTTTGAAATTTACCGAAACCCGCATCGGCAAAGATGATACAGCCTGCGATATACATTATGACGAACAGAACGATCGTGACGAAGAGCAAAAAATTGCTGCCGTCGAGTTTTCGTTTGAACAGCTGAGTTTTCATTGTGATGCCTCCATCGTTGCGCTGCGGGCATGTCTGCGCTTCAGCTTATACATCGCACGGATCCGTTTGAACTCCTCCGACTGCAGCGTCACGATGAGAACGACGACGATCGCTTTATATACGGGAAGCTGATCCGCCGAAACGCCCACGGCATAGAGTCCCGTCGTGAGCGCTTGAATCGTAATCGCGCCGATGACGGAACCGGCAAGATTGAATTTACCGCCGCCGAGACTGTTGCCGCCGAGGGCTACCGCGAGGATCGCATCGAGCTCCATGTAGAGTCCGATATTGTTTGCATCGCTCGAATAGATACGGCTCGACGAGATGAGGCCTGCGAGGCCCGATGCGAGTCCGCAAAACACATAGCAAAAAAAGATGACGAGCGTCGAATTGATGCCGACGAGCCGGCCCGCTTTCGGATTTATGCCGACCGTTTCAATATACATACCGAGCGCGGTTTTTCTGAGCAGCAGCGTCGTCGCGATGACGAAGGCGGCAGCGATAAAAACGGGCGTGGGAATGACGACGCCCGGAATAAAACCCCCGATGTATTTAAACGATTCCATGCGCACGTAGAGAATTTGACCGGGCACCATGACGCCGTTGATCTCCCGCGCGCTCAACAACTGCGCGATGCCGCGCCCTGCGGTAAACAGGATAAGTGTGGCGATCATCGGTTGTATACGAAGGCGAGCCACGAGAAACCCGTTGAACGCGCCGCACGCGACGCCTGCAATCAGACACATCACCGCCGCGAATGCGAAAGGGACGGCATACGCGTCGTAGCTTGAACCGAGCAGGCGGACGCAGACTGCGGCAGCAACCGCTTCGACCGCACCTACGGAGATATCCGTACCGCGCGAAGAAGCGACGGCGAGCGTCATGCCGATCGACAAAATGACCAATTCGCACGCACGGTTTAAAATGTCGATCGTATAGCCGTACAGCACACCGTTTTGAATGGATATTTTAAAAAACGACGGCGTGATGATTACGTTTACGCAAAGCATGATGATAAGCGCGGCGACCGGCAGCAGCAGAGGATTGCGCGCTAACGATTGCCGCAGCGATTTATTCGTTGCCATTGTTTTCTCCTCCGGCTATCGCCGCCATAACGTCGTGCTGCGTGAGGTCGTCGTTTTCGAGTTCGCCGACTTTTTTTCCGTCGCGAAGTACACACAGACGGTTCACCGTACGGAGCATTTCGTCGATTTCGGAACTGATAAACATAATAGTCATGCCTTGCCCTGCAAGCTGAACGATAAGTTTTTGAATTTCCGTTTTTGTTCCGACATCGATGCCGCGCGTCGGTTCGTCGAGAATCAAAAAATCGGGATGCGTTATAAGCCATCGCCCGATGATCACTTTTTGCTGATTTCCGCCCGACAGCTGACGAACGAGCGTTTCCGGCGACGGCGTTTTAATATTGAGCGCTTTGATGTACCGTTCGGCAAGTTCGTTTTGCTTCGCCGCCGGCAGCAGTTTGAAAACGCCGGTTTTAGCCTGCAGCGCGATTATTAAATTTTCTCGCACCGACAGATCGGCGATGATGCTTTCATCTTTGCGGTCTTCCGGCAAAAACGCCATTCCCGCGCGCATGGAGTCGATCGGTTCCGACGCTTTCAGTTTTTCGTTTTTGAAAAACAGCGTACCGGTATCGACTTTGTCCGCACCGTACAGGGTGCGCGCAAGCTCCGAGCGGCCGGAGCCGAGCAATCCCGTCAGCCCGACGACTTCACCCTGCTTGATTGCGATATCGAACGGCTTTATCGTACCCGTGTGAGAAAGTCCGACCGCGCGAACGACTTCCGCTGCGTGATCGGAACGATCGCCGCCCTGCGTATTGCTGCGGATGGACGCGAGCTCGTCGAATTCGTGGCCGAGCATCGTCGCAACGAGTTTGACACGCGGCAGTTCGCCGATAGGAAATTCGCCTTCGAGCTCTCCGTTGCGAAGCACGGTAATTCTGTCGCACACTTCGTATACTTGTTCGAGAAAGTGCGTAACGAACACGATACCCGTTCCCTGCGATTTTAATTTTTTCATAACCGCAAAGAGATTTGCGACTTCACGGTCGTCGAGCGAACTCGTCGGCTCGTCGAGGATGAGCACTTTGCAGTTGAAGTTGACCGCGCGCGCGATGGCGATCATCTGCTGGATCGCGACGGAGTATTTGCCGAGCGCGCGCGTTACATCGATATGCGAAAGTCCGACATTACCGAGAATTTCTTTTGCCGTCTCGTTCATCTTTTTCCAATCGATGGCAAAATGTTTTTTCGGCTGATGGCCGACGAAAATATTTTCGGCAACGGAAAGATTCGGACAAAGATTTACTTCCTGATATACGGTGCTGATGCCGTTTTGCAGCGCTTCTTCGGGCGAACGGTTGTCGATCTCTTTGCCGTCGAGCAGTATCGTCCCTTCGTCCCGCGTATGTACTCCGGTGAGAACTTTGATAAGCGTACTTTTTCCGGCGCCGTTTTCTCCCATCAGCGCGTGTATTTCTCCGCGGCGCAGCGTGAAATCGACATGCTGAAGCGCTTTTACGCCCGGAAATGTTATGGAAATATTTTTCATAGAAAGCATAACATCGCCGTTCATAGTTCCTCCGCTGTTGCGATAAGACATCTCGAAAAACTCGCCTTTAGCGATTTTTTCGAGATTTCGACTAATTGAAAATGCCGGAGACGCACGGGCTTCCGGCGTTCCGGCAAATTTATTAATATATTGTGCAATTAATATTTGCGGTTCGGTAATTCTTTTGCAGCATTCGCCTGATCGAATACGCCTTCGACAACGTACTGAATCTTTTCAACCTTTTTACCCTTTTCAAGTTTTTGAATGATTTCGGCGATACGCGGTCCGTGAAGCGGATTGCATTCGACCGCGCAGTTGAGCTCTCCTGCGATCATTTTATTAAACGCTTCGTGAACGGCGTCAAACGAAATGATGATGATGTCTTTGCCCGGGCGTTTGCCGGCGGCTTTGATGGCATCGATTGCACCGAACGCTTCGTTGTCGTTTTCACAGAATACGACGTCGATTTTCGGATACGCTTTTAAAAACGATTCCATCACTTCCTGTCCCTTGGCCTGCGTGAATTCGCCGGATTGTTTTGCAAGCAGATGGTATTTGGGGTTTTTCGCGAGCCCTTCGGTGATGCCCTGCGTGCGTCCGACTTGTGCGGAAGAACCGATCGTTCCCTGAATGAGGACGACATTCAAATCTTCTTTATCGCGGCCGATTTTCTTCAAATATCCGTTGAGCCACGCGACCGCATCGTTTCCTTCTTTGACGAAATTTCCGCCGACCCAGCAGACGTACAAGCTGTTGTCGGAAACTTTCATTAAGCGGTCGGAAAGCAAAACGGGGATGCCTGCGCGCTTGGCTTCGTTGAGAACCGTTTCCCATCCCGTTTCAACGACGGGAGCGACGACGATATAATCGACATCCTGTTGGATAAAATTACGGATCGCTTTGATCTGATTTTCCTGTTTTTGCTGTGCATCGTCGAAGATCAGTTTATAGCCGTTCGCTTTGGTGAACGTGCTTTTAAAAGATTCCGTGTTCGCCATCCGCCAATCCGATTCGGCGCCGACCTGCGCATAACCGACCGTGATGACGCCCTTAGGTCCGGCTGCAAACGCGCCCGCCATGCAGATGCTTGCCGCTACGATGCAGCTTATCGTTTTAATCAATTTCATAAAGTTCCTCCTATAAAACTTTTCTATAAGAACCGATAAATCGATTGTACGGCGGTATTTTAAAAAAGTACATAAATAATTTTATCGATTTCGGTTTAAGTTTTTTTGAACGGAGGGCGGTATCTGTGCGATTGCATTTACGGCGGTGTTGCGCCGACGGAAACGTTTGTTTTTTTCCGAAAAAAGGTAGATAATTTACCGCTCTTACTTTCCCGTCTCCGCTTCTTTTTTCAGCCCCTCGTTTTCGGCTTTATCGAAATCGATCGGTGCGAAAGGCATAGCAAGGGCATCCGTTGCTTCCTGTGCGGTTTTTTCCGACGATTTCGCCGTGCATGCCACAGGCAGAAATGCGGACATACATATACACAATATCGAAATTGATAAAACGATTTTTTTAATAATCATGCCGGCCTCCGTATTATCATAACACGGATTCGTACGCGCAATCAACGTATGATCTCGGTTGAACGATGATTTTTTTACGGTGAAAAATTACCATTATTAAAATAATATTGCAGCCGCCGGAATCGATTTTTAATAATCGGTTTGACAGATAATCGATTTGACAGAGCGCGCCGTTCTCTATACACTGGTAGAAATGCAGGAAAATAAAATGGGCACGATGCCCGTGACCAAGCTTATCTTGAATATGTCGCTTCCGATGATGTTTTCGATGTTCGTGCAGGCGCTCTACAATATCGTCGACAGCGTGTTCGTCGCACAGATAAACGAAAAGGCGCTCACGGCGGTATCGCTCGCTTTTCCCGTTCAGGGGCTCATGATTTCAGTCGGCGTCGGAACGGCGGTCGGCGTCAATGCCCTCCTTTCGATGCGTCTCGGACAAAAGAAACAGGACGAAGTAAATGCGACTGCCGAAAACGGACTCTTTCTCGCCGTGTGCAGCTTTATCGCGTTTTTCGTTATCGGCCTCTTTTGCATGCACCCTTATCTTACAAGCCAAACGGCTGACAGCGAAATTATCGATTTCGGCATGGAGTATTTGAACGTCGTCGTGCTCGGCTCTTTCGGTATGTTTTCCGCAATCATGCTTGACCGCCTTTTGCAGGGGACGGGGCGCACGGTTTTTACGATGTATTCGCAGACGGCGGGCGCACTCACGAATATCATCCTCGATCCGCTGCTCATCTTCGGCATCGGCCCCTTTCCGCGCATGGGTATGACGGGGGCTGCGCTCGCAACGGTTATCGGGCAGTGGCTCAGTATGTGCCTGTCGTTTATCTTCAATATAAAAATCAATAAGGAGATTCAATTTCGCTTATCGCGTTTTCGTCCCGACGCGCTCGTTATAAAGCAGATTTATAAAGTCGGCGTGCCGTCGATCCTGCTCAATTCGATCACGTCGGTTACGACGTATTTTTTGAACCTCATTCTCGGTTCGTTTTCGTCGACGGCGATCGCGGTGTACGGCGTGTACTTTAAACTGAACAGCTTTATCTTTATGCCGGTTTTCGGTTTGAATAACGGCATCGTTCCGATCATCGCGTACAACTACGGAGCGGAACACAAAAAGCGTATCGTGCAGACGATCAAAAACGGCACACTCCTCGCCGTCGGCATTATGGCTTTCGGTACGCTTATTTTCGAAGTCTTTCCGGTGCAGCTGCTGAAACTTTTTCAAGCGTCCGATGCGATGCTTGCGATCGGAGTGCCCGCGATGCGCATTATCGCGTCGAGCTTTGTCGGAGCTGCCGTCGCGATTTCGCTGTCGTCGGTCTTTCAAGCATTCAGCTCGGCGATGTACAGCATGTTCGTTTCTTTTGCGCGTCAGCTCCTCGTTCTTTTGCCCGCCGCCTATCTTTTGTCGCTCGCCCGCAATATCGACGATGTATGGCTCGCTTTCCCGATTGCGGAAGTCATGTCGGTCGGTCTCTCGTGCTTTTTTATGGTGAAAGTATACCGCACGAAAATCAAGCCGCTTGCGGAGCGGTAAGGCGGGCAGCCGTTTTTATCGATGTATTGTCCTTTCGATATAAACCGAATCCGCTTTTTTATGCGGTATTTTTCCGCGTGAAACTGCGCTTAAAACTTCAATCGGACAGAGCGGAGATGATCTCGTCGATCGCGTCGTCGATCGTTTTTCCTCTTTTGAAGGCAGGGTTCACAAAGGATGCACGGCAGAGGATCTCATTGCCCGTGAGGAGTGCCT
>ERZ772967.2320-NODE-2320-length-12324-cov-2.797783_pt1 | contig 12324 bp, 12 predicted proteins | sample MGYA00511677_ERZ772967 | MGnify/ENA primary metagenome ERZ772967 (study PRJEB29015, sample SAMEA2737931) | human oral metagenome | biome: human oral; feature: human-associated habitat; material: dental | place: China | collected 2146 ...
CCAACATAATTTCCATTGCCGGCACCACATTCGCCACATTGAGCAACGGCTCGCCCATCCCCATCATGACGACGTTGGTTATCGGTCGGATGCCGGTTACGCCAAAATTACCGATAATTTTTGACGCGCGCCAAACCTGACCGATAATTTCAGATACCGTTAAATTGCGGTTAAAACCTTGTTGCGCAGTGGAACAGAAAGTGCACGCCAGGGCGCAGCCGACCTGCGATGAAACGCAAAGTGTCGCCCGATCCGTTTCGGGAATATAAACGGTTTCAACCTGTTGATCGCCAACCTGCATCGCCCACTTGATCGTCCCATCGGCAGAACGCTGCTCAACAGCGACTTCAGGGGCTTTAATTTCCGCGACCGTTTTTAATTTTTCGCGCAACTTTTTATTAATATTGGTCATATTATCAAAATTGTCTTCGCCGAAATGATAAATCCATTTAACCAATTGATCGGCACGAAACGGTTTTTCACCTAATTCCTGAAAAAATTGGCGCATCTGTTGACGCGTTAAATTCATTAAATTAATTTTTTTTGTCGATTGTTCCAGCATGAAGCCTCGTTATTACACATTACGGCAGGGCATATAATGCCACCTAAAAAATGAGTAGCGATTCTACAAAGTTATGGAAAGATAATCTAGCAGATTTCCAAAACACTCAAAAAATTGACCGCACTTTTTGCGATAAAGATCATAAAATTAAAACATATTCGCACGGCTGCGCGATGGTTTGCGTTGTACAAGCAGCATCAACACTTCGTAATGCGGCGTGTGCGGAAACATATCGAACAGCTGAATTTGTGCGGGTTGATATCGTGTTAAATAACGCAAATCTTGACTCATTGACGTTGCATTACAACTGGAATAAAGAAGAAAAGGCGGACACATTTCGTTGATAAAAGCGGCGAGCGACGAACCGATTCCGCGCCGAGGCGGATTGACGATAACTAAATCCGGTCGTTGCGCCGCTTCGTTTAAAGCGAAATTCGCCGCATCTAACGATTTAAATTTGACATTTGACAAGCCCAAGGCGGTTGCCGAATCGGTCGCGGCTCGAATGGCCGAGGCGGAAATTTCAATTCCGATCAATTCGATCGGTTTCTCCCGTTTATCCTGCAAAGCTCGAGCACAATGTAAACCGAAACCGCCCGCGCCACAAAAAAGATCCCACAAACGCTTAATAGGCAACCCCTGAGTCCAGATTTGCGCCGTTCGGTAAAGCGCTTGGGCGACCACGGGATTAGTTTGAAAAAAGCCTTGTGGCCGAATAAATAACGGAATTTGATTAAAATATTCGGGCAACATTTCCTGTCTTGTTAAAAAAATTTCTTTTTCCCCTTCTAAAATAGCCGCATGTTGAGGCTGAATATTGACACTAACCACCGTTAACCGAGGCAATTTGGTTAATAACCCCTCTAGTTCGCGTCGAATTAACGGCAATTTTTGTTCGGAACGTAAGACAAAGCGCAACATCAATTCCTTGGTTGCGTAACTTTTGGTGAGGAGAAGATATTTTAATTCGCCTTTTTGTTTAGCAATATTGTAAGGAACCAATCCCGCTCTTCCGATAAAATCTTTTAATATCGGAAAAAGATGACAAAAGTCATTCGGATAAAGCGGGCAATCGGATAAATCAACAACAGGGTGCGGATTATTCGGATCGCGCAAAATGCCTAATAGGGGGCGCTCGACACTACCGCCGACGACCATTTTAGCCTTATTACGGAAGTGCGTTAACGGCGATGAAAAAGGCGGATGCCAAACGGCATTCTCGCAGGAGGATTGAGCAAGCAGCCGACTTAGATGCTGCTGTTTCTCGGCAAGCTGTTTTTCATACGAATAATCAAGCCACGCGCAGGAACGGCAATGATTTTGTCGGTGATGTTCGCAGACTATCATGTTAAAAAGCGGTTACGGCGTCGAGCCAATGTTGTTGAAGTGCGGTCAATTTTTTATGATTTTCCGACCAACGAGCCGTGCGAATTAAATCCGACCACCCCCTATTTTGGCGTTTAAATAATTTTTGTAAGCGCATTTGACGCCCTTCAAAGTGCGGTCGACTTTCCGTGAGTTTCAGGTTATCCAAGACGTGAATCGTTCCTTTGCGCTCATTACAAAGCAATAAAAGATCACAGCCCGCGTGAAGCGCACGCTCGCTACGCTGCACAAAATCGCCCATTATGTCTGCGCCTTTCATGCCTAAATCATCGGAAAAAATAACGCCGTCAAAATGCAATTGTTGACGCAAAATGGTTTTCAGCCAATAAGTCGAACCGCTTGCGGGGCGGTCGTCACATTGCGTATAAATAACGTGCGCAGGCATGATGGCGTCAAGTTTCTTTTTTGAGATAAGCGCGTTGAAGATTGCCAGATCCTGCGTAAAAATGGTCTCCTTCGCTCGCTCATCATAAGGCGTTTCTAGATGTGAATCGGCCAACACATGTCCGTGGCCGGGAAAATGTTTACCGGTGGAAGCCATCCCGGCCTGATGCATCCCCTCAATAAAAGCGGTGGCCAATTTGATCACGGTTTGCACATCGGTGCCAAAACTGCGATCACCGATCGCTCGGCAATCGTGCCCTAAATCCAAGACGGGGGCAAAACTCAAATCGATACCAAGTGCGGTCATTTCGGCGGCCATTTGCCAGCCGGCTTGCCGAGCCATGGCAAATCGCTCCGCTGGGTCGGAAATAAGCGCTTCAAAAGCTTGCATCGCCGGTAATTGGGTTAATCCGGCCCGAAAACGTTGAACCCGACCGCCTTCCTGATCCGCCGTAATCAGTAAAGGTTTCTTCACCGCGCGACGAATTGACGAGATTAAGTGTTGAAGTTGCCGCAAATCGTGAAAATTACGGGTAAACAAGATCACGCCGGCCACAAGAGGATGCTCGAGTAATTCGACTTCTTCCTGCGTTAATTCATCACGCTCTAAATCGATCAATAACGTTGACATAAGTTATTGTAAATAAATTCGGTAGGTTAAACTTTCCGGCGTCGGACGAGGCAGCAACACGGATTTTTTTTCTTGCGGATGCAACATCATTTTTTCGGAAAGGCTTTCTTGTTGACGATGATATAATTGTGTCACGCCTTGTTTATCGTACCAAAAGAGATGGTAAGTGATGACAAGAGGTTGATTCGTCAGATTCGTTAATTGAACGCTATTTTCCTCCGTATTCACCGTCATCATCGTCGCCAGATTTTTCTCAATATTCAAAATCGGCGCCTGTGTCCCGATAAGATTCGGCGTCGTGGCGGAACAAGCCGCCAAAAACAAACTAAAAGCAAAACCCAATATATTTTTCATTACTTATCCAGCATTTTGCCAAGCGGTTCGCCCCCAACCAAATGCATATGCAAATGAAAGACTTCCTGCCCGCCGTGTCTATTACAATTAACAATTAAACGATAGCCGTCTGCCGCAATACCTTCTTGTTTTGCCAGTTTCGCCGCAACGGTAAATAAGCGCCCTAAAGCCGCTTCATCCTCTGCCGTGACGTCGTTGACGGTTGGGATGAGTTTGTTTGGAATCAGTAAAATATGTGTTTTTGCCTGAGGCGCAATATCACGAAATGCGGTGACCGATTCGTCTTGATAAATAATATCGGCGGGAATTTCTTTGCGAATAATTTTACTGAAAATTGTTTCTTCCGACATCGTTTCTCTCCTTTCTAAGTGCGGTCAAAAATTGGGAAATTTAAAGCCCGGGAACCCCAGGCTTTAATTTGAAACTATCGCTTATTGCGAATCCTCATTTTGATTGATGAACGGTTCATTGATTTCAATTTGTGCTTTTTCACGCAATGCGTTGATTAGCAAGCCTTGCAAAGCCAATTGCTGCGCTTGTAAAAGCTGCGAAGAAAATTGAGCGGTTTGAGATTCGCTTAAATTGCCGTCCTGCACCTCTAACAATTCGATAACCACGATATTTCCTTGACTGTCTTGTGCCGCGCCATAAATCGGCTTCCCCGCAGGACGCTTCATTGCAAATACCGCTTCGGTTAAAACCGGATCTTGATTTGAATTCAATGAAAAAATTTGTTCTGCGCCAAATTGATTCCGTTCGGCAACGTTCGTTGGTTGCGCATTTAACCGTTTAACCAATTCTTCGGCGCTTTCCGTTAATACTGCCTGTGCTTTTTGGCGTTTTAATCGCGTTTCAATGTTCGCTTTTGATTCGTCAAAACTACGCACGCCTTCCGCTTTATGATCAAGCACGCGTACTACGACAGCATGTAGCTCATCAACATTAATCGGTTCGGAATTCACGCCGCCGTTTGAAATATCCGAGTCAAATAAAGCCGAAATAACATTCGGATAATTTAATTCATCCGGCACATCATTACGCGAAAAATAACCGGTTTCGGCGACTGTTAAACCTGCAACTTGAGCCGCAGCGCTAAGTGATTTCGATTCTTCAAAGGCTTTCTCGCGCATTTCTTTTTCCAGTGCATAATAGCGACTTTCAAGTTGGCTACGGCGCACCGACTGCTCGATTTGGTTTCTAACTTCTGCAAGCGGCTGTTCCTGACGCTCGGCAAGGAAAATAATATGATAATTTCCATCAATATTGACTGGGCGGCTATATTCTCCGACATTGAGCTTGGCGGCAGTATCTTCAAAAGGCGTTGGAAATTGTCCGCTAGTCGCCCAGCCGAGATCCCCCCCCTTGACGCCGGAAATTTTATCCGTCGAATGAGACTTAGCAAGTTCTGCAAAATTAGCGCCGTTTTGTAATTCTTGATAAACCGCCTCTGCCTCCTGTTGAGAAGCTAATTGAATATGTGCTAAATGCTGCGTCATAAATTGCGCTTTATTGTCTTGATAATATCGGTCAATCTCAGCCTCAGTGACATTCATGCTTTTTTCCACATTAGCACCGGTCAAACTAATATATTGAACTTTAACCTGTTCAGGTTGGGTGAACATTTTGGTATTCGCGTCATAAAATGCTTTCATTTCATCCGCCGACACGGTTTGCTTTGTCATTTCATCGTGCAAAGAAAGGGGAAGAATACGTGCTTTACGTTGCTGTAACAATAGCGCTGCTGCCGAATTTACCTCACTCGGCACAACGAATTCACTATTGGTTAATCCTTGTTGCATTTGATTTAAAGTGAGGGTTTCACGCAAAATATCGGCATAAGCATTCGCCGTTAACCCGCTTTGTTTTAAAAACTGTTGATAACGTGTATTGTCAAACTTACCGTCGGTTTGAAAACCCGGTTCCATAATAATGGCACGTTTAATCATGTCATCCGTAACGTTTAATTTTAATTCCTGCGTGTATTGTCTTAATAGTTCCTGATCAATTAAGCGATTCACTAAATCTTGACGCAATTGTGCAACAAACTCGGGCGACTCCATTTTAGTGAAAAATTCGACGCCGCCTTCTAACGACAGGCGCTCCGATTCACGATTATATTGTGTGTTAAAGGCTTGTTGAGATATAACTTCGCCGTTTACTTTGGCTGCGAAGTTATCATTTGAAGAAAACAAAGAACCGGACATCCCCCCAACAAGAAAAGAAACGGTAATCAAACCTAAAATAAACTTCACAACGCCGCTATTAGCCGCATTATGCATTTTTTCAATTAACATAAATCCACCCTTTAAAAAGACAAAACTTTCGCGATTATACAGGAAGCCTGTCGTTTTAGCACCTAAAATGCAAAAACACCATGCTCATATAACGCATTAAACGCAATCAAAATTAACACGACGCCGCCAAACAGCTCCGCCCGGCTTTTAAATTTTCTTCCCAAAAATGACCGCTCTTCACTCCCACAATAGAAAGCAAAAAGGCCGTCAAACCGATAATACCGGCGGCGGATAAAATCTCAACGTCTAAAAAAGCAAAAGACACGCCCACGGCAAGCGCGTCTACACTGGTCGCAATGCCTAAAGTCAATAGGCACTTCAATGTTAAACATGGAATCGGCGAATCCATTTGTTGTCGGCTTTCTTTGATCATATTACACCCGATGATAACCAATAAGGTAAAAGCAACCCAATGATCCCATTCTTTAATCATTTCGCTAAACTGTAAACCGAGCATAAAGCCAATCAATGCCATTAAGGCTTGAAACATGCCAAAGCAGGCTGCCAGCATAAGTGCCTGTCGAATATAAAAAGAGCGCATCGCTAAGCCCCTTGAAATCGCAACGGCAAAGGCATCCATGGAAAGCCCTACGGCAATCATCGATAATGTGTAAAACGTCATAAAATAACCAAATCAATCAACAAAAAGCAGGGTTTATTTACCAATGCAGAAAGCGGTAAAAATGCGCCCAAGTAAATCATCCGAGGTAAATTCTCCTGTAATTTCACTAAGATTATTTTGCGCCAGACGCAATTCCTCCGCTACCAGCTCGCCCGCTTGAAAATCAATCAGCTGAACCAAGCCTTTCTGCAAATGCTGTGCAGCGCGCTCCAACGCTTCCAAATGGCGACGACGTGCAAGAAATCCTCCTTCCATGTTCGACTGAAACCCCATAACTTGTTTTAAGTGTTCACGGAGGAGATCAATACCTTCATGAGTATGCGCGGAAAGATGAATAATCGTGAGGTCATTTTCCTGTCGTAGCATAGCTTCGGAGCCGATTAAGTCAATTTTATTATAAACAATCGTCACCGGAATATTGGAAGGTAATTTCGTTAAAAATTCTGACCGCACTTTCACCGGGTCTTGGTTCTTAGGATCACTGCCATCCAGCATCAAAATGATACGATCAGCCTGCTCAATCTCAGCCCAGGCGCGTGAAATACCAATTTTTTCGACTTCATCGGTTGCCTCGCGCAGCCCTGCCGTATCAATGATATGAAGCGGCATACCGTCAATATGAATGTGTTCACGCAAAACATCACGCGTAGTACCGGCAATGTCGGTTACAATAGCCGCTTCCCTCCCCGCTAACACATTGAGCAAGCTTGATTTTCCGGCATTGGGACGCCCGGCGATCACCACCTTCATGCCTTCGCGTAAAATTGAGCCTTGTTTTGCTTGCCCGCGAACCGAGTCTAATTGCGCAATAATATCGCGTAAATGAAACTCAATTTTCCCCTCTGCTAAAAAATCAATTTCTTCATCGGAAAAATCAATCGCGGCTTCAACATAAGTGCGAAGATAAATAACCGCCTCCACCAGGAAATTGATTTTTTTGGAAAATTCTCCTTGCAGCGATTTTAATGCCGAACGCGCCGCTTGTTCTGAACTGGCATCAATTAAATCAGCAATGGCTTCCGCTTGTGCCAAATCCAATTTATTATTAAGAAAGGCCCGTTCGGAAAACTCTCCCGGACGTGCCAGACGAATCCCCTGAATTCGTAAGATCCGCTTTAACAATAAGTCCAATACCACTTGACCGCCATGCCCTTGTAATTCCAGCACATCCTCGCCCGTAAAAGAATTAGGCGCTTTGAAATAAAGCGCGATTCCCTGATCAAGCACCGAATTATCTTCATCTTTGAAAGGAAGATAATCGGCTGTCCTTGGTTCCGGACATTTACCTAAAATCACTTTGGCAATATCGACGGCCTTGGGCCCGGATATGCGTAAAATACCAATCCCTCCACGCCCCGGCGCGGTCGCTTGAGCAACAATCGTATCGTTCATAAAACTCTAAAAAAATTGACCGCACTTTATAAATGCGATAATACAAAGAAAAGGCATCATCCGATGCCTTAAGTGATTATTTTCGGGAATGTAGCCCTTTCTTTTCCAATCCTCGGTAAATGATTTGTTGTTGCACGATGGTAATTAAGTTAGAAACGAGCCAGTACAACACTAAACCTGCCGGGAACCAGAGGAAAAAGAACATGAAAATTAACGGCATAAAATTCATCACTTTTTGCTGCATCGGATCCGCCACCGGCGTCGGAGACATCTTTTGCAGTAAGAACATCGATGCCCCCATTAAAATTGGAAGGATATAATAAGGATCTTGTGCAGACAAATCTTGTATCCAGCCGAAAAACGGCGCATGACGAAGCTCCACCGCTTCCATAAACATCCAATATAATGCGATAAAAATCGGCATTTGCAAAACAATCGGTAAACAGCCGCCAAGAGGATTAACTTTTTCTTCTTTGTAAAGTTTCATCATCTCTTGACTCATACGTTGACGATCGTCACCAAAACGTTCACGCATTTCCTGCATCTTAGGCTGCAACATACGCATTTTAGCCATTGAAGTGTATTGCGCTTTGGTTAGCGGATATAAAATTGCTTTAACAACAATCGTTACACAAATAATCGCTACCCCCCAGTTAGACACGATTCCTTGAATAAAGGTAAGCAACCAAAACAGCGGTTTAGCTATAAACCAAGCCCATCCGTAATCAACCGTCAAATCCAAATGCTCAGCCACTTCGGCCATTTGATTTTGCAGCTTTGGCCCGGTCCATAAAGAAGCGGTAATCGTTTCGGAAGCCCCCGCGGGCACAGAAATTAATGGACCGCGATAACCGATTGAAGCGACATTATTTTGTCTATCTGTGATAGTGTAAAGTTGATTATTGGCATTCTGATTAGGAATCCAAGCCGAAACAAAATAGTGTTGCAAAACCGCAACCCAACCCGCTTTAGTGTCAATAGAAAGGTTTTTATCTTTCATTTCATCAAAGCTATATTTTTTATAATTTGTTTCGGATGAAGAATAAGCTCCGCCGGTGTAAGTCGGCATAGCGATATTACCGTTGCTATCAACCAAAGTGTGTTTCAATTGCGCGTAAGGCTCAACCTCAATAGTCTCGGCGCTTTTGTTAATAATTTCATAATTCACGGACATGTCATAGCTACCGCGTTTTAACACGAAAATTTTACGGTATGTCACGCCATCTTTTACGAAAACAAACGGTACGACGAGCTGCTCTTGTCCATCGGCTAATTTAAAATTATCACCATCCACCTGATATTCTGCACGTCCGGCTTTAGTGTCTATGCCGTTTTTACCAATCAACCCGCTTTGAGCGATATAAATATGCCCGCGGCTGTTTTGCAATAGTTCAAAAGGCGTTGTGGAATCAAGTTCCGCATCATATTTTAACAATTGTGAACTGATCACATCGCCGCCCAATGTGGTGACTTTTAAACGAAATACGTCATTCTCAAGTGTAATTATACGGCCTTTATTGGCTTGTTCATCCGCGACGGCTTCCACAGTTGACGCTCTGGAAGCAGGCACATCAACGGCCAAATTCTCCGAAACTAGCGCCGTTTGTGACGTAACGGGTTGTGGCGGATTCTTATCTAATTGCCATTGTTGGTAAACCAGGAAAGAAATAAAAAATAGTGCAATCACCAATAAACTACGTTTTGAGTCCATTATTTTTCTCGTTTTTGTTATCAATCTTCGGCGGAACCGGATCGAATCCGCCCTCGTTTAAGGGGTGACATTTTAATACACGTTTCAATGTAAGCCAACCTCCTTTTAATAATCCATGATTTTTTAAGGCTTCAATACCATAGCAGGAACAAGTAGGTACAAATCGACAACGAGGCCCGAGCAACGGACTAATAATCATCTGATATACGCGAAGAATCCCAATTAAGATTTTTGTGCCAAACGAATATGCCTTTGCCATAATTTGTGTAAATTTTGATTAAAAGTGCGGTTATCTAAACGATTAATTCCGTTTTTAACAAGCAATACGAAATCACAATGAGGGAGATTATGCTGAAGTAAACGAAAACTTTCACGAGTAAGTCGTTTAATACGATTACGCTCATGCGCTCTTTTCAAATATTTTTTAGGCACGGCTAAACCTAAACGGGGATGGTCAAGATTATTTTTACGGGCAAGGAGAGTAATTTCCGGCGTACCGGCGCGAAAGGGATGTTCAAACACATATTTAAATTGAGCGGGAGTTACTAAACGTAACTCCCTGGAAAAGTTTAACTTAACCACCTAGGCAATAGGATTATGCAGATAAACTTTTACGACCTTTAGCACGACGACGAGCTAAAACTTGACGGCCGTTTTTAGTTGCCATACGAGCACGGAAACCGTGAGTACGGCTACGTTTTAATACAGAAGGTTGAAATGTACGTTTCATTGTAATCTACCTAAATCAAAATGGTTTACTGTTTTGATATTCAAAACACAACAAGGGTTATAAAAAATAGACCGCAATTTTAATCATAAATTGGGCTTTCGTCAAACAAGAAAAGAGAAAATTCCGAAATAATCTTCCGTTTCTTCTAAAATCGTGGGGATTATACGGATTTTGGACAAAATCTCAAGCAACCTTTTTGTCTTTTTTTGACGACCAACAGAAGATCTTTTGCCTAAATTATTGTAAAATTCTCTTCGATTTTTAACCGCACTTTTGCGGCTTTTATTTTATACGCATAACATAAGGATAATTTATCGTGAGCCTTTCTACCCTATGGCAAGATTGCTTATCACAACTACAAGATCAAGTTTCCCCGATGGATCTCAGCACGTGGTTACGCCCATTACAAGCGGATGTCATCTCGCAAGATCAAGTGGTGTTATATGCGTCAAATATGTTTGTGAAAAGCTGGGTAGAAAATCATTACTTGGCCCAAATTCATCAAATTTGCCAAGCCCTTGCTAAAAATCCAAATTTACAAATTATCGTAAAAGAAGGGGTAAAACCAGCTCCAAAAGCCGTTGAACCAGCCTCAACTCAAACGAATAATCATCAAGAAAGTGCGGTCAATTTTCAGCAAGAATCTGATGTTCCCACTAAATTTGAATCTCATCTAAACCATAAACATTTATTTGAAAACTTTGTTGAAGGTAAATCAAACCAACTCGCTCGTGCAGTAGGCCAAAAACTCGCCCTTGCACCTGGTGAACCAACGGCAAACCCATTCTTTTTATATGGTGGTACAGGTTTAGGTAAAACCCACTTATTACACGCAATCGGTAACGGCATTTTAGCGAATAAACCGAATGCCCGCGTGCTTTATATCCATGCAAATAACTTTATGCAGCACATGGTAAAAGCAATGCGTGATAATAAAATGGATCAATTCAAAAAATTCTATCGTTCTCTTGATGCATTATTAGTGGATGATATTCAATTCTTTGCAGAGAAAGAAAAAACACAAGAAGAATTTTTCCATATTTTCAACAATTTATTTGAAACTGGCCGTCAAATTATTTTGACCTCTGACCGCTATCCAAAAGAAATTGAGAAAATTGAAGAACGCCTAAAATCTCGCTTCGGTTGGGGTTTAACCACTGCGATTGAGCCACCTGATTTAGAAACCCGTGTTGCGATTTTGCTGAAAAAAGCGGAAGAACATCATATGGAACTGCCAGAAGAAGTGGCATTCTTTATTGCCCAGCGCTTACGCACCAATGTTCGTGAATTAGAAGGTGCCTTAAACCGTGTGAAAGCGATGCAAGACTTCAAAGGTGGTCACATTGATATTGATTTTGTCCGTGACACATTAAAAGATATTCTCGCCTTACAAGAACGTTTGGTAACCATTGAAAATATTCAGAAAGTCGTGGCAGAATACTATCGAATTAAAGTGGCGGATTTAAAATCAAAAAGCAGAGCAAGATCAGTCACTCGCCCCCGCCAAGTGGCAATGGCGTTAGCAAAAGAATTAACCAATAAAAGCTTACCGGAAATTGGCCGTGCCTTTGAACGCGACCATACGACAGTCTTAAATGCTTGTCGTGAAGTGCCAAAATTCCGTGAAAAAGACAGCAGTATTCAAGAAGATTGGGCGAATTTAATTCGCACATTATCTGCATAAGGAGCCAATGATGCAATTTAGCATTTCAAGAGAAAATCTACTAAAACCCTTACAGCAAGTTTGTGGCGTATTAAGCAATCGTCCGAATATTCCTGTATTAAACAACGTATTATTACAAATTGAAGATAACCGTTTAACGATTACAGGTACAGACCTTGAAGTTGAGCTTTCTAGCTATACTCAACTTTCTTCTTCAACCGCTGATGGTGCGTTCACCATTCCGGCTAAAAAATTCTTAGATATTTGTCGCACGCTATCAGATGAATTTGAAATTACGGTCACCTTTGAGGAAGATCGTGCCATTGTAGAGTCTGGTCGCAGTAAATTTAATCTCACTACGCTACCTGCAGAAGAATACCCAAATCTGACAGATTGGCAATCTGAAGTGGATTTTGCCTTACCGCAAAGCACCTTACGTCGCTTAATTGAAGCAACCCAATTTTCAATGGCAAATCAGGATGCCCGCTATTTCTTAAACGGCATGAAATTTGAAACCGAAGGTAATTTACTACGTACTGTTGCAACTGACGGTCACCGTCTTGCTGTTTGTACGATTGAATTAGATCAAGATCTG
>ERZ772967.2322-NODE-2322-length-12318-cov-5.683193_pt1 | contig 12318 bp, 10 predicted proteins | sample MGYA00511677_ERZ772967 | MGnify/ENA primary metagenome ERZ772967 (study PRJEB29015, sample SAMEA2737931) | human oral metagenome | biome: human oral; feature: human-associated habitat; material: dental | place: China | collected 2146 ...
TAAGAGATGGTGTAACAGCTATTATGCAATGAATTTCAGATATGGAGAGAAGAAGGATGAAAACTTAAAGACACATCCTTGTTTGATAGATGATTGGGAAATTATAATAGGTGAAAAATTTGAGATCTGCCATCCGGAATATGACCTATTGTCGGTATTCACTCTCTTCAAAAAGGAGGATTAAAATGGAGAATGAACAAATACACAGACAAACATCTGATGAAATGCAAAAGGCTGCTGATGAATATAATGAAACAAATTACAAGTATGATGCTTTTATAAGTTATAGACATATAGAACCAGATTTAACAATAGCCAAAATTCTTCACGAGATGATTGAAAAGTTTAATATACCAAAACATTTAAGAAAAGTGTTAAATGAAGAAAATTCAATTGATGATAAACATGCATTTAGAGTTTTTCGTGACCGTGAGGAACTTTCTACAAAAGATTTAAGTACTATGATTGAAGAAGCAATAGCCAATTCTAAAAATTTAATTGTTATATGCTCAAAAAGAACTTCTCTTAGTCCTTGGTGCAGAAAAGAAGTACAGTTATTTAAAAAGATTCATGGAGTAAATAATATTATTCCTGTACTTATTGAAGGAGAGCCTGATGAAGCTTTTATTGATGAGTTAAAAAACCTAAAAGCTACTTTTATAAATTCTGAAAATATGGAAGAAGAAAAAAATATTGAGCTTCTTGCAGCAGATATTAGACCTGATGAGGTAAAATCTCCTTCTTTTAAAGGATATGAAATTTTACAAAACTCAAAGGATCCTAAATTAAATGAGCTTACAAAAAAATCTTTAGATATTCTAAAAAAATCAGAAATTTATAGAATAGTAGCAAGTATGCTTAATGTAAATTATGGAGATTTAAAATTAAGACATCAAGAAAGATATTTAAAAAGAATTATATATACTTCTGTTGCAGCAAGTATTGCTATGCTTATATTTGTTGTAAGTGTAACAACTTTGTATTTAAAATCTGTTGTCTCAGAAAGAAAAGCTAATGAACAATCATCTCTTATGACTTTAAATATGGCAAATGAAGCAAATTTACAAGGAAACAGAATGTTAGGAGTATTAATTGCTCAAGAAGCTATGAAAAATGTATCTCCTAAAATGGAGAAATACAATAAATTAGAAGCTCAATATGAGAATATTTTAAATAATTCATTAATTACCTTACCATTTTCTAATCAATTTATTTTACCAACAGAAAGTGAAACAGCATCTTTTGGTATAAGTTCAGATAGCAAATGGTTAATAAGTTCAGGTTCTTTCAATAATGCTATTATTTGGGATTTAGACAATGGAGGAATAAAAAAGACTTTGACTTTTGAATCTCCTGTAGTTTCAATAGTACTTTCTCCAGATAGTAAAAAATCTTATGTAGGGACTGCTAATAATAAAATTTTTGAAGTAAATATGGAAAATTATGAAATTAACAATGTATTTGGAAATTCTACTCTTCCAGCAGTTGCAATGAGAATCTCAAAAAATAATAAGTATTTATTTGCTTTAAGGAATGCCTTAATACTTGATGTTTTTGATATTCAAAATCAAAAAAAATTGTATTCATTCACTTTTCCTATTGATAATATGATAACTGGATTTGCAGAAAATCCTCAAACAAATAATTTTTTTATTTTAAGAAAAGATAACTCTATAACAGAATATGATATAAATACAGGTGAAGCTTTAATTGTCCATGCTTTAGCAACAAATTCTGAGAAGAATTTTTTAAGAAAAATGACTGTTTCAGATAACGGAATTCTTTTTTATTCTGATATTCAAGATAATACTGAAAGTCTTGTTATGAAAAATCTTCAATCAGGACAAATTAATAGGGCTTCAAATATTAGAAATTTTTCTTCAAATATAGTAGTAAATAAAGATGCTACTTTGTTATATGTGAGTTCCCTTAATAATTTTATTACAAGATTTGATTTATCAAATTTAAAACCTGATGAGGAAATAAATGTTCCTCAAAGGGCAACATATCTTGATACAAAACGAACTCAATATAATGAAAGTATTAAAACTATGATTTTAAGCCCAGATGAAAATACTCTTGCTGTTGTTCTAAATAATATGGCTATTGGTGCATTTAGTGGAGTAAAAAATATGACATCTGATTCTAGTCATGAATTTATTTTGAATGAAAAGAGTACTCATAAAGCTTCTGTTGATATTATAAAATTCACACCAGATAGTAAAAAAATTATTACATCTGCAAATGATTATACAATAAGAGTTATGGATACAGAGTCAACAATGGGAAAAAGCCAATTATTAAATGGAAAAATAGTGGCTTCATCAAGAGATAAAAATTCTATTCTTATTTTATCTGGTGATAAAATTTCAAAATATAATTTTGATACAAATAAAGAAGAATTTATTGCAACTCTTGATTCTAAATTTCTTAAAGTATTTCAACAATTTGCCATCACAAATGATGTTTCATTAGTTGCTCTATCTGATAGTACAAATGGTGCTTCTGCTAGTGTTTTTGATGTGAAGCAAGATAAAAAATTATATACAACAAAATCTCATACTGTAAAAGCAGGAATATTACCTTTTATTTCAGGATTACAATTTAGTAATGATGGTAATTTCTTATTTACACTAGGTCCTGATAATCAATTATTTATTCATGATGCAAAAACAGGAGAATTTCTCTTTTCACTTGAAGATCAAGAAAATGGAGAAGCTACTTCATTCATAATGAGTAATGATGATAATTTTGTTGCCATAAACTATATTACAAAAAAATCAACTATTTTTTCTCTTAGAGAAAAGAAAATTGTACAAAAAATAGATGGAGAAGTTATGGCTATAAACACTGAAAATAATAATATTAAAGCAATATATGGACAAGTGGATAGCAAATTATTTATTACAAAACCAAATAGTAAAGTTTTATATTATGCTGATAATAAAATAAAAACTGCTACTGGAACTTTAAAATTTAATACTATAAATATGTCATATGATGGAAAGTATTATATTTCAAGTATTCCTAAAAACAATACAATTATAACAGATTTGGTTACAGGAGAACCTGTAAGAACTCTTTATAACAGTAGTAATGATTTTTTCATTTCACTTCCTGTTATAAGTAAAGATAATAAAAAAGTTGCTTATAGTGAAAGTAAAGATAAAGTAATTATAATGAATATGTATTCCACAGAGGAACTTTCTAAAATAGCAACTAAAATCTTAAAAGGACGACAGTTAACTGAATCAGAGTTAAATTCTATCGGAAGGAGAGAATAATAGATGAAAAAAATCTCAAATATTATAAAACATTATTTTAATAAAAATCTATGGATTATATACATTCTAGGATTTGTACTAAGTTTAATTGGGAGTTTTCAAGTTTATCATGGTAGATATGACAATATATTAAAAGAAATTTCTGTTATTTCTGTTTCTGTTTTAAAGTTATTTCTCTTTGTTCCCATAGAAGGTTTCACAAAGCAAAATCCTCTTGCTTATGAGCTTGCTATATGGGTTGCACCAATGTCAACTTTATTAGCTACATTTTCTGTTTTTAATAAATCATATACAGCTATTAAATTAAAACTTACTCATTTTCATAAAGAGCATATAATTATTATGGGATATAATGATTATAGCCTTTCATTTATGAAAAATTATATTGGTTTAAAAAATAAGAAAAAGATTTTATGTATACTGCCTGAAAGAATTCAAGAAAAGGATATAGAATCCTTAAATAGACTAGGTGTAATAACATGTACCATAGATTATATGTCTGGATTGAATGATGAAAATATAAGAATTTCTTCAGAATATAATTTTGCTTCTGTGGATACTATTATTTGTTTTGAAGATGAGCCAAAGAATTATGGATATTTGAAATTAATTTCAGAACTTATTACAAAAAGAAAAAATAAAAAAGAGAAAACAATCAATGTATATGTAAATATTGTAAATAAATATATAAAAAATATTGTCCAACATAAAATGGATGAAATTAAAATTTTTGATATAAAATATTTTAATATCTATGATTTAATAGCTTATAATTTAGTCAATCTTAAAAAGTTTAAATTGTATGAAACAAGTGGATTAAAAAAAGAATATTTTTCTTTTGATGATTTCTCAAAGTCAATTGGTACTCCAAATATATTGTTGATTGGGTTTAAGAATTGTGGGAAAAGTCTTTTTGAATTAGCAGTAAATCAAACCACCATAAATACAAAAGAAAATATGAGAATTACTATTGTAGACAGAAAAATATCTAATATAATTGAAGAATATAAAGCCACTATAAGAGAGCTAAAAAAGGTTGCAAATATTGAATTAATAGATGGTGATATTAATCATATTACTACACAAAATAAAATAAGAGAAAATCACAGAAAAAATCCATTTACAGCTATATTATTTTCTACTAAAAATTGTGCTGAAAGTCTTATTTTTATGGATTTACTTGGAGAAGAAATCTTCAAAAATGTAAATACTGCTGTTTTTTGTGAAAATATTTGGGAAAATAAACCATTGATAGAATCTATTATTTTAAAATATCCTAATATAACTATTTTTGGTGAATTAATTGATGTTTTAAATTTTGAATCTATAACTAATGAGCCTTTAGAAATAAAAGCCAAAGAATTTAATGCCTATTACAACAAAATTTCAGAAAAGATTCTGAATAACACTGAACAAAATATTTCTATTGAAGAACAGTGGAATATTCTTTCAAACATAAAGAAAGATTCTAGTAGAAATCAATGTATGCACCAAAATGTTAAGGAAGTTCTATTAGAAAAAATTGCTCAAATAGAAGGTTTTTCTTCTGTTGAAGAATTACTTAATACATGGAAAGCTATGATAGATTCTGTTTCTACGAAAGAACAAATTAATATCATTGAAAAAAATTCTGCTATGAACTATATGTCGGCTCTTGAACATAAACGCTGGAATAATTTTTACTATATGAAAAATTTTGTTTATTCTGAAAAGAAAGATGAAGTGAATTGTACACATAATTCATTGATAGATGATTGGGATGAGTTTTTAAATAGTGAAAAAAGAGAAGAAGTTATTTATGATTTTATTTCTGTTCTTAGTGTGAAATAAATTTTAACAATTTTCTTCTTGACAAATTAAAGAGAATAATGTATCCTAGTAAAAAATAAAAAAAGGAGGATGCCATGAAGAACTTAAATAAGATTACTACAACTAATCAATACTGGTGGAGATATACAGTGAAAATTGTATATCTAAATTTGTATTGTTAGAAAAAATCTTTTAAGCATATTTTATGGTATCTATGAAAAGCAATCTAACATGGTTGCTTTTTTTATTTACCTAAAATTTATAAAAGATATAAAAATTAGGAAGAAGAATGAAAAAGAATTTTATTTATTTATATTTAATTGTAATTATAGTGTTAATAGCTTGTTCAGGAAAAGAGGATGATAAAAAAGAAACTATCCAAATTATGCAATACTGTATCCTATGCAAAATTTTGCATATAAGAAGAATATAAAAGGTATAGAAGTTAATAAGAGAGGATTTCAAAATACAATAGTAGAATAAGGAGTAAAAATGGATATAAGAAAAAAAGCAGAAAATATTAAAGATTATATAATTGAAATGAGAAGATATTTTCATCAAAATCCAGAATTATCATTAGAAGAATTTGAAACTACAAAGAAAATAATAGAAGAATTGAATAAAATGGGAATAGAAGTTTCAACTTTTAAAAATGGATTAACAGGTTGTGTAGGAACTATAAAAGGAGCAAAAGAAGGGAAAACTTTATTGCTGAGAGCAGATATTGATGCACTTTCTGTCCTTGAAAAAACTAATTTAGAATTTGCCTCAAAGGTAAAAGGAAAAATGCATGCATGTGGGCATGATTGTCATATAGCAATGTTGTTAGGAGCTGCTAAAATATTAAATGAGATTAAAGAAAGTTTTTCAGGAACTATAAAATTATTTTTTCAACCAGCAGAAGAAATTGGTATGGGAGCAAAGCTTGCAATAGAACAAGGTGTTATGGATAATGTTGATGCTTGTTATGGAGTTCATGTTACACCAAGATTTGATTCTTCTAAAATAAATATGCAATATGGTGAAAGAATGGCAGCAACAGATGTTTTTAAACTTACAGTTGAAGGAGTATCTTCACATGGTTCATCTCCTCATTTAGGACATGATGCAATAGTTGCTTCTGGTGCAATAATAACAGGACTTCAAACTATTGTTAGTAGAATAAATAATCCATTAAAACCAGCAGTTGTAACAATAGGTACAATCAAAGGTGGACAAAGATTTAATATCATTGCTAATGAAGTTGTTATGGAAGGTAATGTAAGAACTTTTGATGAAAATTTTAGAAAAGAGATTGAAAACTATATAAGAGAAATATCTGAAAGTATTGCTAAAGCACATGAATGTACTGCAAAATTAGAGTATAGATATGGAACAGGAGTAGTTATAAATAAAGATAAAAATCTTGTTGATATAGCACAAAATGCAGTCAAAAAACTTTATGGGGAAGAAACTTTAATTGAGATGGAAAAAATAACAGGTGGTGAAGATTTTTCATTACTTATGGAAAAAGTTCCAGGAATATTTGGATATATAGGAACAAAAAATCTGAATATACCAGGTTCTGAAAAAATAAATCATCATGAATGTTTTACAGTTGATGAAGAAGCTTTAATTAGGGGAACAGCCGTAGCAATTCAATTTACTTTTGATTATTTGGAGGGGAAATAATGAAGAAAAAAATTATATATTTGGCTATAATAATACTTACAATCTTGTTTGCATGTTCACAAAAATCGAAGGAAGAAAAAAATAAAGAGGTGGTTCAAGAAAAGAAAACACTGACAATGGCACAAAAAGCTGAAATAAAAACATTAGATCCACAAAAAGCTACTGATTCAGTATCTAGAAGTATTATTCAAATGATTAATCAAAGATTAGTTAATATTGATAATGATGGAAATATTGTATTTGAAATAGCTAAGGAAATAAAGACAGTTGATGCAAAAACTACTCTTGTAAAAATAAAAGATAATATAAAATTTAGTAATGGAGAAACATTAACAATAGATGATGTCTTATTTTCTTTAAATAGAGCAAAAGAATCGCCAAAAATGGCTCAAGATTTCTATATGATAGAAAGTTTTGAAAAAGTAGATGATACAACTTTAAAAATTAATACATATTATGAAGCAGGAAATTTACTTCATAAATTATCTTCTAGTGGAGCAGGAATCATAAATAAAAAATCTTTTGAAGAAAACGAAGATAATATTGTAGGTTCAGGAATGTTTAAAGTAAAAGAATGGGTTTCAGGAGATAAATTAGTTTTAGAAAGAAATGAGTATTTTGAAGATACAAGTTCTAATATAAATAAATTAGTTATAAAATTTGTTCCTGAAGCAAATAGTAGAATGATAATGTTAGAAACAGGAGAAATTGATTTAGCAAGAGATTTATTGCCATTAGATTTTAAAAAGATTTCAGAAGATAATAAATATACAGCAATAGAAATTGAAACTCCTAGTAATATGTTTTTAGGTTTTGATTTAAGAAATGAACTGCTTTCTGATAAGAGAGTAAGACAAGCTATTGCTTATGCAATAAATAATGAAGATTTAGTAAATACTATCTTTAATGGAAGTGCCACAGCAGCAACTTCACCTGTCCCTAAGATGACAACAGGTCACAATGAGAATTCTAATTCTTATCCACAAGATTTAGAAAGAGCTAAAGAACTTTTAGCAGAAGCAGGCTATCCAGATGGTTTTGATATTGAACTATATGTAAGTGAAGATAATCAAAGAGTTGATATGGCAATTATTATACAAGATAATTTAAAAAAGATAGGAATAAATGCTAAAATAAAAACTTTTCAGTGGGCTTCATATATATCAACAATAGAAAATCCAAATATAATAAAACCACTTTTTATAATGTCATGGAATATATCTAATGATGATCCAGATGAAGTATTGTATCCACTTTATCATAGTTCACAAATAGATGCACATACTAATGTAATTTTCTATAAAAATGAACAATTTGATAAATTAATTTTGGAAGCAAGACGAATGACTGATAAAGAAAAAAGAATGAAAATATATAAAGAAGCACAAGATATAATACAAGAAGATTTACCTCATTATACTTTGGTTTACCCAAAACAAAATTTTGCTTTTAAATCAAATATAAAAGGTATAGAAGTCAATAAGAGAGGATATTTTAATTTTCAAAATACAATAGTAGAATAGAAACTCCTTGAAATATATAAAAATAGAACTATTTCTAAATATTGAGATAGTTCTATTTTTTATAAAGAAAAATAATAATGAAAGAAAAATTCACAAGCTTCCTGTTCAGTTTGAAAATAATGTTCATCTGTAAAAGCATGACTATCAGCATAACAAACTATCCATTTATCTTCTCCTTGAATTAAACACCTATCATTAAAATGTAATTCTGTTGTTATATAATAAGTTTTTAAATAATACTCTTTTGGTTTTTGAGCTTCAACTTCTAAAACCTTTAAAAGTTCAGGAACTGTTTTAATTGGAAGGTAGGATAATAACTTTTGTCTTCTAAGTTCATTCTTTTTTTCTGTGTGTAGAGTTGCAAAATGTGTCCATATCTTTAAAACAATAATAACAGGTAGGAGAATAATAAATTCTATAAATAAAATTTTAAGAAATACCATAATATTAATTCCTTTTCATATATTTAGTAATAACTATCTAAGTGTTCTAGCTCGTGTTCAAGTTTAAATAATTTTAACTCTAGTTGAGCAACTTCCTCACATAAATTTTGAAAATATGGGGCTTCAACCCCACAATCCCAATTATCTATTTCTCTATCAATCTTAGATATATTATATTTCAAATTTCTTATTTCTTTTTTTAATTCAGACCTTTTTTATCTCTTTCAAGATAATTAACTTTTTCTTTTAACTCTTCAATTTCATAATTTAAATTACTATCATTTTGATTAGATTTTAATAAGTTAAATAAAGAAATAGCTCCTAATATATCATAATATTATTTTATAAAAAAAGAAGCTATTTTTCAATAACTTCTTTAAGAATTATAAACTAAATTTTATTTAAATTCTTTTTTTATTTCTGCTATCCAATCTCCAATTCTTTTTGGAGTTAGGCTAGGTTGATTTTCTTCATCAAGAGCAAGTCCTATAAATTTACCATCTTCTATAATACTTGTTTCTTCATAGTGATAACCATCAGTACTTGTAAATCCAACTACTTTACCCCCTTTTTTTACTACAACATCATACAGATGTCTTATTCCACCACAGAAAGATTCTCCAAAAGCAAATTGATTTCCAAGTCCAACAAGTCCAACTACTTTACCAGTAAAATCAATTTCTTCTAATTTTTTTAAATTATTCATCCAAGCTGCATGAGCTTCTCCAACTTGATAAGTAGGTGTAACAAAAATAAGATTTTCAAAATTTTCTATTTCTTTAACACCATTTTTTACATTAAAAGTTTTAAAATCATCTTTCTTTAAAAAGAATTCAATTTCATCAACAATTCCTACTGTTGTTTTTGTAAGAGTTGCATAAAAAATACCAATAGTTTTCATAAAAATTCCTCCATCATAGTTCACATATATCTTTTATTACTTCACTTGCTAGTAACATACCTGCAACAGGTGGTACAAATGAAATACTTCCAACATTTTTATTTTTTTCACGCCCACCATCTAAATTAAGTGGTTTTCTTGGTGTTTCATCAGAATAAACAACTTTTAATTTATTAATTCTTCTTTTTTTCAGTTCTTTTCTAATAATTTTTGCTAAGGGACAAACAGAAGTCTTTTTAATATCTGCTACCTTAAATTGTGCAGGATTTATCTTATTTCCAGTTCCCATACAAGAAATTATTGGAATTTTTGAATTAGTTGCAAATTCTATTAAATCTAATTTAGGTGTAACTAAATCAATAGCATCAACTATATAATCATATTTTTTATCTTTAAAAAATAAGTCAGTATTTTCTTTTAAAAATTTCTCAGGATATATAGTTAAATTTATATTAGGATTGATTGATAAAATTCTATCTCTTGCTACTTCAACTTTTGCTTTGCCTATAACAGATTGAGTTGTAATAATCTGTCTATTTAAATTAGTTTTATCAATAGTATCAAAATCAACAATGGACAAATTTCCTATTCCAGCCCTAACAAGTGCTTCAACAGTAGCACCACCAACTCCACCAAGTCCAAAAACAATAACATTAGAATTTTTTAATTTTTCTATGTTATCAGAACCAATTAATAGTTCAGTTCTCTGTAAAAACATATGTTCTCCTTAATTATTTACCAATTTACTAAATAATATCACAAAAATTAGATTTTGTAAACTAATTTGGTTAAGTTATTTTAACTATATATGTATAATTTTTTTTAAAATTTTAACATATCATTAGAACATGTATAAAATTTTAAATTTTTTTAACATGTTATTCGTCATCATCTTCATCAATTTCAGAATAAGCTAATTCAATATCAATAAGTTCAACAATAAGTTGGCATACATTGCCATCTTTATCATAAGCTAAATATACAGGATAAGCTCCATCTCCAAAACCAGACTGAAACATAGGTAAATGATAATTGGTATTAGGAATATTCCAATTTATCCAATCTCCACCATCTCTTTGATATTTTGGATTATCTTTATAGCTTTCTTCAAATAGTTTTGCAAAATAATCATCATAAATATTTCCATCTGGATTTTCTTTTGCAAACTTTTCGTAAAATTCACAATATAAGTCATGTAATTTTTTATCACAGATACAAGCAAGTCCAGCATCAACATTAAAGCCAAAGAAATCTCCTTCATTAACATCTTCTAAGTCTTCTATACCTTTCATAGCTTCTTCAAAATAACTGATTTCATTATCATTAAATTTCAATCTAACTGCTGCATATCTATCACAATCTTCATCATTAGCTTTTACAACACAAACTTCTGTTTTAAATTCACCTATTGGAATTTTTTGGAAGTATTCTTTTTCATATTTACTACCTAAATAAACAAGAGGATCTCCAACTAAAAACTCTCCAGTTGGGATAGAACAAGGTCCAATATCCATAACATCTATTTCTTTTCCAGCAATTTCTTTTAAAGTAAAATAATTTACAAGATTACTGTTAGGTTGTAACTTATCTTTTACTTTTTCCCATTTTTTTAACCATTCTTTTGTTGGTTGCATAATTATCACTCCTATCTATAAATTATTTAATAGTTCTTTAAGATTATTTTTTATCCAATTAACTTTTGCTATATTATTTTCAAAAACTTGGTTATCTTCATAATAAAAAATTCTAATAAATTTTTTGCTATTATCATAAATCTCAATAGAGTCACATTGATAAATTATTTTTTCTAAGTTTTGAAGAGATTCATAATATCTTTTTTCAATAAGATTAGAAGAAATTCCATGTCCACCTCTTGCTATTCTATTTTTTACTCTTTCTTTTGCAATTTCAGGATTATCAATTCCTATATAATAAAGATATATCTTATAATCTAAATTTTTTGCTTTATCAATTATTTTTATAATAGTTTTTCCTGTCAAAGTTGTCTCTTCATTAAAAGATTTTTCTTCTAAAAAACATTTATTTCTTAATTGAATAGCTATTTTTCCAGCTTTTATCTGATCTATGTTACTTTTCCAATCTCCAAAAGAATAAACAATTTCATCTGTATTAATTCTTATACTATTTTTAATATCTTTATTTAAAAAATTTGTTTTATAAAGTGTAGACTTTCCAGATCCATTCACACCAGCAAAAATATAAAAATATTTATCCATTAATATTTTTCCTCTTTTATCAATTTTTGTTGCTTCATTTGCAAAGAAAGATTATATAACTCATTGTAAAAAAATTTATCCTCTTTAGAAGTGGATTTTTTAATTAAATTGTTAATTGTTTCTTGATCAAGCTTCATAATAATATCCTTTAAATCTTTTATGATTTTTTCTTCCATAATTATCACTCCTATTTTACTTAAAATTTGATTTCTAATTCATTTAATAACTTTATATATTTATCTTGTGCAGAAAGACAAGTTTCAATTAAGTAATCCTTATCTTCTTTATAATTTTTTAAACCTCTATAATAGAATAATTTATGTTCTTCATCTATAATAAAAGGAATAATATTATTTCTTAAACATTCTTTGAACATAACAAGTCTACCTACTCTTCCATTTCCATCTTGAAAAGGGTGTATAGCTTCAAATTTATAATGAAAGTCTATAA
>ERZ772967.2327-NODE-2327-length-12307-cov-3.151975_pt1 | contig 12307 bp, 11 predicted proteins | sample MGYA00511677_ERZ772967 | MGnify/ENA primary metagenome ERZ772967 (study PRJEB29015, sample SAMEA2737931) | human oral metagenome | biome: human oral; feature: human-associated habitat; material: dental | place: China | collected 2146 ...
TGCCGCGTATTATAGGGATTTTCAAATCTTGTGCAAGCACTTTTTGTAAAAAAGTTCAATTTTCTTTTTGTTCGTATAAATTTCAATCATTTTGTATAAATCTTTTACAATTTTAATCAATATGAATAAGCTGTAATGATTTGAATCCCCACAAATGCAAGATATGTTTAAATTGATGTTCTTCATTAAAATGAGCGGTACAAAACATTTGGTTGCCTTTTTTCTCTTCCTTTTTTTTCACTACAACATCACTCAATAAAGATTTCATTCTCTTAGCTATTGCAGCAGCGGGATCCATAAAATATTTCACCTGCGGTAAACAGCGTTGAATTTCATCTTTGATTAAAGGGAAATGCGTACAACCTAAAACTAAAGTATCTAAATCCGCCATTTCCGCCCAAGGCGAAAGCTCATCTTTCAACGCGATTAAATCCACAGAATGTCCCCGGATTTTTTGTTCGGCGATTTCGACTAATTTTGTCGATCCCAAACGTTCCACGACGCAATTTTGTGCAAATTTATTCACTAAATCATCTACATAATAACGTTTTACCGTGCCTTTTGTGGCAAGTAAACCAATATGTTTTGTTTTTGTGGTTTCGGCAGCGGGTTTAATCGCTGGAACCGTGCCGATTATTGGGATAGAAAAAGTTTCGCGTAAAGGAAAGAGTACGACAGTGCTCGCCGTATTGCAGGCGATCACGATAGCATCTAAGGGATAATGCTCATTTATTTGTCGACACGCCGTCAAAGTGCGGTCAATAATACTGGATTCTTTTCTTTCCGAATAAGGAAAACCGCCATTATCAAAACAATAGAGATAATGCCAGTCGGGTAATAATTTTTTGGCTTCGCGATAAACACTAAAACCTCCCATGCCGGAATCAAAAAAGAGGACAGTGGGGCGTTTTTCTTTTATATCCATAAAAACTCGTTGAAAATCGACCGCACTTTCAATGTCTATCTGCTCGTAATTTTATGCGTAGGGTATTCTTGCCCGCCATGAAATTTCGATGATATTGCGACAGGCAGAAATGCCTGCCCACATTAGGCGTTCGAGTAAATTTCTTTATCATTTAACCAGCGACAAATTAAACTTTCAGCAACCGCCGGTTGAGATTGTATTAATTGTTTGGCGTAATGTTGCACCATTGGAATCATTTTGCGATCACGCATTAAATTCGCCACTTTAAATTCCGCGATACCAGTTTGTTTTGTACCAAGCACTTCCCCCGGCCCGCGAATTTCTAAATCTTTTTCAGAAATAACAAATCCATCTTGACTATCTCTTAGCACTTGCAAACGTTTTTGCGAAACTTTACCTAGCGGAGGTTTATACATTAGTACACAAAAAGAAGCCGTGCTGCCTCGACCGACACGCCCTCGTAGTTGATGAAGTTGCGATAAGCCTAAACGCTCTGCATTTTCGATAATCATCAAACTAGCATTCGGTACGTCTACGCCCACTTCTATCACCGTGGTCGCCACGAGCAAGTCCAATTCTGCATTTTTGAATTGCAGCATGACCTCTTGTTTTTCTTGCGGTTTCATTCGACCGTGAACCAACCCGATTTTCAACATTGGCAAGGCCTTGGTCAAATCGTCCCAAATGGCTTCAGCAGCTTGCGCTTCCAACACTTCCGACTCATCAATCAGCGTACATACCCAATAGGCTTGGCGTTTTTCGTTTACGCAGGCATTTTTCACACGTTGCACAATTTCATCGCGCCGTTCTTCTGAAATCACGACTGTGGTAATCGGCGTTCTTCCGGGCGGAAGTTCATCAATAATCGATGTATCCAAATCGGCATACACGGTCATTGCCAAGGTACGCGGAATCGGCGTTGCGGTCATAATGAGTTGATGCGGATAAAAACCGGCTTTCTCGCCTTTTTCACGTAACATCAAGCGCTGGTATACGCCGAAGCGGTGTTGTTCATCAATAATGACCAAAGCAAGATTGGCAAATTCCACGGCTTCTTGGAAGAGCGCGTGTGTGCCCACCACCATTTGCACCGTACCAGTTTTAATTTTTTCCAGTTCAGCTTGGCGGGCTTTACCTTTTACTTTACCGGCAAGCCAGCCCACTTCAATGCCGAAAGGTTCAAACCAACGACGAAAATTATTCGCGTGTTGCTCGGCCAAAATTTCGGTGGGCGCCATTAATGCGACCTGTTTTCCATTATCAAGCGCCGTCAAGGCCGCTAATGCAGCGACTAATGTTTTACCGGAACCCACATCCCCTTGCACCAAACGCATCATCGGAAAATTTTTTGCCAAATCTCGTTCAATATCACCGATGACTCGTATTTGTGCATTGGTAGGTTTAAATGAAAGTGCGGCTAAAAAGCGTTGTTTTAAATCCGTTTGATGACATAAAGACAAAGCTGAAAATTGCTGCGTTCCTAACCGAACTTTTTGCATAGCGAGATTGTGTGCGAGTAATTCTTCAAAAATCAATCGTTGCTGCGCAGGGTGTTTGCCCTGTTCGAGGATCTCCGAAGAAATATCCGGCGGCGGGCGGTGTAAAAAGCGGAGAGCTTCCTTTAGACTGAACGAATGCGGATTAAATTCGGGCGGTAAAATTTCCGCTAAGGGAATTTTATCCAATAAGGCCAGCGCCTGATCGGTTAATTTGCGTAACGAATTTTGCTTAAGGCCTTCGGTGGTCGAATAAATCGGCGTCAGTGTTTCTTCTAATACGAGCGGGGCATTATCACGGACGATTTGATATTCCGGATGATGCATTTCCGCCATAAAACGACCGCGCTTGACTTCACCGAATGCTTTTACCCGTGCGCCGATCTGAAAGCTATTTTTCATTCCGGCATTAAAATTGAAAAAGCGCAACGTAATTTTTGATGAACCGTCGGATAACACAACGGTCAGCATCGGTCGACGTCCAAACGCCACTTCACAAGTTTGCACCACCCCTTCAATTGTCGCATACCGTTCCGGACGGAGATCAATGATAGGCGTAATTCGCGTGCGATCTTCATAACGAAGCGGTAAATGGAAAAGCAAATCTTGGAGAGAATGAACACCAATGCGCCCGAGTTTATCGGCAATTGCCGCACCAACGCCGGATAACGCGGTTAACGGAATGGCATCAAGATATTGCGTCATGATTTATTGTGCTTCGTTAATATTACGTTTTACGCTAACAACCGTCGTAATCGCCCTCAATTTACGCAAAACATTTTCAAGATGTTTGGTGTCTCTAACGCTAATTAACAACACGACTTGAAGCAAATTATCTTCTAAATCCTCCGTCCAGATACTTTGAATATTACTTTCGGCAGTCATAATCGCGGTCACTAAACTTGGCAAAGATTGCTGTTCATTTAGCATTTGAATGCGTAATTCTACTTCAAAATCGACCGCACTTTGCCCCTCCTCCCAATGCACCGCAATGAGCCCCGATTTATGATTGCGTAAGTTTGCACAGGCTTCATGGTGAACGACAACGCCTTTGGTCGGCGTTGCATAAGCAACAATCACATCTCCCGGAATCGGGTGGCAACATTGTGCGAAGCTGGTTTGCACTTGTGTGGTATTTAAGGCAATACTGCCGTTATTATTGGGATCGCCGTCCGTGTCCAATTTAATCGACTCGCCCAACAATCGGTGAGCAATGATAGTGCTCATTCGATTACCCAGGCCAATTTCCTGATATAGGCTTTCAAGCGAATTTAATTTTAATGAATCCAATAATTGCTGAACCGTGCCGGTATCTAGAGTTTCAATTTTATATGGCGCAAGCGCGTCTTCCAATTGAGATTTGCCCAACTCAATCGCATCTTCCGAACGCAATAATTTTAAATAGTGGCGAATTCGGGTTCGCGCACGCGCCGTGACGACAAAATTCAGCCAATGCACACTTGGACTTGCGCTCTCATCCGTTTTAATTTCAACGGTTTGTCCGGATTCTAAAGATTGTAATAACGGATAATCTTTCCGATCAACAATCGCACCGACGCAATGATGACCGATATCGGAATGAACGGCATAAGCAAAATCAATCGGCGTCGCGCCCATCGGAAGTTCGATAATGCGTCCTTTCGGCGTGAAAACATAAATTTCTTTTGGGAAAAACTCGGCTTTTACATTTTCGATAAATTCAAAAGAATTGCCTACGTTTTGTTGAATTTCAACTAAGCTTTGTAGCCATTGCTGTGCTCGCACCTGAGCCGTCGTGGTATCATTTTTACCGTTTTCACGATAAACCCAATGCGCCGTTACGCCCATTTCGGCAACCTGCTCCATGTCTTCGGTCTGAATATGAACTTCTACCGGAACGCCGTGCGGGCCGATCATAGACGTCTGTAAGGCCTGATAACCGTTGGCGCGAGGAACCGCAATATAGTCTTTAACTTTGCCCGGGCGCGGTTTATATAACGAATGCATTTGCCCCAAAACGCGATAGCAGGTATCAATGTCATCAACAATCACGCGGAATGCATAAATATCCATAATGGAATGAAATTGTTGCTCATTTGTACGCATTTTTTGATAAATTTTATACAAATGCTTTTCACGTCCCCAAACGCGCGCCGGAATATTAAGTGCGGTCAATTTCGTCCGAATTTCTTCGGAGATATGTTGAATCAGCTCCTGACGATTGCCGCGCGCCACATCCACTAATTTCTTCAACACGGTGTAGCGCTGCGGGTGCATGGCTTGAAAAGAAAGATCTTCCAGTTCGTTTTTGATATGCTCAATGCCTAAGCGATGTGCTAAAGGGCAATAAATTTCAAGGGTTTCTTTGGCAATGCGGCGACGCTTATCGGACCGTAATGCACCAAGCGTACGCATATTATGGGTGCGGTCGGCAAGTTTGATTAATACGACGCGAATATCCCGTGTCATGGCTAAAATCATCTTCCGAAAATTTTCAACTTGCGCTTCCTGGCGAGTACGGAATTTCAGCTTATCCAATTTAGACACGCCCTGCACAATCTCCGCGACACTTGCGCCAAACTCGTCTTTCAATTGTTCTTCCGTATAAGGCGTATCTTCGATCACATCGTGCAACAAGGCCGCCATAATCGCTTCATGATCAAGGTGCATTTCCGCAATAATTGAAGCCACCGCGACAGGATGAGTGATATAAGGCTCGCCGCTTGAGCGATATTGTCCTTCATGCGCTTTTTTTGCAATAACAAACGCACGCTTAATTGATTCAATTTGATCATTCGGCAAATAGCTTTGAATGATTTGATCTAAATTTGCAAATAATTCCAAAGGGCACCTTACCTAGAAAGACAACATGAGAAAAAACCGTCTAAAAATGACCGCACTTTAGCGACAAACGAGGCGATTACTCCATAATCAACGCAATTGCGGCATCTTCGTTTCTTCGTGCATCCATCGCGGCCTGACGTTCCTGAATATCCATAATTTCTTCCGAAATCAATCCTTCTTCAATTTCACGCAAGGCAATTACTGTCGGCTTATCATTATCCGGCGAGACTAACGGCATGCGTTGATTTAGTTGTAATTGTCTTGCGCGGCGGGCTGCCATTAAAATTAAATCAAAACGATTGCCTACTTTTTCTACTGCGTCTTGGACGGTAACTCGTGCCATATTTTACTCCGTTTCACTAATTCATCGTATTTTTAAGGAAGAATATCATACTAAATTCAGGGTTATTTGACTAGTAGTCGATGGAGCAACGCGACCTGCGCCTGTTGCTGATATGTTTTGCTTAAACGCTCTGCGCGCAAAATGCTTTGCAAATCCAGCAGCGCCTGTTCAAAGTGATCATTAATAATCACGTAATCGTATTCGTCGTAATGTGAAATTTCATTCATCGCTTTCGCCATTCGCTCAGCTATCACTTCGACCGAATCCTGCCCGCGCCCGATTAATCGACGTTCCAATTCCTCCAAAGAAGGCGGCAGAATGAAAATACTTTTAACGCTCGGAATCTTTTGACGAATTTGCTGTGCTCCCTGCCAATCAATATCTAAAAAAACATCAATTCCTTTGGCCAGATTTTCCATTATTGCCGGCAGCGATGTACCGTAATAATGGCCGCCAAAGACATTAGCGTATTCTAAAAAATGTGATTTCTCAATTAATATCTCAAATTCATCTTTTGATACAAAATAATAATGCACACCATCTTGCTCGCCAGGGCGAGGCTGGCGGGTCGTGTGGGAAATGGAAACCATTTTTGGCGAACCGGAATCCCGTTCCAACAACGCCGCAATTAATGACGACTTTCCGGCCCCACTCGGCGCGGAAACGATGTATAAATTACCTTGGGACATAAACTAACTCCTTTATTTTTTTACCGTTTCATTATACAAAAAGAAAAGTAAAGTGCGGTCAAAATTCTCCACGTTTTTTGACCGCACTTCATACATTAATTATGCGTTTAATATTCGTTTATTTAATTCACCGCTTCCGCGGTATAGTTCAACTTATGAATGGCTTCAATTAATTGTTCATCCGTCACTTTCGGATCTTCCAACACTGTGACTGTCCCATCTTTAATTGATGCTTTGGTGGAAATCACACCATCAATATTACGTAGCTCTTTGTTCACCAAATAAGCGCAAAGCTGGCAGTTCATTTCTTTCACTTTCAGCACGATTTGCTTGGTTTCATTGGCTTGCACGAAAGACATGGCAAACCATGAAAGCAAAAGTGCGGTCATTATTTTTTTCATTTTTTCATTCCTAGTTCGCTAACGCTAAAATCCACGGCAAAATCGTCGGATAGGTTAAGAAAAACAACATCACAATAAATACAATCGAATAAAGCACTACTAGTTTTTTGCGGGAAATGTATTTGCTGCAAATAATTTTCTTGGAAAACATCAGTAACCAGAAGCCGTAAGTAAAGGCGCATAATGAAACGATAAGCATGGGAATACGCAAATAATTATATTCGCCTAAGCCAATCAACCAGGTGGATGATACGCCGAATAGCAGATAAACCAGTGGTGCAATGCAACACAAGGTGGACGCCACCGCAGCGCTCAATGCGGTGCCGGTGGCGAGCCAAAAGGATTTATTGGCGTTTTTTGGAGACGTAGTCATACTTGAATTCTTTCGGATCGAAGGAATTTAACGGATCGCCGCCCACTTCTGCATACGGATAGCCAAAGTTATTGATTGGCGCAAGTTCCGGTTGCGGATATAAATCGAAATCGCGCGCGTGGTTAAAGCCCACCCAGTTGGCTTCCCAGTTGCCGAATAAGTATTGCGCCACGGCTTGAGTATCTTTATCTTCAACAGATTTTTTCTCCGCTAAGCGCATTTTTGCTACATCCGCTGAATCCACCGGCACCCAACCAAAACCGGCAAGATAGAATTCTGCACGGCAATGCTGACCACCACTCACATTCGCTACGCCATGTTCATCCGCGCTGCCAAATGCACTCTTGGAATATTTCCCCATTTTGTCCGCTGCGCCTAAGCGAATACCGAAAATTTCACGCGCCGGAATGCCTGCCGCACGGGCAAGTGCCACGAAAACGGAGTTAATATCGGTACATTTACCTTTTAACACGCCGGTGGTGAGAATTTTTTCTACATCGCCATCGCCACAGCCCAACACGGAATTATCTCGTTCCATATTGTTCACGATCCATTGGTGAATCAACTCGGCTTTTTTCAACGGATTGGTTTCAGCGCCTACAATTTTGTCGGCAAATTGTTTCACAATGCCATCGGTTTTAATGTGCTGTGTCGGCTTTAAATATTCCTGCACATCCACAGAATAGTGAATCTCTTTCGGCGGCGTGTAATGACTTAATGCCCCTTTCGCCATTGGCTCGCGGTCTTTGGTTTCAATCACCATAGTGACTTTCAAATCGCGTTTTGGCGCGTCTTTATTCCAAGTGGCAAATAAGGTTTTCGCGCCGTATTTATTATTTTCCGTCACATAGGCATCGGCATAATTTCCTTCAAAATGCAGGGATTTCACTTGTTGATATTCGCTATTAAACGGCAACGGCAACCATAAATTGGTTTGCCCTTGCGACCCTTTCGGCACGGTTAAATCATAGGTTTGTGTGAATTCGTAGAGATGGGAATCGGTGTTGTAGTTTGGCAGAGAAGTGTTGGCATAAGCCATTGCGCCACAAGAAAGTAACGCCGTTGCGATAAGATGCTTCATCCAGAAGACTCCTTAGTTAGATTAGATTGGTAGTTAAACTTAACATCAATTCACGAAGTGAACGTTGCCATACTAACGAATTTTCGGCGTGAGCTCAATACGGAATAGCTTCATCAAATCAATCGTCTTGAGACGGCCCAAAAGTTTGTTAAAATTTATCGATAATTTATTGAGCACTCACAAAAAAGTGGTATATCCGATAGTTTTATCGCGGCACCCGTGCTACAATTCACTCACCGCTCTTGAGCGTAAAGGTTTTTGTTTAACTTAACTAGAAGGTGAAAATCTTATGGCAATTAAAATTGGTATCAACGGCTTTGGCCGTATCGGTCGTATCGTATTCCGCGCGGCACAAGAACGCAGCGACATTGAAGTTGTTGGAATTAACGATTTAATTGATGTCGAGTACATGGCTTACATGTTGAAATACGACTCTACGCACGGTCGTTTCGACGGTTCCGTCGAAGTAAAAGACGGTAATTTAGTCGTTAACGGCAAAACAATTCGCGTCACCTCCGAACGCGATCCGGCAAACTTAAACTGGGGCGCAATCGGTGTTGACATTGCCGTTGAAGCGACCGGCTTATTCTTAACCGATGAAACCGCCCGTAAACATATCACTGCCGGTGCCAAAAAAGTCGTTTTAACCGGTCCTTCTAAAGATGCCACCCCAATGTTTGTTCGCGGCGTAAACTTCAACGCCTACGCAGGACAAGATATTGTCTCTAACGCCTCTTGTACGACAAACTGTTTAGCGCCTTTAGCACGCGTTGTACACGAAGTCTTCGGCATTAAAGACGGTTTAATGACCACCGTTCACGCAACGACTGCAACGCAAAAAACCGTAGACGGTCCGTCTGCGAAAGACTGGCGCGGCGGCCGCGGTGCTTCTCAAAATATCATTCCGTCTTCCACCGGCGCAGCAAAAGCAGTGGGTAAAGTATTACCGGCATTAAACGGTAAATTAACCGGCATGGCTTTCCGCGTACCGACGCCAAACGTGTCTGTGGTTGACTTAACGGTTAACCTTGAAAAACCGGCGACTTACGAACAAATCAAACAAGCCATTAAAGACGCTGCGGAAGGTAAAACATTCAATGGCGAATTAAAAGGCGTGTTAGGTTACACCGAAGATGCCGTCGTTTCCACCGACTTCAACGGCTGCACATTAACTTCCGTATTTGATGCGGACGCCGGTATCGCATTAACCGACTCTTTCGTTAAATTAGTCTCTTGGTACGACAACGAAACCGGCTATTCAAATAAAGTTTTAGACCTCGTTGCGCACATCTACAACTACAAAGGTTAATAAAAACTTTCGTAAAATTGACCGCTCTTTATAAAGAGCGGTTTTTTATTGCATATGAATCAGGCGGTATATTGCGCCGATAAAAAACAAAAGGCGAACTTTCGTTCGCCTTTTTATGGAATTTATCTAATCGAGTGATTAGAAGAATACGCGTAAACCAACGCCAACACCGTTGTCGTTTGTACGATCACCAACAGAATCTTTGATTGTTTCGCGTTGATATTGAACATAAGTTACGACATTTTTGTGGAACTTGTAATCAACACCGGCGATATAGTGATTTTTGATTTCTTTTGTTGGGTAACCTTCATTTTTGCTAGATTCACGTTCCCATTGAACATAAATTTTTGAAGGCGCAATAACTTGATAGTGCGCATCAATCGCCCAGTAATCGCCTTTTACTTTAGAACTTGACGCAGTTAAGATACCATCTTTAGTTTTGGTTTTACCGTAAGCAAGAGCAAAATCAAACGGACCTTGCGCTACTTTGGCAGAAAGTAACCATGCAGAATCTTTAGTATTTGTTCTTGAATCACCGGCTCTGTCATAAGCGTCTTGGTTATAAGCTGCGGCAAATTGTAATTTAGTCGCTGTCGGTAATTCTGTGTTATAGAATAACGCTGCACCATAGCCGTGTTTATAGCTATTAGAACCTTTGGTATCATTACCGAATAAATAATCCGCACCGAAACTGAATCCGTTCCATTCGGTAGAACGGAATTTCACCGATTTGTCGGAACGTGTTGTCAATGGATTATAGTTTCCAGATTTATAATAATCGCCATCGGTTAATAATACATCATTCGCATTCGTGTTTTGACGACCGAAACTTAACGCTCCGATATCCGCATATTTTAATCCGGCGAATAATTGACGGGTAGATGGGTTATTGAAATTACTTCCGGAAGTTCTTTGATTTTCTAACCCTTCAGTATTAGTACGAGCACCAAAACGAAGCTCATAGCCGGCAAACGCGGATAAACCGTTACCTAAATCTTGGCTTGCTTTAATGCTAATACGGGAACCATCATTTTTTAAATCGGAACGTTTATCAGCGGTCGTTCTGGCATCCGCAGTTTTACCTGCATAAGCACGGAATGAACCGCCGATTTCTAATTTAGCGCCGTCTTGGTTATATACTTCAACAGCGTTTGCTGTGGATACTGTGCCTGCTGCAAATGCGGCAACGGCTAATGCTGCTAGTGTTTTTTTCATAATCTGTTTCCTTTTATGGTTATTTCACTACTTAAATTGAACTTCCTGTCTTCCAAGCTGTCCAATCGCCTAAAATAGACGCTCTCATAATACAAAAATCCTCTTACATGTCAATCCGTAACCTCCTCAAATTTGTTATATTATGATCAAGATCACAGTTTCAATCTAATTCAGAGCAAAATTTATACAATTTTAGTTACCCCTCGTATCCCACATCTTCCAACGTCGGATTCTCGGCGCCCTGTTTCGCGAGCAAATCACAAATTTCATTTTCATCATGTCCCGCATGCCCTTTAACCCAATGCCATTCTATTTGATGTGAACGGGTCGCTTGATCAAGCGCCAGCCATAAATCCTTATTTTTTACCGCTTTTCCCGTGCCGGCTTTCCAATTATTTTTTTTCCAATTAAAAATCCATTGCGTAATGCCTTTTTTCATATACTGGCTATCGCTAAACAAGCCGACACGACAAGGCGCTTTCAAATGATTTAACGCCTCAATGACCGCGCGCAATTCCATGCGGTTATTCGTGGTTTTAAAATAACCTTTAGAAATTCGTTTTTCATGTTGTTTATAACGCAATAAAATTCCGATTCCGCCTGCGCCCGGATTGCCTAAACAAGAGCCATCCGTAAAAATTTCAATATATTTTTGCTCTTCCGTTTGATTTTGCATAACAATAAAAATGTCGTGTAAAATAAGACTATTTTAATGGAAAGACATAGGCACGACAATGATAAATCCCACCCGACAAATCGTATTGGATACCGAAACCACCGGCATGAATATGCTGGGCGCCCATTATGAGGGGCATGGTATAATTGAAATCGGTGCGGTAGAAATGATAAATCGCCGCTATACCGGTAACAATTTCCACATTTACATTAAACCGACGCGTTCGGTTGATCCCGAAGCAATTAAAGTGCACGGCATTACGGATGAAATGCTCGCCGACAAGCCAGGCTTTGCGCAAATCGCCCAAGAATTTTTGGACTATATCAAAGGCGCGGAATTGCTCATTCATAATGCGCCTTTTGACGTCGGTTTCATTGATTATGAACTGCGCAAGCTTAATTTAAATATCAAAACGGAAGATATTTGCGTCGTTACCGATACGCTACAAATGGCGCGACAAATGTACCCCGGCAAGCGCAACAGCCTGGATGCGCTTTGTGATCGATTGGGCATCGATAACAGCAAGCGAACACTGCATGGCGCCTTATTGGATGCGGAAATTCTTGCCGATGTTTACTTAAGCATGACCGGCGGCCAAACGAATTTATTTGACGATAACGCGATGGAAAGCGGATTACTTGTCGCGACGACGGAAATTGGCTCTGAAACCGCCTTAATGGGGCAAAGTGCGGTCGATTTCTCGCAGGATTTTCCGCGACTGACGCCAAATCAAGAAGAAAGCGAAAAACATTTGGAAATGATGGCGCTTATCAATAAAAAAAGCGGCGGAAATTGCTTATGGAAAAAACAAACGAAAGAGAAAAGTCTAAACTAATCGTTTATCGATTCGTCAGATAGATAAATTTTTACAAAAAAAGATTGACGCAAAAGCGCTTCATCATTATTATGAGCGCCACTTTAGCGGAGTGGTAGTTCAGCTGGTTAGAATACCTGCCTGTCACGCAGGGGGTCGCGG
>ERZ772967.2328-NODE-2328-length-12304-cov-13.072414_pt1 | contig 12304 bp, 8 predicted proteins | sample MGYA00511677_ERZ772967 | MGnify/ENA primary metagenome ERZ772967 (study PRJEB29015, sample SAMEA2737931) | human oral metagenome | biome: human oral; feature: human-associated habitat; material: dental | place: China | collected 2146 ...
TCCCCACAGGCCTCGAAATCACCCCCGGAGTCCACGCAACCTGGATCGCCTAACCCAAGAAGCACTCTTGAGCCACAGTGTTACCCACTCCCACTTACCAGAGAGCCACTGAACAGAAAGGCAGGGCCGGTGGCCGGCTACGTCAGCCCCGTAGTCAGGCGCACCGCGCCGTAGGGGCGTATTCATGCGCCTACGCGCTCGTGTCCTGGCATCCCTGGGCCACGACGACGCGGCAGTGTTTGCACCGCGAGGCATCGTGCCACTCAAAAGGTCGCATGTATGCGCACCGCAGTGGTAGGGGCAACATGCCGCCTAGGACCATCCAACTGGCCGCATACCCCGGCTACACCCCAGGATGCCCACCATCAGCACTCGCCTGAATCGTTACGTCACGGCTCCTAGCGGAGGGCTCCGTCATGACAACCCAACCTTTGCCGTCCTGCTGTGCATCCTTGGCGCCCTGGAGTACACCCTGGATATGGCTCGGTACATCCTGGCTCAGGTGACCCGCTCCTGAGATGCCCCGGGGGCAGGGAGAACTGCATCCTCTCCCGGCCCCCGGCCGACCCACCAGGACGCGGTCTCGCAGCCCGCACCACAACGTCACCGGACCCCAAGGAGGATATACACGGCAACTCAGATGAGTCACGCAAAGTGTAGTCGGGTCACCTGACAAGCCGCTGGGCTGCCGAGCCTGCTGAGACGCCTGTGGAGGCCGCTGGTTATCGCCGAGGCTGGAGGTCAGACACAGGTGTTGACACCGAGGTCCGTAGTGGGGCCGTAGACAGCCTCCAGGCCGAGCGTGTGCCGGGGCTGCCCGCAACCCCTCAGCGCCATACACGTCGCCACCACCCGTAATGGGGTCGGTCTGCACCCCGGTCGCCACCCACCTCGAGTCTCGCACCACCACCTGCTGACAGCCGACGCAGCCCCTCGAGGCTCGACATCTGCCGCGACGAAAGCCGGTGAGCTCTTCAGGATCGCGTTGGCTCTTCGCAGCTCTCGGGCATCTCTCTTAAACTCCCTAATCAGGCCGCCTCATCGGTGATGGTTCCCGATCTCAGACCACCATCGACCTGAGCCTTCTTGACCCAGGACCGTAGAGCCTTGGGGTGAACGCCCAGTTCCTCGACGACCCTGCGGTCAGCCGCAAGCTTCAGGGCACCACCGGGTGGAGTGTCGAAGTCCTGAATCTCACGGCCGAGTTCCTTGGCGTTGACCCCGTCTCTCTGCTGCATCGCAGAGTTGAAGGAGCCTCCGCCGCGGGGGCGACGGGGGCTCGAAGGTGGTGCCCCGGACAGGATTCGAACCTGCGACCTTCTGCTCCGGAGGCAGACGCTCTATCCACTGAGCTACCGGGGCCCGGAGCGGAACTCTACCAGTGCGCGGCCCGCAAACCGAAACCGAGTCGAACTCCCGGCGGAGCGGATGAGACATGCCTCGAGATGAACCTTCGTCGAGATTGACTTTTTGGGATGAGATCGACGACGCCACCGTCGATCTCATCCCAAAAAGTCAATCTCGACGCATGAAGCGCATGAGGGGTTCGCATATGCTCTTGCTCACTGAGCGCTCGCTCAGCGCTCACTGATGCGCACTGAGCTCAGTGCCTCGCATGCCCCACCGTCCCGAAGGAACTGCTCGTCCGTCCCACTCCGCTACTCTGTGCTCGTGACTCCCGAAGAGCTCGCTGAAGCGATCCACACCGTTCTGACCACTGCCGTCGACGACGGCTCTCTCGCCCTGCCGGTCGAGGAGGTGCCGCTTCCCCGAGTCGAGCGCCCCAGAAACCGTGATCACGGCGATTGGGCCACCAATGTCGCCATGCAGTTGGCCAAGAAGGCCGGAACCAATCCGCGCGCGCTGGCCGAGCTCCTCGTGCCCCGCCTCGCCGAGCTCGACGGCGTTGATTCCGTGGAGATCGCCGGGCCGGGCTTCCTCAACTTCCGCCTGAGTGCCGCCTCCGCCGGTGAGCTGGCCCGCACCATCGTCGAGGCGGGGGAGGCCTACGGCCGCAATGACGCCCTGGCCGGTCAGCATGTCAACCTCGAGTACGTCTCGGCCAATCCCACCGGGCCGGTGCACCTGGGCGGGGCCCGCTGGGCCGCCGTCGGCGATTCCCTGGCACGCATCCTGGTCGCCTGCGGCGCCACCGTGACCCGCGAGTACTACTTCAACGATCACGGCACCCAGATCGACCGTTTCGCCAGTTCCCTGCTGGCCAGCGCTCGCGGTCAGGAGATCCCCGAGGACGGCTACGGCGGTGCTTACATCACTGAGATCGCGCAGAAGGTGATTGCCGATGAGCTCGCGGCCGGCCGTCCCGATCCCATCGGCCTGCCCGACGACGAGGCCACCGAGGTCTTCCGTGCCCACGGCGTGGATCTCATGTTCGACGCCATCAAGAGCGAGCTCCATGCCTTCCGCTCCGACTTCGACGTCTTCTTCCACGAGGAGTCCCTGCACAGCTCCGGCGCCGTGGCCCGCTCCATCGACATCCTGCGCGAGCGCGGCGTCATCGAGGACCGCGATGGCGCCACCTGGCTGCGCACCACCGAGTTCGGCGACGACAAGGACCGCGTCCTGATCAAGTCCGACGGAAACGCCGCCTACTTCGCCGCGGACCTGGCCTACTACCTGGACAAGCGCGAGCGCGGTGCCGACTGCTGCATCTTCCTGTTCGGCGCCGATCACCACGGCTACGTCGGCCGCATGATGGCCATGTGCTCCGCCTTCGGGGATGAGCCGGGCGTCAACATGCAGATCATCATCGGCCAGTTCGTCAACCTCGTTAAGGACGGCGCCCCGGTGCGCATGTCCAAGCGCGCCGGCACCATCGTGACGCTCGCGGATCTCGTCGATGCCGTTGGTGTGGACGCCGCCCGCTATGCCCTGGCCCGCTCGTCCATGGACTCCGCCATTGATATCGATCTGAACCTGCTGGCCTCGACGTCGAACGACAACCCGGTCTACTACGTCCAGTACGCCCACGCCCGCACCTGCAATGTGGCCCGCAACGCCGCCGAGCACGGTGTGAGCCGGGACCCCGAGAAGGCCGCCTTCGATCCCGGCGCCCTGGACGACCCGGCCGACTCCGCGCTGCTGGGCACCCTGGCCCGCTTCCCGGCCACCGTTGCCCAGGCGGCTCAGCTCCGCGAGCAGCACCGCGTGGCCCGTTACCTCGAGCAGCTCGCGGCGGCTTACCACGCCTGGTACGGCACCACTCGTGTCACCCCCCGGGGTGATGATGCGGTCAACGCGGGACACGTGGCCCGCCTGTGGCTCAACGACGCCGTCGGCCAGGTGCTGGCCAATGGCCTGGACCTGTTGGGCGTGAGCGCTCCGGACCGCATGTGAGCGTGTGAGCGACCGCCCTCCCGCCTGCCGAGATCCGCAAGATCGCCGAGATCGGTCGTAATCCGCATCGAGATCGGTCCGGTTCCGCGCCGAGATCGGTTGATACGGCCCCCGAGCCAGAGCCAGAAGGAGAATCATGACTGCTGCGACCGTTCCCGCTGGAGAGTCGGCTCCGGGCACCCTAGTCTGCCCCGAGCCCGCGGACCGTCCCGACCTGTGGCCGTGGACCGCACGACGGCGCGATGACGGGGTCCTGGAGGTCGGCGGGGTGGCCCTGACCGACATCGCCGCGGATTTCGCCACCCCCGCCTTCGTCATGGATCGCGCCGATCTGCGCGGGCGCGCCCGCGTATGGGCCACCGCCATGGCCGAGGAGTTCTGGGACGGCTACGGCATGAGCGGCGGTGACGCCTTCTACGCGGGCAAGGCCTTCCTGTGCTCCGACGTCGTGCGCACCGTCACCGAGGCCGGCATGGGGGTCGATACGGCCTCCCTGGGCGAGCTCACCCTGGCTCTGCGCGCCGGTGCCGTGCCGTCGGCGGTGGGCCTGCACGGCAACAACAAGCTCGACGCCGAGATCGAGACCGCCCTGAGCGCCGGAGACGGCCAGGGCATCGAGCGGATCTTCATCGACTCCCTGGACGAGGTCGCCCAGATCGAGTCGATCGCCGCCCGACTGGGCACCACCGCCCGCGTCATGATCCGGGTCAAGACCGGTGTGCACGCCGGTGGCAATGAGTACGTCTCCACCGGGCACGAGGACCAGAAGTTCGGCGTGGGTGCCTTCGACGGCCAGCTCGACGAGGTCGTGGCGGCCATTAAGGCCAGCGAGCACCTGGAGTTGCGGGGCCTGCACAGTCACATCGGCAGTCAGATCCAGGGCACTGCCGCCTTCGAGGAGGCCGCCGGCATCATCTGCGAGCTCGCAGCCAGGGTGAGTGCCAAGACGGGCGCTCCGCTGCCCGAGATCGACCTGGGGGGCGGCGCGGGAATCGCCTACTCGGGAGCTGACCCGGTCCCCACCGCTCCCATTGAGGTGGTGCGCGCCATCGCAGGCGCCGTGCGCTCGGCTTGCGACCGCCTGGGCATCAGGGTCCCGCGGGTCTCCTTGGAGCCCGGGCGCTCCATCGCTGGCCCCACCACCGTCACCCTCTACCGGGTCGGCGTGATCAAGGACGCGATTCTGGACGACGGCGCCCGCCGTCGCTACGTCTCCATCGACGGCGGCATGGCCGACAACATCCGCCCGGCCCTCTACGGGGCGACCTACACCGCGGCCGTGGCCAACCGCGTCTCGCAGGCGCCGGTGGTGCGCTGCCGCGTGGTGGGCAAGCACTGCGAGTCCGGCGATGTCGTCGTATGGGACGTGGACCTGCCCGAGGACCTCGGGCGCGGCGACCTGCTGGCCGTGCCCGCTACCGGCGCCTACGGCTACTCCATGGCCTCGAACTACAACATGCTGACCAAGCCGGGTGTCGTGGCCGTGGAGGACGGCGCCGCCGGTTGGGTGGTGCGCCCCCAGACCCTGGAGGCCCTCCTGGCGCTCCAGGGCTGAGGCGCGGATCGCCTTGCGGGATCGGGGTACTGCGCTCGTCGGGTATCAGGGACTTCCCCTACTCCCCGGGTAGGAGACGGCCGGCGGGCGGAATCCTCCCCGAGGCTCTGCATTGAGGGCGGTGGGCCTCCATACGCTACGTGACATGAGCGCAGCAGTGTCCTCCCTCGAAGTGCCCCCGCCGCCGGTCCATCGCAGCGGTGATCTGGCTCTACCCTACTCGGTGGATCTGCGCGGAGCCCTCCGCCGGGCCTGGGCCGCGATGACGCGTCGCCGGAGGTCGTGAACCGGGCGACCGGTGCCGGCTGGTACTGAACCGGTACTGAACCGGTGATGAACATGGCCCGAGCACGGCCGTCCGGAATCGATCTGCCGGGCGCGCAGCCGGGCGCGGGCCATGGGCGGGCGCCGCCACCTATGCTGGACCGCGACGTAATCGCCCTTCGGCGCAACCCTCCCGAGCAAGGTGGTCCCCCGTGACTGAGCAGCCCCAGCCGACCTTCCCTCCCCCCGGTGCCGCGCCCGTGCTGCGGGTAGGCGTTCTCGGTTCCGGCACGGTCGGCACCCAGGTCGTGCGCCTCCTGCTGGAGCAGGCCGACGACTTCGCCGCGCGCAGCGGGGCCCGCATGGAGATCACCGGCATCGCCGTGCGCAACCTCGACGCCCCCCGGGATCCTGCCGTCCCCCGCGAGCTCCTGACCGACGACGCCACCGCAGTGGCCACCGGCAACGACCTCGTCGTCGAGCTCATCGGCGGGATCGAGCCCGCCCGCACCCTCATTCTGGCCGCCTTCAAGGCCGGGGCGAGCGTCATCACGGGCAACAAGGCCCTCATCGCCGCTCACGGACCCGAGCTCTACGATGCTGCGGCGGCGGCCGGCACCGATTTCTACTACGAGGCGGCGGTCGCCGGCGCCGTCCCCGTCGTCTACGCCCTGCGCGAGTCCATGGCCGGGGACCGCGTCACCAGCGTGCTCGGTATCGTCAACGGCACCACCAACTACATTCTCGACGAGATGAGCACCAAGGGGCTCTCCTTCGATGAGGTCCTGGCCACCGCTCAGGCGCTCGGCTACGCGGAGGCGGATCCGACGGCCGACGTCGATGGCCTGGACGCTGCCGCCAAGGCCGCGATCATCGCGTCCCTCGCCTTCCACACCCGTGTCGGACTGTCCGATGTCCAGGTCGAGGGAATCCGCTCCGTGACCGCGGATGACATCCGCGAGGCCCACGCCTCGGGCTGCGAGCTCAAGCTGCTGGCGATCGCCCAGCGCCGGGAGGACGAGCACGCCCACGGCGTGTCGGTGCGCGTCCACCCCGCCCTCGTCCCGGCCGATCACCCGCTGGCGAGCGTGCACGGCGCCTACAACGCGGTGCTGGTGGAGGCCGAGAGCGCCGGGCGCCTCATGTTCTACGGTCAGGGCGCCGGCGGCGCGCCGACCGCCTCCGCGGTCCTGTCCGATGTCGTCGCCGCAGCCGCTCATCGGGTCAACGGCGGCCAGGCCCCCCGCGAGTCCTCCTACGCGCGCCTGCCGATCCTGGGGCCGGAGGCGGCCGTCACCCGATACCAGATCCAGCTGCGCGTTGAGGATGCCGCGGGATCCCTGGCGGCCATGGCCGGCGTCTTCGCCGACAACGAGGTGTCCATCAACTCGGTGCGTCAGAGCGCCTATGTCACCAGTGATGGGGCGGCCGTGGTCACCTTCGTCACCCACCCCGCCCCCGTCTTCCACCTCGATGCCGCCGTCGAGGGCCTGCGGGCCTCGGACCGGGTCATGGAGGTCGTCTCCGTCCGGCGCGTCGAGGGGCAGTGAGCATGCGCTTGGCGAATGAGCGGGCTGCCGTACGGGTGCCGGCCACCACCGCCAACATGGGGCCGGGCTTCGACTCCTTCGGCATGGCCTTCCGCTACTACGACGAGGTCGAGGTTCGCCCGGTCGCGGGCGCCACCCGCGTGCACGTCGAGGGCGTGGGGGAGGGGAGCGTCCCGACCGGGAACGACAACCTCATCGTGCGTGCTCTGCGCGCGGGCCTCGACGCCGTTGGCGCCCCGCAGGCGGGTTTCGAGATGCGCTGCGTCAATCGCATTCCGCACGGCGGGGGAATGGGGTCATCCGCATCGGCGGCCGTCGCCGGTCTCATGCTCGCCCGGGGACTGCTCTCCGAGCCCCGGGCCCTGTCCGACGACGAGGTGTTCCGCATCGCCACCGGCTTCGAGGGGCATCCCGACAATGTGGCGCCGGCCGTCTTCGGCGGGGCGACCGTGGCCTGGGTGGAGGCCGATGGCACGCCCCGGGCCGCGCCCATGCCGGTGGACGGAACATTGCCGGTCAGCCTTCTCGTACCGCCGTCCACAACCCGTCTGAGCACCGAGGAGGCGCGCAAGGTTCTACCGGACTCGGTGCCGCGCGCCGACGCCCTGTTCAACACCTCGCGTGCCGCCGTTCTCATGCTCGCCCTGGCGGGCCGCCCCGACCTGCTTCTGGCCGGTACCGAGGACCGTCTCCATCAGGAGTACCGCCGCAGCGTGCTGCCCTCGTCGATGGCGGTCATGGATTCCCTGCGCGGGCAGGGCTATCCCGCGGTGATCTCCGGCGCCGGTCCCACGGTGCTGGTGCTTGCTGACGTCGCGCAGCAGACCCGCTTCACCCTCGAGCGGCACGGCTGGACGGTCCTGCGCCCCGGAATCGACACCCGCGGGGCGGTACTGACCTCAGCGGCCTCCTGAACCGACTGAACCGATTCCTCTGAGCGGATGGTGAACGCTCCCCGTGGCCAGGCCGGAAGAGGGTTCTTACGGTGAGGCCATGAGCGCACGCGATTTCAATAGTCAGCCTCAGGGGACGCATCTGCCCGCCGGTCTCGTTCCTTCCTCAGTCGAGGAGGATGTCCGATCGGCGATCTGGAAGCAGATCGTCCTTGGTCATGCCGATGAGGCGACCCTGGCTTTTGATATTGCCGACCAGTTCTCGGATGGTCCTGCGCCGGTCGATGAGGACGGGGTTCGCGCCGCGGTCCATCACCTGATCGCTGTTCGCCGCAGGCAGCAGGAGACCTTCGGAGAGGTCGTGACCAACCTCGACAGCGCTTTCGCCACCCTGCGCGAGCGCGGGGTCATCGCCGAGCAGGTCTTCTCCTGCTGCAACACCTGCGGTTTCGATGAGATCCGGGGTGTGTCCGATGGTCCCCATTGGGCCGGATTCGTCTTCTTCCACCTGCAGGACGCCGAGGAGCTCGTCGAGACCGGCGAGACCTACTTGTCTTACGGGATGTTCTGGAGCCACTACAAGACGCGCATGGAGTATGACGCCATGAGCGAGGACGCCAGGAGCGCGTACTGCGAGGAGCGGACCCGCGATCTCGTGCGGCTCGTCGTCGTCCCCACGCTGCGCGAGTACGGGCTTGAGGTGGACTGGAACGAGGACCTGAACACTCGCATCCTTCTGCGCGGTGCGGAGTTCTACCGACCGATCCCCTGAGTCTGCTGAGATGCTGAGACATGTCGAGACGTGGGAGCCTGCACCTGTTGCGGGCCTGTTCCGGCTCGGGCCGGCTCTGACGCCCGGGAGCAGATCAGAGAGATGAGATGGGCTGCGTCTCATCTCGAGTAGTTGAGGACTAAATAACTTGAGGGTCGAGTTTCTCTCCGGTGAGAGCGAGAGAAAGGACCTCCCATGCAGTTCGGAATCTTCACCGTCGGAGACATCACCAGCGACCCCGCCACCGGCAAGGCCTCCAGCGAGCACCAGCGGATCAAGAACACCGTCGAGATGGCGGAGCTGGCCGACCAGGTGGGCCTCGACTTCTTCGCCACCGGCGAGCACCACAACCCGCCCTTCGTCCCCTCCGCACCCACGACCCTCCTGGCGAATATCGCCGCCCGCACCGAGCGGATCCTCCTGACCACCGCCACCACCCTGATCACCACCAACGACCCGGTCCGTCTCGCCGAGGAGTACGCCTACCTCCAGCACCTGGCCGACGGGCGGGTGGACCTCATGATGGGGCGCGGCAACACCGGCCCGGTCTACCCCTGGTTCGGCAAGGACATCCGCAAGGGCATCTCGCTCGCGGTGGAGAACTACGACCTGCTGCGCCGCCTGTGGCGTGAGACCAATGTGGACTGGGAGGGTGAGTTCCGCACCGCGCTGCAGGACTTCACCTCCATGCCCCGCCCGCTCGACGGCGTCCCGCCCTTCGTGTGGCACGCCTCCATCCGCTCGCCCCAGATCGCCGAGCAGGCCGCCTACTACGGCGACGGATTCCTGCACAACAACATCTTCTGGCCCATCGACCACGTCAAGAAGATGATCGACCTCTACCGCGAGCGCTTCGCCCACTACGGCCACGGCGCCCCCGAGCAGGCGATCGTGGGCCTCGGCGGCCAGATCTTCGCGGCCGGGACTGAGGCGGAGGCCATCTCGAGGTACGCGCCCTACTTCCGCAACTCCTACGTCTATCAGGGGGCCTCCCTGGAGGAGATGACTGCGCACACGCCGCTGGCCGTGGGGACCCCCGAGCAGATCGTGGAGAAGTACCTGACCTACCGCGACGCCATCGGCGACTACCAGCGCCAGGCCTTCAATGTGGACATGGGAGGCGTTCCGCATGCGGAGGTCATGCGTCAGATCGAGTACCTCGGCACCGAGATCGTCCCCGCCCTGCGCGCCGAGCTGGAGCCCTCCAAGCCCGCCGGGGTTCCCGACGCCCCGCTCCACCCGCGTCACCGGGCCCTGCTGGAGGGCGCCGAGCCCCCGGCGGAGGAGCCCTTCTCCATGACCAACGAGTTCGACCCGCTCACGGGCCGGAAGGTGAGGATCTGACATGACCGCCGCCGATGAGAAGAATGAGAAGAGCGAGAAGAGTGAGATGACGATGGCCGCGCCCGTTGTTCCCGCCGGGGGCACGCAGTCCCTGGCCGGATCCGAAACCTATGACTCCTACGCCAACAGCCAGATGGGGCGGCTGACGCGGATCGTCGCCGTTCATGCCGGGGTCTCCCAGCCCTCGACATCCCAGATGCTCGCCGAGCGCCTGGCCGAGGGCGCCCGCAGGGCGCTGGAAGCGGACTCCAGGCTCACCAACGTCGAGATCATCGGGCTGCGCCCCCTGGCGGGCGACATCGCGCGCGCCGGCGTGGGCGGCCCCTTGTCGGACGAACTCCAGCGGGTCGTCGATGCCCTGTCCGCCGCCGATGGCGTCGTCCTGGTGAGCCCGGTGTTCCAGGCCTCCTATTCGGGCCTGTTCAAATCGGCCATGGATGTTCTTCCCAAGGGGACCCTCAACGGGGCTCCTGTTCTTCTGGGGGCCACCGCGGGCACGGCGCGTCACAGCCTGGTCACCGAAACGGCGCTGCGACCGCTGGCCGTTTATATGAAGGCCCTGCCGACCACCACCGCCGTCTTCGCCGCCAGTGAGGATTTCGGGGCGGCCTGGAAAACCGATCTTGCAGATCCTTCGAAGGCTTCGACCGATCTTCCGGAGGCCTCTCTGGGAGAGCGCATTGCTCAGGCCGGCCGAGAGCTCGCCGCTTTTATCGAGCGCTTCCCGCGCAGTGCCCCGGTGGATCCCCTGGCCGATTTCACGCCGATGAGCGCCCTGCTGGGAGGGGCCTCTTCCGAATAAAGTGGCATGCGCTATATGGCATGACGGGTGCGGATGCATGCGTTTGCGCTTATGTGCTGCTATGCTCGCCCCGTCTGCCATGCGGATTGCACCGCACTGTAGATCGCATAAGACCCGGACATGAGGCTTCAGCCTCATCAGATACCGGCAGTGCATGACCCGCCCCGTGAATGTTCCGGGGGGAGTCCCCCAGTTGAACGTTTCCCTTCGTGGAGCGCAACCACACCGTTAGGACACTCGTGACCGAGACCTCCAGCGCCCAGCCCTCGCTTTCGACTATGCGCCTGGCCGAGCTCCAGGCGCTCGCCGGGACCATGGGGCTCAAGGGCATCTCCCGCATGCGCAAGAGCGAGCTCATCGCCGCCATTCGTGACGGCGGAGTAGCTGAACCCGATGCTCCTCCTGCCCGTGCTTCGCGCCGCAGCGCTTCCGATGCCGGCAGCCCCGGCAGCCCTGACAATGCCGGTAACGCTGATAACACCGCTAACGCTGACAACGCCGACAACGCCGAGACGCCTCCGGCGAAGAAGCCGGCCGGTAAGCAGTCCCGCAAGGATGAGGGTGATGAGGGGGATCAGGTCATGAGCGCTGAGGCGCAGCCCGCCCGAGCCGAGCGGAGCGACGAGCAGGGGGACGGGGCGACCGAGGCTCGCGAGGCCCGATCCCGTTCCCGGCGTCGCCGCGCGACGACGGCGACCGGCACTCCGCAGGCTCTGCAGACTCCGCAGATAGAAGCCGCCGTCCTTGATCTGCCGACCGGCTCGGAGGAGGGCGGCGACGGTTCATCCTCCGGTGATGGCCGTGATTCCAAGCGATCCAGGGGGCGGGATGCTCAGCGCGCCCCCGAGCAGGGCTCGTCGGAGTCGTCGCGCCGCGGGCGTCGTCGCGTTCAGGCCGCTGCAGGCGCCCCTGAGCGCGTCGATCAGCATGCTGCGCGTGAGTCCTCCGACTCGCCAGAGGGCCACCTCGATGCGAAGGCCGCCCTCATGCGCGACCTTGCTGACGCCACCGGCACCGCTGCCGTCGAGCCCAGTGAGCGCAAGCGTCGCGACGGCGGCGGACGCAACAACGAGGCCGACTGGGAGGAGGAGGGCCGTGGAGGGCGGCGCCGGCGCGGCCGCAAGCGTCGTGATCGCGACCGTGACGGCTCCCAGAACAATGAGGGCAACCAGGGGCGCGGCCAGCAGTCGCGCGAGGAGGAGGTGCTTCTGCCCGTTGCGGGCATCCTCGACGTCTCCGACCATCAGCACGCCTACCTGCGCACCTCCGGCTATCTTCCCGGCCCCAAGGACGTCTACGTCTCTGCCCATCAGATCAAGGACAACGGCCTGCGTCCGGGTGACGCCATCACGGGCTGGGTCCGCGAGGGCGGCGAGACCTCCCACCCCGGCGGCCAGGGGCGCAACAACCGCCGCCAGAATCGCTCTGCCCGTCAGAAGTACAACCCGCTGGTCAGCGTCGAGACCATCAACGGGATGGATCCCGAGCGCGCCAAGCGGCGTCCGGAGTTCTCCAAGCTCACCCCTCTCTACCCCCAGGAGCAGCTCCGTCTGGAGACCACGCCCAAGGCCATGACGCCGCGGGTGATCGACCTGGTCGCCCCCATCGGCAAGGGGCAGCGCGGGCTCATCGTCTCCCCGCCCAAGGCCGGTAAGACGATCGTCCTCCAGCAGATCGCCAACGCGATCTGCGTCAACAACCCCGAGGCCCACCTCATGGTCGTGCTCGTCGACGAGCGGCCCGAGGAGGTCACCGACATGCAGCGCA
>ERZ772967.2329-NODE-2329-length-12293-cov-3.481124_pt1 | contig 12293 bp, 8 predicted proteins | sample MGYA00511677_ERZ772967 | MGnify/ENA primary metagenome ERZ772967 (study PRJEB29015, sample SAMEA2737931) | human oral metagenome | biome: human oral; feature: human-associated habitat; material: dental | place: China | collected 2146 ...
GATGGGGCCTCTAACGACCGTCTTAGGCTCACTCCGCGGCGGGGCGAAGCCTATTTCCTGCTATTCATGCCCCCTCTATGTCCAAAGCCCTTGCAGCCTATGTATCTTTGCCCCCAGATTTTAATTTCTACATGACAAGACAATGAAGAAAGTATTTATCACAGTGATCAGCATGCTGGCCTTGGCCGCATGTAATAACAACGCCCAGCAGCAAGACACTGCCGCCGCCGATTCTACCGCGCAGGCGCAGGAAGCCCCCGCCACAGGAGGCGACCGCGACGAGCACGGTTGCATCCCCTCGGCCGGACAGTCGTGGAGCCAGCTGCGCCAAGAATGTGTGCAAGTCTTCGAGGTCGGCACCCGCCTGAACCCCGTAGAAAAGAAAGAGGGCGAAGCCGTCATCAGCGCCTTCGTACTCTTCAACGACGACCGCTCGAAAGCCGAGATCTTCCTGCCCAACAGCGACGTGGAATCCATCATCCTCGATAAGGCAGCCGATGGCACCTATAAGGCCGATCGCTATGCCTTCAACGACGCTGAACAGGCACTTTATGTGGACGGTAAAAAGGCTTTCGTGAAAGAATGATGAGGCAGCCCCAAGGAATCGACGCTCGGACAGTCGGGGCATTGCTCTTTTATGCAGAAGGACGAGACATTCACCCTCTCGCCTCGTTTTCCCCCTCCCCACTCTCCTTCAAACTACCTCAAACTAAATCCTATTCAACCTACTAATATCAATCCACTATGAGTTACGTACATCTCTACACCGGCAACGGCAAGGGTAAGACCACCGCTGCCATTGGATTGGCCCTCCGCGCAGTCGGAGCCGGTCGACGTGTTTACATCGCACAGTTCGTCAAAGGCCAGCGATACGGCGAAATCGCCTACATCGACCGCCGCATCCCCACCATCACCACCCACCGCTACGGCTCGGAGTGCTTCATCGAGCGCAAACCCACACCGGACGACATCAGTCGTGCCGCCGAGGGGCTCGAGGAGGTTCGGCGCATACTCCACAACGGTCGCTACGGGCTCGTGATCCTTGACGAAGCTACCATCGCCATTTACTTCGGTCTCTTTACCTCCGCCGAACTTATCGACGCCATCAACGACCGCCACCCCGACACGGAAGTCGTCATCACCGGTCGCTATGCTACGCCCGACCTCATCGCCGCCGCTGACCTCGTCACCGACATGCAGGAGGTGAAGCATTACTACACCCTCGGCGTCGAGGCCCGGCCGGGCATCGAGTGCTGAAATACGCCCTGCGCCATGTCGCAACCTGAGCGCGTGGTCTACACCATCGGCCACTCCACCCACCCGATCGAGGTCTTCATCGCCATGCTGCGATCGTTCGACATCCGCCTGCTGGTCGACATCCGCGGCCTACCGGGCTCGAACAAGTATCCGCAGTACAATCAGGAGGCCCTGCAAGCGTCGCTCCCCGCGAGCGGCATCGCTTACCTCCACCTCCCCGATCTGGGCGGGCGCCGACGGGTGCACCGCGATTCGCACAACACGCGCTGGCGCAACGCCTCCTTCCGCGCCTATGCGGATTATATGGAGACCGACGACTTTGCCCGCGGCATAGCCCGCCTTATGGACGAGGCGGAGCGCCAACCGACGGCCTACTTCTGCGCCGAGGCCGTTTGGTGGCGCTGCCACCGCTCACTCGTTTCGGACTATCTCAAGGCTCACGGCTGGCGAGTGATGCACATCACCGGCGTGGGCCGTGCCGAGGAGCATCCCTACACACAGGCCGCCCGCGTGGTCGGCAACCGAGTCTACTATTCCGACCCGGGTCTCTTTGATTAACGAATAACGAACCGCAAAAAAGGAAAAGTCCTGTCGGCGGGAGGCGAACACCTCCTCTGCCGGCAGGATTTCTTGTATACGTACCCCTAATCCCGCGGAGGACGGTCGCGGCCGCCCCGATCGGGTGGGCCGGGCATGCGCATATCGGACGCTTTGGCTCCGCCCTTGAAGAGGCTGAAGCGGTAGATGAAGTGCAGCATGACGTAACTGTTCAACGTGTTGTACTCCGAATAGCGGATGGCTGTCGCCGTAGCGCTGTACGAGATGTTACTGCGCTGGCGCAGGATGTCGTACATCTTCAGGCGGAGCATGCCGGCGTTGTTCTTCAGGAACGACTTCGAGGCGCCCGCGTTCCAGAGCCATTCGCGCTGCGAATAGCCATCGGTGTAGCCTGAGTTGGTGGAGTAGGTGAGGTCGGACTCCAGTCGGAAGCCGAGTGGGAGGTAGAGCGTGAAGGCTGCGCTGCCGCCATAGTTGAGGGTGCTCAGGTCGCGGCCCGCGCTGAGGGTGTTGCGGGTGCGGTTATGGCGGATGTTGCCGTTGAGCTCGATGTCGGCCAGGGATGAGCGGAAGCTGATGCCTGCGTGCTGCATGAGGACGGTGGCCTGGCTCGTGTTGCGGGAGCCGTCGATGAAGCCGCCGGAGTGTCCGTACCGGGCGTAGGTCATGGAGCTGAGCGTAAAGTGCTTGCCCGGCAGGGGGAGGTTGATGATCAGGCGGCCGTCGAGGTTGTAATTGCCATCGATGTTCTCGTAGGTGGTCTGGCGGCGACCCGTGAGGCGGTCGGTGGTGGTGCGGCTGACGATGTCGTTCAGCACATAGTTCACGCCGGCCATGAAGATGAATGCGGACTGTCTGTCGGGGACGAATTTGCCGAAGTGGAGGCGTAGGCTGTTCGTGTACGTGGGGCGGAGGTCCGGGTTACCGACCACGGTGTTGAGCGGGTCGGAGAGGTCGGCCACCGGCTGGAGCTGCGTCATGGAGGGCTGCTCGGTGCGGCCGTCGTAATCGAGGCGGAGGTCGGTGCGCTTGTCGAAGCGGATCCGCAGTTTGGCCGTCGGGGAGTAGTTGACGACGCTCCGGGAGAGGTCGTAGAGTGTCCGGCCGGCTACCTCAGTCACGGTGCGGGTCTGCGTGGGGTCAAAGTTGAGACCCAGGGTGAAGTCGTACTTCGGGCGGACCATCTTGAAGGAGAGGTTGAGGCGGTGCTCGGTCGCATCGCTACGTGTGTTGCGGCCCGTCGTCGTGTCGGGCACGGTGTATTGGCCTTCCCTATCGATGAGGTAGGCGTCGCGGAGCAGCTCGCGGTGTGTCCGCCGGAGGCGATAGGAGAGATGCAGGAAGTTGGAGTGACCCAGCGGCTCGACCCACGCCACCTTGCCGCGCACGTTGTACCCTCGAGTGTCGTTGTGCACCTGCTGGTCGATTGTTTGGGTGGAGTCGGCGAAGAGCAGGAAGCGCGTGTCGGAGCGATTCAGGGTGTTGTCGATCGATTGGTTGCCGCCGCCGGAGACGGAGAGCGTCAGCGTGCGGCCGCGGCTGTTCAGCTTGCGGCTGACGTCGAGCTTGGCGGAGGCCGTCAGCGCGTGGCCGTCCACACGGGAGCGTGAACGGGAGGCGTTCACCGAGTCGAGGCTCCCGCTGAGGGTATGGGTCAGCTCCTCCGCGTCGGTGTGGGTCGTGCCATAGGAAAACTCCGGGCGGAAGATGACCTGCGTCAGCGAGTCCGGCTTCCACTCCATGTGCAGGTTGAAGCCCACGTTTCGCGTCCGGGTGTCGGAGGCGCTCTCGGCGTGGTCGAACGAGGTGCTATCGCCGGCCAGGATGTTCTGCCGGTCGGTCTTGGCCCGCGCCTCGTTGTCCGAACCGGAGAACCGGACGTTGCCCCCGACGGTCAGATCCTTCATTAGGCGCTTGCTGAAGTTCGTACCCACGTTGCCGGACGACGTGATGCCATTCCCGGCGCCGAAGCCCCCGAACCGGTGTCGCCCGCCGCCCGGGCCACCGCCGAAGGCCGCCGCGGCAAAGTCCGTGAAGCCCATATTGTTCGTGTTATTCATCCCGCCCATGAGCGAGAACTGGTCGTCGTCGACGAACCGGTTCAACATCGCGTTCACGTCGTACCGCCCGCGGCTGCCGGCCCCCGCAAAGGCGTTGCCGAACCACCCCTGCTTCATGCCGGGCTTCACCGTGAGGTTGATCACGGCCTCCGCGTCGCCGTCATCGAAGCCCGTAAGCATGGCCAGATCGCTCTTCTTCTCGTAGGTCTGCACCTTGTCGACGATCTGGGCCGGCAGGTTTTTGGAGGCCGCCTTGGGGTCGTCGGAGAAGAACTCCTTGCCGTCGACCAGTATCTTTTTGATCTCCTTTCCGTTCACCGTCACCGCGCCCTCAGCGCTCACCTCCACGCCCGGCATCTTCTTCAGCAGATCCTCAAGCACAGACCCTTCGGCCACCTTGTACGCGCTGGCGTTATACTCCACCGTGTCGTTTTTGACCTGCACCTCCACGGCGCGGGCCGTCACCACGGCCTCGCCCAGCAGCACCCCGTCCTCGGTCATCGTCAGCCGACCCACGTCCACGGGCGTCTTGCTGCCCGATATGTGGAGCCGTTGGTAGAGCGGGTCGAGCCCGACGTACGTCACGTGCAGCAGGTAGTCGCCCTGCCGGACGCCCATCAGGTCGAAGCGCCCCTCGCGGTCCGTGACGGTGCCCTTCACCATCGCGCTGTCCTTGATGTTCAGCAGCCTCACGGCCGCCATCTCGACGGCCTCCGCCGGCTCGCCCGATCGGACGACTGTGCCCTTGACGTGGACCTGCGCCACCATTCCAGTGGCAGCCCCCAGCAGCAGGAGGCTCAAAAAAAGGATCGAAAATCGTTGTATCATCGTTTGTTTACCTATAAATCGTGTGTCCTTCCGAGGCGCCCAAGCCCCGAAAGCGGGGCGATAGACGTCATCCGTGAGCGATGGTTTAAGCCGTGCCTCGGGCGGAAAATGTGTCGGGAGCCGCCGCCTGTCACTCGCTCCTGTTTGGGAGTACGCCGCAGGCCGCCGCCCGTCGGGCGCTCTCGTCGGATATTCCAATAAGAACCACCAACCGTCAGGCGCTCTCTTCGGAAAATATTTTGAGGACTCTATTCGGCCGGTCGCTCTCTTCAGAAAACAATTTGGGGACTCTCATTCGTTAGGCGCTGCTGTTGGAAAACATTTTGGGGACTCTTTTCCCCAATTACGCCTCATTGAATGCCTCAACGAGTATGTGATTGCACAATTACACCCCATTGAAGGCTTCAATAAAGGTGTGATCGTGAAATTACACCCCATTGAACACCTCAACGAGGGTGTGATCGTGCAATTACGCCCCATTGAAGGCCTCAACGGGAGCGAAAGTGCGCCGGGAGTTCACGAAATAGAATAAGAGAGGAGCTATCTGCCCGCCCGAGTCGCCCCAATGTTTTCCGACAGCAGCGCCCGACGGTCGGCAGTTCCCATTGGAATCTCCGCCGGCAGCGCCCGAGTGCCCGCAGCCCATAAAATGATCTCCAACGGCGGCTTACGCATGCCCGAAGCCGGTGAAATGTTTTTCGATGGCGGTGTATGAATGACCGAAGCCCGCAAAATATTTTCCGACGGTGGCGTATGAATGACCGTAGCTCATAAAATGATCTCCAACGACGGCTTACGCGTGACCGAAGCCCGCAAAATGTTTTCCGACGGTGGCGTATGAATGACCGTAGCCCATAAAATGATCTCCAACGACGGCTTACGCGTGCCCGAAGCCGGTGAAATGTTTTCCAACAGCAGTGTATAAATGACCGCAGCCCGCAAAATGTTTTCCGACGGCGGCGACTGCGCCCAAGCCGCTCCCGAAGCGCGCTCCAACGGCCGTGCATGCCGCTCAGTCGCCCCCAAAGGGAAAAACTTGGACGGCCGTAGACCAAAAAAAGCCTCCCAACTGCAAAAATTTATGGCCAAAAAATAGGGATCCGTCTATCTTTGCCACACCTATTTAGACTTACGTTATTTGATCCTCAAACCTCACTACAACATTACTCATGATCACCAAGATTCGATCCCTCAGCCGCTTCGTGACCCAGAAGCCCAACGCCAGTCTGCTGCTGTTCCTAACCACCATCGCGGCCGTCGTGCTGGCCAACTCCCCCTTAGTCGACGCCTACAACAGCTGCCTGGAGTACCCCCTCGACTTCCGGTTCGACAACTTCATCTTCTTCCCCCATCACGGTCAGCCCATGTCGCTCACCACCTTTGTCAACGACGCCTTTATGGCCATCTTTTTCTTCGTCGTGGGCATGGAGATCAAGCAGGAGCTGCTCGTAGGCGAACTTAGCTCCGCCCGTAAGGCGCTACTGCCCGTCATAGCGGCCTGCGGCGGCATGATCGTGCCCGTACTGGTCTACCTGTCCGTCTGCCACAGCGGCCCCGCGGCCCACGGCGCCGCCATACCGATGGCCACCGACATCGCCTTCGCCCTGGCCGCCCTCGGAGCCCTCGGCAGCCGCGTCCCCCTCAGTCTACGCGTCTTCCTGACCGCTCTGGCCGTGGTCGACGACATCGGCGGCATCATCGTCATCGCCATCTTCTACAGCGGACACGTCGCCGCCACCCCGCTGTTTATCGCTCTGGGCGTACTGGTCTTCCTGACCGTCGGCGGACGCCTGGGAATACAGCACGCGCTCTTCTTCTACACCGGATTTTTCGTCGTTTGGTACCTCTTCACCCAGGCCGGCATTCACCCCACCATAGCCGGGGTACTCGTCGCCTTCACCGTGCCCGCGCGCCCCAGGGTGAAGCTCGACTCCTTCGAAGACAACATGCGTGATCACCTCGCCTCGCTCGACTTCACCCAGGCCCGACACGCCGGCAAGTCCACCGTCCTGAGCCCCGGTCAAGTCTTAGTCCTCACCAACATCCACCGCCTGGCCGCCCACACGGTCAGCCCCCTGCAAAGCCTTGTGGAACGGCTCAACCCGGTGGTCAATTACCTCATCCTGCCCCTCTTTGCCTTTGTCAATGCCGGCGTACACTTCGGCGGCTTCGACCTTTCGGCCCTGGCAGGCATCCCGTTGGCCATCTTCCTCGGCCTATTCGTGGGTAAGACCATCGGCATCTTCACCTTCTCCTATCTGGCGGCTAAAGCGCGCATCGTGTCGATCTCGCCGGAGATCACGAAGCGGGCCCTCTTCGGCGTTTCGATCCTGGGCGGCATCGGGTTCACCGTGTCGCTCTTCATCGCCAACCTCTCCTTTGCTGCCGTGCCCGACATCGGCGACGAACTGCTCAACGAAGCCAAGCTGGGCATCTTTGTCGGGTCGCTCGTCTCGGGCATCGTCGGCTATTTCTTCCTGAAACACCAGTTGCCCGAACGCGATTAGCCCCCCGATCGCCAGCCCCCCACACTCTGCCCCGCCGGACGATGAGCCTACATCCAGCGCTCCTCGTCCGGCGGGGCTTGTTGTAGGGTACGGGGTCGGCACCTGTCCTGTTATCGCTACAAATGGTAGGTCTATGGGGCAGCGCACGGCCTGAAATCGCCACAATTTGAGACAAGCCACGCCAGCGCCCGCCCGTACTTTTGCGCCCCCGGAAGCGACCTCTTTCTATGCAATGAAAGGGGCCGCTTCTCTTTTTGTATTACCCCATTAAACAAGTATGTCACACATGAACAGAAGACTACTCTTCTTGATGCTATTCGCATTCTTCGCCTTTGTCGCATGGACACAGGCGCAGTCAGTGACGGTCAGCGGTACCGTCGTCGGTAAGGACGACGGCCAACCCGTCATCGGCGCAAACATTGTAATCAAGGGCACGACGACAGGCACGGTGAGCGACGTCGACGGACACTTCCGCCTGACCGCCCCACGCCCCGGCGCCACGCTCGTCATCTCCTTCGTCGGCTACCGAACGAAAGAGATCCCCGCTACCGCCTCCATGCACGTCGAGCTGGAGACGGACGCTACGCAGCTGGGCGAGGTGCAGGTCGTCGTAGCCTACGGCCAACAGAAACGGCGCGAATTGACGGGCGCCATCAGCTCGATCGATGCCGCCTCGATCCGGGAGACCCCCGCCACGTCGCTCGAGCAAACGCTCAGCGGACGCGTCAGCGGCGTGCAGGTCACGCAGGCCTCGGGAGCACCGGGCGGAGCCGTGGTCGTGAACATCCGCGGTACCAGCTCCATCTCGGCCGGCAACGAACCGCTGTATGTCGTCGACGGGATGCCGATCCTCTCGGCCGACTTCTCGCAGAAGGCCGGCTACCAAGGCAACACCTTGAGCGGCGTGGCGGACATTAACCCCGCAGACATCGCCTCAGTGGAGGTGCTCAAGGATGCTTCGGCCGCAGCGCTCTACGGATCGCGCGCCTCGAACGGCGTCGTGCTGATCACCACCAAGCGCGGTAGCTCCGGTCGCACACGGGTGACGTTAGATAGCTACGTCGGCGTGCAGAACCTCTGGCGCAAGCTCCAATTTCTGCCCACGGCGGAGCATGTGGCCGCCCGCAACGAAGCGATCGACAACTACAACAACTCGCTCGGCCTTTCGTCCGCAGACGCCACGTATAAGAAGCCTGTCGCCGCCGCACAGGAGGGCGCGGACACCGACTGGATCGACGCCATCACCCGCACGGCGCTCCATACGAACCATCAGCTGGCCCTATCCGGCGGCACAGACCAGACGCAGTTCTACGCCTCGCTCGGCTATTACGATCAGCAGGGCGTGATGAAGAAGACGGACTACACCCGCTACAACCTGCGCACGAATCTCACGAACCGCATCAGTCGCACGGTGAAGATCTCGGCCGACATCGCCCTCAGCTCCGCCACGACCAATCGTGCCACGGGCGACGGCAACCTCTATTCGCCTTGGATCAACGCCCTCTCCGCCTCGCCAGACTATGCCGTGCGTACCGCCAGCGGCAGCTTCGGCTCCATCAACGCCAGCAAATACAACCCCGTAGCGCTGATCGATGAGCAAGAGCAGGTGACACGGAAGTACCGTGCCATCGTCGGTCTGAAGACGACTTGGAACATCCTCCCCGAACTGCGTTACAACCTCGATTTGGGCGGCGACTATATCGTCATGCACGAGACGGGCGTCTTCCCACGCGGCACCATCCGCGGCGCCCGCTCCAATGGCGACGTGCACGACCTCCGCGGCTTCAGCTTCTCGAATCTGGCTGAGCACACGCTCGACTATTTCCACCAGTGGGACAAGCTCGCCTTCAAAGCGCTCCTCGGTTACAGCTACCAGAAGACAACGCTGGACAACAACTTTGTCCGAGGCACCAACTTCGTTTCGCCTATGCTGAAATACATCAACTCGGCGGGCAGCGTCACGGAAGGGTCGTCGTCCCTGTCGGAGTACGCCCTCCAGTCGCTCTTCGGACGCGTGAACCTGAACTATGCGGACCGCTATCTGCTGGAGGCGTCGCTGCGGAGTGATGCCTCGTCGAAGTTCGCGCCCGGGCGGCGAGTGGGCTACTTCCCGGCGGCTTCGCTCGGCTGGGTCGTGTCCGAGGAGGGATTCTTCCCCAAGACGAAAACGCTGAGCGATCTCAAGCTCCGCGCTGCCGTCGGCTATACGGGCAACCAAGAGGGGATCGGCTATTACGACTACTTCAACACCTATCGCGCCAGCGATGTGGCTTACATCGGGCAGTCGGGGCTGGCTTTCCCCAACTCGCGTCCGAACCCGGACTTGACGTGGGAGAAAACGCTGCAGTACGACCTGGGTGTCGACGCTGCGCTCTTCGATCGACGCCTGGAGCTGACGCTCGACTGGTATCACAAGGATACGCGCGACTTGTTGCTCTCGCACCCCATCAACGCCTTGAGCGGTTACACGCGGACAACCTCCAACGTGGGGCGGATCCGTAACGAGGGTTTCGAGGCCATGATCACCGGACATCCGCTGCGTGGCCGTGGCCTGACGTGGGATGTGCGCCTCTCTTTCGGCTATCAACGCAATGAGGTCGTGGCGCTCACGAAGAAGGCTGACGGCACGGATAACTTCATCGAAGTAGGGCCGAGCAACATCCTGCAGGTGGGTCAGCCGATGGCGACGTTCTACCTGATCCGTGCCGAGGGTATCTACCAGAGCAAGGAGGAGATCCTGGCTCAGCCCGGCGGTGAGGCGCTCTGGAAGCGCGGCATCCGGCCGGGCGACGTGAAGTATTACGACAAGGACGGCAACGGCATCATCAACAACAACGACCGTGTGACGGCCGGATCGCCCTTCCCCCAGATCACGGGCGCCTTCATCAACAACTTTGCCTATAAAGGCTTCGACCTCGGGCTGGACCTCCAATACTCCCTCGGCGCCAAGATCTACGCCACGTGGAAAGGGGCCTACACCGGAGGCGGCGGACAGGGCGGTACGCCGAACGGATACGCCATCTTCCGCGACGAATTTGAGGCGCGATGGACGCCCGAACGCCCCTCGACCGATCGGCCGCGGGCCGTGGCCGACGGTGCGGCGTACACGAACAACATGATGAACTACACGACGCGCTTCCTCGAGAAGGCCGACTTCCTCCGCATCCGTAACGTGACGCTTGGCTATACCCTGCCCGACGAGACGGTGCGCCATCTGGGCCTCTCCCGACTGCGTTTCTATGCCCAGGTGAACAACCTCTACACCTTCACGACGTACGACGGCTTCGACCCCGAAGTGGCCATGAACCCTGACCGCGCCACCTATCGCGGCTACGACCCCGGATCCATGCCGCATCCGCGCTCCTTCCTCTTCGGCATGAACTTATCCTTCTAAACTTTCCCCCAACGAGATGACTTACCCAATGAATATGAGAACCCCTTTGATGATCGCCGCACTGGCGGCCTCGCTACTGGCCTTCAATGGCTGCAACCTGGACTATCCGCCCACCGCGGCCGTCTCGGACTCTTCGCTGACGGATGCCGACTATCAGGCTCTGCTCAATGGCGTCTACGACGGCGCCCAGAACTACCGACTCGTGATGGAGGACATCGCGGCCGACAACCTCAACAGCAAGTCGTGGTATGCCGACATGGACGACAACAACCAAACGACAAGCAGCGACAACATCAACTCGCTCTGGCAGCAGCTCTACGGCGCTGTGCAGCGGTGTAACAACCTGATCAACCTGGTGGAGAAGCATACGGGCACATCGACCGTCAACCTGACCGAGATCGCCGCCCAAGCGCGCATCGTCCGCGCCTGGCTCTATATGCGCATCGCGGCCAACTGGGGCGACGCGCCGCTGCTGACCACCGTCACGGACGAGCCCGTGAGCCGTGCGCCGGAGGACTCCGTCTGGATGCTCGTTAAGCAAGACCTGGAGTATGGCATGGCGCATGCGCCGGCCTTCTCCACGGCCGGCTATGCCAGTCGCGTGGCGGCCAAGGCACTCTTGGCGCGGGTGCTGCTCATTGCCCCCACGCCCGTGCAGGACAAGGCGCGCGCCCGACAGTTGGCCGAAGAGGTGATCGCCGACGGTCACTTCGCCCTGGCCGATCATTACGCCGACATCTGGCACGCCAAGACGAGCAAAGAGATGATCCTGCAATGGACCAACACGACCACCGACAGCGGCTCCTACGGCTGGTTTTTGCGCTCCAACATCGTCGACCAGTACGAGAAGGAAAACGGCGCGGGCAGCGCGGCCCCCGGCGGTAACGGACGCTACGAATTGCCCGTCGATCAGGCCCTCATCAGGGCCTACGAGGAGGGCGACGAGCGCAAGGCGGCCTCCGTGCGCCATTTGAAGCTCAAGAACGGCACCGAGACGTACGACTGCATCAAGTATCCCAACACGGACAAATCCGACTCCTACCCCGTTGTCCGCATCGCCGAGATGTACCTCATCGTGGCCGAGGCGGCGGGCTACCCCGAGGGCGTGAAGCGGCTCAACGAGCTGCGGGCCAAGCGTGGCGTCCCGGCCCTCCAGACGGGCAGCACGATCACGGCCGCAAACTTCATGGCGCGCATCATGCACGAGCGCCGCGTGGAGTTTTTCGCCGAGGGGCAACGGTGGTACGACCTCCGTCGCTGGTTCAACTCCGGCCCCGAAGGGCGGCAGGCCGTGCGTGCGCTCTGCAAGTATCGCACGGGCGAGGCCGCGGGCAGTCGTCCGCAGGCTTCCGACAAGCTGAACATCGCCGAGACCGGCTACAACCTCCTTTGGCCTATCACCACGGAAGCCATCGACAACGACCACAACCTGTTGCCGAACAATCCCGGGTACTAACCGCCGCCATCGGGCCCGATTTCCGCTTGGGAAATGCGCCGGAGTCCTGAATTCCGGTGCGTTTCTATTTGAAGCATGAGCCGGATTTCTGAATTCCGGTGCGTTTCTTCTAAGCAACACGCCTAAATCGGGAATTCTGGCCTGTTTCTTCCGAGCAACACGCTGTAATCCGGAAATCCGGGGCTGTTTCCAGGCGGAAACGGGGCTCAATCGGGAATGGCGGGGCTGTTCTC
>ERZ772967.2330-NODE-2330-length-12293-cov-3.333388_pt1 | contig 12293 bp, 12 predicted proteins | sample MGYA00511677_ERZ772967 | MGnify/ENA primary metagenome ERZ772967 (study PRJEB29015, sample SAMEA2737931) | human oral metagenome | biome: human oral; feature: human-associated habitat; material: dental | place: China | collected 2146 ...
CCGAGGCCGGCCTGGGCCCCGTGCCCGACGCCACGCAGACCGATCCTCTCGGAGCGCGCGGCGCGGTCGTCGACGGCGTCCATGTCCACGCCGTCCGCCTGCGCGGGCTGACCGCCCACGAGGAGGTCGTCCTGGGCAACCCCGGCGAGCAGCTCACCATCCGCACCGACTCCTTCGACCGCGCCAGCTTCATGCCCGGCGTCGTTCTGGCCGTCCGGCGGGTGGGCGAGCGGCGGGGCCTGACCGTCGGGCTGGACGCCCTGCTCGACCTGTGAGAACCGCGATTCGGCGCGCCGCTCACCATCTCCTCGGAGTCTCCGGCGCTCACAGCGCAGCGGCCCAGCAGTCCTCGACGATGCCGTCGCCCACCGGCAGCCTGCGGTAGGAGCAGGTCGCCCTCAGGCCGGCGCTGGTGAGCAGCCGCGCCAGCGACTCGTCCCCGCGCACGACCCACATCGTGAGCAGGGCGGCGCCGTCCTCCCGGGCCAGGTCCACGGCCGGCGAGGCGACGATCAGGTCCTCCGGCGCCCAGCGCTCCAGGAGCGGCAGCAGGAAGCGCGCCGGCATCCCCTTGTCGACGCCCAGCTTTCCAACGTTCCCGCGATGGAGGCGCTCCGTCACGAGAGCCATCACCGGGTCCCCGTCCGAGTGGAGGACGACCTCCAGGTCCGGGTCCTCCTTCAGCCCGAACAGCCGGTTTGCGAAGAGGATGGGACGGCCACCCCCGCGCAGGCAGAGCGCGAAGAACCGCTCCATGGGGCGAACGTCCTGCCCCGTCAGGTAGAGGATGGACAGGGGATCCATCAGAAGAAAATCCGTCACCCCAAGCTCCCGCATCCCGCACAGCACCCGCTTCACGCGATCTCCGTTCATCGTCAACGCTCCTCCTTCACATTCAAGGCAGGGCCCCGCCTCGACGGCGCGGGCCCTGCTCTCTCATTATAACGGAAAGCGTGCGTCCCAGGTTACGACAGCCCGTTCCCCTCCGTCAAGCGTCCGTCGACCATGGTGTACACCCGGTCGGCGAAGTCAAGGGTGTCCAAGTCGTGCGACACGACGAGGAGCGTGGTCCCGTCGTCCTGCAGCGCCGCAAGGCACTCCATCACGCCGCGGCGGGAAACCGCGTCCAGGTCCGAGGTGGGCTCGTCCGCGATCACGATGGAGGGCCGGTTGACGAGGGCGCGGGCGATGAGGGCCCGGCGCAGCTCGCCCCCCGAAAGGTCCTCCGGGTAGGCGTCCGCCAGCCCCTCGATCCCGAAGCGCGAGAGCAGGAGGCGCGCGGCCCCTTCCCCGTCGCCTCCGTGGGGCCACAGGACGAAGGGCAGGAGCACGTTCTCCAGCACCGTCAGGCCCGGCAGCGCGGACGGCCCCTGAGGGATGAAGCCGATCGCGTCGCAGCGCAGGCGCGAGAGCCGGGCGTCCTCCAGGTCCGCCAGGTCCTGCCCCAGCAGCTCGACGGAGCCGGCAGTCGGTGAGAGCATCCCCGCCGCCAGGTTCAGGAGCGTGGATTTGCCGCTTCCAGAGCGTCCGATAATGCTGACGCAGCTACCAGCCTCAACGTCCAGGCTCACGTGGTCCACCGCCAGGAAGCGCCGGTCCCCCCGGCGGTACTCCCGACAGAGGTCGTTCAAGCGAAGCACCGGAGCCATGGTCACGCCTCCCTCATCGCGGCGCTGATGTCGGTCCGCCCCGCCCTCAGGGCCGCCGAGAGCGCCGAAAGGAGGCCCGTCAGCACCGCCGTTGCTAACGAGCCCGTCGCTAAAAGCGACAACACCAGGGGGGACGGCAGCAAAAAGGGCATACGAAGGGCCGAGGCCAGCCCGGAGGCCAGGGTCGCCAGGGCCGCGATCGCCAGCAGCACCCCAAGGGACGCGCCCCAGAGGCTCTCCAGCAGTGCCTCTCCCAGAACGAGGCACACCAGCTTGCCGCGGCTTGCTCCCAGCGCGCGAAGCACGCCCATCTCCCGCCTCCGCTCCGCCAGAGTCACGGCAAAGAGCAGCGCGATAACGCACGCGGCAAGCAACCACACCAACACCCCGACACCCTTCAGAACCCAGGACACCGCAGCGAGGTTCGCCCCGATGCTGTTCACGAATTTCTTGCTGAAGAGGGCGTAGATGCCCCTGCCGTTGAAGCGCCGGTTGATCTCCTGAGCCGTGGCCACGGAATCGTGTCCCGACTCGAGTTTGATCATCACAGCGGAGATCAGGCTGTCGTCGCTGGTGAGGGGGTGCTTGAAGATGCGCTCCGCCTCGCGGGCCAGCGCCACGATGGTGGGACGGGTCACGAAGACCGCCGCGTCAAAGCCCATGCCCGTCTGGTGGAGCCGACCGGCGATGCGGAGCTCCTTCCCGAAGAACTTGAGCGTCTCTCCCGTCTCTCCGACGACGCGGCAGCCCACGACAGCCTCTCCGTCCGTCAGAGCGCGCCGAAGCTCCCCGTCCAGCCATGGCTTGATGATGAAGTCCGTGTCGAAGTCCACGCCAATCAACTGCAGAGGGTAGGAGCAGCAGGAAGCCCTGAGCGTCGCCAGAAAGACCTGTGGGGACATGCGGGCGATCCCCTCCACGCCCCCCAGGAGCTCCAGGACATCTCCCGGCAGGTAGAAGCTCGATGGCTCACCCGACAGCAGGATGCTGTCCACGTGGGGGTCGTACCCCTCCGGTACCACCATGACGTCCGCGCCCAGACGGTTTGCCATGCTCTCCGCTCCGGATGAAAGGCCCATGAAGAGGGCGGAGCCGGCGCAGAGGAAGAAGGAGAGCAGGAGCACTGCCGCGATGAGGCAGGCGCTGCGGCCAGGCCTGCGGCGGACGTTCCTCCGCGCGATGCCCAGCGTGGAGAGCGATCGGGTCAACGTACCATACTGCACCTCAGCGTTTCCCCACGAAGCCCGAAACGAGGCCCGCAATCCCGATGAGGACGATCGCCAGGACGATCCAGCCCACGACGGGCATGGTCACGGCGCGGCAGGCGTGGTTCGCCATTCCGCAGAGCCCCACGGCCCAGCCCGTTCCGGCAATGTGGATGATGTCGTTGGGGGCCAGCCAGGCCAGGAGAGCCGCTGCCGCCGCCAGGAGAAAGCTCCAGCTCTTCCACCAGGCCAGAATGGAGAACAGAACGACCAACACTCCAATGGCCGTGATCAGGATGCCGCTGTACCAGCAGAGCATGTGTCCGCCGTCCGGCTTGGGCATGGAACAGACCGGCCAGAGGACGAAGGGCGTCAGAGCCAACAGGACGCCCAGGAACGCTTCAAAGACCGCAAGACGTCGAGTCATCTCCGTGCCTCCTCGAGGGCCTGCTTCACCGCGTTCCGAAAGTCCAGAAGCGACACCGTGGCGCCCGACACGGCATCGATCCCGTCGACGTTCTGGGACTCGATCAACTTTTTCGGGTACTCTCCGATGCCCCGAAGGGCCGTCTGGGCCATGCGGAAGTTCGCCTCAGAGCTCCCCTCGCCGTAGTGGGCGTCCTTGACGTTTCCGTCGTCGTCCAGGGCCTCCATATCGCATTTCGCGATCCTGCCGTCCGCGATCGTCAGCGTGACCTTCGTCTCTCCGAAGGCTCCGGAGGCGCTTCCGCTGTAGACGCCGTCCCGATATCCAACCGGCCGCAGGTTCATGAACCCTGCGGTCCCGGCGACCATCAGGGCCGCTGCCCCGACAAGCAACAACGTGTGTTTCTTCATCGTCTTATCCTTCCTTTCAAACATTCCCCATAGATTAAACTGTACCAATCACCAAAAGCGGACGCTCAGCGATCCGACCGGACGACCTTCAGCTCGAGCGCCTGCCCGAAGGTGCCGCTCTGGTCCACGTCGTCCACGATTTTGCCGTACTCCAGCACGATCTTGCGCTGTGCCACATCCCCCACCTCCGGGTCGTGCGTCACCACGATGATGGTGACCCCCTCCTCGTGGAGCCTGCGGAAGATGTCCACCACGATGCCCTCGTTCTCCTCGTCCAGGTTGCCCGTGGGCTCGTCGCCCAGCAGGATCATGGGGGAGTTGATGAGGGCGCGGGCGATGCAGACGCGCTGCTGCTCTCCGCCCGACAGCTGGCTTGGAAGGTGCCGGGCCCGCTCCGCAAGCCCCACCTTGGCCAGCGCCTCCATGGCCTCCTCCTCGTCTGGCATACTGTGGTAGTACTGCGCCAGCATGACGTTCTCGACGGCGGTGAGGTAGCTGATGAGGTGGAACTGCTGGAAGATCAGGCCGATCTTGTCCCGCCGGATCCGCGTCAGGCTCGCGGCGTTCTCGCGGCTGATGTCCACCCCGTCCAGGACGACGCTTCCCTCCGACGGCGTGTCCATGCACCCGATGATGTTGATCATCGTGGTCTTACCGCTGCCGGAAGGGCCCATGATGGACAGCCAGTCGCCCCTGTTCACGGACAGGTTGATGTCGGACAGGGCCCGCAGCGTTCCGTAGACCTTCGATACGTTCCTCAACTCCAAAATTGCTTGCGACACGTTATTCCCCCCTCAGCACGATGGCCGGATGGATGTCCATCACCCTGCGGACCGGCAGAATCGAGGCCAGCACCGTGACGGCAATAAAGACTGCGATGGTGATGGGGATGAGGGACCACTGGAAGTTGATGGCCCTGCCAAAGACGTTCAGGCTGACGCGCTGGGCGAACTCGAACCCCAGCCACACGCCAAGCGCCCCGCCGATGAAGCCCAGGAACACGCCCTTGCCCAGGAGCTCTCCCATCACGAGGCCGTTCTCCGCGCCCAGCGCCTTCTTCAGCGCGATCTCGCGGTAGCGCTCCGCCACCATGGCGGTCATCGTCGTGTAGACGGAGATCATGGTGATGATGAGCACCACGACGGTCACCAGCAGGACCAGCGCCTGCAGCTTGCCCAGCACGATGTCCTGCGACTGCGTCAGGCGGCGGACGGCCCGGGGCAGCGCGCCGGGGACCTCCGCCTCCAGTTTCGCGGAGAGGGACGCCAGCTGCGCCGCGTCGGCCACCACGCTGCACTCCACGACGTCACACCGGAAGGCGTCGCCCACCAGATCGTCCAGCATGTCAACGTCCGCGAAGATGAAGCCCTCCTCCGCACCGCCCGTGGTGACGATACCGCACACCGAAAAACGCCGGCTGAAGTTCTGGCTGGCCAGGTCCCGCTTCTGGTTCTCCTCCGCGGTCAGGTTCTGACCCGACGCCACGGCCTGGTGCCCGTACTTCACGCCCTGAACGGTGAAGGCGTCGCCCAGGCTCAGGTTCAGGGTGTCCGCGATCTCACGTCCCACCATCACGCGGTCCGGCTCCTCCGCAGAGGCCCACTGCCCCTCGACGTACCAGAAGGGGCTGTTCTTCTTCGCCTCGGGCAGGTCCGTCCCGGCGATGATGTAGGGCTGCTCGTTGATCTTCACCGTCTGATAGCGGTAGGGTGCCATCCCCACGATGCGGTCCGGCCCCAAGACGTCCCGGACCTTGACCAGCTCCTCGCGCGTGATTCGGGCGTCGCCCTTCGGCAGGATGATGAGGTTCGCCCCGTAGGATCGGAACTCCCGCCCCAGCTGACGGGGGATGTCGTAGTAGATCGTCACAAGCCCCGAAAGGATCGTGGCGCCGATGGCGATCGCCAGCACCGCGATGATGAGCCGCGAGGCGCGGCGGAGCAGGGAGCTCGTCACCATCCGCAGGTACATTCGTCGGCGGCTGCCGTGCCGCACGCCGCTATGCATATTTTCGCTGTTTTCCATGAAGAACCTCCGTAGACTTCGCGGAAAAGCCGCTCGCTTTTCCCGAACGCTCACTTTCCATGAAGGACCTCCGTAGGCTTCAGGGCCATCAGGTAGCGGATGGCCGGGACGCTCCCCAGGAGGGTGACGAAGAACAGGATCACCGCCACGATCAGGATGACCATCCGAGCGATCTCGATGGTGGAGCCGAAGACCGTCTGTCCGATGAGCTGAGCGAAGCCGATGCCGACGAAGTAGCCCACGGCACCGCCCAGGACAGAGGTCATCATGACCTCCGTCAGCACCAGGAGGGCGATCTGCCAGTTCTGCGCACCCAGCGCCTTCATCAGCCCCAACTCCTGACTGCGTTCGATCACGCTCGCTGTGATGAGGTTCGAGATGGCCAGAGCCGAGCCGATGGAGCTCAGGATCGTGATCAGGACCATCAGGAGCGTCGTCTTGTTCAGGATCGTCCCCTCGGACTCCGCGACCTGCCGCACGGGCCGCGCCACCCCGTCGCGCACCACCTCCTGGATCTGGTGGCAGATGGCGCTGACGTAGGCCGTGCAGTACCACGTTTCATACTCGTCGGGGGAGAGGCTCTTGGGGTTTTGAGCCGCCTTGCGGGCCAGGTCGTTGTCCGGCGTCGTCAGAGCAGAGACCTCAATGGTGGACACGCAACCGGGCAGGTCCATGAGCTCCTGCACCATCCGCAGCGTACCGATGACCTCCGTGTCCGCGTTGCTCCCATCGGTGAAGACGCCCTTCACGGTCACCCGCTTCGTCCGACCTCCGCTGCTCAGGGTCAGGACGTCTCCAGGCTTGATGCCGTTTTGGCCCGCAAGAAGGCTCCCCACCATCACGAAGTCGTCGTCGTCCTCGCCGATCCAGTCGCCCTTCAGGTCACGCGCCCACCAGCTGCGCAGGTCGCGCAGGCCCGTGTCCACCGTTTCGCCCGTGTTCAGCTCCGCGTGCTTCCGCATCCACGTGCCCACCATGGTCACGGGCCCCACGCCCTGAAGCTCCGCCCTGCCGTTCAGCATGGGGGCGAAACCGATGATGTTGAAGCCCCAGAAGATGGACTTCAGCTTCATCACGTCCTCCTCCCGAAGGAACTTGTCCGTGACGCCCTGCCCCTCGTTCAGGCCGTAGAGGTCGCTCATGAGCGCGGCCTCCTTGTGGCGCACCGTGATGTTGGCGCCGTAGACCTTCAGCTCGCGGTTGACCTTGTCGCCCACCCCCAGCATGACGTTCATCATGGCGGTGGAGAGCGACACGCCCAGCACCACGGTGAAGGCGATCATCAGCATCTTGCTCTTCTGGCGGACCAGCGTCCGCCCTATCATTCTCCAGAACAACGCACGAACCTCCCCCATGGGGCCCGCTCAGCGCAAGCCCGGTCAAGGTTGAAAGCCAGAGGGGCCGCGCAGCCGGCGCCGCAGGACGGCCCCTCGGAAAACCCGTCACTTAAACCGCTTCTCATGGCGCTCCAAGTCCCGCACGTCGATGAATATCTTCGACTCCCGAATCTCGTAGGGGAAGGGGATGGGGTTGCACCCGCCGTGAAAGCCGATGGTGTTCTTGTTCATCACCACGTCGCAACGGCGGCAGACGACCTCCTCCTCTCCCCGCTCGTAATAGCCCGCGATGCCGCAGATCTCACAGGCGTCCAGCCCGACGCCGTAGGCTCCGCCCACGGGCTTCTTCACCACCAGGAAGCGGACGTCGAAGCCGTTTGGCGTGTGGTAGGAGAACTTGTGCAGGTGGCCGTCGTCCACCTGGTTCAACGGGATCGTGATGATGCCGTCCTCCAGGGCGTACTCCTCCGGCTGCACCTCCGCAGGCGGGCGCGTGTCGTAGTAGCGCAGCACCACGACGATAAAGACCGCGGCCGCACAGCAGAGGAGCAGGCTCCAGGACCATCGGCGGCAGCCGCGAAGCCGCGCCTTCTCCTTGCGGAGCAGCGCCCGGTTGGGGTAGGTCCCCAGCGGATGGCGGTGGGTCGCGACGACCCAGACCAGCATCGCGACGGCCAGGGTCAGCTGGAGGAACAGGAAGGCGTCGGGATGGGCGTCCCCAAAGATCATGATCTGGAACACCAGGTCCGTGAGGCGGATGACCTTGAGCCGCTGCAGCGCCGCCACAGCCATCGTGCCGTACCACAGAGAGAACGCCGCGACGGAGAGGAACAGGAAGCCCTCGCCCACGCGGGGCGGAAGGGCGGAGTGGACCTCATCCGCGCTGAGGCACAGGAGCAGACAGACGATGATGCCCAGCGAGAAGCCGAGGGCTCGCAGCAGGGCGTTGGTGCTGATGCCGCTCTCCCCGAAATAGACGAATTCGCGGGTGAACTGCAGCACCGAGGGCGTGACGTGCGTGAGCGCCAGGAGCGCCAGGACGGACAGCAGGAGCGTCAGGAACAGTGACGGACCGCCGTCCCGGCGCCGAAAGAGCAGGGCAAGGAGATCCGACAGCGCGGAGAGAGCCGCCGCGGCGGCGATGGCGACCACGAGCCAGCGGTTAAAGCTGATCAGGATGAGGTTCGTGCCCTTTGGATCCCACAGGCGCACGCCGAAGACCACACAGCCCAGGAGCAGCCCCGCGACGGCGCCGAACCGGACCATGCGGCGCCGGACCGGGCCGCCTCCCGAGGCGAAGCTGAGGATGATGCCCAGCAGCACGGCCGGGGAGGCAAGGTGATCCACGACGGATACGAGATACTTTAATATGGGGCTGACCTCCAATCTCACTCAAAGGGGGCCGATCGAGGCCCGGTCAACACGAAAAATTAAAAGCCGCGATGCCGGGCGGCGTTCGGCATGATCCGCAACGCGCCCGGCAGGCGGCCTTTTGAGGGAAATGGCGAACGTCAGTTACTTATTCTGAAGCTGCTCGCCGGTGTAATTCCAGTCGAACTCCGCAACGTGGGTCTTGAAGTACTCCGCCGCACCCTCCTTGGCGGGGACGCCCGTCTCCGGGTCCGTGTGAAGGAGGTAGTCCGTGGGGGGCTCGATGGTGATGCGAAGCTTGTAGGCACCCACCTTCAGCCCCTTCGCGATGTTGGCGCCGTAGTGAGGACCGTCGTCGGCGTTCATGGGCATGAAGCTGCCCTCCATGGCGGTCTTGCCCGCCTTGTCGATGATCTCGTACTTGACGGTCAGGTAGGCCGGCCAGATGTTGTCGCCGTTGCCGAAACCGTACTTCACGGCATCCTCGGGCTTCAGGTGGATGTCCGCCTCAAGGTGCATGTCCGAGTCTTCCTTCGAGGGGTTCTTGCCGGCTGGGTACATGTCCACGGCCTGGAAGTAGACGGCCGCGACGTTGTAAGGCCCAACCTGCTGCTCCTCCCCGATGGGAATTTCGGCAAAGCCGCTCTCGCCGGGCTTCTCCGCCGCGGGCGCGGCGAAGGCCGCACCGGCCACGAGGGCCATGCACAGGACCATCAACGCAACCAACAACTTCTTCATAGCAACTTCCTCCTTAAAAAAACATTAATGTGTGTGTCCCATCACGTCCGCGCCACAGCGCGGTGATCAAGCCAACGATCGTTCTCTACTTGCCCTCCACGAGCTTCCTCCGGGAGAACAGGTGCGGGATGGTGATCCACAGCGCCGCGATGACCAGCATGATCTGGGGGATTAGGGTTTCCGCCCGGTCGTAGATGCTCAAAACCTCGATGCTGAAGCCATTCATCGCGGGGATCACCGTGCGGCCTGTGATGACGTCTGCCTCCGTCAGCTCCTGGACCCCCTTGCCCATGAAGGAAACGCACATCACGAAGAGCAGGATGCTGGTGAAAAGGAAGAACGCCTTGAGGGGAAGCCGAACGCTGAAGTAGCGGAAGGCGATCCACACCGCCACCAGCACGGCCACGCCGGCCGCGATGCCGCAAACAATGTAGACGGGGTCGCTCATGCCCCCCGTGAAGGAGGCCTGGTAGAACAGGATGAGCTCCGCCCCCTCCCGCATGACGGCGATGAAGGCCGCAAAGATCAGCGTCCACTGGCTCTTTCGGTCGATGGACTGCCGGACCTTGCCGCCGATGTATCGTTCCCATGCAATGTTGTCCGCCTTGGACAGCATCCAGTTGCTGACGTAGAAGAGCACGGCCACGGCCAGGAACATCGTCCAGCCCTCCAGGAGCTCCCGCGCCACGCCGCTCTGCTCGCCCATCCACTCCTGCAGGACCCACGCCAGCGCGATGCTGGCCAGGATGGCGGCGAAGGAGCCCACGTAGACCCCCTTCAAGAGGTTCTTGTTGTCCGTCTTGATCAGGTAGGCCACGATGGCGACGATGACCAGGATGGCCTCCAGCCCCTCCCGCACCAAGAGCCCAAAGGCCGTGACGAAAGTGATCCAGTTCGGGTCCGTCCGCTGGCGCTTCTGAGGCGCGGGCGTTGCAGCCGCCTCCGAACTCGCCTCGCCTGAAGAAGCACTCGCCACAGCCTCGGTCGCCGCGGGAGCCCCAAGGAAGTCCGGCCGCTTCAAGCTCGTGTTGGCGTAGATCGCCGCTCCAGCGCTGTCCGGCTCCGACTCGTCAAGGTCGCCGTCCAACACCATGGCGTCACGATAGACCTTCAGCTTCAGGTCCTCCACCTGGGACAACAGAGCGTTCTTCTCCCCCTGAGTGTTGCCCAAAAGAGCGTGCTTGATGGCAGCGAACTGCCCCTCGATGTGACTGACCCGCGCGGCCGAGATGGCCACCATCACGTTCTTTTCAAACCCCTGGACCTCGTAATAACCGAAGTAGGCGTTGTTGACGTGCTTATGTGCGTCCTTCCACTGATCGGCCAGAATGTCCTTCTGGGCCTCCTCAAACTCAACGGCCATGTCCACCGCGACGGCCTTCCAGTTTTCGTAGCGCTTCTTGGCTGCAGCGGCTGCATCCCTCGTTCCAAGGGACAGCAGCAGGGCAACCAACAGAAGAGCCCCCGCCAGGGGCCGCACCCACGCTTTGCAAAACCCGAACTTCATCTCGTCCGCCCTCCAACCGAGCGTTCCCGCCTGAGCAGAACTCGACGGGGACAAGCAAAATGAATCACAATACCTGTATTCAGTCGCCATCATAACATTTTTTAAAAATAAATGTTAGTTAGATGACTGAAACCACGTGAAAGAGATTCTACTCCACCTCGTGGCCTTTGTCAACAACCCAACAAGGGAGGCAGGGGTCCCCCTTGGAAGGAGGGCTGCCCGGAAGGGGCTGGGACTGACGGCCCGTGAGCGGTAGCGAACGGCAACCGGAAGGCTCCCCGAAGGGGAGGGGTGTTTTTCATAAGACGCGCCTGTCTAACATTCCCCGCCAACGCCTCCACAAGGCAATCAATTGCCTTGCTTCGGCACAGCCGACCAACGCAGCGCCGCAATCGCTGACGCGATTGCATAAGCTGCGTCGTCTGGCTGACCCCCTCCGGTTCGCTGACGCGAACCACCTCCCCTTTCAGGGGAGGCAATCCACATTGGACGCGATTTGGTATCAGCTGTTCTTCAGGTGGTGCTGATAGGCGTCCTCCAACCTTTTGACCTCCGCAACGATCTTGCGGGCCAGCCGCCGATTGCCGGCGCTGTAGCGCAGAAGTCCGCTCTGCAGGTCCGCGGAGGCCGCACAGCAGCGGGAGAAGATCTCCGTGCCCACCAGGACGTTGTACTTCGGGTCGAACATGTCCTTCGCCTGCGTGATGTGGGGATACTTCTTCGTGATGTTGCGCTTGTGGACGCGCCACCGCACCTGCATCAGGCCGTAGTCCCCGCCGCGGGAAAGGGCGTCGTGCCGCGCGCTGGACTCGTTGACGATCATGGCCGCGATGACGAAGGGGTCCTGATGGAACTGCTGCCCCGCTTCGACGATGAACTCCGCGTAAAGTCGCGCCTTCTGTGGAGACAGCCTCTTGTTGTAGCGAAAGAGAAGGGCTTCGATGCTCTTCAGCTCCGCTTCGCAGTCCCGTTGGCCCGCGACGGCCTTCTGGGCCTTCCCCTTGTTGCGGGCCGCCGTGACGGTCACGGGCTCCCTGGGAAGGATGTTTGCCGTGATCAACGGCTTGGACTTTCCGAACAGGCGCTCGACCTCCTCGTCGCTCGCTTCCGCTGCCACCGGAAGGGCGAAGAGCCCCACCGTCAACAGACACAAAATTGCGCTGCGCCCACGCGCAGCATTCCAAAAATTCACTGGGCGTCCCCCCTGGAAAAATTTTGGGGTCCTGCCTGACTGGATGACGGACAAAAAAGAGAACGACGTTTCCACAAACGCTCAAGCCCGCAGACCAACAGACGCCAGACAGCACATCACAGCTTCTTTACCTGAATGTAAACGCATCCTCTCTCAAAGGGCGCAGGCGATCCTCTCGCCCTGTTTCGCCAAAGAAGCCCTAGACGCTAAAACCCCGCACACAAAAAAAATTACGGTAGAGATACTAACACAGGGCTCAAAGCTAAAAATCCGAAAAAAAAGGGAAAAGGAACTGTCCTTTTCCCCTGAATCCTCCTCACGGGCGCAGGCCCCGCACGGGGCCTGCACAGCAGGGCCGAGATCGCCCCAGCTATCTAGTTCGTGATGCCGGCCAACCAAATCTGTCCCACAAGTAATGCTATGAGCGCCACA
>ERZ772967.2331-NODE-2331-length-12289-cov-3.689472_pt1 | contig 12289 bp, 7 predicted proteins | sample MGYA00511677_ERZ772967 | MGnify/ENA primary metagenome ERZ772967 (study PRJEB29015, sample SAMEA2737931) | human oral metagenome | biome: human oral; feature: human-associated habitat; material: dental | place: China | collected 2146 ...
TCCCGTACCGCCGCATCAAGTCCTTGGCGTAGACCTTGCTGCCCTCGATCGCCGCGGCCCGCGCGTCCGGGCCGAAACAGCGCACCCCTGCGGCCTCCAGGCGATCGACCAGCCCCATCACCAGCGGGTCGTCGGGGGCCACCACGGCGAAGTCGATGGAGCGCTCCCGCGCGAAGGCAACCAGCGCATCGAGGTCCGTCGCGGGGATCGGCACGCACTCGGCCAGCGCCGCAATGCCCCCGTTGCCCGGCAGCGCGCAGAGCTTTCCGATGCGCGGACTCCGCGCCAGGCGCTCCGCGATGGCGTGCTCGCGCCCGCCGCCGCCTACTATCATGACATTCATATTGCTTGCGCTCCCCCTTATGTTATTCCATTTCAAAATCATTCGTAGACGATAAGCAGTGAGCCAGCGAAGCCTAGCGAGCTGTGCGAATCGCTTAGAAGCTTCATCGGGCGGCTACGATTCTGCGTCGAAGATGAAGCCAATCGGCTTCGCTTCGACGTAAGCGACTGGCACAGCATTTGCGCCCCTTCTGGACGCAAAGAGCTGGTCATCTGCTTAAACGCAGTATACGGATGATTTGGAATGAAATCAGTGGTGAAACAATCTCTGTCCGGTCATCACCATCGCAATCCCATACCGGTCGCACGCCTTGATCACCGCGTCGTCGCGGATCGAGCCGCCCGGCTGGGCTATGGTGGAGACGCCGCTGCGCCGCGCCCGCTCCACGTTGTCGGGGAACGGAAAGAAGGCGTCGCTCGCGAGCGAGACGCCGCTCATGCCGCTCAGCCAGGCGCACCGCTCCTCCGGCGTCAGCGGGTCCGGCCGCCGATCGAAGCAGCGCTGCCAGCATCCCTCGGCCAGGACGTCCTCGGGGGCGGGCGACAGGTAGACGTCGATCGCGTTGTCCCGGTCCGGCCGGGCCAGGTCCGCGCGGAACGGCAGGTCCAGGAGGCCATGGATCGCGCCATGGCCGGCCGGACTTCCCTCATCATCGCCCACAGGCTCTCCACCGTGCAGGGCGCGGACCGCATTCTGGTGCTGAAGGACGGCCGCATCCTCCAGGAGGGCAGCCACGCCGCGCTGCTGCGAGAGGGCGGGCTCTACGCGGACCTCTATCGCCTGCAGTTTCCCTCTCATGAGGCGGAGGAGCGGGGAACAGCCGAAGGGGCCGGACGCCCGTGAACCGCGTCGTTCAAAGCTACATGGCCTGGGTGCGGGGCGAGCGTCGCGCGTCGCCATGGCGTCTCCTGGACCCGGCCGAATGGGTTGTCCGGGGGGCCGTGGCCTGCATCGACTTCCTGTACCGGCACGGCCTGAGGCGCACGGAGGAGCCCCCCATCCCCTTCGTCAGCGTGGGAAACCTCACCTATGGAGGCACGAACAAGACCCCCTTCGTGGAGATGCTGGCCCGAGCCATGGCGGAGCGGGGCGTCCGACCGGGCATCGTGAGCCGCGGCTATTCGGGCGGGCGGACCCGAAGTCCCGTGGTGATCTTCGGCGGGGAGGGCAGCCGCGACGCCGTCGGCGACGAGCCGCTCCTGCTCTCCCGCCGCCTTCCGGAGGTCCCCGTGGCGGTGGCCCGTCGGCGCGCGCTGGGCATCCGCGCGCTTCGGGAGGCGGGGGTGGAGCTGGCGATCGCGGACGACGCCTTTCAGCATCGCGCCCTGAGGCGGGACGCGGACATCGTCCTGATCGACGCCGCCTGCCCCTTCGGCAGCGGCCGGCTGATCCCATCGGGCATCCTGAGGGAGCCCGTCGGCGCCCTCTCCAGGGCGCACTTGGTGGTGATCACCAAGGCGGACCAGGCGACGCCGGAGGCGCTCTCGAAGCTGCGGGAGACGGTGGGGCGCTTCGTCCCCCTGGAGCGCGTCTTCACCTCCCGCGTCGAGGTGGAACGCTGGGAGGTCTGGGCGCCGGACGCGGCGCGTCCGGCCCGCTGCGCCCCGCCGGCTGCGGGGCTTCGCGTGCTGGCCTTCTCCGCCATCGGGAGCCCGGAGAGCTTCGGGCGGTCCCTGGCGGACGCGGGGCTCCTGACGGTGGGCGAACGTCGCTTTCGGGATCACCACCGTTACGGGCCGGGCGAACTGGACGCCCTGTGCCGCACGGCCGCGGACCTTGGCGCGGAGGCCCTGGCCTGCACCGAGAAGGACCTGTACAACCTTCCGGACGGCTGGCGGCCCTCCCTGCCCCTCCTGATCCCCTGCGTGTCCGCCGTGCTGGACGAGCCGTCCCGGTTTCTGGACGCGCTGACGGAGGCGCTGCGCCCGCGGCTGGCCGTGGCCTCCAACGGGTATGGCGAGGACGCCATCGGCGTCCTGCTGGCGCGGCGGCTGAGGGACCGCTTCCCCGGCGCGGAGGTACTGGCCTTCCCGCTGGTGGGGCGCGGGGACGCCTACGCCGGCTCGGGCTTCCCCGTGGCCTCCGCACCCTCCGTCACGCCGTCGGGGGGCGTGGTGAAGTACCACCTGAAGGACCTGTTGAGCGACATGCGGGCGGGCCTGCTGAGCCACGTCAGGGCCCAGCTGAGGGACTGGCAGGCGCTCAGGGGAGCCATTCGGACGCCGGTCTGCGTGGGGGACGTCTACCTGCTCCTGCACGCGCTGTGGGGCAGCGGCGTCCGGCCGCTGTTCGTGGCCACGGCCAAGACGGTGCGGCTCTCCGGGCATTGGCGGCTGGAGCGCGCCCTGATCCGGCGCCTGGCCCTCCGCACCTGGACGCGGGACCCGGAGAGCGCGGAACAGCTGGCCCGCGCCGGGGCGAACGCCGTCTACGCGGGCAACCCCGTCATGGACCTGCTGGAGGATGGGGCCGTCGGCCCGGCCCCCCTGCCGCCCGGGCCGGACGACGTTCCCCTCGTCCTGCTCCTGCCGGGCAGCCGGCTGCGCGCCTATCGGGACGTCAACCTGATCCTCGACGCCGCGGTGCGGCTCTCCGGGCTGCGGCACTGCGCCTTTCGCATGGTGCTGGCGCCCACGCTCTCCCGCGAGAGGCTCGGCGCCTCCTGCGGGGAATGGACCCTCCGGGAGGACGGGGGGACGCCCGCCCTGTGCCGGGAGGGCCTTGTCGTCGCGTTGACCGACGCGCCGGTGTCGGCGGCGGCCCGGGGCGCGGCGCTGCTGCTGGGGCTGGGCGGGACGGCCAATCAGCTCTGTGCGGGGCTGGGAATCCCGGTGGTTTCCATCGACGAGAAGGGAAAGCGCGTGCAGAAGAAGCTCCTGGGCGACGCGGAGCTCCTGACGGCCCCCACGGCCCAGGCCCTGGCGGAGGGGGCTTTGAGCGTGCTGGAGGACCCCGTGCGCTACCGGCTCATGAGCGCGGCGGGCCGGCAGAGGATGGGCGCGCCGGGAGGGCTTGAGGACCTGGTGAACTTCGCCGCTTCGGAGCTGGGCTGGGACCTGTGCCAGAGCGTCTACGCGAGGCTCCTGTCCCGCGGGGAACGGGGGAGCGACAACGGCGGCCACCTCACGTTTAAGGCCGTTTAATTAAAGCTGAGATCGAAGGAGCCAGAGGATCGCCTTGAGGTAACTCTTCGGGACCCCCTTGCCCAGGGCGTACAGGCGGGCCAGCCGCCGCCTTGCGTGAGCGTCCCCCCGTTCCGCGGCTCCGAGGTACCACGCCGCCGCTTTGGCGTCGTCCTTCGCGACGCCCTCCATCGAGGCGAAGGTCGTGTCGTAGAGCTCCCCCGTCAGGAACTGAAGGTGAGGGCTTCCGTCCTCGGCCAGCCTCTCCAGGGCCATTGGGTCCCCCCGCAGGAAGCCCCTCAGCGCCCGCTCGTCCTCGCAGATCGCCTGCGGCAGGGCCGCGACGCCCGGAACCCCGTTCCACGCGGCGTAGGATTGATTTTTCCAGTCCGACGGCCAGGGCCTCAGGTCCGAGAAGAACAAGAGCCGCGGCCTGAGCGCCAGAAGCGGGACGACGACGTCCCCACTTTCCGTCCCCCTGCGGCTCCGCACCAATTCGTCGCGGGCCATCAACTCGGCCCTGTAGGCGGACGCGACCCCCAGGTCCCCGATCAGGGCGACGAAATTGGAGCTCAGGAGAAGGCACAGGCCCAGGAGCCCCCAACGCCAACGGAAGAGGCGGGAGGAGCGCAGCCATTCGAGCGTCCCTTCCTGCCGATAGCCGAAGGCCCACAGAAGCCCCCACGCGGCCCCCATCAGCCAGAGCGTCAGGCTCACTGCGCGTTCGGGTAGCCCAACCCCCGTTCCCCATCCGGCGACGGCCTGCATCAGCGGCGCGATCAGGGCCGTGAGCAGGACGACGTGCCACGCCTTGAGGCGGGAGGTCACGCGGCCGTCGAGGGGAGGGACGGCCTGAGCGATGGAGGGCAGGAAGAGCAGGAAGGCCCAGACGATGGGGGCCGTGAAGAACCTGAGGGCCGTCATGAGGCCGAAGACTCCGGCGACGCCCAGAGTTCTGATTAGCCTTGGGAAAAAAGCGACCGCCGCCGTGCCTCCCATGCGGATCGTCGTCCCCGGCGCCAGGAGCATCGCGAGGAAAGCCAGCAGGGCGACGAGCAGGAGGACGGCGGCCCGCTTTGCCTTCGCCGCTGCGCCGAGGGACAGGAAATAAAGCGCCGCAAGAAAGGTCAGGACGATCTGTATCACGCTGACGGGCTCAAGGAGGGTCCCGTTCAGGAGCAACAGGAACGCGCAGCTCCAGAAGTTCAGCCCCATGCCGTTCTCCCGGAATGCCCGGCCCGCCAGGGCCAGCGCGAGGAGCGAGAGGGCGGTCGCCCAGGTGTAGGGCATCCCGCTCAGCCAGTAAAGGGTTTCGTTCAAGGCGGGCAGGGCGGAGAGGGATGCGGCGCACAGCAGGAGAGCGCAGGCCGTCTTATCCCTGGCGGAGAGCCCCGGGACGAGGCTGTGTACGCAAAAGTAGAGGGCCCCCAGGGACAGCAGCACCGTTGAGAGGGGAAGGAGGGCGTAGAGGGGGCCCGTGCTCCAGGGGGCGGCCAGGGCGAGCAAAAACGTGTTGAACGCCCTCCCGGTCCACTGAAGGTAAAAATGCTTCTGCATGTTGAAAAAGCCCTGCTCCAGAAAGGCGTTGGCGAAGTTGTAGTCGTCGGCGGAGGGGCGGGCGTAGAGTCCGAGCCAGCAGAAGAGGGCGATGTAGAGCGCGCAGAGGAGGGCGAGAGCCGTCCTCTGCGCGTCGTGCGGCTGCCGTGGGGCGTTCATGGCTTTCGCCTCCCGCACAGCGGGACCGCGGAACCCCCGAAAGGGGGGATCGCCCTCTCTCCGCTTCTTCGAGTGAGCGTCTTGAGTTCCCAGCATCTTTTCGGAGCCCCTGTGCTGCGGGAAATTTCCCCCGTCTCAGCGCCTCAGGGCGAGGCCCCTGCCGTCCGGCTCCGTCTTGAAGCGGCCGATGAGCTCGCTCAGCTGCTCCACCGTCTCCGCCATGCTGCGGGAGGCCTGTTCGATGCTCTTTGCGGCGTCCGCCGTCCCGGCAGCCGCTCGACCGACCTCCTTCTGAACGCCCACGATCTCCCCGATGGAGTTGGTCACGCCCTGAACGGAGGCGGTCATCTCCTCCGCGGACGCGGCCTGTTCCTCGGAGACCGCCGCAACGTTCTGGATCGAATCGTTCAAGTGGTTCGTGGCACTCAGGACCCCTTGAAGCTCCTTATCGACCGACTCGGCGCTGGTGAGGAGCTCGGAGAGGTTCTGGGCCATCTCCTTCGTCGCGGAGAGCGAGCTTCCGGAACGTTCCTGAAGTTCCCGAATCAGCTTGCTGACCTCCTTGGCGGCGTTTCCAGACTCCTCGGCCAGCTTGCGGACCTCCTCCGCCACGACGGCAAAGCCGCGCCCCGCCTCGCCCGCCCGTGCCGCTTCGATCGCGGCGTTGAGGGCCAGGAGGTTCGTCTGGTCCGCGATGGAGGTGATGGAGCTCACGAAGCCGGAGATGGCCTCCACCGACTGCGCCAGGTGGCCGATCTGCTCCATCGTCTCCTCGGACTTCTCCTCCGCCAGCTTCATGCCCTCGACGATTCGGCCCACGCTGTGGACTCCCTCCGTCGTGCCGGTGCTGACGGGGGCGGACTGGGAGGCGCCCTCCGTGGCCGCCTGGGCGCTCGACTGGGCCCCGGACGCCACCTCGCCGATCGCCGCGTTGATCGACTGGAGGGCCGAGGAGCTCTCCCCGAGGAGGGCGTCCGCCTTGCCCATCAACCCTCCGACGCTGTCCATCGAGGCCATCAGGTCCCCCGATATCTTTGCGAGCTCCTCGGACTGACGGGAGTTCTCCGCCACGCCGGTCCGGATGCGGGAGACGACCTCCCCGATGGACCCTGCCGTCCGGTTCAGCATCCCGGAGATCCTGGCGAACTCGTCCTTGCCCGAATCGTCGAAGCGGGTCGAGAGGTCGCCCGCCTCCAGCTCCTCCATGAGGTCGGTCATCCGGCGCACGGAGCGCGTCATGCCCCGAATGATGCAGAAGAAGGAGACTCCGACGATGATCAGCGGCGTGATCGCGACGCCCAGCAGGATCAGGAGCAGGGTCTTGAGGATGCCGGAGATCACGGAATAGGGGAAGAACGCGCCGAGGTAGAGGTCGTACCCCACCGGGGCGTAGAACATCAGGCGCCTCTCGCCCTCGTGGGTGTACTCGGTGGACCCGCTCTCGCCCGCCGTCATCCGCCGGACCGTCTGGCGGACGCTTTCCGGAAAGGCCGGGTCCGTCAGGAGGTTGGTCTTCATGACCTGCTCCTTCTGGGGGGAGGCGACGATCAGGCCGTCCTTCCGGATCAAAACCCCGGAGCCCTGGCCGAATATCTTGAGGGCCGCCGTCTGCGAACTGATCTGATCCACGTCCAGGTCCGCGCCGACGACTCCAAGGAGTTTTCCCGCGTCGTCGCGAACCGCGACCGCCATGGTGATCCCAAGGCTGTTGGTCGCCGCGATGATGTAGGGCTCTGAGCAGATGACCTCCCCGTCCCTGGCCGCGACGGCCAGCTTGTACCAAGGGCGCGTCCGGGAGTCGAAGTCGTCGGGGGCTTTCCAGCCGCCTCCGTCCGCAAAGCGCCCATCCGACTCGTAGCCCCAGAACAGTTCCTTGATGCCGTTCGGCCTGTTCTTGGCCAGAAGGGCGGCGGCGGCGCGGGCCACCTCGTCCTGAGAAACCGCCCCGAAGTTCACGAACGCGTACCGCAGCGATTCGGCGGAGGCCGAGAGGACCGCGGAGGATCGGGTCAGGACGCCTCGAAAGACCTGGGCCGACTGGGACACGCTCTCCACCCCGGCCCCCTTCAGGACGGAGGACAGCGTCGAGCCGCCCCAGAGGTAAACGACCCCGACCATCAAGAACAACACCAGGAAAACCGCCGCAACCGTCCCCAACATCTTGCTCCGAATCGTCATCTTTCCGTCTCCCTTGTCAAGCCGAAAGCCGAACAAACATCCCATAGCGCCGTCGCGCAAGTGCGCGAAACCCGGAGGGCCGCTCCTGCCGCACAAAGCTTTTTCAGCTCGTCAAAACGCCGGGGAAGGCCATTCAGCGGGATAAAAAACAACTTCGCCGCTATTATATACACAACCCCGAAGGGCGGCAATACAATGCGCTCGAAAACTCTTGACATCCTAACGCAGTGGTGATAATTTAATGCTGAATTTACCCTTATTGGTATAGGGGAGGACGAGAGCGATGAGGCGCAGAGACGGAGAGGCCGCAGTGCGGGTTCGGAACCATGGGATGTGGTGGTGGCAGCCCTGAGCTGCCCTCTGTCCGCGTGCGTCGAAAGCGAAGGAAGCGCTTTAAGGGCCGGAGGGGAATCAGAAACCCTCCGGCCCTTTTGTATCGAGAGCGTCAGAGCCCGGGGCCGACCTTTTGGCCCCGGGCTTTTTTTGTATCCCAAAAATTTTATACTTTATTCAGGAGGAGATTGCAATGGCAAACGACGTCGAGAGAAAAGCGATGGTCACGGGGTTCTTTGGGGAGTACGGCGGGCAGTTCATCCCCGAACCGTTGAAGAAGCGCCTGGACGATTTGGACGCGGCCTTCCGGGACGCGATGGCGGACAAGGCGTTTCACGAGGAGTACCTGGAGCTTCTGAGGAATTACGTGGGGCGTCCCTCGGCTCTGACGGAGTGCCGCAACATCTCGAAGGACCTGGGCGGGGGGCGGCTCTTCCTGAAGCGGGAGGACCTGAACCACAGCGGCGCGCACAAGATCAACAACTGCATCGGGCAGATCCTCCTGGCCAGGCGCATGGGGGCGAAGCGCATCATCGCGGAGACGGGCGCGGGGATGCACGGCACGGCCTCGGCCATGGCCGCCGCGCTCTTCGGAATGGAGTGCACGGTGTACATGGGAGCCCTGGACATGGAGCGCCAGAGGCCCAACGTGGAGCGGATGCGGGCCATGGGGACCCGCGTCGTGGCGGTGACGGAGGGGCAGCAGACCCTCAGGGAGGCGGTGGACAGGGCCCTGTCCGTCTACGTGGAGGAGCCGGACACCTTTTACCTCCTGGGCTCGGCCGTCGGGCCGCACCCGTACCCCTCCATTGTGCGGGAGTTCCAGAGCGTCATCGGGCGCGAGGCGCGAGAGCAGTTTCTGAAGCGCGAGGGGCGCCTGCCGGACTACGCCGTCGCCTGCGTCGGAGGGGGCAGCAACGCCATCGGGCTCTTCTCGGCCTTCCTCGACGACGCGGAGGTCCGGCTGGTGGGGGTGGAGCCGGCCGGCCGGGGGACGGACCGGCTGGGGGACCACGCGGCGACGCTGGCCTTCGGGACCCCGAAGGTCTTTCAGGGGTTCAGGAGTTACGTCCTGACGGACGCAGCCGGAGAGGCCGCCCCCGTCTACTCGATCTCCGCGGGGCTCGACTACCCCGGCGTGGGGCCGGAACACGCCTGGCTGAAGGACGTGGGGCGGGCCCGCTACGAGAGGGTGACCGACGAGGAGGCCCTCGCCGCGTTCCGGACCCTCTGCCGGCGGGAGGGCATCCTGCCGGCGCTCGAGAGCAGCCACGCGCTGGCCTGGGCGCTGCGCCTCCTGCCCTCGCTCGACAAGGGCGAGACGGTCCTGGTCAACCTGTCGGGGCGCGGGGACAAGGACTTTCACTCGATCCCCGAGGCGTACAGGAGCTGATATCTTCGAGAGATTTTGTGCGGAGGCAGGGCCCCCTGCCTCCGCGCTTTCGCCCTGCCGTTTCCCTTTGAGAACTCCTGCCCTCCGGCGTGGAGCCTGGGGCGGTTTTTCCGCTTTCGACCCTCTTTGCCTTGCCATTTGCCCTTTGTGGGCGTCCCGAAGTCACGAACCTACGTTATAATACACAAAGTTAACGAAAATTTTCTGCGGCTGCAGGGAATCCGGTGCGAAACCGGAGCGGCCCGGCCACTGTAATCACGACGAGCCCGCAGGTCAGCCACTGCCGTGGGGCGGGAAGGCGCGGGCGAAGGATGAGTGAGAGCCAGGAGACCTGCCGGGAAAGACCTTCCCCTTCCGCGTGGAGGCGGGCGGCTTGTCGTCCTGCCGTGCCAGGGTGCGGCGGGACCCGGATTGCGTTGGGCAGCGGAGCTGCCGGGCGGGGCTTTCGCCCTGTCCAAAGACCTTGGGGCGGCGCAGGACCGCGCCGTCGCCAGAACGGGAGGAATCGTGTATGAGCAATGCAAAAGAACCGGGGGCGGGGGGCCAGACAGCTGCCGCGCACCTTCCCGACGTCGCCTTCGACGAGTTCACCCCTCTGAGCTACGAGGCGTGGAAGGAGGCGGCCTCTGCGGCCCTGAAGGGGGCGCCCTTCGACAAGAAGATGTTCACCAAAACCTACGAGGGCATCACCCTGAACCCGATGTACACGGCGGAGGACACGGGGGGCCTGAGGGCCGCGCGCACCTACCCCGGTTCCTACTCCCTGCGGGGCAACGAGGCCTCCGGCAACCTGAAGCGCGCCTGGGAGATCGTGCAGTTCTGCGATGAGGCGTTGCCCCATGAGGCCCACAGAAGCCTGGCCCACGAGTTGGAGCGGGGGGCCACCTCCGTCGCCTTCCGCCTGGACCCCCGGACGCAGGCGGGCCTGGACGCCGACGCGCCGGGGACGGACGGAGCGGGCGTCTCCCTCTCCACGCTGGACGACGTCGAGGCCCTGCTGAAGGGCCTGCTGGACCGCCCCCTGGCCATCTACGCCGGGGCTTCCGCTGCGCCCCTGCTGGGCTTCGTGGATGCGCTGGCCAAAAAGGAGGGCATCGCCCCCAGGACGCTTGCGGGCTGCGTGGGGGCGGACCCCATGGGCTGCCTGCTGGAGAGGGGGGGGCTGCCCGCGCCCTTGGAGCAGCTCTGGGACGAGATGGCGGAGACGATCCGCTGGGCTGAGGCCACCGGCTCCCCGCTGCGCACGGTCCTGATCCGAGGCAGCGTGTCGCACGACGGCGGCGCGGACGCGGCCCAGGAGGCCGCCTGCGCCATGACGGCCGCCATCGAGACCTTGCGCGCCATGCTGGCGCGGGGCATCTCGGTGGAGCAATTCGCCCGTCGGCTGCGCTTTGAGTTCTCGCAAGGGGCCAACTTCTTCATGGAGATTGCGAAGCTGCGCGCCGCGCGCATCGCGTGGGCCCAGATCGCGGAGAGCTTCGGCGGCGGCATGGAGGCCCAAAAGTCCCAGATTTTCGCCCGCACCTCCCGCTTCACCCGCACGGTGTACGACCCCTACGTCAACATGCTGCGCGGCTCCACGGAGGCGTTTTCCGCCATCGTGGGCGGCGTGGAGGGCCTGACCGTCGGCTGCTTTGACGAGGCGCTGCGGCCGGGGTCCGAGTTCTCGCGCCGCGTGGCCCGCAACGCCCAGATCATGCTTCAGAAGGAGTTCAACCTGCGGGAGCCCATCGACCCCGCTGGGGGGTCCTGGTACCTGGAGGCCCTGACGGACGAGCTGAGCCGCAGGGTCTGGGCCAGGCTCCAGGAGATCGAGGGACGGGGCGGCTTCCTGGAGAGCGTCAAGGCCGGCGCGCTGCAGGAGGACGTGGCCGGGACCCTTGCGAGCCGCTGGAAGAACCTGGCGAAGCGCTCCGACCGCGCCGTCGGCACGAACATGTATCCCAACATGAGCGAGCCCCTGCCGGAGTTCGGGACGCCGGACTGGGAAGGGCTCAGGGAGGAGCGCCTGCGGGCGCTCGAGGGCGTTCGGTCCGCGCGGGACGACGCCGGGGTGAGGAGGGCCCTCGATGGGCTGTCGGGCGACGGCCTGATCGGGAAGGTCGCCGCGGCGGCCGAGGCCGGCGCCACGCTGGGCGAGGTCCGATCCGCTCTCGCGGGAGGGAGGGGCGACGTCGCGGCGGAGCCCGTGAGGCCCCACCGCTGGACGGAGCAGTTCGAGGCGCTGAGGGCCAGGACGGAGGCCTACAGGGCGCGGACGGGCGACAACTTCCGCGTCTTTCTGGCCAACATGGGGCCCATCCCCCAGCACAAGGCACGGGCGGACTTCATCTCGAGCTTCATGGAGGTGGCCGCCTTCGAGATGCTCCGCAACGACGGCTTCGAGACGCCGGAGGCGTGCGCCGAGGCGGCCGCCGGGAGCGGCGCGGAGATCGCGGTGATCTGCTCCACGGACGCTACGTACCCCGAGGTGGTGCCGCCGCTGGCGCGGGCGATCAAGGAGCGGGCGCCGAAGATGGGCGTCTACCTGGCCGGAGAGCCAGCCCCGGAGCTCAAGGACGCCTACGTCGAGGCCGGCGTGGACGGCTTCATCAGCGTCCGCTCGAACTGTCTTGAAACTTTGTCCGGATTTCAGAAGATGAAGGGGATGTTGTAAAGATGTCCGTATCGTATAAAAACCCGGATTTTACGCAGATTCCGTTGAGCTGCCCCACTTCCGGCCCGGACTTTGACGAGGCGGTCTGGAGCCGCAACTTCGAGGCGGAGACGGGGTCTGCGCCCGAGGCGATGACGACCCGAACGATGGAGCAGATCGACGTCCCACCCCTCTACACGGAGGCGAAGGGCGGGCACCTCGCCCATTTGGCCTTCGACAAGCCGGGGCTGCCTCCCTTCCTGCGGGGGCCCTACCCCACGATGTACGTCACGCGCCCCTGGACGGTGCGCCAGTACGCCGGCTTCTCCACGGCCGAGGAGAGCAACGCCTTCTACCGGCGCAACCTGGCCGCGGGCCAGAAGGGCCTCTCCATCGCCTTCGACCTGGCGACGCACCGCGGCTACGACTCCGACCACCCGCGCGTCGTGGGCGACGTGGGCAAGGCGGGGGTGGCCGTGGACTCCATCCTGGACATGGAAATCCTGTTCTCCGGCATCCCTCTGGACCAGATGTCCGTCTCCATGACGATGAACGGCGCCGTGCTGCCC
>ERZ772967.2333-NODE-2333-length-12282-cov-5.553038_pt1 | contig 12282 bp, 7 predicted proteins | sample MGYA00511677_ERZ772967 | MGnify/ENA primary metagenome ERZ772967 (study PRJEB29015, sample SAMEA2737931) | human oral metagenome | biome: human oral; feature: human-associated habitat; material: dental | place: China | collected 2146 ...
GCAAGCATTGTCTCAATCAAATAGTCCATTAAGATCTTATTTGGCTTATCTTAATCTAAAAAATGCGAAAGGCGTTTTAGAAAAAAATAAACCTTTTAAGAGCTTAGGCATTTATGCAGAAAATGACCGCACTTTACGTATTGAGCTTGATAAACCAACACCATATTTACCGGAAATGTTGGCGCATATTAGCCTCGTGCCACAATATAGCGATCCTGATTCTCCAGTGACAAACGGGGCTTATATGATCGAAAGTGAAAGTGTGAAAAGCATACACTTAACTAAAAATCCCTATTATTGGCAGAAAAATAATGTGGCTTTTGAGCGTGTAGAATATTTGCCTTTTATCGCCACTAAATTATCTGACTTTGATGTGGTAGTTGATGTACCAGAAGTGAACGCGGACCTTCAACATTTTCCGCAGCTTTGTGGATATTTTTATGAATTTAATCTGAAAGATCCTAAAGTTGCTAAGGCAGATGTGCGTAAGGCGATTGCTTCGTTGGTTTCGGTTACGAATATTGTGAATAATGAGATTCCAGCGGCAATTCCGAGTTCGTATTTTTTACCGAAAGCCATGTTAAATGGACTAGATTCAAGATGGGAACCTGTTGTAGCCGAGCAGTTATTAGCTCAAAATAAAATTGATGAAAAACATCCGCTACATTTAAATGTGCTCTATGATGATGCCCCCTTGCATGTGAATATTGCGCAACGTTTAGTGGGGCAATTGACGCAGTCCGATATGTTGCGCGTGGATGCTCAACCAGTCAATTGGCAAACATTACAGACTAAACGTCAAAAAGGTGATTTCCAAGTCATTCGTTCAGGCTGGTGTGCGGACTTTAATCATCCGATGGCATTCTTGGGTTTGTTCTATTCTAAAAGTCCCGATAATAAAAATGGCTATGCCAATGCGGAATATGACCAACTTTTTGAGCAAGCATTGAAAAGCTTAAATGAAAAAGAGCGGTCAGAAATTTACTTAAAATTAAGTGAGAAGATCCAACAGGAAAACCTTGCTTTACCGCTTTTCCAATACACCACGCCAGTTTATCTTTCTCCAACTATTATGGGGGCGAAGAAAAATCCAGTGGGCGTCATTTACAGTAAGGATCTATGGCGAAAAGTTGAAAGCTAAAGCTGATTAAGAAAGTTGTTCATGATTTGGTGAACAACTTTTTTATTAAATTTTATGAAAAGCGTAGAGTAACACTATTTACTTTTTATTTTTATGCGATACAATACACAACAAATCAACCTAGAGGGAAATCCTTATGTTAAAAATGAATGATTTGGTTAAGCTTAGTCAGACACCAAAATCCACGGTGCTGTACTATGTGAAAGAAGGTTTGTTGCCAGAGCCGGTGAAAGATAAACCGAATTTTCATCTCTATGATGAACATTGTGTGAAGTTACTCAGCTTTATTAAATATCTACAAAGTAATTTCAATGCGACGATTTCACAAATTAAAGCACTTTTTGCACATCCTCATTTTGATTGGAATAATCCTTATGAAAGCCTTATTGGATTATTGGATATCATCATGGGGGCAGAAAATGAGGTATTCACTATTGAGCAATTATGTGAAGAATTTCATCTTTCCGCTAAACAAATCGAAGACATGGTAGCGGAAGGCTTATTGAATCCTCGTGAAGGCATTTTTACGGCAAAAGAACGCGATATTTTGGCGATCTTGGCTCGTTGTGATGAAGCCGAAATGGATGTAGTGAAAGCTTATTTGGCTGCAGCAAAAATGTTAGCGGAAAAAGAGGTAAATGTGACTTTAGCGGCATTAGCTAATAGCGAACAAAAAGATGAAAAATTAAAACATTTATTTGATTTGTTGTTGGTGTTAAAACCTTATCTCTTAAATATGAAAACCTTCAATCTTTATCAAGCGGAGAGTGCGAAATGAAACTCTTAAAATATGCTGGCTTTGTGCCTTATTTAGCCATTGCCTTTATTAATGCCAGTGTGGATTTGGCACATAAAATTACCATTCAAAATGTATTATTGAAAAGCTTTTCAGGGGAGAGTTTGGTGGTTTTAACGGCATTAATTAATGCGATGATTTTATTACCGTTTATTTTCTTGTTTTCCCCTTCGGCATTTATCAACGATAAATTTTCTCGCACCAATGTGATCCGTTACAGCAGTTTAGCGGCTGTGGTGATCAGTGCGGGGATTTTAGTGAGTTATATGACGGGAATGTTTGCGCTTTCCTTTGTACTCACATTGATTTTGGCAGCGCAAAGTGCGGTCTATTCTCCTGCCAAATATAGCATTATTAAATCGATTGTGGGCACTGAAAATATCGGTATGGCAAACGGTGTGATTCAAGCGCTCACTATTGTGGCTATTCTATTTAGTTCTTTTGCATTTTCTTTCTTCTTTGAAGCACATTATGTGGCATCAGATGATCCGAATGAAGTATTACAAAGTGTTTGGGTGATAGGTGTGGCGTTAGTATTGCTGAGTGCATTAGAAGCCTATTTTGCTTTTAAAATCCCATTCTTTAAGCAAGAAGCTGAGAATACAGAAGGTCAGTTTGATATGAGAAAATACCTTTCTTTAGGGTATTTAAAAGATAACGTTCGCACATTAAAAGCAGATCAAAATATTTGGTTGAGTGTTATTGGATTAAGCCTATTTTGGGGCGTGTCACAAATTATTGTGGCGGCATTCCCTGCGCATTATAAAGCGATGTTCAATGAAGATAATGCGGTTGTCATTCAAGCGATTTTAGCGGTGAGTGGAATAGGGCTTGCACTTGGTTCATATCTTGCTGGACGTGCTTCTCGTTTGCATATTGAGTTAGGTATTGTGCCGCTTGGTGCATTGGGTATTTGTGCATCATTATTCTTCTTAACCCTAGCCCAAAGTGGGGTGGTATTAGCACTTTGTTCTTTTGTCTTTGGTTTCTCTGGCGGTTTATTAATCGTGCCATTAAATGCGACCATTCAGTATTTTGCACCGGAGAAAATCAGCGGCAAAATCATGGCAGGTAACAACTTTGTACAAAACGTGTTTATGGTGGTTTTTTTGCTATTAAGTATTGTTTTTGTACAATTTAATGTTTCGACTCAAGGTTTATTCTTAATGACGTCTGCTGCATGTTTTGCTGCGAGTCTATATACCATGTCGAAAGTCCCCCATTTATTTACGCGTTTATTTCTACTCTTTGCGTTAAAAGCAAATTACCGTTTTCATGTGGATGGGTTAAAAAATCTTCCACAAAGTGGTGGCGTGTTGTTATTAGGTAACCATATTAGCTGGATTGACTGGTTGGTGTTACAAGCGGCTAGCCCTCGCGCGATTAAATTTGTGATGTATCGCCCAATTTACAACAAATGGTATCTAACTTGGTTCTTCCGTATTTTTAAAGTGATCCCAATTGGTGCTGGCTCAAGTCGTGAATCTATTGAAACCATTCGTGAATATTTAGCGCGTGGTGAAGTGGTAGCGTTATTTCCAGAAGGTCATATCAGCTATAACGGCCAAATCAATGAGTTCCAAAAAGGCTTTGAGCACGTATTAAAAGATTTGGAGAATGTGACGACTGTACCTTTCTATTTACGTGGATTGTGGGGCAGCAGCTTCTCTCGTGCGGATTCTTTCTATAAGAATTTAACTAAACGCCAAGGTAAACGTGAAATTTTAGTAGCATTTGGTAAACCAATTTATGGCTTTATTGATGCGACAGCCATGAAGCAAAAAGTACTCGAACTTTCTTTCTCAGTATGGGAAAAAGTCATGAGTAAACGTAAACCGCTGATGCACCATTGGTTGAATTCGGCAAAATCAAATTTATTCAAAGAAGCCGCGGTGGATGCGCAAGGCACTAAACTGAATAACTTGAAATTTATTGCTGCCGTGTTGATATTTGTGAAAATCTTAAAAGCGGCTTTAGGAAATGAAAAAAATGTCGGCGTGTTATTACCAAGTTCATCAATCGGAGCAATTATTAATATGACCCTAATGGTGATGGGTAAAGTACCGGTAAATTTAAACTACACGCTAAGCGAGGAAAATTTAATCTACTGCGCGGATAAAGCAAACATCCGCACGATCATCAGCTCGCGCAAATTCGTAGAAAAGCTCAAATCAAAGGGCTTTGAGCTGGAGAGTTCGATCGGCGATCGGCTCGTGTACCTTGAAGATCTAAGCGAGGGCGTCTCTAAAAACGAGCGCATAGCCTGCGCGCTAAAATCGCTGCTAATGCCTAAAATTTTATTTCGCGCGCTGTATTTTAAGCCGCACGCGATAGATGACGTAGCGACCATTTTATTTAGCAGCGGCAGCGAGGGAAAGCCCAAAGGCGTGGTTTTGACGCACAAAAATATAATGGCGAACGTCCGTCAAATTTCGGAGCTCATAAACGCCACAGAGCACGACGCGATTTTAGCGTCGCTGCCTATCTTTCACTGCTTCGGGCTTACCGTAACGACGCTATTTCCGCTAAACGACGGAATTTTAAGCATCCACGTGCCCGATCCTACGGACGCCTTTAGCGTCGGCAAGATGAGCGCAAAATACGGCGCTACGATAATGTTCGGCACTTCGACGTTTTTTAGGCTCTACACCAAAAATAAAAGGCTCAATCCGCTTATGCTGGCAAGCATTCGCCTAGCGATTGCGGGCGCGGAGAAGCTAAACGAAAACGTCCGCAAGGAATTTAAGATAAAATTCGGCATCGAAATTTACGAGGGCTACGGCACGACCGAGACTGCGCCGGTGGTGAGCGTAAATACGCCGAACGTCCTCGAGCCCGATTTTTTCAAAGAGCTTCACTTCAACCGCGAAAAGAGCGTCGGCTTGCCGCTTGCGGGCACGGTCATAAAAATAACCGATCCCGCCTCGCTGCAACCGCTATCAAACGGGCAGGAGGGGCTTATCTTAATCGGCGGACATCAGGTTATGAAGGAATACTACGATGAGCCGGCCAAAACCGCCGAAGCGATCGCGCAAATAAACGACGTGCGCTACTACAAAAGCGGCGACATCGGCTATATCGACGACGACGGGTTTTTATTTATCACCGACCGCCTTTCGCGCTTTGCCAAAATCGGCGGCGAGATGATCAGCCTGGGCGCGGTAGAGAGCGCCGTGGGCGAAATTTTAGGCGAAAGCGCGATCTATTCGTGCGTGAACCTAAAAGACGAGAAAAAGGGCGAAAAGATCGCTCTGCTTTACGTGGGCGAGGCGAGCGAGGATGAAATTTCGCGCCGCCTGAAGGACTCCGCGCTGGCGCCGATAATGCAGCCAAGCGTCGTGAAAAAGGTCGAGCAAATCCCGGTGCTCGGCAGCGGCAAGGTAAATCTCAAAGCGGTAAAGGATCTGGCGATAGAGCTCGGACTTTAAGACAAAATCTAAGAAAAGGATTTGGCTAGTGCGAGGCTTTAAAGCCGCGGAATTCCGGCTATATCGCAGAGTGGTAGAATTTTGGTTGTATCGTAGCGTGGCGAAATTTTGCGGTGCAAAATTTTAATTGATTGAAATTGTATGGTATGAAATTTAAAACTCTAGGAATTGGCGATAAAAATACGCTGCGAGTGCAAGATGACGGGGCTACTGACGCTGCTCGTCATTATTGGCTATAAAACAAGAAGCTCGACGGCAGAATTTCGCGATGTGGATTTGTGAAGCCTGGGAGTTCTAAGGCGTTAAATTTCAGGCTGCAAAATTCAAAGTCGAGAAAAATCTGCCTGCTAAATTTCGATTAATTCAGTTTGTAAAATTACGCGCATAAGGCGTCTTAGTAAAATATGGAATTCCGTGCTTAAAATTCCACGCCGCGACATAAAAAGGAATTTTAATCGTGGCAAACAAGCGCGACATATCGACTCAGCCATGAAATTCCGCATTAAAATTTTACGTCGAAACCGCAGACGAAATTCCGCACAATTCTATTGAAATTCTATGAAATTTTACCGAAAATGAAATTCTTTAAATTTCGTAACGGAGCGAATTTTAAAATTCCGCTCCGCTACTCAAGAATTCCCCAGCGTACTATCTTATATAAAACTCCGCTAGCGCGTTTTTAGACGTAACATTTTTGCCCACAGATTCTTCTTTGCCGTCCGCCGTTAGCTTAAATTCCGGCGCCAAATCTACGCTCTTATCGTTATTGACGACGAAATTAAGCTCTATCGTTGCGCTAGACGGCGCCGCTTTATCGGACATGCCATAATCGGCTTTTAATTGCTCGGGCGTCAATTGCGAATGATACGCCACATTTTTCAAGAAGTCTATTACAGCAGGCAGATATGTATCCGTTTTCTTAGGATCATCGCCTTTCAGAATCTCGCTTTCTAGTGAGCTATCGCAATCGACCAATTTCTTCTGATCTGAGTATTCTATCTTACCTTTTGCTTTTATAGTCTCTTGGAATTTCGCGTCGTTTAGTTTGCAAAGCTTGTTGGCTAGCTGAAGCAAGCTATCTTTATCATAGGCTTTGCCCTTGTAGAAATTTATAGCACTATCTATATCCATGTCTAAAGTCTTTTTCTTATATTCCTCAAGACGTTTTTTAGTCGCTTTCTCGTTTGCAGCCTTCAGTGCTTCCATATCTATGTTACATACCATCGTGACGGATTTTAATCCGCCGCGATCAGCCTTCGACCACGTGATATTTTTGCACTTTTTCGACCCCTCGATCGCCGTGCCTATACTCATAGATTTAAAATCGGGCAAAGTATAGTTTTTGACGAGTTCTATCTCGTCCTCACCGCATCCTGCTAACACCAAAGCCGCCGCTACGGCACCCATCATATATCTGAGCTTCATACTTACTCCTTAAGATTAAAGTAAGGAATACTAGCCCCCCCCCGCTTAAAATTTGATTAAATTTGAGGTAAATTTTGAGATTAATTGTTAAGCATTAGCGGAATATTTTAAAATCTCACTAAATTTATCGGCAACAAAATTTTATGTGATAAAATAGGCTAAATTTTATTTGCCAGTGTGATGCAAAAAATTACAAGCAGAAAGAAATTTTAAAATTTTATAGCTTTGTAATTTAGCTAGAGCTTTAATGATAATTCCAATTTGCCGCGAAGCGCACGCTTCGCAGCAAATTTAAAGGAGGACTATTTAAAAGATGGAGCGATTTGCGCTACCCACGCCTCGATGCGGCTCTCGGTGAGGTCGCTTTGATTGTCGTTGTCTAGCGCGAGGCCAACGAATTTGCCGTCCACTACGGCCTTGCTCTCGTCGAATTCATATCCGTCGGTAGGCACTGCGCCTACGATATTTGCACCCGCTTTTTTGAAGTTGTCGTATAGCTCGCGCATTGCGTTGCAGTAGGCGTCGCTATAGCTTGAGCTATCGCCCATGCCGAAAATCGCGACGGTCTTGCCTGAGACATCAAGGGCTGAAAAATCAAAGCCCGCCCAGTCGTCCTGCAACTCGCCGTCGTTCCATGTGGAGCTGCCGATGATGAGCGCGGTGTATTTATTTAGATCTGCAGGCGAGATGTCCGCAACATTTTTTAGCTCGTTTTCTATGCCTAGCTTTTCGGAGATCAGCTTCGCGGCGTCCTCGGTATTGCCCATCGAGCTTCCAAAAATAATTCCAACCATTTGGTATCCTTTTAATAAATTTTGTCGGTAAGCTTGTATGGTACTAATTTCATAATGAAATTTCCCTTAAAGCATTCGCTTTTTATCTCGACGTGGCGGTTAAAATTTTCATTTTTTGGATAGACAAGATACACGGCGTCGATGTTTGCTCCGTGACAAAGCTCTAGCGCTTTTTTTATATCATTATCATAAATGGCTGGATTTTGATGTAGAATTTTTTTAAAGCTCGTAACCACGCCTAGGCTAAAACCGCTCTTGCGAACTACGATGAGCTCGCCTGATTTGCCCACAAGCTGCAGCTGTGCGCCTGCATTGCGAAGCGCGATTTTGCAAAATACGAAGTTGCGAAACGCATCGTCTCCGTTTAGCAGCAATCCGCTACGCAAGCTCACGATCGCGCGAGTTAGCTTATAAGCGGGCTTGGCGACAAATACGGGCAGTGGCATGCCGCGCAGATAGGCAAAGATTACCGCATTATCCGCCGCGCAAAATTTCACGGCGGGCTTGAAACGGTAAATTTTATGAGCCCCGCGCCCAAGCTCGGAGGCGATGAAATTTAAAAACGCAGCGCAAAACTGCGAAGCGCCCTTTAAATTTGCGGGCAGAATTCTATAATCCGCATTAACGTTAAAATTATATAGAGCTAGCATCGCTCGCGCTCGCGAAGCCGCATCATAATCCCGCAGCGCCTCTGGCACAATCTCGCTCCCGTTCGCATCAAAGCCAAAAATCTCGCCACCAAAGAATCTTTTATTAAAAGCTTCGGCATTTAAAATTTCATCATCAATAAGCTCGTTATCGCGCCGCAGATCCGCTTTTTGGCGTTTTTCGCGTGCTGCGATACCTCGTTTTGACGCGGTAGTATCTTGTAATAAAGCTGATTTCTCGTCCGAACGCTTAGCGCAGAAAAAATTCTTTTGCGCGGAGCCAGTGTTATAAAAAGCCTTTGCTGTCAAATTCCTGTTCGCGCTGCCTTTTTGCGCGCTCTTTGCAGCGCACGGCTTAGAGGCATTATGATTAAGCGCGCCCGATTTACCGCTTGAAAACTTTTTAAATTTGCCGCTAAATTTCTTGCTTTCGGCGTGCGCAAAGCAAGTAGCGTCAAATTTGCTAGAATTTAAAAAATCCTTGGAATTTAGCTCGCCTGTTTCATCGTCGTAAGCATTTGATTGCGACGCAGTGCGCGATTTTTTAACCGCTTGCTTGGGCTTGCCGGCATTATTTAAATTCCTTGGAATTTTAATCATCTTCGCAAGGTCTGCAACCGAATTCTTGATTTAAATTGAAAACCTTACAGTATTCGCAAAACACGCAGCTGACGCTTCTTTTAGCGCATACGAGCGGGATTTTGCGCTTTTTTACTTCGCCTTTGATTTTTTTCATCGTGTTGTGGTTTAAAAAGCTCGTAAGCATCACGACACACTCGGTATCTTGCGGGATCGGCTTACGATTTACGCGATTTTCGTTTCGTGCATCCCAGTGCTCGATGTTACTCGCGCCAAGGTCTTTTAAAACCGCCTTAATGGGTGTAATCTCATCTGCTCCTATAACTAAAACGTTCATTTCATCCCCTTTTATGATTGATAGTCGTTATTATAACAGAGAAAGATTAAATTTAACTGATAATATATATAAAAATTTGAAATTATAGGCCGGAATTTTACCGGCTCATATTTGATATTTATTCGCTTAAAGCTAGACTTACTGCCGCATCGATGTGGATCTGCGTAGTATCAAATAGCCACGCGGCGGTATCTGCTTGCGATACGAGCAGCCCGATCTCCGTGCAGCCCAGTATCACGCCCTGCGCACCGCGAGCTCTAAGCCCTTCAATGATCTGCAAAAATTTCTTCTTGGAATGTGGTAAAATTTTACCAAAGCAAAGCTCATTAAAAATTACTTCGTTTACCGCTTCCATTTCGTCCGCATTCGGCACGAGTACCTCTACGCCGCCATCTATTAGGCGCTGTTTGTAAAAATCCTGCGTCATCGTGTAGATCGTGCCGAGCAGCCCTACTTTTTGCACGCCACGTTTTCGCAGCTCACTTAACGTGGCGTCCGCGATATGCACGAAAGGCACGGATATAGCGGCTTTTATCGCCTCGTAGCACTTATGCATCGTATTGGTGCAAAGAAAAATATAATCCGCGCCGCCGCTTTGCAAAATCCGCGCGTGACGAGCTAAAATTTCACCTGCCCTGCCCCACTCATTATCTCTTTGACACCGCTCGATCTCGTCAAAATTTAGACTACTTAGCAGAATTTCGCCGCTACTTAGCCCGCCTAGACGCTCGTTAATTTTGCGATTGATCCCATCATAATAGGTAATCGTAGATTCGTAGCTCATGCCGCCGATTAATCCGATTTTTTTCATGATCTTCCTTTTGGAATTTTACGAAGTCCCGACCGCAGAATTTGCGGGGCGAAATTCTAAGGGTAGCCGCGAAGCTTAAACATTCTCGCTCGCTGCAGCCTCGCTCGCGGCGCCCGCAGAGGCAATCTCATCGCCGAAATCGGCATTCGCAAGACGTTTGAGCTGGCGGTAGCGTCTCATTGCGTCGGCTTTATTTGCTTCATAAAGCTTGCCCGCGTGCTCCGGATCGATCTTTTTAAGCGCGTTGTAGCGCACTTCGTTTAGTAAAAATTCCTCATAAAGGCTCCAGTCCGGCTCTTTGGATGAAATTTTAAGCGGATTTTTGCCCTCCGCCGCAAGCCGCGGATCGAAGGTGTAGGTCGGCCAATAGCCGCATTTGCTCGCAAGCTCGGCTTGATCGCCGGAGCTGCCCATGCCGCCTTTGATGCCGTGCGCGATACACGGCGAATACGCGATGATGAGACTAGGTCCCGGGTAGGCCTCCGCCGCCATGATCGCCTTTAGCGTCGCGGCTTGGTTTGCGTTGGAATTTACCTGCGCGACGAAGATGTTGCCGTAGGTCATCGCGATCTGACCGAGGTCTTTTTTCTGCACCGCCTTGCCGCCTGCGGTAAACTGCGCGATTGAGCCGCGACGGCTAGCCTTGGAGCTCTGCCCGCCCGTGTTTGAGTAAACCTCCGTATCCAGCACCAGCACGTTTACGTCCTCGCCGGTAGCCAGCACGTGATCAAGCCCGCCGTAGCCGATGTCGTAGGCCCAGCCGTCGCCGCCGATGATCCACTGCGATTTTTTGTTTAGATACTGCTTCAGTTCTAAAATTTCACGAACCCCGGGCGCGTCCAAATTTTGTTCTAGCAACGGCACCAGCCTATCTCTAATCTGAGCGGATTTTAGCGTATCGTTTCTGTTTTCGATCCAGTCGTGATAAAGCGCCTTTAGCGCGTTTGGCACGCTTGAGAGCGAGCCTAGCATCAGATCCTCGATCTTATGGCGCAGCGTCTCGCTTGCGATCTTCATTCCCAGCCCAAACTCGGCGTTGTCCTCAAAAAGCGAGTTCGCCCACGCGACGCCGCGGCCGTTCTCGTCCTTGCGGTACGGCATCGAAGGCGCCGATCCGCCGTAGATCGAGCTACAGCCCGTGGCGTTGGCTACGATCATATGATCGCCGAAAAGTCGCGTGATCAGCGTGATATACGGCGTCTCGCCGCATCCCGGGCACGCGCCGTGAAATTCAAAATACGGGCGAGCAAAGCCCACGCCCTTGACGCTTGATCTGTCCATCAAATCGTCTTTGTATCTTACGTGCTCGAATAAAAAGTCCGCACTCTCCTGCTCGCCCTTTGCGAGTTCTTCTTCAAGCGGCACCATGACGAGCGATTTTTCCTTGCTCGGGCAGTTTTCGGCGCAAAGCGCGCAGCCCGTGCAATCAAGCGGGCTTACTTGGATCTTATATTTTAGCCCCTTTAGCTCCTTGCCCTTGGCTTCTAGTAGGTGATCTTTTAAATTTAAAGGCGCGGCAGCCTCGTCCTTTTCGTCTAGCAAAAACGCTCTGATTACGGCGTGCGGGCAGACGAAGGCGCACTGGTTGCACTGGATGCAGTTTTGCTCGATCCATTTAGGCACCGTGATGCCTACGCCGCGCTTTTCAAATCGCGTCGTGCCCGCGTCAAACCCGCCGTCCTCGTGCCCCAAAAACGCCGAGACCGGCAAGCTATCGCCGCGCGCCGCGTTCATCGGTTTTACGATCTTTTCTATAAATTCGTCGCCCTTGTATTTGTCGTCCGCGCCCGCTGGGTCATCCTTTAAATTTGCCCACGCAGGATCGATCGCTACCTGCACCAAAGCGTCCGCGCCCCTATCGATCGCGTCGCAGTTCATCGCCACGACCGCCTCGCCCTTTTTAGCGTAGGTTTTCTTGGCGTATTCCTTCATATAGCTCTGCGCCTGCTCGAACGGAATGATGCCGCTAAGCTTGAAAAACGCCGATTGCATGATCGTATTGGTGCGGCCTCCGAGCCCTATATCGCGTGCCAGCTTGGTGGCATTTAGGATATAAAATTTTACCCGTCTGGCAGCTAGAATTTTTTTGACCTTGTTTGGAAGCTTTGCCGCCGTCTGCTCGGCATCCCAGATGGAATTTAAAAGAAAGGTGCCGCCTTCGCGGATGCCCCCGATGACGTCGTAGATGTCCAGATACGCAGCGACCGAGCAGGCGACGAAATGCGGATTTGAGACGAGATAGGTCGAGCGGATCGGTCTTTTGCCGAAGCGCAGGTGCGAGCGCGTGTAGCCGCCCGATTTTTTGCTGTCGTAGGCAAAATACG
>ERZ772967.2340-NODE-2340-length-12255-cov-5.673033_pt1 | contig 12255 bp, 9 predicted proteins | sample MGYA00511677_ERZ772967 | MGnify/ENA primary metagenome ERZ772967 (study PRJEB29015, sample SAMEA2737931) | human oral metagenome | biome: human oral; feature: human-associated habitat; material: dental | place: China | collected 2146 ...
GTGCAGGCTGCTTTTCAATGCCGAAAGAGCCGCCGAAACCCATCCTCCCGAATCGCCAAAGTGCAGGCTGCTTTTGCTATAATACCGCTTCTTCCGTCACCCTTCGGACTTCCCCATGAAATGGTTTTCCCGTTTTGCCACCATCAGCAAAATCGTTTACCGCTACGGCCTGCGCGATATGCTCCTTCCCCACGTCCATGCCGACTGGCTGCGCCACATCGTGCGCAGGCTGCCTGCTTCCGCGCAATTCGCCGACCAGCCGCTGCCCGTGCGCCTGCGCTTGGCCTTGGAAAACCTCGGACCCATTTTCGTGAAACTCGGCCAGGTGCTCTCCACCCGCCCTGACCTGCTCCCGCCCGACTATGCCGCCGAATTGGCCAAATTGCAGGACAAAGTGCCGCCGTTTGACGCCGAATTGTCGCGCCGCCAAATCGAACAGTCACTGGGCAAACCGATTGAAGAACTGTATGCCCGCTTCGACCCGCAGCCCGTTGCCAGCGCCTCCATCGCCCAAGTGCACCGCGCCGCCCTGTTCAGCGGCGAAGAAGTGGCCGTGAAAGTGCTGCGCCCGAATCTGACAAAAGTCATCGAGCAGGATTTGGCGCTGATGCGTTTTGCCGCAGGCTGCATCGAGCGCCTGTTTGCCGACGGCAAGCGGCTGAAACCGCGCGAAGTGGTGGCCGAATTTGACAAATACCTGCACGACGAATTGGACTTGATGCGAGAAGCCGCCAATGCCAGCCAGCTCGGACGCAATTTCCAAAACAGCGATATGCTGATTGTGCCGAAGGTATTTTACGATTACTGCACCAGCGACGTACTGACCATCGAATGGATGGACGGCACGCCGATATCCGATATTGCCAAACTCAAAGCAGACGGCATTGATTTGCACAAACTTGCCGATTACGGCGTGGAAATCTTCTTCACGCAAGTTTTCCGCGACGGCTTTTTCCATGCGGATATGCACCCCGGCAATATTCTGGTTGCTGCCGACAACCGCTACATCGCCCTAGACTTCGGCATCGTCGGCACGCTGACCGACTACGACAAGCGCTATCTCGCCATCAACTTCCTCGCCTTTTTCAACCGCGATTACCACCGCGTCGCCACCGCCCATATCGAATCGGGCTGGGTGCCCGCCGACACGCGCGCGGAAGAATTGGAAGCCGCCGTCCGCGCCGTGTGCGAGCCGGTGTTCAACAAACCGATTTCGCAAATTTCCTTCGGTTTGGTGCTGATGCGCCTGTTTGAAGTCAGCCGCCGCTTCAATGTCGAAATCCAACCGCAGCTTGTGTTGTTGCAAAAAACGCTGCTCAACATCGAAGGCTTGGGACGGCAGCTTGACCCCGATTTGGACTTGTGGAAAACCGCCAAACCGTTTTTGGTGCGCTGGATGAACGAACAGGTCGGCCCCAAAGCCCTTTGGCGCAACCTCAAAAACGAAGCCCCCGACTGGGCGCAAATCATCCCTTCCCTGCCGCGTAAAATCAGTGCGCTGATTGATGAAAACCGCCAACAGGAAATGCGCGATGCCTATGTGCATCTGGTCAAAGTACAGCAACGCCAAAGCCTGTGGCTGGGTGTGATTGCGGTTGTTTTGCTGCTGATTTTGCTGTTTAAATAAACCGTAATACAGCTTTAAACGACATAACAAAGGCCGTCTGAAATCTGATTTTCAGACGGCCTTTTATATACCGACCTATTCTTTTTTCTCGTGCTGAACATGTCCGCTTTCGGCTTCAATATGCCGTCTGAAGCGCAAACCTGCGGCATGGTAAAACGGATGCGGCGAGAATTGGCGCGAGACTTGCGAAGCGAAGATGCAAGTCAGCAACATCCAAAACAGTAAATTCTGTCCGCCCGTCATTTCCATGACTACCACAGCGGCGGTCAACGGCGATTGGGTTGCGGCGGCAAGGAATGCGGCCATGCAGAGCAAAACCGCGACATTGGACGCGTCGCCCAGTTGCGCGAAAGAAGCCATGTGTTCGCCTATCATCGCACCGATGGTTAACGACGGCGTGAAGATGCCGCCGGGAATGCCTGCCCAATAGCTGAACACGGTTGCCGCCCATTTTGCGACTGCCAAGCCGAACGGCGCTTCATACGCGCCTTTGAGTGCGGCTGCGGCTTCGTGATAGCCCGTGCCATAGGTTTTACCTTGATAAAACGTACCGAGCAGCGCGAGCAAGATACCCATTGCAAAGGCGACCACCAACAAATGGCGGCGGATGAAACTGCGCCAGCGTACCGGTGCGAATGCCGCCGCTCCGCGATACAAAAAGCTGCCGAACAATCCACCGGCCACGCCGCAGACTATGCCCGACACCGCGGCCCACATCAGCATGTTTGGCAGCTCATGCCCTTGAAAACCTGAGAAATACGGGTTGTTACCCTGTATCGCCACTTGAATGAAACCGGCCGCCAACACGCCCATCAGGATTTGACGTTCCCAACGCAAAAGCACGCCGCGCCCCAATTCTTCGATGGCAAAGACCACGCCGGCCAAAGGCGCGTTAAACGCCGCCGCCAAACCACCGGCCGCACCTGCGGCAATCAAATCGTTTTCCTGCATGCCCCTAAACGCCAGCCCGTGCTTTTTACACCACGCGCCCCAAGCGTTCATCACCGCCGCGCCCACTTGCACAGACGGCCCTTCCCTGCCGACAGACGCGCCCAACAGCATGGCGCAAAACGTCAGCGGAATTTTGAAAAAGGTTTCGCCCAAACGAATCAACCGGGTTTTCTGCGCGCCATAAGGCAAAGACAATGAAGCGATGACCTGCGGAATACCGCTGCCAGAGGTGTACGGCGCAAATTTGCGCGTAAACCACGCCAAAAGCGGCAAACCCAGCGGCAAAGCCACCCACGCAAACCACGGATATTTCCCCACCAACAAGGCGTTCCATTCCAAAGCCAAATCCGCCAAGTACGCAAACATCAAAGCCGTCAGGGCAACCAGTGCCGAGCCTGCCAGCAAAAACAGAAGGGCAATGCTCTTTTTCGACAGGCGTTTGGTTTGGCGGATTTTGTGGGCAAGGCGCGCCGCCCAAGTCTGGGGAAATTTCATAATAAACACGCAGTCAATGTGTTCAGACGGCCTTGATACTTTTCTCAAAGGCCGTCTGAAAACAAGGATAAAGGTTTTTAAGAACGGTAATCCGCGTTAATCGACACATATTCGTGCGACAAATCGCAGGTATAAACAGCCGCCGTCGTATCGCCGCGTTGCAAATCGATGCGGACGGTGATTTCCGGACGGTTCATCACCGCTTGTCCTGCTTCTTCGGTATAGCTTTCCGCGCGGCCGCCGTTTTCGGCCACCAACACGTCATCCAGCCACATATTCAAAGCATCGACATCCAAGTCTTCAATACCGGCATAGCCGACGGCCGCCAACAGACGACCCAAGTTCGGGTCGGAGGCAAAGAAAGCGGTTTTCACCAAAGGCGAATGGGCAACGGCATAAGCCACTTTGCGCGCCTCTTCGCGGGTTTTCGCGTTTTGCACTTCAATCGTGATGAACTTGGTCGCACCCTCGCCATCACGGACAATCGCCTGCGCCAATTCCAAAGCCAGCGAACCGAGCAAGGCTTTGAGCTGCGCATAGCGCGGATCGGCGGTATTGTCGATTTCGCTCTGACCGCAACGGCCTGTCGCCATAATCACGAAGCTGTCGTTGGTGCTGGTATCGCCGTCCACGGTAATCGTATTGAAACTTTCGTCTGCAATTTCTTGCGTCATCAGCTGCAAAATCGGTTGGGACACTTTGGCATCGGTAGCGATAAACGACAACATGGTCGCCATGTTCGGATGAATCATGCCCGAGCCTTTGGCGATACCGGTGGCGCGGACTGTGTGTTTCTCGCCAACCAAGCCTGTGCGTGAAGCGGCTTTCGGTACAGTATCCGTCGTCATGATGGCACACGCCGCGTCCGACCAGAATGCAGGACGTACTTGCGGCAAGGTGGCCACGATTTTATCCACAGGCAGAGGCTCCAAAATCACGCCGGTCGAAAACGGCATAATCTGATTGGATTGGCAGCCAACCTGTTCCGCCGCCGCCGCGCACACTTTGATCGCGTCCAGACGGCCTTGTGCGCCGGTACCCGCATTGGCATTGCCCGTATTGATGACTAAGGCACACACGCCGTCTTGGTCAAACAGATGTGACTTGGCGATATGCACCGGCGCGGCGCAGAAACGGTTTTGCGTAAACACCGCACCCACTGTATGTCCGCCGCCCAACACCATCAGTGTCAAATCGTCGCGGTCTTGTTGTTTGATGCCGGCACGACCTGTAAACAGACGGATGCCGTCGATTTCCAACAATTCGTCTGCACGTTTTTCAGTCAAATTTACAGCCATATCATTTTCTCCTGTTTACACTATTTTCAGACGGCCTAAACGCTATACGCCCAATAAGGGGATCAAGATAGGCACCAATATCGCCGTCAACACGCCGTTGAGCGTCAAGCCCAAGCCGGCATATGCGGCCATACGGCGGCCGTATTCCAAAGACGCCGCAATACCCATCGCATGTGAGGCCGTACCCAAAGACATTCCCACTGAAGAAGGCATATACAACGTCCCTTTCAACACTTTATATCCGGCCATCTGCCCAAAAAGCCCGGCAATAATCACCGTTGCCGCCGTAATCGCCGGAATACCGCCGATAGACGCCGTGATTTCAATCGCAATCGGGTTGGTCACGGATTTGGAAGCCAGCGACAGAATCACTTCGCGCGAAGCGCCCAGCCATTTGGCAAAATACACGCCCGTAACAATGCCTGTCACGCTGCCCGCTAACTGCGACAACACCACTGGCAACCACTGGCTGCGGATACGGTCCCAATTTCGATAAAGCGGCACCGCCAGCAACACGACTGCCGGTTTCAACCAAAAATCAATAAAGTGCGAAGCAGAATGGTACAGCTCGTAATCGATGGCAAATACTTTCAAATACCCCATCAACACCAGCGTACTGATCAATACCGGATTACACAGCACATTCCCCGTGCGCGCCCGAATCTGCACCGCCAAAGCATATACGGCCAAAGTCAGGAACAACATGACCGAGGGCATACGCAACAGCCCGTCTATATTCATCACATCCGCCTCCTGACCCACTCATGCACTTTGCCGGTCACCAACAATACGCAGATCGTACTGCCGATTGTGGCCGTCAAAATCGAAAACCAGTCGTTTGCAATCACGTCCAAATAGCTGATGACGGCCACGCAAGGCGGCACCAAAAACAAAGTCAGGTTGGCCATCAAAATGTCTGCCAGTTCGCCCACCCAAGACAATTTGACCCAGCCCGCCTGAAGCGCGGCAAACAGCAAAGCCATGCCGACAATACTGCCCGGCAGTTTCAACCCCAAAATCCAAACGGTTGCCTCGCCCAAAGCCAGGCAACCCAATACCACCAATAAAGCACGAATAATATTCATTAAGCCGGTTTCTCCTTATCCTTTTTCAGACGGCCTTAAAAAATTTATTAATCATTGAATCATATCGTGCCACGGGCCGTCTGAAAAGGGAAGAAACGCCTTCCTTCGAGTTTAATGAAAGATAAGTATGATTACTCTAGCGGATTGGCTGAGGCAATATTGAAACCCCTACCCTGCTTTTTGTCTTTAACGGCCGCTGCAAACCGGGCATTCGGGATTGTGTTTCACCCCGTATTGCTGCCATTTTCCGCTCAACGCGTTGTAGGTAGAAAGTTTGCCGTGCGACGGCGTACCGATACCGATCAGCACTTTAAGCGCTTCGGCGGCTTGGGTCGTTCCGATAACGCCGACCAATGGCGAAAAAACGCCGAACAATGCACAAGTGCCGTCGCTGGCTTGTTCGCCGTCAAACAGGCAGGCATAACAAGGCGTATCGGGAAGATCGGGACGGTACACGGCGATTTGTCCGTCAAAGCCGACGGCCGCTGCGGAAACCAAAGGCGTGCGCGTGGCAACGGCGGCGCGGTTGACCGCTTGGCGTGTGGGATAATTGTCGGAACAATCGAGGATGATGTCAGCGGCGTTTGCCAATTCGACAAGCCTGGCCTCATCGAGAAATTCGGCAATAGCTGTAATGTGTGTTTGGCTGTTGATTTGTTTCAGACGGCCTTGCATCACCAAAGCCTTGTTTTTACCGATGTCGGCTTCGGTAAACGTGATTTGGCGTTGAAGATTGGTCTCGTCGATGGTATCGGCATCGGCAATCGTCAGGCTGCCGATGCTGGCGGCGGCAAGATACGGCAAGGCCGCCGCACCCAGCCCGCCGCAACCGACAACAAGCACATGGGCGGACAAGAGTTTTTCTTGGCCTTCGATACCGATTTCGTCAAGCAAGATATGGCGGCTGAACCGCAAGAGTTGTTGATCGTTCATCATAATAATAAGGCCGTCTGAAACCCAATGTTCAGACGGCCTGAATGGTTTAGAAATTAATATTTTCGTATGCGTTGTCAAACAAGAAAGGACGGCCTTCGCTGCTGGTTTCGGATTCTAGGCGGATGCCGCTGAGCATCATATTGCGGTCAACGTCTTTCATCATGTCGTAAACGCTCAAGAGCGCCAAATTGAGGCCGGCCAGGGCTTCGGTGGCAATGCTGCCGTTGCTGTGCGCTTGGACGGTCAGCGTGGCCTTCAGGCAGGCCAACTCAACGTTAATATCGAAATCAACCTGCACGCCGATGATGCGGCCGGGCAGGTGCAGCGGAATCAGGTTGGCAGTCTGTTTGATGCTCTGAATGGCGGCAACGCGGGCAATGGTCAGGATACTTGCCTTTTCGGTGGCATTCTCTATCAACATCCTTATCGCCTGCTGGCTCATGTTGATAGTGCCGACGGCGACGGCGGTGTGTTGCTCAGGAAAATCGGGGGGGGTGGGAAATTCAATCATGGGTTTCTCGCCTCTGTTTTGATGGGCAATATTTTACGGCATTTTACAGACAGCGACCACGCGGCGGATACAGACGGCCGTTTTCCGGTTTGAAATGTATCGGGTGTTACCATTGGCAGTTTATAAAAATCTGCTATACAATGGATTCACGATACACCCAAATTAACATTTAAATAAGAGAAAAATCATGCAACTGCATATCTTGAATAATCCAAAAGATGCCGCTCTGGCAGCGGATGCGGAATTTTTAAAACAGTCTCTTTTCAATCTGCTACATGAGGAAGCGTCGCCTTTGGTGGTCGAAACCGTTAAGCTATTATCGACTTCAGACGACAGTGCTGCCCTGATTGAGAAGGTGTTGCCGCAATTGGACGAACAACAAACCCACGATTTAACCCTGGCCTGCGGCCTGTTCGCGCAGATTTTGAACATCGCCGAAGACGTACACCACGAACGCCGCCGCCAAATCCACGAAGAGGCCGGACACAACAGTGCCGAAGGCAGCCTGACGGAAACCGTGCGCAAGCTCAAAGCCGGAAAAATCAACGGCAAAGCGGTGCAACAACAACTGGACAACACGGTCGTTACCGCCGTTTTGACGGCGCACCCGACCGAAGTGCAACGCCAAACCGTCTTAAGCTTCAACCGCTGCATCCGCGCGCTGCTGCCGCAACGCGAACGCTGCACCAACCCAGAAGCGCTGGCTCAGCTGCGCCGCGAAATCGACACCGTGCTTTTGTGCCTGTGGCAGACCAGCGAAACACGCCGTCACAAACTTAGCGTCAACGACGAAATCAACAACGGCGTATCTATTTTCCCAATGAGCTTTTTTGAAGCCCTGCCCAAGCTCTACCGCACAATGGAACGCGATTTTCAGACGGCCTATCCCGGTGTCCGCGTTCCGAATATCCTTAAAATCGGCGGCTGGATCGGCGGCGACCGTGACGGCAATCCGTTCGTTTCTGCCGAAACCTTGCGTTTTGCGTTCAGACGGCATGCCGACGCAGTGTTTCGCTTCTATCGCGGCGAACTCGACAAACTCTACCGCGAATTACCGCTTTCCATCCGCCGCGTCAAAGTCAACGACGACGTGATGGCACTGGCCGCCCTCTCACCTGACGAAGAAATCGCCCGCACCGAAGAACCCTACCGCCGCGCCATCGCCTACATCATGGCCCGCGCCATGGGCAAAGCGCGCTCACTCGGTTTGGGCATGGGCTGCAAATTCGGCTTCCTCGAGCCTTATGCCACGGTTGAAGAGTTCCTCAACGACCTGAAAAAATTGCAACGCTCGCTCCAGGAAAACGGCAGCCAACTGCTGGCAGAAGGCCGTCTGGCCGACATTATCCGCAGCGTGTCCGTATTCGGTTTCCACATGATGCCGCTCGACCTACGCCAACACGCAGGCAAACACGCCGATGTGGTTACCGAGCTTTTCCAACACGCAGGCTTGGAAGACTACAACAGCCTGAACGAAGAGCAAAAACAAGCCGCCCTGTTGCGCGAATTGAGCCATCAACGTCCGCTGTACAGCCCGTTCATCACATACAGCGACCATACCCGCCACGAACTGGCAATTTTCAACGAAGCGCGCAAAATCAAAGACGAATTCGGTGAAGATGCCGTTACACAAAGCATTATTTCCAACTGCGAACAACCCAGCGACCTGCTCGCCTTGGCATTGCTGCTGAAAGAAAGCGGCCTGTTGGTGGTGGAAAACGGCAAACCGCACAGCCGCATCAATATCGTGCCTCTGTTTGAAACCATCGAAGCACTCGAAAACGCCTGTCCGGTCATGGAAACCATGTTTCGCCTCGACTGGTATGATGCCCTGCTCGAAAGCCGCGGCAACATCCAAGAAATCATGCTGGGCTACTCCGACTCCAACAAAGACGGTGGCTACGTTACCAGCTCGTGGTGTCTGTATCAGGCAGAGTTGGGCTTGGTCGAACTCTTCAAAAAATACGATGTCCGCATGCGTCTGTTCCACGGCCGCGGCGGCAGCGTAGGTCGCGGCGGCGGCCCATCTTACCAAGCCATTTTGGCGCAACCTGCGGGCAGCGTTGCCGGACAAATCCGCATTACCGAGCAAGGCGAAGTCATTACCGCCAAATACGCCGACCCGGGCAATGCCCAACGTAACTTGGAAACCTTGGTTGCCGCGACTTTGGAAGCCAGCATCCTGCCGGACAAAAAAGACCCTGATGCCAAACTGATGCAGGATTTGTCGGACGTATCGTTCAAATACTACCGCGAACTGATTACCCATCCCGATTTCATCGACTACTTCCTGCAAACCAGCCCGATTCAGGAAATCGCCACCCTCAACCTCGGCAGCCGTCCCGCCAGCCGCAAAACCTTGGCGCGGATTCAGGACTTGCGCGCGATTCCGTGGGTATTCTCATGGATGCAAAACCGCCTCATGCTGCCGGCTTGGTACGGTTTCGGCAGCGCAGTGGAAACCTTGTGCGAAGGCAATCCCGACACACTGGCCGCGCTGCGCGAACACGCCCAAAGCAACCCGTTCTTCCAAGCCATGCTCTCCAACATGGAACAAGTGATGGCGAAAACCGACATCACCTTGGCGGAAAACTATGCCGGCTTGAGCGAATCGCCCGATAAAGCAAAAATCATCTTCGGCATGATCAAGGAAGAATACCAACGCAGCCGCAAAGCACTGCTCGACCTGCTGCAAACCGAAGAGCTCCTGCGCGACAACCGCAGCCTCGCCCGTTCGCTTGCATTGAGGATTCCATACCTGAACGCCCTCAACGGCCTGCAAGTCGCCATGCTCAAACGCCTGCGCAAAGAGCCTAACAATCCGCACGCGCTGCTGATGGTTCACCTGACCATCAACGGTGTGGCGCAAGGTTTGCGCAATACCGGTTAAGGCAGCACAAAAAAAGGCCGTCTGAAACAATTTTCAGACGGCCTTTAAACTAACTGTGAACTGCGGCAAAGGCTTTGCCTGCAAACCCTATACCGTTTCTCAACCTGCTTGCCACTCTTCCCCCTATTCATTAAGCTTGTCCTGTATTTTGGACTATTTTGGGAAATAGCAGATAACCCTCTGCTAATTCAAAGTGTTCACTTAAGTATGGCAACCGCTTCAGCATGATGGATGGTCGACCTACTGACATACCTTACTGCGGCACTACCCCATACGCCGCACAATAAGCTTTCAGACAATCTTGAGGCCGTCTGAAAAACGAAAATATCTTACGCCAAGGCAACTATCATTATGTTTGACATTGTATTTATCTTGTTATTCGGCAGGCTTCAGCCCCACAAAACACCCGATTCATCCGACACGCCCGTCCCTTTTGGGCATTCGGCGGCAGGCTCGGCTTTAATTTATTTATGCATACGCATAGGGACAATCATCCTTCATGATTCGATTTCCGGAGCCATTAACAGCCTCCCCCTCATTCTGTTTCAAACAATCTGCATGTTCGGCTGTCTGGTTTTGTATTTTAAAATGTTGCGTACCGCATCCGACCCAAAATACCGTCAGATGATTTATTGGGTACTGGGCATTCTTTCAGGTTTGATCTTAAGCCTCCTGTCCGAAAAATTGTTTTATTTAACGGCTTTATTCATTTACTCATTCTTCGGAAAAACAATAAGTTGAATGCCTGTCCCTCTTTTTTCAGACGGCCTTTTATCATAAAAACACACCAGCATTGCGGCTGTTTTGAGTACCTCCACAATATGCTATAATTCGCAGTTAAACTTTTATCTTTTCAGGAAAAACCATGAGTTTGAAATGCGGCATCGTCGGTTTGCCCAACGTCGGCAAATCCACCCTCTTTAACGCGCTGACCCAATCGGGTATCGAAGCGGCAAACTATCCTTTCTGTACCATCGAACCCAACGTCGGCATCGTTGAAGTCCCCGATCCACGTATGGCCGAATTGGCAAAAATCGTCAATCCGCAAAAAATGCAGCCTGCCATCGTCGAATTCGTCGACATCGCCGGTTTGGTTGCGGGTGCGAGCAAAGGCGAAGGCTTGGGCAACCAGTTCCTCGCCAACATCCGCGAGACTGACGCGATTGTTAACGTTGTACGTTGCTTTGACGACGACAACATCGTTCACGTTGCAGGCAAAGTCGATCCGATTGCCGACATCGAAACCATCGGCACCGAATTGGCGCTTGCCGACCTCGCCAGCGTCGAAAAAGCCATCGTCCGCGAAGAAAAACGCGCCCGCTCAGGCGACAAAGACGCGCAAAAACTGGTCGAACTGTGCAAAAAACTGCTGCCGCATCTGGACGAAGGCAAACCCGTCCGCTCCTTCGGCTTGGACGCGGAAGAACTCGCCATGCTCAAACCGCTGTTCCTGCTGACCGCTAAGCCTGCCATGTATGTCGGCAACGTTGCCGAAAACGGCTTTGAAAACAATCCGCACCTCGACCGCCTGAAAGAATTGGCTGAAAAAGAAAACGCCCCCGTCGTCGCCGTTTGCGCCGCGATGGAGAGCGAAATCGCCGAGTTGGAAGACGACGAAAAAGCCGAGTTCCTCGCCGAAATGGGCTTGGAAGAACCCGGCCTGAACCGCCTGATTCGTGCGGGCTACGACCTCTTGGGCCTACAAACCTACTTCACCGCCGGCGTCAAAGAAGTCCGCGCCTGGACCATCCACAAAGGCGACACCGCCCCGCAAGCCGCCGGCGTCATCCACACCGACTTCGAACGCGGCTTCATCCGCGCCCAAGTCATTTCCTACGACGATTTTGTCTCGCTCGGCGGCGAAGCCAAAGCCAAAGAAGCCGGCAAAATGCGCGTGGAAGGCAAGGAATATGTCGTGCAAGACGGCGATGTGATGCACTTTTTGTTTAACGTATAAACCAAGCAAAACGCTTTTTCAGACGACCTTTGCCAAATCAAGGTCGTCTGAAACATTGAAGGAAACCCAATGACCTCCGTTATCCAAGACTTGAAAGCGCGCGGCCTTATCGCGCAAACGACCGACATCGAAGCCTTAGACGCTTTGTTAAACGAACAAAAAATTGCCCTCTACTGCGGTTTCGACCCGACTGCCGACAGCCTGCATATCGGCCACTTGTTGCCCGTATTAGCATTGCGCCGTTTCCAACAGGCGGGGCATACGCCGATTGCTTTAGTAGGCGGCGCAACCGGCATGATCGGCGACCCCAGCTTCAAAGCGGTGGAGCGCAGCTTGAATTCCGCCGAAACCGTTGCCGGCTGGGTAGAAAGCATCCGCAACCAACTGAAACCGTTTTTGAGCTTTGAAGGCGAAAACGCCGCCATTATGGCGAACAACGCCGACTGGTTTGGCAGCATGAACTGCCTCGACTTCCTGCGCGACATCGGCAAGCATTTCTCCGTCA
>ERZ772967.2341-NODE-2341-length-12253-cov-16.159288_pt1 | contig 12253 bp, 12 predicted proteins | sample MGYA00511677_ERZ772967 | MGnify/ENA primary metagenome ERZ772967 (study PRJEB29015, sample SAMEA2737931) | human oral metagenome | biome: human oral; feature: human-associated habitat; material: dental | place: China | collected 2146 ...
CGCACAGCGAAACATGTAAAATACAGCAATAGACAAAGTGACAACGGATTTTTAGCGCGCTCTGTGAACATAGGTTTATTCTAGCACGTTAGGAATTTTACTGAAAAGCGAATGAAAATATCGCCTTTGCCTCAATAGTATGGTACATTAAACGTATGAGCAGCAAGAGCGCAAAGAAATCCGAGCAGCGCAAATCTAACCAGCAGCAAGATGGCGCTCAGGCAAGCCAAGGCGAGCAGATTCAGTCGCCGCAAAGTGTTACTCAACCAGTCTCAGGCGGACAAATTCAACCGCCGCAGGTAGAGCAAGTCCAGCAGCCAATGCCGCAAATTGAACAGGCGCAAGCGCAACCCGAACAGCAGAATCAGCCGACAGCAGTCATCTCGCCACAAGCTTACCAGAACCAGACTCAATATCAATACGTTTATGTCAACTATTCAAGAAAAAGCAACGTCATCGGATTGTCGATTGCTTACGCGATCAGTTTATTCTTGACGATAGGCCTTCCGATTGGTTTATTCAGCATGAATGGTTCGATGAAAGACTTTTCGAGCGAAGCAAACTATTATTTGATTCAAGTAGTGAAAATAGTCATGCCGATTGTTCTGGCACTGTCGGTGATATCGTCTATAATTTTGTGGATAGCTTACTTGGCGAGTAAAAACAAACTAGTAGCCAAAATTGCAGCTGCCTGTACGCTTTCTATATCGGTCATATCTTTTGTTGTTTTTTGGATTTATTTAAACTTCTATTCTGTGGTAGGCTTTGGTGATGCGGTGTTCTTTTTGCCTATACCTTTCGGCGTGATGATATTAGGAATTGCTTGGTGTGTTAACGTTTTTAAATACCAGAATGAAAAGCCAGCGTATTATGCGAATACTTCTCTAAACGGCCAATATGTAGTTTCGCCGCAATATTCTAATCAGCCACCGCAGTACCAATATTCGTTGCAGCAACAACCAGCTCAATACTCACAACAACCAGCTCAATATCCGTCGCAGCAGCCAGAGCAGTATCCCCAGCAGCAAGGCCAAACGCCTTATCCGCCTGTATCGCAGCAATATCCGCAAAATAATGTCCAGTATCCATACGATTATAATAAAAAGTAAAGGAGAATAATACAAATGGCACGACAATCATCACAACAACCGCAACCGAGCATTCAGCAGCCAGGCGCTGCCGATCCGCAGTACGGGCCAGCGCTAGCTGAGCAGAATGCCCCTTATGAACAGCAGCCGGTCAACCAGCAGTATTTCGCGCAGCCGCAAGCGGCGCCAGTCCAGTATGTTGTTATGGCGCAGTCGCTCAAAGGTGTCAAGGGCTGGCTCGCATTTTTCATGGTGTGTCTAGCGATTGATGGCGTTTGTTCGGTTGGTTTGTTTTTTACCTCGTTGTTAAACCTAGGCGATCCGTCGGCTGTCGTTTCGGTGATATTCATGCCAATCATTGCTGTACTGACTACTGTCGCGGTGGTGCTTATTAATCTGCAAAAGAAGCTTGGCAAGTGGCTGGCGGTTGCGGCGCTGGTAGCCTCGTTCTTCTATTCAACAAGTTCTGCGGTAGTTGATAGCGTGGTCAAAAGACCTCCGAACACTGACTCAATTATTAGTATGGTTAGCACTATCATTGCTAGCGGGATTTCTATGGGATTGCTTTGTTTATACTTCTTTGTTTCTAGGCGCGTGAAAGAGACTCTGGTTAATTAAAATACCAAAAGTTTCTCTATACGAATAGGCCGCTCCTTTTCTAGGGCGGCCAGTTTTTTATTCAATTGATAGCCGGTGTTCGCTGCATCCGATTAATACGCCTTCGTACGGACGTAGTTCTACCGAGCCGTCATCGGCAACCTCGGGGTAGTCGGTTGGGTTTGTGGCGCATAAGATACTGCCGGTATGTGGTAGCGTAACACGGTGTTTGGTGTTGCCGAAATTTAATGCGACAAAGACATGCTGCTCTCGGCCAATCCATCGCGCGTAAGCAAATATGTCATTATCTGTATCGCTGAGCGGTTCGTATTCGCCAGTGCGCAAAATTTCGTAGCGGCTGCGCAAGGTTAATAAGCGGCGGTATAGCGCCAGAAATGAGTCTGGTTCGTTCTGTTCTGACTCTACATTGACGTTCTGGCAAGCAGGATTTACTGGCAGCCATGGTTTAGCTGTGCTAAATCCGGCATTTTGGCCAGCCGTCCATTGCATCGGCGTGCGTTCTGGGTCGCGCCCGACAGATTCGTCATTGCCGTGGCTAAAGACCGACTTATCCTGGATCTCTTCAAAGCGAATTGGTCCATTATTCATGCCAATCTCGTCACCGTAATATATTACTGGCAGCCCTGGTAGTGTCAGTTGCATCAACGCAATCAAGCGAGCTTGCTTTTCGCCGCCAAAGCGCGTAACGATGCGCGATTGGTCGTGATTACTAAAACAATAGACGGGTGTGTGCACGTCGGGGTTGATCATGCCTTGGAATTCGTTGACGATTGTGCTCATCGACTCGGCATTAAATTTGGCGTGTAATCCTTCAAAATTGAATGGCATTGATACTTTTGGATTGACACCATAAAAACCCAAGTATTGTTCGCTAGTGCTATAGTTTTCATCCGGATAGTCTTCGAAAACCATGATGCGATCCGGATACGAGGCGACTATGTCTGTTAGCTCGCGCAAATACGGGAAAAGATTCTCCCAAAAACGGCTGTACTTATGCTGCAAATCATCGAATTGTGTCGGCGGTTTCTTATCGTGATAATGCTCGGCGACTGGGTCGTCGCGCAGTTCTGGGTCTTTGCTGATCCAACGTACCGCGTCCGCTCGAAAGCCGTCGACACCGAGATCTAGCCAAAAACGCAGTACGTTTTGCATTTCGCGGCGTACCTCAGGGTTATCCCAGTTGAGATCTGGCTGTTCTTTCAGGAATGTGTGTAAGTAATATTGCTGGCGCCCTTCGTGCCACTGCCACGCCGACCCGCCAAAAATACTCAGCCAATTATTCGGTTCTGAGCCGTCAGGTTTAGCGTCGCGCCAAACATAAAAATCGCTCTTATCATTGTCTTTGGAACTTTGCGATTCAACAAACCACGGATGCTGGTTGCTAGTATGATTGGGTACGAAATCGACCATTACTTTAATATCGCGAGCGTGCGCTTTCTCAACCAACTCTTTGAAATCATCAAGCGAGCCGAAAATCGGATCAATATCACAATAGTCTGCCACATCGTAGCCCATGTCAGCTTGCGGCGACGGATAAAACGGCGAAAACCAAATTGCATCAATGCCAAGCGAATTGTCGCCGCCCTTAATATAATCGAGCTTAGTAATCACGCCGCGCAAGTCGCCGACGCCATCGCCATTAGAATCCTTAAACGATCGCGGATAGATTTGATAAAATCCGTTAACGTCGCGCCATTTCTTTGCCATGATTACCCCCTCTTATTTATATTTTATATTAAAATTAAAACTTACCTTTTACTAGCGCGCTTTCGCTCATTAGCGTCAAGGTAGCGTTTACGTAGGCGCAGGGATTTTGGTGTCACCTCCAACAGCTCGTCGTCCTCGATGAAGTCAATGCATTGCTCCAGGCTAAACTGCGTAAATGGCGTCAGCTGCACTGTGCCATCGGACGATTTGGAGCGCATATTGGTCAGGTGTTTAGCCTTACAGACGTTAATTTCAATGTCTTCTTGGCGGTTATAAATACCGACAATCATCCCGGCGTATACTTCCGTGCCCGGCCCGACCAAGAGTTCGCCGCGTGCCTCAGCCGCCTGCAGCGCATACGGCGTGGTGGTGCCAGCTTCAAAGGCTACTAGTACGCCGCCGCGAGTTTTTGGCAATTTGCCGCCCAGCGGTTGATAGCCATGCGGCAGGGAGTTCATAATTACCGTGCCTTTGGTGGCGGTCAAGAGTACGTTTCGCAGGCCAATCAACGCTCTCGTCGGCAGCACATAGGTGATGCGGGTAGCGCCGCTAGCGGTAGTTTCTTGCGATTTCATTTCAGCGTGGCGCGCACCCAATTCTTGGCTGATCGCGCCGATGAATTCGCTGCTAATTTCGATTTGTAGTTCTTCGATTGGCTCTTTTTCGACGCCGTCCTCGGTGATGGTGACCACTTGCGGGCGGCCGACTTCGAACTCAAAGCCTTCGCGCCGCATGGTCTCGATCAAGACGCTCAGGTGCAGCTCGCCGCGGCCAGACACCGTAAAGCCGATGCCGTTTTCCTCGACGCGCAGCGCCACGTTGGTTTCCAATTCTCGTCGCAATCGGTCGCCAATTTGCCGCGAGGTAGTAAACTCGCCCTCACGTCCTTTCATTGGGCTGGTGTTCGGGCCGAGATACATGCTCAGCGTCGGCGCTTCGATGGCAATCGCCGGCAAGGCTTCCGGCTGTTCTTTGTCGGCAATCGTATCGCCAATGTGCGCTTCACTGACGCCAACCAGCGCCACGATGTCGCCAGCAAACGCCTCGTCAAGCTCTTCGCGGTTTAGCCCGCGGTAGCCAAAAACTTTCTCGATTCGCGCTGAACCCGACACCTCGCCGTGCTTCAGCAAGCTAACCTGCAGGCCGCGCTTGACCGACCCGCGAGCAATCCGCCCGATGGCATATTTACCCTGGAAGGTGTCGTACTGCAAACTGGTCACCAGCATCTGAAACCCGCCGTCAGCCGTGACGCTCGGTGCCGGGATATCGTTGATAATCGCCTCAAAAATTGGTGTGAGATCGGCGTTTTCACTCGGGTCAGCAGGAATCTCTCGCCACGCCTTGCCATCGCGCCCAACGGCATAATATATCGGATATTGCAGTTGAGCATCATCAGTCGCTAGCTCCAGAAATAGATCACTCAGTTCATCTTCAACCTCGGCAATTCGCCTGGCTGGCTTATCAATTTTATTAATCACCACTACTGGCTTCAATCCCAGTTCCAGTGCCTTTGAAAGCACAAACTTGGTCTGCGGCATCGGCCCTTCCTGGGCATCGATGATTAGCAGTACACCGTCTGCCATCTGCAGCGTTCGCTCGACTTCGCCGGAAAAATCGGCGTGCCCTGGCGTGTCGATGATGTTGATTTTATAATCGCCGTAAAAGATCGAGGTCTGTTTGGCGGTGATAGTGATACCGCGCTCGTGCTCCTGATCACCCGAATCCATGATCAGTTCCTGGCTCATCTCGGCCTGGTTGTCGCGAAATGTACGCGACTGTTTGAGTAGCCCGTCAACCATGGTCGTCTTGCCGTGATCGACGTGGGCAATAATGGCAATATTTCGAATCTTGCTAGCGTCCTTCATAAAAATATGGTCTGGGATTAACAGCAGACCTTCCTTTGGTGACTTATTGTAGCACAGATTAGCGGGGATGGGAAGTTTATACTAAACATCGTTATGGTGTTAATATATAATTAAGGGGAAATATGAAATTAAGCATCTCAATAATCAAAAATTGTCATAATAAGCCTGACCTAAAGACTATAAATAATAAATCCAACTACCTCATATCAACATCTATCTATTGGCTCTCAAAGGATGTAATATTTCTAAGAGATGATATTTCTGGTTACAGCAATATAGGTGAGGTTGATCGTATTGAGGGACGATTTTGTATAGCAGACTTTACGAGTGATAGCGGTAATGTTGCAATCCATGTGTATGTAGTTTACCCATCTAACCGTACAATCCCTCTTCTCGTCGGAGTCTTGAGCGGCAATGAAAGTAAGATAATTTTTGAGCTACCGTTAGCCAACGACGACCAGGCCTTTGCTAGAGCCAGAAGTAATGGATTTGAAGTGAATGTTCCTCAATTTACGGGTAATTATTTTGAGCCAGACATAATCGACATGACGTACCACGATGGCAACAGAAGGTCAATGGATAGATATAGAGAAGTATCGTACGAGAAACTGATAGGCAAAGATCTTAGGTTGTTTGTTTTTATTGATTATTCTGCTGGAGCTGAGGACATATGAACTCTCATGCCTCCTCGAAATATGGAAGTTATTTAGTTTAGTGATATCTCGGGTATAAACCGCTCTTCGTACTTCCCAGCCAGTAAAATCGCCTCCCCCACATCGCCTAGCGCGCGATGATCGTGGTGGTTGATTCGGCGATATCGGCCTTGGCTCGTCCAAGCATCGGCCATTTCTTCGGCGCAACGCACGTCAAATTGCCGGAACCCCAAACGCTTATACAGCACGGGCATGGGCATGCGCTTTGCGAGGATCTCGCGATCACATTGCAGATATATGTATATCGACAACTGATTTAGGCATGGAATATTTGGAGAAGTCATCGGGCTTGCAGGTCAAAGAAAACGGCTTGCCAATTTGCTTCAACTGGCGATTGGTGATAATCGCAGCAACTTCGAGTATCCGCGCCGTAGCAACATCGGCCGTCGTATACTCCACATCCATCCAGACAAATAGACCAGGTAGCGGTGGATCGCAATCGTGGCGCCTCACTCCTTACGTCGCAGCTGCACACAAAGAACCAACCCTGACAAAACCACCAGCATCCAACCAGCGATGAAAACGCTTTGGTTTGACAAAACTCCAAACACAAACGTTAGCGGCATGAGGACAATTCGTCCCACGGCGTTTATAACCGAGCCGGAACCTGTGCGGTACCGCGACGGCAGCTGGTGTTGTATCTGTGCGGTAAAATGGAATAACAGCGCCCCCGAGACTACCGCTATCAAGACCTGCGCGGCGATAGTTATCCATAAATTACTGCCTACCGAAAGCGCGAGCGATGCCAAGCCTAGTAAAATTGACAGAACTATATTTATTCGCTTTGAACTGAGGTACTTAACCAACGAGCCGCCCAGTCCGCCCAAGCCTTCTATGAACGAACCAGCGATGCCAAATGCTATCGCCGGGGCCGACAGCGCAATATACCACAGCTGATAAGCTTCGCGATTCATCTTTTGGATACAAAAGACTATCATAATCGCAGTCATCAGCCAAAGTAGGCTTTTACTTTTGAAAACGCATTTGAATGTATTTTTAGTATGTTTGATAAGTTTTTCATCAGCCACCTCGCGGCTAATTTTTGCGTCTTTATAAATTAAATGGCAAACCATAGATATAGCAATTGGAATAATTGTTAAATTAAATGCCAGTATCAGCGAGTGTTCGCCGATCCAGCCGCCTAAAAAGTTACTGATAATTAACGCTATCCCGCCTAAAGTCTCGTATAGTCCTAGCGCTCGATTAAAGTTCCTGGCGTGCCCTTGCTCCTCGAGCAGCGTATCGTAAATCATAGCTGCGCCAGTCCCGCTCGAAAAAGCATCATGAAGACCCCAAATCGTCACAGCGGCGGCATACATAAAGATATTATCGCTAGTGCCAGCCATCAAGCTGCTAATTCCTAAGAATAACCCAGCGAGCACCATTGAACCCTTGCGGCTCCAGCGATCCGCGATGATTCCTGATGGAATTTCGGTCAGAACGGATGATATCAGCAGAACAATCGCGATCAAACTAATTCCAAAATTGTCAATGCCGATACTTCTTATAAATAATTTTTCAATTGAATACCAAAGCACAAAGCTTAAGAAGAACTTGCCAACATACAGCGGAAGCAGCCTCTTCATGACAGCTCTTTTCATATTTTAATTATAACGCGTGCCAGCGTTATCTTAAAGGTTCATAGTAATAGTTTGAACTGGTGCGGGTAGAGGGAGTCGAACTCTCGTCTCATGCTTGGGAAGCATACATAATAGCCGTTATACGATACCCGCGCTGACTATATTATACACTATGCTTTGGCTATTTTTGCAGGACGCTACTTCCAGATTGACATAACCAGTTTCCTTGCTACAATCAAAGTATGAAAAAACAAAAACTTGTAATTATCCTAGTTATTTTAATACTAGCGGGGGTAGGAATAGGCTTATATATTGCTGTGCGTGCTGCGTCGAAAGACGCGGGTAGTACTAATCAGCAGCAAAAGACAACTACCAATTCTAATTCTGGCTCTGATAATTCCGATTCTAGCAATAACTCTAACGGCAGTAAATTTAGCACAAGCTCTAATTCTAAACAAACTACGCCGAACCAGCAAGAGAAGAAGCCTGGAAAACCGCAGCCAAGCCAAAAAGAGCAGAGAATTGACCCTGTACGCCCGAAGCATAATCCAGCCCCGCAACCACCGGCGAGTCCAGCCGCGCCGCCGAAAAACAACCAGCGGCCAGCTCCGCAGTCTCAGCAGCCCGGTAATTCGCAGCAGCCTGCGCCGAATCCGCAATCAAACCCAACTCCAACTCCAAATCCGCAGCCGCAACCGGCAGACCAAGATAAAAAGTATGACATAGGTCCGCCAGATGCTTTGGAGATTCTTGAGCTGATTAATTATGCTCGTAGTAAGGAAAATCTGAAGCCGTTAAAAATGTACGAGCCGCTTAACCGAACGGCGCAGTGGATGGCGAATGATATGAAAGAGAATAATTATTTTAGCCATTATAAACCGGGCACAACTATTCCGCACGGATTGCTTAAAGCGAGGACTGTCTGTAATGCGCCGGCCGAGAATTTGGTGCAAACTTCGCCGCCAGACCTGCACACCAGCCGCGTAGCATTTAACGCCTGGATGCAATCGCCGCCGCACAGGCAATCCATCATGTCGAGCACCTACACGCTAACCGGATTTGGCATCGCTGGCAATAAGATCGTGGAGCATTTTTGTTGAGGTGTGTGTTCGAGTCTCTCTTCATTACCATCGACATCCTGTGAAAACTACGCGGATAAATTTAATGTAGGGAGATAATTTTGTGCCAGCCTCAGGTCTGATCAATGTTTTATTGGCTATAGTACAATGTAATAAATCGTTTGCTGTGTCGGTGGAAGTTTTTGTATTCCTCCTATATTAAAAAATCAAGCATTGGCTAGTTATTATTATTTCTCAACGCTCGTATTCTCGAACGGTGACAATTCCAATAAAAAGTTATGTTGGCACAACAGTTTGCTTATTATTACAAACTCCATCTATAGCAGCTTCTGTCGAAAAAGAATCTTGAAGTGCGATATTTAAAATTTTATCGTCTCCACTTCATTTTGTGTTGACTTTTGCTCCGTTAATACCTAACCCTTAAAGAAGGCGATATTTATTCACAAGTATCTATTTTATAGGATTACCATAAAGAACTATTTCAGCAGAACCGCCCGCCTTATAATTTCTCAATATGAACTCGTAATTATCACCGCTAGTATCCGACAAAACTCTAGGGATAGTTCGTAAATCATCAATCAAATGATACGCACAGATAGCAAGTGCGGGCATGCCTGATCTAATACATCGTTCAGCGCCTCGTAGTGCGCGTATTTCTGAACCTTCCATATCCATTTTTATAAAATCAGGTAATTCATTTAGAGTACTATCGAGTGTTGTTGTGTAGATTTGCGTGGACTCGGCTTCATGTTCATGACACACCGTACCATCTGAAAGTAGTGTAGCTCCTTGGTCTTGTCCAGAAATATTGACAGTTGATTCGGAGTCCCAGAGCCCTTTTGGAATGATATGTACATCCCTAATTTTAGAATACTTTTCTCGTAGTACAGCTACCGATTCAGGAAATGGCTCAAAAGCGTAAATTGACGTGTAGCCATCGCCATACGTTTTTAAAAAGTTATCTATTGAACCTCCAGTATATGCACCGCCGTCTACATAGACTGGCTCTGTTGGTTTGTCCAAAATATCCCATTCGAAGTATTTTGGCGTTTGCTTCACCTCAGTCAAATCTGATTTATTCCATGATATACGGTAGTTAAAGATAGATACTAAGGTCCTTCTTGATTTTTCATCCCGTAGCCTTTCCATCAACCATTGATAGTCATCCGCGTATTCTGAAATCTCCTTCATCCATGCCCATTGAGTTGCGTTTTTATTGAAAACTCGCTCAGCAACAGGTGCGGGAGTCGTCCGTGGGTCTGTGTCATGATCGGGCCACATCATACGAGCTAATTCTTCAGGTTCAGTCTCTTTAGCTGTACTCAAAAAATCTTTGAAATTGTGTTGGTTCAATCTATCCATTACTCCTCCTGTTATGGCGCCAATAGGGATTTAATTTGTTTAATAATGTAACATTTTATTGATAATTAGTAAATACAATGTTTCAAAAATATTGACAATGCTTAATAATATGTTTAATATTGGCGAATGAGAAGTGAGATGGAGCAATTCAGACTATGAGTGAGAGATGTAAAAAAGTCGATGCTTTTTTAGATATGCGCAAAGATGGCATAGAAGAGGATACAAAAGTTATTCTAGACAGAATTATTCCAATACGAAAAAAATATGAGACTGCAGCACGCATGGGCTCAATAGCCACTAATGAAATAAACTCTCGAGCATTCTATGATGTCGCACTCCGCCCATACTTCTTAAAGGGCCGACTCTCTAGAGGCTCCGATGAAAGAGTATTTGTTCCAGACGTAAATTACTATAACGATTTTATCAATGCACTAACTAACGAAGGTGCTGAATTACGCATGTACGTAAGACTTTTGCAGTCTCGTCCAGGAATTGAGCAAAATGATACCACAGTCTCTTACTCAACGCTAGAATTTTTATCATCGTGGATATCTAGAATACAGGCGGCGCATGAACTTGGAGTAAACTTTGCGACGTCAATCGTAGATGAAACACAGGCTTTTGAGAGTGGAGAACTGCTAGGATTTAGCGAGGGGAACATATTTGATTCATACGCTATTATAGATAAGCTCAAACGTGAGATGCTTAAAGACAACGTGTCGGATTTAAAGGTGACGCCATTTTCTAACCAGGGAAGGTTATTTAGAGAGCCTACAGGTATTTCGGTATTGAAAGACATATATGATAATATTATTGATGAAAAGATTAGCGTTACAGAGCAGCAGTTGTCAAGTGGTGTAGTAAACCTTGACACGCTACGCGTGGTTGCATTACAAAAATTACGTGCTGGCGATATATTTACTTCAATCCACGCTAACTCTGATTTTTGTTACTTAGATGATTTTTCTGAAGAGGAAGTGCGTGAAACCCTAGCTATGTCTGAAAGTTTTTTTGCAGCGCTTGCAATGCGTCCTTATGTAGAGGATTTTTTACAGACAGAGACTAGCATCGATAGGGCTACCTATCCAGAATATTTTAGTGACAAGAAGATTATACCAGCTGGCATCACTAAATCTGCGGGTAGACTTTCTGTACACGCATGTATGAAGCAAGTGTCGGGCCAGGTTCATACCCCAGGCTATGCAATTCCCGCGTACAATAGTAAAGACAAGTTTTTAGGCCTACTAAATTATACAGAAGTATATAACAGAAAATATGATTTAATAAATGCCGATACCGATCTACCTGAGGGCGTAAGACAACGAGACTAAACTGACACTTATTAAACATATCAATCCAAAATCGAGTATAAAATCAGTAGATGGAAGGATGTATCAGTGGTTGAACATCATTAAGTGTCTTCACAATAAGATAGGGCTGTATTCTTTGATAAACTCACGCTAACCGAAATACTCTGAATATACATAATTGCATGTATTTGCAACAGCATTTAAATATGACCTATATTCGTCAAGCTTGTCTTTATCAAGCTTATAGTACTTAAGGCTGATTTCCGCGTTCGGCGAACTGGTGGCGTCGATAGAACTAAACACGAAGCCGTCTTTAGTCAAGGATGGCCACTTTGCATGCGCAATAATATTTCGTATCTCTCCAGCTCGCTTTAAATGTTTCTTAAGTTGTCTGACGTCTTTGGTGCATTGGCTGGGATTCTCTTGTACGGGAAATATTCTGAGTAGGTTTATATAAGTAAGCAGCTTTTGTTCATATGTCATAGGGTGAGTAATGATCATACCTAATTGGTCGGTTCTTTCGCTTATTAGTGAATATAGATGATATTCAAGATTACTTTCTAGCTCACTAAATATCACTAAACACACGCCTATAGATGGCGCTAGATTGTTTCTTATTATGTCATACCCATCGTAACCATCACTATCTAGTTCGGCGTAGTCGAAGTAATTGTATTGTTCTGCTGGTATGCTTCTTTGCGCAATATCAATCGGTTTAGTATCTAGCTGTTTGCTGGGACTTAAGCTGTCAAATAGGCGTAGAGGTGCTTTAATCATTAGTTGTATTATACCCTGAAAGCAGCTTTATTATTAGAATCGATGATATCACATAAACAAACCCTGGAAAAGGTTCATTGAATCGAATGATTTCGTTTGTGGTGCGGGTTAGGAGACTCTAACTCCTGGCCTCTTCCATGGCAAGGAAGCGCTC
>ERZ772967.2351-NODE-2351-length-12234-cov-25.665818_pt1 | contig 12234 bp, 11 predicted proteins | sample MGYA00511677_ERZ772967 | MGnify/ENA primary metagenome ERZ772967 (study PRJEB29015, sample SAMEA2737931) | human oral metagenome | biome: human oral; feature: human-associated habitat; material: dental | place: China | collected 2146 ...
TTGGGGGCGGCGAAGCGGAAGGTGGAGCGGGCGAAGCCCAGGGGCAGGTGCTCGATGGCGTCGACCCCGGAGTCCAGGAGCAGGTCGCGGCCGGTGATGCCGGCGTGCACGGTGCCCTGGCCGACGTAGACGGCGATATCGCGCGGACGCAGGAAGAACAACTCGACGTCGTTGGTCTCATCGACGAGCACGAGCTCGCGCCCCGTGCGGCGGGTGCGGTAGCCCGCCTCGGAGAGCATGGTGATGGCGGGGTCGGACAGGGAGCCCTTGTTCGGGACGGCGATACGCAGCACGGCGGTTCCTGATCTGTGGAGAGGAGGTCGAGTAGGAGGTGTAAGGGGGCTTAGGGCTTACAGGTAGCGGTAGACGTCCTGGAGGCTGTAGCCCTTGGCGACCATCATGACCTGAGCGTGGTAGAGCAGCTGGCTGATCTCCTCGCAGGCGGCCTCGTCGGACTCGTGCTCGCAGGCCATCCAGGCCTCGGCGGCCTCCTCGACGAGCTTCTTGCCGATGAAGTGGACCCCGCGGTCCAGCTCCTCCACCGTCCCGGAACCCTCGGGGCGGGTGGCCGCCTTGTGCTGCAGCTCGCTGAAAAGGTCCTCAAAGGTCTTCATGGCCCTAGGCTATCGGAAAGCCGACGGGCCACCGACCGACTGTGGACCTACCCGAGCCCCGGGCCGGTGGCTCGGTCAGTCCCGGATGGCTGCCCGCCGGGCGCTGAGTGTTGCCGATACCATCGCCAACGACCCGATGAGCAGGCTCAGGAGGACAATCTCCAGCCAGCGCCCGGGGAACTGGTGGGCGACAGCCATCCAGCCCCAGGGCGCCAGGCGCCACAGCCAGGTGGCCGCCATAACGTCGTTGCCGCCGATGAGCAGCCCCATGATGACTAGGATGACGTTGAGAACGATCGCCACGACGATCCGGGTGCTCAGAGCCACCGCCAGGCTGACGGCCGCGATCATGAAGGCGACGGCCGGCATCACGAGGAGCCCGTAGACCGGGCCGGTCACCGCCGGCAGGCTCGGGTCGGTGCGGGTCAGAGTGTCGCCGAGGACGGTCACGATCCAGGAGACGACCAGGACCGGGATGAGGAAGAGGGCGCTGAGGACCGCGGCTGAGGTCAGGATCCCGCAGGATCCCTGGCGAGTGATGAGGGTGCGCCAGGCGGGCTGGAGGCGTCCCCACACCGTGATGCCGACGAGGGCCGCGGCAACCGGCGCTCCCATGAGCTCGAGGAAGCTCTGCCCGTACCCGGGTGGATACACGGTGTGGAGGACACCCAGGAAGGCGAGCAGCAGGGTCGTCAGGACCACCCACACGATCCAGGGCAGAACACCGGCCATCGCCAGGACGGCACTTCGCGGCCCGGGAATACGGGCCATGCGGGTGGCAGGCGTAGCACGGAGCTGCGGGGTACTCCGGGGCAGCGACGTCGGAGCCTCCACCGGGGCCTGTTCCGAGACGTTCTCCGGCTGAGCGCCGGTGGCCTGTCCGCCGGGAAGCAGGCCTCTGAGCCCGACGACGAACCACGCCGAGGACTCAGCACCCCCAGATGTGCCGCCGAGAACGGCCAGGCCGGTACCGGCCAGCGTCAGGGCGGCTGTCAGCAGGAACCCGGGCAGGAGCGGATAACCCCACACCGGCGAGTCCGCCTCGAGCAGCACGCTGCTGCCGTGAACACCCAGCAGGGGCAGTGGGACCCTGGCCGTCCAGGCCCACGGGAGCATCCACCAGTCACTCCGCTCGGCCTGGACCACGCCCACCACGGACCAGACGAAGCCGAGGACAGGGGCGATCCCGACGGCGATGACTCGCAGCACGCGGAAGGCTGCCATGCCCCAGGCACAGGCCCCGGTGACGACGATCCACATGTAGGTGGCGAACAGCAGGTACCTGTCCCAGGGGCCCCAGCCGCTGCCGACGATAAGAGCGTGCCCCACCACCGGGGCGACCAGTGCCACCTGGCAGGCCAGCGCGGACAGGCTCAGGACCACGAGGCGGGCAGCCGCCACCCGGCGCGGCTCGACGGCGCGCCAGGCCGTCCCGCCCTGACGCCACCTCCGCTCACGCCACTGGGCCATCACCCCGGTCAGCAGCCCCAGAGGCACCGCGAAGGCCCCGGCATACATATGCATCCACGCCAGAGCATTGCCGTTCCACTGGAGCTCCTTGACCACGCCTGAGGAGATCGAGGCGTTCGCCAGGATGATGGTGTGAACGGTGAAGATGAGGGTCGCCCCGATGACGCCCCAGGTGAAGGTGCGCCGGCTGCGGGTGAGCTCGGCGCGCACCAGGTCCCACAGGCTTACCCTCACTTCTGCCTTCCCCCGCACCTTCACCCGGGTCTGTGGCTGCGCAACGGTGCTCATGCGCCGACCTCCGTCCCGGTGCGGCGTCCGCTTCCAGTGACCGCCGCCAGGAAGGCCTTTTCCATGGCCCGCTCGTCGTCGGCGTCGGCGAAGTCGACCAACGGACCCTCGTAGACGAGGCGGCCGGTTGCCAGGACCCCGATGTCGTCGCTCATGCGGGCGATCTCGCCGAGCTGGTGGCTGGAGACGACGACGGTGCGGCCCTCATCGGCCAGGTCCCGCACGAGATCGCGCAGCTCGATGATGCCCTGGGGGTCCAGCCCGTTCTGAGGCTCGTCAAGGATGAGGACCTCCGGGTCGGTCAGAAGCGCCATGGCCAGGGACAGGCGCACCTTCATACCCGTGGAGAAGGATCCGGCACGCTTCCTGCCGACCCCGGCCAGACCCACACGCTCCAGGAGCGGGTCGATCGTCGCCGGGGAGGTGCCGGTCAGGCGGCAGTGGACGAGCAGGTTGCGCCGTGCGGACAGCTGGGGGAAGAGCGCGGGACCGTTGATGGAGGCCCCCACATGGGCCAGGCTGCGCCGGCAGAACGGAGCGCCCTGGATCTCCACCCGGCCGGCGTCGGGCTTGAGCAGTCCCAGAGCGATGTTGAACGCGGTCGACTTGCCGGCGCCGTTGAGACCGAGCAGCCCGTAGACACGGCCGGGATAGGCCGACAGGTCGAGGTCAGTGAGGACCCTCTGGCGACCGAAGGACTTCGAGACCCCGGAGAGCCTCAACCCGGGGGCGAGGCCGGTAGCGTGCGTAGGGGAGGGGAGAGGTGATGCCGTAGTGGTGGCTGTGTGGGGAGATGTCATGGCCCTATGCTCGTGCGCGACGGTACCGCGGCGGATCCCCACCAGGGATACAGCCCGTACCCGCCACCACGGCCCCGTCTCCTCCCTGGGGAGGAGGACTACTGTGGCTGGACGAGCCCGGTGGTCAGCGCATAGATGACGAGCTCGACCCGGTTGTGGCAGCCGGTCTTGCCCAGGATCGTCTTGACATGGGACTTGACCGTCGACTCCGCAACATGGAGCCGTTCGCCGATCTGGGCATTGCTCAGCCCTCGGCACACGAGGGCCAGGACGGCGTCCTCCCGCCCGGTCAAGGGCTCGTAGGGGCCCGACGGTGCCCCCACAACGGGCACGGCGCCGTCAGTCGGTCCCGACGGCGAAGTCGGTGGCTGCGCAGCATCCGCTCCGGTACCTGCATCAAGGTGCGCCAGAACGGTGCCGGTGACGGCCGGGTCCAACCAGGACCCGCCGCGGGCGACGACGCGGACCGCCTCCAGCAGCGTCGTCGGCTCGGCGTCCTTGAGGAGGAATCCGTGGGCGCCGGCGCCCAGCGCCGCCAGGACGAGGTCCTCGTCGTCGAAGGTCGTCAGGACCAGGACCCGCACAGGGGCAGTGGCCGGTGCGGCGCGCAGCTCACGAATGGCACTGATCCCGTCCAGGACCGGCATCCGCAGGTCCATGAGCACCAGGTCGGTACTGCCTTGAGGAGCACGGGCTCGGGCACTGAGTCGGTCGACAGCCTCGCGCCCGTTGACGGCCTCCAGAACGACCTCCATGTCGGGTTGCGCGTCCACAAGGGCGCTGAAGGCGCTCACCAGCAGCGGCTGGTCGTCGACAACGGCAACCTTGATCGTGCTAAGGGTCATCTGGAGTCTCCTAGTCCTGTCTCACCGGTCATCTCACCGGAGTTCTGGTCCGGATCCGTAGCGCTCGCGGGCAGCTCGAGCGGCACCACAGGAAAGTCGACGTCAAGGATGAAGAAGCTGCTGCCCTCGTCATCGTGCTGAACGCCGTGGGACATGGTTCCGCCCACGAGCCTGAGTCGCTCCTCCAGACCGACGAGCCCGCTGCCTCCGAACAGCGAGTGCTCCACCGTCTCGGACACCGGGTTGGACACGTGAAGATGGCACGATGACGGAGTCAGCATCAGGCTCAGCTCGATCTGACCGGATCCGTGTCTGACAGCGTTGGTAAGCGCCTCTCCAACGAGCCGGACGAGGGTGAGCCGCTGTATCGCCGACCATCCCTCGTTGCAGCGCTCCAGCACTCCCGGCCCCGGCAGCACGGCATTGATACGGGCACCTGATCCTCGGGTCGTCTCGATGAGCACGGGGATGGTGCGCAGGTCCGCCAGCGGGGTGATATCGCCGGCGTCGGAGCGCAGGACGGAGACGAGTCGGCGTACGGAGGTCAGGGAGTCGTCAGCCGTATCGCGCACGGTGGTCAGGGTGCTGCGCAGTCGTTCCTCACCGCCCAGGGCCAGGCCGGTGGCGGCCTGCACCTTGATCGTGGTGAGACTGTGGCCCACAAGGTCGTGGAGCTCACGGGCCAGGCTGAGGCGCTCGGCCGCAACCGCCTGGGCCGCGGCGATGCCGACGTCGCGGGCCTGGTTCTCGGCGATTCGCCTCCGGGAGGAGGCCAGTAGGTAGGTGAGTACCACGGCACCGACGAAGACCAGGCTGGTGAGTGTTCTGATCAGAAGGATGGTCCCGTCCCAGCCGGAGCCAGCCGTGGGATCGGCGCTGGATCCGTGAGCCCTGGAGTAGCTGGCGAGGGTGACCGGGTTGACCAGGGCACCGGCCAGAGCCAGCAGAAGCGCCGCCGTGCCCCAGCGCCGGTCGGGCTCCCAGCGGGTGACGGTGTAGAGGCCGGTGACCGCCGTGGCGATGATCGGGTTGAGGCCGATATTGACCGGGGAGAGGACCACGAGGATCGCATAGGCCGCGAGCAGGGCGTAGGTCGCGATGAAGGAGACACGCAGGAAACGAAGCCTGCCGAACTGCACCAGCGCCAGTGCCAGACACAGGGCGAAGTCCGCGACGTAGACGGCGTAGGCGCCGAAGCGGAGGATGAAGGTGGCCGATTCGAGGGCGAAGATGAGGAAGACGGCGCCCAGGGCCACGTCCACGACTGGGACGGCGTATCGCGACCAGCGGCTTCCTCGCGTCGGTACGGTGCGGAGACGGGCGCGCCAGTCGTAGGCCGCAGACAGGTTCGTCGCTAGTGGCAACACCGCTTCATCAACCGGCGCAGATAGGTCAGCCATGCACCGCCTCCGCATCCAGGATCCGGCGCACATGGCGACCGGCCGCGGCCGCGGCGATGAAGGCGGCCGTGTCCTCGTCCAAACCCCGCCGCATCGTGGACAGCCTCACACCGGTCTCCGCCTCGGCCGCGCGCAGCAGCTCCATGAGCCCGTCGGCGGGGACCTCGACGAGCCGGTGCTGCGCGGCACCCGGCCGCGGCTCGCACAGGACCTCAGCCTCCCGACGCACCTGCGCCCCCAGTGCCCCTTCCAGGATGGGGATGACGACGTCGGCACCCGCCAGCGCGACCCGCCCGTAGGCGGTCATCGAGTGGTGGGAGATACCCAGGTGACGGGGGCGGGCATCGGCCTGGGAGACACGCAGGCAGGCCACCGGGCGCCCGCCCAGCGTGGCGATGGCGTTGACCGCGTCCCCGCAGGCCACTCCGGAGAAGCCCCAGGGTGTCTCGGTGCCCAGGTTCCCGGGTCCCTGGATGACGATGGCGGCATCGGCGTGCAGGACGTGCCGGGCCGCCAGGAGCGCGTTGTGGACGCTGACCGCCTCGATGTCACCGCCCCAGGCCTGCCCGGCCGTCACGGTCCCGGCCAGCCAGCCGGCCTCGCTCAGGGCGGCTACGAGGCGGGAGTAGGCCAGGGGCAGGGCACCGCCGTCGGTCATGACGTAGACGACGCGCGGCTGCCTCGCACCGTCGGGGGAGCGCAGCCCGGCGAGCACCGCCGGCAGGCTCGAGTGCAGGTCGGCCACCACCACCGGCATCCCCTCCAGGTCGACGTCGCCGATCGGCTGGGACAGCAGGCCGTGGTGGGTGGTGCCCTGCTCGTCGACGCCGGTGACCATGACCTGGTCGGGCATGTAGCGGGCCTTGACGAGGTGCCCCTCGCGCGGCGGGTCGGCGGGAAGGGCGTCCAGGCGAGCGCTGACCATGGCGTGCCCTCCCGTGCCCAGGGCGCGGTCGAGGGCTGAGACCTCCAGCCTCACCCGCTCCCCGGCGACGGGCACCCCGGTGAGGGCCTCGTAGGCGACCGCGCGGACCTGAAGACCGGGCATCAGGCTGCTCGCGCCCTTCGGAGCCCCGGTGATCTCCACGTCCAGCTCTGCGCAAGAGCGCCCCGCAGATCCCCACGCCGTCCTGGCCCCACTCACTACGCCGTCGCGCCACATCATGGCGGCAGACTATCCGGGCGCGCGCGCCACGAGCCGTATGCCGCCCGATTCTCCTAGGCTGAGACATCGTGAGCCAGCAGACCCGCAGTACCGAGGAGCGCCTGGTGAGCCTTCTGCTCACCCTGCGCAACACCACCACCGGGCTCAGTGCCGAGGAGCTCGTGGCCGGCGTGCCGGGATACGCCTCGGGCGACCCGGCCACCAATCCGGTCTCGGCGCGCCGCAAGTTCGAGCGGGACAAGGACACGCTGCGCGAGCTCGGCATTGAGGTGACCACCACCGGGCGCCCCGACGAGCCCCGCTATCGGATCGACGACGAGGAGTACACCCTGCCCGCGCTGCATCTGAGCGCCGAGCAGGCCGCCTGCCTGAGCCTGGCCGCCTCTGCCTGGCGCGACGGGGACCTACCCGCCACCGCCCGGCGGGCACTGACCAAGCTGCGGGCCGTCAGTGAGGGATCGACGGGACACGTCTCCGCCGGCCTTCCGGCTCTCACGGCTGACCTGTCCGGCGACGAGATCCCCGAGGCCCTCGTCGCTGCGGTTGACGAGCGCCGCCTGGTCACCTTCGACTACGTCTCCGCCCGCTCGGGCAGCACCCGGGCGCGCACCGTCGAGCCCCATCACCTGCGCCTGGCAGAGGGCGCCTGGTACCTCGACGCCGTCGAGCCCACCAGTGGCCACGACACGGACAGCAGCAAGGATCCAGAGGAGCCGGAAGGAACCGCCGTTAGGATGCTGACCCTCCGCCTGGCCCGTATTGCGGAGCCGGTGACCGTTCATGGACACCCCGGAGCCTTCACCCGGCTTCCCGCCAATGCCCCCAGCCGCCAGCGCGCTCTGCTCGCCGCCCTTCCGGGTCGGGCCCTGGGACTGCGTCTGGCCGGAGCCCACCTCGATCCGACTCAGGCCCCGCAGACCACCCTGCCTGCGCACCTGGAGGGGCACGACCTCATCGCCGTCGAGTACGAGGATCCCTTCTCCTTCGCCGGAACCGTCGCGGCTCTTGGTGACGCCGTCGTGGTCCTCGCCCCTGACTCCTTGCGCCAGGCGGTCCTGGCCCACCTGCGAGGTGCCGCCGGGCTCACGGCACCGGAGGGGGAGTGACGATGCCGCGCGTATCCGCCTCCGACCAGCTCACACGGCTACTGGCCCTGCCCGCCTGGGTCGCGGACAACCCCGGCGTCTCCATCAAGGAGGCCGCCGAGCACTTCGGCGTCGCCCCTGCCGTCATTGAGCGCGATGTCAACACGCTGTGGGTCTCCGGCTTGCCCGGAGGCCTGCACGGGGACCTTGTGGACTTCGACGCTTCCGACTTCGAGGCCGGACGCCTGTGCCTGTCCGAACCACTGGGACTGGACCGCCCGGTTCGACTCACCCGACAGGAGGCGATCTCCCTGCTCATGGCGCTCAGGGTGCTCGCCGATCTCCTGGCCGACGACGAGGCCTCCGCACCCGTGATCGCCTCCACCCAGCAGGCGGTCACCGACCTGCTCACCGCAGGTGCTTCCGACGACGCTGACACGCAGGCCGATGTGCGGGCCGGTCTGTCAACCGGTCTGGTCTCCGAGCATGTCGACCGCTGCGGCCATACGGCCCAGGTCCTGGCCGCCGTGCGCTCCGCACTGCGGGACAGGCACCGCCTCCACCTGACCTATGTCTCCGCCACCGACACTCCCTCTGAGCGAGACGTCGATCCCATCACCCTGGAAAGTGACGGATCCCATATAACTCTTGTGGCCTGGTGCCTCAGCGCCAAGGCCGAGCGCAGCTTCCGTATGGACCGGATCACATCGGTCGAGGTGCTCGATGTCCCTGCCGTCCGGCATCGCACCTCACGCCAAAGGAACCAGCCCGACGTCGATCCCTCTGCGGAGGAGAGACCCCGTGCCACGCTGACGCTGCGCCCGACCGGCCGCTGGCTCGCTGAGCAGATCCCGTGCCTCTCCCAGGAGGAGGTCGACGGTGGTCTCAGAGTTGTCGTGGAGGGACGCGACCGGGCCTGGCTCATCGGACTGGTTCTCTCGGCGGGCCGTCACCTCATCGCCGTCGAGCCTGCGGACCTTGCCCACGACGCCACCGAGGCCGCTCAACAGGCCCTGAGTTCCTATGACACTGATGCGGGGTGAGGCCGCTCCAGGAGCAGCCGGCTCCGTCCGCCTTGGGGGGAACCGACGGTGCCATCGTTCAGAGGCACCTGCCGGGGAGGCTACACTCAGCCCGTATCGATAGCCTCGACCACCTAGGAGTAGCACCATGCGTTTTCAAGTCTGGCACATGATCGTTCTGCTTGTCCTTGTACTGGTTGTCTTCGGTTCCAGCAGACTTCCCGACATCGCGAAGAGTGTGGGTCAGTCCATGAAGGTCTTCAAGAAGGAGATCAAGGAGCTGCGCGACGAGGACGACGACAAGAAGCCCGCCGCTCAGATCCAGCAGCCCCAGGAGGGCACCTACTACACCGAGCCCACCCAGTCCGGTCAGACTGCTCAGAGCACCGAGGGCTCATCCCAGAAGTGACGTCATCCGGCGAGAACCGGTGACCTGGAGACGAAGGAGGCCGTGGTGCCCAAGCTCCCTCGGATCAAACGATCGAGGCGCAAGGACAATCCCGAGGCGCGCATGTCCATCGGGGACCATCTGCGTGAGCTGCGCAACCGGCTCTTCATCTCGGCCCTGGGCGTCCTGGCCATGTCGGTTGTGGGCTATCTGCTGTACGAGCAGGCCTTCTCCCTCATCACCCGACCGATCGACGCCGCCAATGCCCGCGGCGCCAACCTCACCCTGAACTTCGACACGATCCTGGCCTCCTTCGACATGAGGCTCCAGGTCTCCATCTGGCTCGGCGTCCTCTTCTCGGCCCCGCTGTGGATGTACGAGTTCTGGGCCTTCGTGGGGCCGGGCATGACCCGCAAGGAGAAGGTCTACACCTGGGCCTACGGCGTTGTTGGACTCTTGCTCTTCTCCGCCGGCGCCGCCCTAGGGATCTGGGTGATGCCACACGCGGTTGCCATCCTCACCAGTTTCATTCCTGATGGCCCCACTGCGGCACTCATCAACGCAGGCGTCTACCTGTCCTTCGCCATAAGGCTGGTTGTCGTTTTCGGACTCGCCTTCCTCCTGCCCGAGCTGCTCGTCGCCCTCAACATGCTGGGACTCATGAAGGGTACGACGATGCTCAAGGGCTGGCGCTGGGCCGTCGTCGCCATCTTCACCTTCATGGCCTTCGCCAACCCGCTGCCGGACCCCTGGTCCATGATCTTCATGGCTCTTCCGGTCACCGGCCTGTACTTCCTGGCCTGTTTCATCTCCATCCGGCATGACAAACGGGTGGAGAAGAAGCGCGATCAGCTCGACGCCGAGCTGGAGGCCGCCCTGGCCGAGTAGCGCTCGGCACCGTCAGGCTCCATCGTTCCTCCCACTGCTTTCTCACTATTCTCCGTCATGCGCATCGCCCTGCTGTCCAACCCGTCCTCAGGCCGGGGTCGTCATGCGGCCGCCGACGACGTCGCCCGCCAGGTCCTGATCGAGGCCGGGCACGAGGTGCTCCATGTGCGCGGCAGCTCCTATGAGCAGGCACGTCACGCCGGACGGGCTCTTCTGGGAGACGGACCCCGCCGGAACGTTGAGGCGCTGGTCGTGGTCGGCGGGGACGGCATGGTGCATCTGGGGGTGGACATCGTCGCCACGACAGGCGTGCCCCTGGGCATCGTGGCCACCGGCACCGGTAACGACATCGCCAGGCACTTCGGCCTGCCCAGCAGGGACGCGGCGGCCTCCACACGCCTCATCAACCAGGCACTGTCCGGTGAGGGGGCGATCAAGGCGACCGACGCGATCTACGCCTCCCGCCCGGACGGAACCCTGCTCGCTCCGCAGCGTCGCTGGTCCCTGGCTGTGGTGAGTGCCGGAGTGGATGCCGCCGTCAACGCCCGCGCCAACACCCTGACATGGCCGGCCCGCGAAGGACGCTACGTGCGAGCCCTCGCGGCTGAGCTCGCAGCGCTGGCGCCCTACGGCTACCGGGTCGCCACCGACGACGGCATCTGGGAAGGACCGGCGCTCCTCCTGGCGGTGGCCAACACGCGCTACGTCGGCGGAGGCATGGACCTGGCGCCCCAGGCCGACCCCGCCGACGGCCTGCTGGAGGTCCTGCGCCTGGATCCCGTGAGCCGAGCCCACCTGATTGCCCTGTTCCGTCGGCTCTCCCAAGGCACGCACCTGACCGATCCGGCCGTTCACGTCGAGCGCAGTCGCAGCGTCACTATTGAGGCTCTGGACGAGCGCACCGGCCGTGACCGGGGTCTGCGCCCACCTCCGCACCCCTTCGCCGACGGTGAGCCGCTGGCCGAGCTGCCCCTGCGCCTCGAGGCGGTCCCCGACGCCGTACAGCTGCTCCTGCCGGCCCAGGGCGGATCCGGCCCGTAAGGTGTCCCCATGAGCTCACCAGCCGAGCGCTATGCCGCTTCTCGTCGTCGACAGGCCGCCGCCGGCAGTGAGCTCGCCCGCTTCAGCCAGGGCTACGACTTTCCGCTCGATCCCTTCCAGGAGGAGGCCTGCGCCGCCGTCGAGCGAGGCGAGGGCGTCCTCGTCGCGGCCCCTACGGGCGCCGGAAAGACGGTGGTGGGGGAGTTCGCCGTCCACCTGGGCCTGGTCCGGGGCCTCAAGACCTTCTACACCACGCCGATCAAGGCACTGAGCAACCAGAAGTACCTGGATCTCGTCGCCCGGCACGGCGAGGAGAAGGTGGGACTGCTCACCGGCGACACCTCTGTCAACCCTCACGCGGACGTCGTGGTCATGACCACCGAGGTACTGCGCAACATGCTCTACTCGGGCTCACGCGACCTGGACCGACTGGGCTTCGTGGTCATGGATGAGGTCCACTACCTGGCCGACCGCTTCCGCGGGCCGGTGTGGGAGGAGGTCATCATCCACCTGCCCGCCGAGGTCCAGGTGATCTCCCTGTCCGCCACGGTCTCCAATGCCGAGGAGTTCGGAGACTGGCTCGGCCAGGTGCGAGGCAGGACCGCCGTCATCGTCTCCGAGGAGCGCCCCGTCCCGCTGACCCAGCACATGATGGTCGGTCGCCGGCTCCTGCACCTGTACTCCCGCCCTGCCGACGCCGCAGAGTCCTCCGAGGCCGCCGACACGGCGGAGTCGGAGCAGGCAGCCCAGTCGGAACAGACGGGGCAGCCCCCGCTCAACCCCGAGCTGCTCAAGGCCGTCAAGCAGGCCCGGCGTGCCGCAGCCTCCGGCGGCGCATCCAAGAACAGCTACCGCAGCCGTGGCGGCGGCACGGGCCGGGGACCGCAGCCCTGGAAGCGCACCGTAAGAGGCGGACGCGCCCCTCGTCGTGGTGAGGGGGGAGCCCGCACTGCCAGGCTGAAGCCACCTTCACGACTGCAGGTCGTCAGGGCCCTGGAGGAGGCGAGGCTGCTGCCCGCCATCGTCTTCGTCTTCTCCCGAGCCGGCTGCGAGCAGGCCGTTCACCAGGTGGTGAGCGCCGGGGTGGACCTGACCACCGAGGCCGAGGCGGCCCGGATCCGTGAGGTGATCGAACGGCGTACCGCGGACATCCCGGCCGGTGACCTGGGGGTTCTCGGCTTCCACTTCTGGGCCCACGCCCTGGAGCGCGGCGTCGCGGCCCACCACG
>ERZ772967.2355-NODE-2355-length-12216-cov-4.520599_pt1 | contig 12216 bp, 9 predicted proteins | sample MGYA00511677_ERZ772967 | MGnify/ENA primary metagenome ERZ772967 (study PRJEB29015, sample SAMEA2737931) | human oral metagenome | biome: human oral; feature: human-associated habitat; material: dental | place: China | collected 2146 ...
CGATGCCGCGCGCCTGTCCAACCGGAATCGCTGTCGTCACATTTCGATTGAAGAAAAGCTGCTCCACGCCCATGGCATCGGGAGAATATTTTTCGATGAGCAATGTAAGCTCCGTATGGATTTTCAAAAGGCGCTTTTCCACCTCCATTTTCGATGGTGTTGTAATCGCACCGTAGGCATGAGGGCGCAGACGTGAGCCCATCAGCTCCACAAAGCCATAGCCGCATATAGCAGTCCCAGGATCGATACCGAGTACTAACATCTTCTTATTCTTAAAAGAGTGCAGACATCACGTCTGCACTCCGATAAGCAATCCTCCGCTTATTCATCCATCTCATAGTTACTGTAGACGTTCTGGACATCATCGTTGTCCTCGAGCGCGTCGATCAGCGTCTGCATCTTCTCAGCGTCCTTATCAGCAAGATGAACCGTTGTATCCGGAACCATCGTTACCTCGGCAGATGCTGTTTCGATTCCCTTTTCTCCAAGAATCGCCTCAATCGCCTCAAAGGCTTCCGGTTCGGCAACAATCTCAAAGACATCGTCCTCCGAACGCATATCCTCTGCACCGGCCTCCAGGACGATCTCAAGGAGCGCATCCTCATCATCAAACGCCTCGCGCTCTACGATGAAAACCGCCTTCTTCTTAAACATCCATGCAACACAGCCATCCTGCCCAAGGTTGCCGCCGTACTTTGAAAAGAGATGACGGACATCCGCCGCCGTACGATTGCGGTTGTCGGTCAGAATATCGAGCATGACGGCTGTACCGCCTGGCCCATACCCCTCGTAAAACAACTCTTCGTAATTGCTGCCCTCAGTGGCGCCAAGCCCCTTCTGAATGGCTCGATTGATATTGTCCTTCGGGATATTGTTTGCCTTTGCCTTGGAAAGGGCAAGTTTCAGGCGCATATTCCCCGTAGGATCAGCGCCGCCCATGCGAACAGCAATCGTGATCTCACGCCCGATCTTCGTTGTAATCTTGCCGCGAATCGCGTCATTTGCGCCCTTCTTGCGTTTGATATTTGCCCATTTTGAATGTCCTGACATCGTTCCGATCTCCTTCTCAATATACAAGCCGATAGTGCTTCTTTTTTCCTTTTTTTATCAGTGCTGCACCATCCGTAAAATCCACTTCGCTGAGAATATAATGCTCATCGGAGACACGCACATCATTGAGCGTGAGCCCTCCCTGCTGAATCATGCGGCGAGCTTCACTCTTCGAGGAGAATACATCACCGCGCACAAGCACATCCACAAGCTTTTCACCCACAGCGGTATGGATCTGTGGAATCTCCGTCGACGTACCGCCGCCGAAGAGGGCTTTCGCTGTCTCCTGTGCCTTCTCAGCCTCGTGCTCTCCATGAACGATCTTGGTCACCTCGTATGCGAGAATCTCCTTGGAGCGGTTGATCTCATGCCCCTCGGCAGAAGCAAGGCGACGCACCTCATCCATCGGGAGATACGTGAGCAGTGAGAGACAGGTCTCGACATCGGCATCATCAATATTGCGCCAATACTGGTAAAAGTCATAGGGCGACGTTTTTTCGGCATCGAGCCAGAGCGCACCGCCCGCTGTCTTTCCCATTTTGGTACCATCACTCTTTGTAAGCAACTTGTTTGTAAGACCGAATACCGTGATGTTCTTCTTGCGACGGCAGAGTTCTACCCCCGCAATAATATTCGACCACTGGTCATCGCCGCCCATCTCGAGCTTGCAACCATAGCGTCCATTGAGCTCCATGAAGTCATACGCCTGCATAATCATATAATTGAACTCAAGGAAGGTCAAGCCCTTTTCCCAGCGCTGCTTGTAGCTCTCGGCAGCGAGCATGCGATTGACGGTAAAGTGAGCGCCAATATCACGGAGCAGACCGATATAGTTCAGCTTGCGCAGCCAGTCTCCATTATCCACCATGATCGCCCGATCATCCGCGAAATCGATGAAGCGGGAAATCTGCCTACGGAAGCAGTCACAATTATGACGGATGGTCTCATCGGTCATCATCTTTCGCATATCCGTACGCCCTGAGGGGTCTCCAACGGTACCCGTGCCGCCGCCGACAAGACAGATCGGACGATGTCCCGCTCTCTGCAGATGAGACATTGCCATGAGCGCAATCAAATGCCCTGCATGAAGGCTGTCTGCCGTTGGGTCAAAACCGGTATAAAAAGAGACCTGCTCCTGTCCAAGGAGTTCGCGTAATCCTGCTTCATCTGTGCACTGCGCAAGAAACCCGCGTTCTTTCAGTATATCAATGGCGTTCAATATGCTACCTCTTTCTTAGTTCTGCCCTTTTTCTACTCCCGTTCCAGGCTCTGGCGGCTCTACGACAGATGACGGTGAGGAGTGTGTAGGAGAAGTATGGGGCGCACCCTCACTCTTTTCGGCACTGGAATTTGTTACTGGCTTAACAGAGTCCTTCCCCTTCTCATCTGGTTTTTTCTTTTCATTTTTTTCTTTCTCCGGGTCTTCCATCGGCTCGCCTGAAGATGCAGCGAATGAGGGCGCCTCCTCGAAGTTTCGCACGGGAAGTCCCGCGAGAGCTTTCACCATAAATGCCTGCCATATAACGGCAGGTGTCGTTCCTCCAGCCATGCCATGTAGGTCACTGAGGCTGTCGTTTCCAATCCAGACACCTGCAACTAAATCCGGTGTATATCCAACGAACCACGCATCGTGATAGTCACTGGTCGTCCCTGTTTTTCCAGCGGCAGGTCTTCCGATATTGGCTCGTGTTCCCGTACCGCGACGGATAACCTCTTGCATCATTGCCGTCATCGTAGCAGCATTTGCTGCTGAAATCACACTCTTTTCCTTCCTCTGCGCTTCTTCAAGGACTTTCCCGGTACGTGAAACAACACGGATGATGGCCACCGGCTCAACATGTATGCCACGATTTGCAAATGTACCATACGCGCTGGTAAGCTCTAGAGGAGTAACACCGCGAGTCATGCCACCGAGTGCAACTGCAAGATTGCGGTCATTGGTCTCTCCATCGAGAACAAAGGTTGATATCCCCATCTCCTGCGCGTAGTATATTGCCTTATCGATACCGATGTCCTGTGCAATTCGCACGGTAGGCACATTCAGTGACCACTGCACTACATCACGGAGGCGAACCTTGCCGGAAAAATTGCGGCTATAATTCTGTGGCTCCCAGCCGCCAATCTTTAAAGGTTTGTCGTCAATGATGGAATCTGCTGTATATTTGTTCTCAAGTGCAGCTGCAAAGACGAAAGGTTTGAATGCGGAACCGGGTTGACGTACGGCCTGCGTTGCCCGATTAAATTGATCTGTCCCACGTCCGCCAACCATAGCACGGATATAGCCCGTGTGTGGATCAATCGCAACTAAGGCACCCTGAGGCTGAACAATGCCATTTGCGTCAGTAAAATACGTTGGAAGGTTCTGCATCGCACTTTCAGCAGCCGCCTGCAGCCCCATATCAATGGTCGTATAAATCTTGAGACCATCTTTATAGATGGCATCATCCCCATACTTCTCCGAAAGCAGCTGTAGCACATAATCAACAAAGTAGGAGGGACCTTTTACGCCATCATTGGTTGTCTTCGCGATGGATAACTCTTCCTTCTTTGCGGCCTTTGCCTCGCTTTCACTGATATAGCCATATTTGACCATCTGATCCAGAACGACAGCTTTACGCTGTGTTGCCGCTTCCATATTATTGAGCGGCGAGTAATAGTTTGGACTCTTTGGGATACCTGCGAGCATTGCACATTCATTCAGTGTCAGATCTTTGACATCCTTGCCAAAATACGTGCGTGCCGCAGCCTGAACACCATACGCTCCCTGCCCAAAATAAATCTGATTCATATAGAGTTCAAGTATTTCTTGCTTTGTATACTGACGTTCGAGTTGGAGCGCAAGAAATACTTCCTGTACTTTGCGCTTGAACGTCCGATCCTGCGTCAGATAGGCGTTCTTCGCAAGCTGCTGGGTGATGGTGGAGCCGCCCTCTGTAACCGTACGTCCCCGAATATTTGCCCATACAGCGCGTACGATTCCACGTGGATCAATTCCAATGTGCTCGTAGAATCGATTATCCTCAACGGCAATAAAGGCATTTTGGAGGTTTTTCGGAATTTCATTGATGCCGACAGGTCTACGATTTTCAGCCGCATGAATATTGGCAATCTCGTTTCCATGAATATCATAGATTTGAGATGATGCCGGAGGAACGATATCCTCCGCCAGATTCGGTCTGGTATTCAGGCTTGCTGTTAGGAATCCACACCCCACGCCAATAATCATGACAAACAGGATCAGCCCAATGGCGAGAATTGCTTTTCCAAGAACGGAGCCGCTTTTTGACTTCTTTGTCACTTTCTTTTCGCTTTTCTGCATAGATACCTTCCTGTCTGGATGTTTCTCCACTGCACTCTGCCTACAATCCAATTTCTTTATTTTATCACAAACTGCGAATTTTGTAAGGATATTTTATCAAAATTGAAAGGATTCTCGACATAAGCGCTTACTTCAGTTCGACAACGGTGGCTCCAGTGCCGCCTTCGGAAATGTCGGCGAACGAAAAGGTCAGAACTGAACGATGTCGTTTCAGATAGTCCTGCAGACCCTGACGCAGCGCACCCGTCCCTTTTCCATGAATCAGCAGAATCTTGGAGAGTCCCGTAAATACGGCATCATCGATAAATTTTCCAAGCACATCTTCGGCCTCAAGGACGGTCATGCCGCGCACATCGATCTGTGGTCTTATTTCTGCCGATTTCCTGGAAATCGAAGTCCCAACATGAACTTTCGTGCTCTTCTTATGTTTTTTTCGTCCAACGAAAGTACAGGCATTCATCTTGACAATCGTACGCAGTCCGCCGACTTGAACAATCAGCTCATTATCCTGAACGGCAAGCACCGTGCCCTCTTGTGCAAGACTCTTGATGCAGACAATGTCACCCGCCTGAATACTATTCGGACGAACGGGTTCTCCAACAACCTCATTCTTTGGGAGTCCCCCTTGAACGTATGCTTCATCCAGACGATTTCTGGCGTCCTGAATCGCCTTGCGACGTTCCTTCACACCGTGATCGTCAAACTGCTCCTTGAGGGATTTGATGGTCTCCTCTGCACTGCGCCGCGCCTCTCGGACAATGTTGTTTGCCTCCTCACGCGCCTTGTGCAGAAGTTCCTGACGCGATGCAGAGAGTGCTTCACGTTCACTTCGCAGACGTGTCTCGATGGCTGTTATCTCTGACTCTCTTTTATAAAGTGCACGATTCCTTGCTTCGTAGTCCTTCTTTTCCTGTTCGAGTTCATTGACGATCCGCTCAAAATGTGTATGTTCCTCGTTGACATAGATTTCGGCGCGCGCGACAATATCCTGCGGCAGACCAAGCTGACGACTGATCGAGAAGGCATTGCTCGCCCCTGGTATGCCAATCAGAAGCCGATATGTGGGACGCAACGTCTTCAGATCAAACTCAACCGAGGCATTCTCCACGCCCGGCTGTGTATAGGCATAGGTTTTAAGAGCAGCGTAATGAGTGGTTGCAACAACAGCTATCTCGCTGTGTAAAAAATGTTCGATGATACTGCGTGCGAGGGCAGCCCCCTCATCCGGATCAGTGCCTGCTCCGACCTCATCCAGCAGAATGAGATCACCCTCCTCTGCCTTTTCAATGATGCGGACAATGTTCCGCGTATGCGCCGAAAAGGTGGAGAGACTCTGCTCAATGCTCTGTTCATCACCGATGTCTGCATAGATATTGCGATAGACGGGGAGTTCCGAATCTGGGGCAGTCGGCAGAAAACAGCCAATCTGTGACAAAAGCGCCAACAGCCCCAGTGTCTTCATACTCACCGTCTTGCCGCCCGTATTCGGTCCTGTAACCAAAAGAATAGAAAACGTCTTCCCGAGTTCTATGTCGATTGGAACGACCTTATCCTTCGGGAGCAGCGGATGTCTTGCCCGTTTCAAGTGAACGTATCCATCCCGATTCAGTGTCGGCGGATACGCCTCCATCTCCCGCGCAAGTCCGGCGCGTGCAAAGATGAGATCAATTGCCGCGAGTATCTCGCAGTTTGCCACAAGAATGGAGCCATTCACGGCAATCTCTGCCGAAAGTTTCTGCAGGATCCGCTGGATCTCCTGCTCACGTGCAAGCCCCATCTGCCGCACCGTATTATTCAGTTCTACCGTTGCGAGCGGCTCGATAAAAAGGGTTGCACCGCTGGCGGACTGATCGTGAATGACACCGGGGAAATAGTTTCGGTACTCCTGCTTGACCGGGATGACATAGCGCTCGTCACGCACAGTGACAATCGCTTCCTGAAAGTATTTCTGATTCGCTGCATCATGCAGGATTGCGGACAGTCGATCCTTCACACGCGCCTGTGCCGTATGCAGTTCACGCGTAATCCTGCGCAGTTCAGGACTGGCATCATCGCGGAAATTCCCATGCTCGTCAATAGTATCCTTCAAATGACGCTCCACCATGCCGAGGATTTCAATGGGCTTTGCCTGCTCCTTAAGCAGGGGGACATCCAACGTGAGATCGCGGAAGAAATACTTCACATTCCGCATACCGCCCATCGTACTCATGACAGAGCGTAGTTCATCAATTTCGAGGATGGATCCTCTTGCCGCTGTTTTCAATATATCCCGCAGATCATAGACTCCACCGAACGGCGGTGCCTGCACTTGCAAAATCTGCACTGCCTCCGCCGTCTCCTGATGAAGCCTCGCGACCTCATCGTAATCTCCGGAAGGAACGACACTGCGGCAGCGTTCTTTGCCCTGCATCGTGGCGGCAAATGCTGCAAGCCAATTTGTGATTTTTTCGTATTCCAAAACCTTGAATGACTCAGTGTCCATACATACCTCTTATAAAATCCCGCGGAAATAATGCCCACGCGTAATATCTTTGCCCTCCTGCAAACGAAGGTGCTGTTCATCTTCTTCCTTCAACGGTGCTTTCCGATCCATCGCCTTCCGATACATTCGGACAACGCTCTGCAATTCCTTGATCGAAACTCCGCGCCCCTCGATCCGCAGAGTCGCTATTCCCATCCCCAAAAGCTGATGCACATAGGGCAGCAGCGATAGTTTCTTGCTATTGAGGATGTGCATACGGCAGAACTGATCAGTCACTACGGGGAAATCTACATTCTTGCGGTCACGGAGGAAGAATCTCTGATTGCGACACGGCATGGAGCATTTCCCCGTATCCAGATCCCCCAGAAAACTGCCTAGGACACAGTACTCCGAGATCATGAGCGGAAGCCGGTCACTGACAAGGACAGTCAGCGGAATGGGGCTTGTCTTTGCGAGGCGTTCCATCTGCTTGCCGTTGAGCTCCGGTGACAGGGTTGCCTCACCAAATCCACACGCATGCAAAAAATCAAGGGTGGACGGATTATAGGAGATCATCGAATAATCCGCATGAAGTGTCACGGGCACGTGTTCATGCGCAAGATATGCTGTTCCGATGTGGTGGACGTGCAAGGCTGCAGGCAGTTTTTCACCAAAGCCATCAAACAGACGCATCAGCGCCGCCTGCTCATCTCCTCGAACAATGCGCGGCGTGTTATAGTCGATGCGAATACCACAGTCCTCCGCATAGTCCCACGCCGCTGCATAGTCCTTCGATTGAAGCATTGTTCCTCGAAAGGACTCTCCACCGAACAAAATCCCATCCGCCCCTGCAGCAACAGCCGCCTTCATCGCCTCTATGTCGTCCACAGCAACCATGAGTCTTGCCGGTCGCGGAGAAGAAATATCCGATGTACTGAACGTCGACGTTGCTGTATTTGCCTGCGTAAAGCGTGCGGTGGAAACACGTTTGTTTTCAAAGCGCTGTGTGCGCAAATCTTCCAGCGCAGCAATGGCGGAGCGTCGTAGATGATTGAGTTCACTGACCGGCACCATCACAGAATCATCCATATCGCACGAAAGTTCCGCAAGGGAAAATAACGTCGTACCAAGGCGCCCCATCTGCTTTTCTGCGGTTTCAAGCGTAAGCGGACGATTGTTCGCCGAGACGACCACGTAGTCGCTTTCTGCATCCGCTTGATTCCCCTCGTCGTCTTCGACGTGGAGACGCAATCTCTGTCCGAGTCTTGCGTGAAGAACAGCTCGAAGAGGAATCCGGTCGCAGGATTTCGCATCATAAGAGTGTCTTGCTGCCTCCATGAGTTTCGCATCATAGACCTTGAAGACACGATCGTGTATGTGTACCTTTCCGTGAATGGCAAAGGAAACGGTATCTCCGGCAACTGCCTCAAAGCATTCCTGACCGTGTGCGTCGTACAGGCACTCGATCTCCGCACTGACACGACCGCCGACCTTCACCCAGAAATCCACCTGATCACGGGCGGCAAGTCCTCCGGACAGCTTCACCGTGACCATGTTGGAGGCACGATCATAGGATGTGACACGTCCGATCAGAAGACCGCGGTTATTCGGGCGACGGTCACTCATCATGTATCTGCCCTGCCGTTTTTCCATATATGCAGTTGTAAAATCACGATTGAATACCTGCGCCAGATGGGCACGGTCAGAATCATCAATTGCTGGTCGCTGAGCATCAAGATAATTGTCAATCGCTTTACGGTACGTATGCACAATCGTCGCAACGTATTCCGGCCTCTTCATGCGTCCTTCAATTTTAAGGGAGTCAATGCCCGCATCAAGCAGCTGAGGGATGAGTTCGATCGCATTCAGATCGCGCGGTGAGAGGAGAAAGTTGCCCGCCGTCTCACCAAGTACATCATTCCCCTGTGCATCGACCAATGTATAGGGCAGACGGCAGGGCTGCGCACAGCGCCCACGATTTCCGCTGCGGCCGCCGATCATGCTGCTCATCAGGCACTGCCCGGAATAGCAGACGCAAAGCGCACCGTGCACAAAGCTCTCGATCTCAACACGGCTTTTCCTGCAGATATCCCGAATCTCGGCAATGGAGAGCTCACGCGCCAGCACCACACGCGAGAAACCGAGTTCCTCAAGTGCCTGAACACCTGCAATATTATGTACTGTCATCTGCGTGCTCGCATGAAGCGGCATCTGCGGCACAATCTCCTTTGCCAGCCGCACGGCACCGAGATCCTGCAAGAGAATCGCATCCGCTCCCGCATCGTAGAGAAAGGAGAGGTACTCTTTTAATTGCGGAAGTTCTTCGCTGTCGACAATCGTATTGACCGCAACATGAACCTGCACTTTTTTCAGATGCGCATGACGAATGACCTCCGCCATCACATCTTCATCGAAGTTGGAGGCGTAGGCTCGTGCACCGAACATTTTTCCCGCCAGATAGACAGCATTCGCACCGTTTTCAACCGCCGCAAGAAACGCTTCCTTTGTCCCCGCAGGAGCGAGTAATTCAACCAATCCATTCAATCCTTTGCAGTATGCGAAAGTACAGAGACGTTCTGTTCCCCCATGTCAATATCGTCATGCGTCGCATCGTGTTCCACTATATCCGCAGCAGCACGCATCTCCTCGAAAAGACGCAGCTGGTCGTCGTCCAGCGTATCCTTTACATCATCCATATCGGGCAATGCGGGAAGATCCGCAATCTGCTCCAATCCAAATGCACGCAGAAACAGATCGGTCGTCCCGTAGAGAATCGGACGGCCGATCACCTGCTTGCGCCCCATTTCGCAGATCAGCTCAAGTTCAAGCAGACGCCCGATCGAACGCTCCGCACGAACACCGCGGATGTGCTCTATTTCCTGCTTCGTAATCGGCTGCTTGTAGGCAATGATGGAAAGCGTCTCCATCGCCGAGGACGACAGCGTCGGCTGCACTGTTTCCGACAGTTTTTTCACCCATGGAAAGGCACTCGGATGCGTCACAAGCTGATAGCCACCTGCTGATCTGCGTAAAAATATGCCGCTCCCCCGATCCGACAGGATGTGTTCTAACTGTGTCAGGGTCTCCTGTACCTCCCATTCGGGAGCTTCGATGATTTCAGCCAGTTTCGGCAGGGAGAGCGGAAGTCCGGCAGCAAACAGCACGGCTTCCAAAATGGCTGCCCGACTAAGAGACTGCACGACTTCCCTCCTTTTCCGAAATCACAATTTCATAGTAAAGATGCTCCTGCGAGAGATATACCATCTGCATCTTGGCAAGCTCCAAAAGTGCCAAAAATGCAGACAGCAGCTCCTCACGCGTCCCCGTGGGAAAGGCATCGTTCAGCTTGATTCTGCCGTTCCTGCGGCGCAGCAGCGTGAGGATGTCCGCCATCTTGTCCTGCACACGGTATTCCTCCGCAGATACGACGATTGCCGGAATCACAGGCTCCTCACGAATGCGCTGCACATCGGCAAAGATCCGCATCAGGGACTCCGCCGACAGCCCCGTAATCGGAAGACGATGTGCGGGAAGCGGCATCGGTGCACGCTCCACATAGGGGCTCTGCGCATCGCTCAGAGAAAAGAGAATGGATGACACCTCTTTGAAGCATCGGTATTCAAGCAAACGCTCCACGAGCTCCATGCGTGGATCTTCTTCCGTCTCCTCCTCCGCATTGGTCTTCGGCAGCAGCATACGCGATTTGATCCGCAAAAGGGTCGCCGCCATCACCAAAAACTCACTCGCATATTCAATATCAAATTGGTACAGTGTATCAATGTAGTCAAGATACTGACGTGTCAGGTCTGCAATAGGAATGTCATAGAGATCGATCTTATTCTTTTCAATCAGATGCATGAGGAGATCCATCGGCCCCTCAAACGCATCCAATTTCACAAGGTAATCTGTCGCCATAGAGGCTCCTAGAACAGAAGAATGCTGCCGACGATCTTATAGACACTGTACACCAGTTGAAAAAGCGGCATCAGGACAATACTTAGCAGGGGTGTTGCAATGAACACAATCATAATGAGCAGACTGTATCGTTCGATCGACTGATAGCGATAGGCGAGATCCGGCGGAAGCAGGTTGCGCAGAATGTGCGAACCATCGAGCGGCGGAATCGGAGCATGTTAAAAATTGCAAAGTTGACATTGTAGACGAAAATCATCTGAATGATCCCATAGGTAATGGAAGAAACGTCAACATTGTGCGTGCGGATGAACAGGATGATGTAGAATGCGATGAACCCAAGGAGCAGATTCATCGCAGGGCCTGCGACGGACACGAGAATATCATCCCGTTTCGGCTGGCGAAAATTACTGGGATTGACCATCACGGGTTTCGCCCAACCAAAGCGCACGAGAAACAGCATAATAAGCCCGATTGGGTCAATGTGCGCACGCGGGTCAAGCGTCAGACGGCCCATAAGGCGCGGCGTAAAATCCCCGAGCGATACAGCAGCGCGTGCGTGTGCGTACTCGTGAAACGTCATGGCAATGATGAGCCCGGGGATACCGAGCAGCATCTCTTCAAAATTAAATCCGAACATATACTTCTCCCACTCATTAGCCACGCAGGCGTTCTTCTGCCATCATCAGCGAGATGATCGTCTTCGAGTCTATAATCTCCCCCGACTTTACCATTGCCAGCGCATCGGAGAACGGCATTTGAACGACGTTGACAAATTCATCCTCGTCGGTGTGCTGTGCACCGACCGAAAGCTCCCGCGCGAGGTAGAGATGGATATACTCATTGGAAAAACCGACCGTTGTCGCGATCACGGTCAGTTTATCATAGCTCTCCGCCGTGTAACCGGTCTCCTCCGACAGCTCACGCCGCGCACAATGCAGAGGGTCTTCGCCCACCATATCGAGTTTCCCCGCCGGAACCTCGAGGGTCACCTTCCCAATGGGATAGCGGAACTGACGCACCAAGATGACGTTGCCGTTGGGCAGGACAGGCAGCACCGCCGCCGCCCCCGGATGGTGAATCCACTCGCGGACGGACTCTTTCCCATTCGGCAGACGCACCACATCGCGGCGCACATGGAGCAGCGTTCCATCAAAAATATTCTCACTGCTGCATTTTACTTCTACAAGATCCTCATACATGGCGGATCCCCCTTCCCATCAAATGCCCTTATTCCTGTGTTTCGTCGACACGTTTTACAAACAGGGCGCTCACAAAATCCTCTGCATGGAAGGGGCGAAGATCATCCATCCCCTCACCAACGCCAATCCATTTAATCGGAATCGAGAGCTGTGACTTGATTCCGATCGTCACACCGCCCTTTGCCGTTCCGTCCAGTTTCGTGAGAACAACCCCCGACACAGGTGCTGCCTGTGTAAAGAGCTCCGCCTGACTGATCGCATTCTGCCCCGTG
>ERZ772967.2358-NODE-2358-length-12207-cov-7.328670_pt1 | contig 12207 bp, 11 predicted proteins | sample MGYA00511677_ERZ772967 | MGnify/ENA primary metagenome ERZ772967 (study PRJEB29015, sample SAMEA2737931) | human oral metagenome | biome: human oral; feature: human-associated habitat; material: dental | place: China | collected 2146 ...
ATAAATCCCGATAATGCTATTAGAAGGAATTGTATCCCACGGATTGGAGATGGTAACATGCGTATCACACAGGATGCAGGCAAGCTCTCGTTCCTGCACGCGGACAGTTCTGCTGCGGCAAAGTCGTCCGAGCAGAAGAAAAGTACGGTAACGGATATCCTGAACCGCGCGGTCGAGGTCTATATCAGTGCGAAGGGGAGATCGCTGAATGAAAGTGCTGATATGGAGGAGGATCTGACCCCTGCAGAGCTGGCGCTTGCCGCAAACGAAAAAGAGATTGCGGACAAGAAGGCAAAGAAGGCACAGGCGGCGGAGATCGAAAAGCGCATTCAGACGGATGAGGGTCTCACGGACGAGGACAAGGCAAAGCTCCAAAAGCGTGCAGATGAATTGAAGCGTGCGGGCATGACGGACGAGGACAAGCTGAGTGAACTGCACGGGAAGGTGGAGAAGCTCGACAAGCTTGTGACGGATGGTTTTGCCACTGACAAAGAAATCGAAAAACAGCGCGATCTGTATCAGTCGCAGATCGGTCGTCTGGAATCCGAAATGAAGGCGAAAGAACACCACAATATGAAGCTGCGCGGTCAGGCACTGCAGGAGCGTGCCGACCGCGATGCAGAACTCACGAAGGCGCAGGAGAAGGAACGCGCGGCACTTGCGGCCGCGCAGCCGGATGACCTGACCGCACTTGCCGCGCTCAGAGAGTATCAAAAGACTGCCGCTGCAAAGAAACACGCAGACCGCAGCACAATCGTCGTTCCGACCAATAAGAGTACAAGCGATACATAGGAAGCACTGCACGTAAACGGCGGCAGCCCGCGAGAAAAACCTCACGGACTGCCGCCGTTTTATGTTTCATCGTGATGTCGCTCAGATCAGTGCCGCCGGCTCGTACTCCTCGGGCAGGATACGGCGGAGGAAGCGGCGCGTGCGCTCCTCGCGCGGCGCGGTGAAGATCTCCTTCGCGCTGCCCTCCTCGACGATGACGCCGTCCGACATAAAGACGACGTGGGTCGCCACCTCCTGTGCGAACTTCATCTCATGAGTGACGACGATCATTGTCGTTCCCTCCTCGGCGAGTGTCTTCATAACCTGCAGGACCTCGCCCACGAGTTCGGGATCGAGTGCCGAGGTGGGCTCATCGAAAAGGATGACATCGGGTTTTGCCGCAATCGCGCGCGCAATTCCGACACGCTGCTGCTGTCCGCCCGAGAGCTGCGCGGGATAGTAGTCTGCACGCGTTTCCATACCGACGCGTCGCAGCGACTCCATTGCGATCTCGTGCGCCGCACCCGTCGCAATGCCGCGCCCGACGGTCAGCCCGAGCGTCACATTCTCAAGCGCGGTCTTGTTCGCAAAGAGGTTGTAGTTCTGAAAGACGAATGCCGTCTTTTTCCGCACGTCTGCAATTTCACGGTCACTCGCCTCCGCAAGGGAGAGCTGCGTCCCATGAAAGTCCATCGTGCCGCCGTCGGCGCGCTCGAGAAAGTTGAGGCAGCGCAGGAAGGTGGTCTTTCCCGAGCCGCTGGGTCCCAGGATAACGACGACATCCCCCTTGTTCACCGCCAGACTGACATCCTTCAGCACCTCGGTCTGCTCAAAATTTTTGCGTACATTCTGAACCCCAAATAGCATACTCCACCTCCTAGAGACTTCGGAACGCTCCGACACGCCGTTCTGCCGCTGCAAAGAGCAGCTGAACGATGGTGCAGAGCACGAGATAGACGATGAACACATCGAGATACGCCTCGATGTAGTTGTAGCCATAGGACGCGGCGATCTTGCCGACCGCCATGATGTCCTTGACGGTCATGAGGAACGCGAGCGACGTGCCCTTGATGAGATTGACCGTGATATTGCAGATGCTAGGCAGTGCCACGACAAGCGCCTGCGGGATGATGATATGCAGATAGGTCTGAAATGCGCTCAGCCCGCTCGCAAGTCCTGCTTCAAGCTGTCCCTTCGGGATCGCAAGCAGTGCCGCACGAAATGCCTCGATGAGGAGGGCAATCGTATTCAGCGTAAAGATAAAGACCGCGTAATAAAACGGATCGACTGCCTCAAATACGTTGATCGCCAGTCCCAAATCCTTCACCACGGCATTGACAAGGCTCGGCAGGAGACTGTAGAGCAGGAGAATCTGCAGGATCAGCGGCGTACCGCGCACAAAGGAGACATAAAAGCGCGCGATTGCCCCGCCGATGCGTCGCCCGCGCACGCGCAGGACGGCAAGGTAGAACGCCACAGGGGCGGCGAGGATGAGGGAAAGGGTGGTCAGCGAGAGCGTCACGCCTGCGCCCTGCCACACGAGCAGGAAGGTTTCCTGCATAAAGTCAAGATCCAGTTCCAACGGCTTCCCCTCCTCTCCCTGTCGCTTCCTTCGTATCTGCAGCGCGCAGACTTGTACCGACATCAAGGTACTTTTCCGCCGCAGCAAAGACCTGCTCCAGCAGCAGCACGAGCATCCAGTAGATGAGCAGCGCGGCGAGGTAGACCTCAATCCCGTATGCGCCGAAATTCTGTGCGATGATGAGATTGCCCTTGCCGATCATATCGATCAATCCGATTGTATAGGCGAGAGACCCCTCCTTCAGCAGATTGATCGTCGCATTGCCGAAGTTCGGCAGCGCCACGAGTGCCGCCTGTCCCAGGAGCACGTGCCGGAATGCCTGAAACGGCGTCAGCCCCGCGCTCACCGCCGCCTCGTACTGCCCGCGCGGAACGGCTGTGTACGCCGCGCGGAACACCTCCGAGATGTACGCGCCGAAGAGCAGTGTAAATGTGATGATGGCAAAGACCGCACGGTGCAGGTCATTCATGTCATACCGAAATGCTGCCTCCATGAGCTTCGGCAGGCCGTAGAATACGATGAATAGCAGAACAATCGACGGTGTACAGCGCATGACGTACACATACGTGAGTGCCGCCCATCGGAGCAGCGCGTTGCCGCCGAGATTCGCCCACGCAAGAAGTCCCCCAAGAAGAGACCCGAGTGCGATGCTGACGAGTGCCACGAGGAGGGTCACATCGAGATATGTGAGGAGGTCGGGCAGCACCTGCACGATCATCCCAATGTCAAATGCCCGTGTTTCCATCCCGTGTGGCTCCTTTCATCAGTTCAGATATGCCGACAGGCTCTCCCCGAAATATTTCTGCTCAAGCTCCGCAATCTTGCCCTCGGCACGCAGCTCCTCGATCGCCTTGTCATATTCATCCGCAAAAGCCTGTTCCTTCTTGTTGAAGATCGGATAGGTCGGAATCCCCTTGTAGCGGATGTACGTCAGCTTGTCGCTGAACGCATGATAGGGTGCATCCTCCTTCTCGATGTTGTTCTTGTAGCTCAGCTCGACCTCAAGATAGCCGTCGTAGCGCCCCTCCATGACCCAGCTGTATGCGTCCGCATTCTGGAAGGACTCGGACGAGGTCAGCTTAATCTCGTTTCCGGGATTCTCCTTGTTGTAGGTGTCGATGACCATGTAGCGCGCATCCTGTGGCGCAATCGGGACGAGCTTGCCGCTGAACTTCGCAAAGGACGGCAGATCCTTGATCTCATTCGCCGTATCCTTGCGGATCGCAAGACCGATCACGCTCGCGCCGATGTTGTTCTTCGGAAACACATACTTCTTCTTGCGTGCGTCCGTAATCCAGATCCCTTTTGTACCCACATTGTACTTGCCGGACTCGACACCGATCAGGAGATCGTCATCCGAGGTCGGTACAAACTTGAATTCATACTGCGGCAGCTTCTTCGCGACTTCCTTCATCACGGCGACCTCAAAGCCGTCCGACTCGCCCTGCTCGTTCACGTAGTCATACGGCACATAGTAGTTCGTGTGCGCGACTGTGATGGTCTTCTTGCCGTCTGCGGACTTCGCCCCGTCCGCGCTGTCCTTCCCGCAGCCTGTGAACCCTGCTGCGAGTGCCGCCGCGAGGAGGCCCGTGAGTGCTGCCTTGCCGATTTTCTTGAGGTTCATGTCATTCTCTCCTTTTAGCGTGCGCCTGCCGCGCCGCGAACCCAGTCAAAATGCTTCCAATCAATGTCACGCGGAACGGTGCAGTCCGCCCCGAGCAGGACACCCGTGCGTCCCGCCGCCGCGAGGATACGCTCGGTCTCCGCCTCGATCTCTGCACGCGTGCCGCGATAGAGTACTTCCTCGGGCAGATTGCCGAATCCTCCGAGCAGCGCGTGCTGCGGGAAAATTCTGCGCCCCTCTTCAAGAGGTACCCCCTCGACCACCGCCGCCCAGTTGATCGTCTTGGCGTCGTAGTCCCTGTACCATTCGAGTTCGTTGCGGTGCCCTGCATAGCCGCATATATGGAGGATATTGTAGGGACTCGCCGCGTTCGCGACGCGCAGGATCTCCTTTTCGCCCGGTGCAAAGACCTCCTCATAGATCGCACGATCCGCCCCCTCGCCAACGAGGTTCTGCAGGCTGAAGTAGATACCCGTCACGCCCGCCTCCGTAATGACGCGGTGTGCGAGCTTCGCCAGATCCGCCGAGATCACATCGAACGCCGCCTTGACCGCCGCCTTATCCTCGCGCACAAGCTGTGCTAGGAATGCCTCATCCTCGGCAAGCGTGCCCGGCTGCATGAACTTGATCGTCGTGCCCGCGCAGAAGAGATTGTAGAATGTCGCGATGTCGCTGCCGTAACGCCGCGTGATCTCCTTTGCATAGGCGACCTGCCGCGTAAAGAAGGGGTGATCGTCGGGAAGCGGCTGCACCTTCGCGAGCTCCGCAGCCGTACGTGCCTTCTGTACGACAGGGTTCGGATAGGAGAAGAAGCCGTCCGTCATGATCTTCACGAAGTCGGGCTGTGCCTCCTCGATGTAGCGAATCTCACCATCCAGTACCTTCTGCTCCAACTCCGGATGCGTGTAGGCGTCCGCATGGATCTCATCGTCGAGGAAGTGAAACCAGAAGCCTGCGGGTACACGCTCCACTGCTTTGCGATCCATCGCATTCAGTACCAGTTCTTTTTTTGCTGTTGCCATGTTATACTCCGTTCTTAAAAACATTGTTTGTTTATATGTTTTATTTGATTGTGTGCACATCATACACGGAAATAACATTCTTGTCAAGTATGTTTTATATATTTTCTTGTTGACATGGAATGGAACGGGCGCGTATAATGGAAACCACAGAAAGAATGTATTTGATGGAGGACATATTTATGAAGGATTTCTCTGCCGAGGTACATGGCTGTCACGCGTATGATGCGACGGGAGCACTCACCACGCCCGTCTATTTGTCCGCAACGTTCCGCCATCCCGCGTTTCGTGAGAGCACGGGCTACGACTATGGGCGCGTCGCCAATCCGACGCGCTGTGATTTCGAGCGCGCGATTGCCCTTCTCGAAGGAGGCAGGCGTGCATGGGCGCTCTCCTCCGGCATGGCGGCGGTCAACCTCGTCTTTGCGCTCTGCAGGGCGGGCGATCACGTCCTCCTGCCCGAGGATCTCTACGGCGGCACCGTGCGCCTTGCCAACGACATCTACAGCCGTTACGGCATCGACTTTGAGTACATCGACATGCGCGACACGGCGCTCGTTCGGGCAAGAATGCGGAAAGAGACAAAGCTTGTCTTCATTGAAACGCCCTCGAACCCCATGATGTTCGTCACCGACATCCGCGCGCTCGCAGAGATCGCACACGCACATGACGCTCTCCTCGCTGTAGATAACACCTTCCTCTCACCGCATTTCCAAAAGCCGCTTAAGCTCGGTGCGGACATTGTCCTAGAGAGCGGCACAAAGTATCTCTGCGGTCACAACGACGTGATCTGCGGTACGCTCACAGTGCAGGATGCGGACTCCGATCTCGCGAAGGAAATCGAGCTGCTCGTCAAATCCGAGGGGCCGAACCTCTCTCCGATGGACTCGTGGCTCATGCTGCGCAGCCTAAAGACCCTCGGCGTGCGCGTCGAGCGTCAGGCGGAGAGTGCACTCGCTATTGCCCAGTGGCTGCGCACACTGCCCGAAGTCACAGAGGTCTACTATGTGGGGCTCCCCGATCACCCGCAGTACGCGCTCCATCAGGCTCAGAGTACGGGCTGCGGCGGCATGATCTCATTTAAGGTGAAAACGCCTGCCATCGCGCAGAACGTCCTTGCCCACCTGAATCTCATCGCGTTTGCTGAGAGTCTCGGCGGCGTCGAGAGCCTCCTCACCTACCCCATTGTGCAGACGCACGCGGAGATGCCGAAGGATCTCATTGAACGCACGGGACTCGACGACCGGCTTCTGCGCCTCTCCGTCGGACTTGAGGACGTGGACGATCTGAAGGAGGATCTGGAACAGGCACTCAAGAAGGCTACTCAGGAAGGATAATAAATATGCCCATCAATTTTGACGAAATCATCGACCGCAGGAATACCTCCTGTCTAAAACACGACTTTGCCGTCGAGCGCGGCTATCCCGCGGATATCCTGCCGTTCTGGGTCGCGGACATGGACTTTCGTACCCCTTCTCCCGTCATTGACGCGCTCAAAGTACGCGCAGAGCACGGCATCTTCGGCTATACACAGGTGAAGGACGACTATTTTGCCGTCCTTCAGAACTGGTTCCGCACGCGCCATGACTGGACAGTTGAGCGGCGCGACCTCATCCTCACGCCCGGCGTTGTCTTTGCGATTGCAACCGCCATCCGCGCCTTTACGAAAAAAGGCGATGCCGTACTTATTCAGCAGCCCGTCTACTACCCCTTTGCAAATATGATTCGACAGAATGAGCGTGTGATCGTCGACAATCCCCTGCGTCTGATCGAGGGGCGCTATGAAATCGACTTCGAGGACTTCGAGCAGAAGATCATCGAGCATCGTGTAAAACTCTTCATCCTGTGCAGCCCGCACAATCCCGTCGGACGTGTCTGGACACGCGCGGAGCTTGAACAGATTGCCGCCGTCTGTCTGCGCCACAACGTCATCGTCGTCGCGGACGAGATTCACGAGGAGTTCGTCCGCCCGGGCTTCCGTCATGTGCCGTTTGCCTCGCTCTCAGAGAAGGCAGCGGCGATCACCGTCACCTGCACCTCACCGAGCAAGACCTTTAACCTCGCGGGACTGCAGATCTCCAACATCTTCATCCGAAATGCGCAGCTGCGCCGCCGCTTCAAGGAGGAACTAAGCCGCACGGGCTACGATGAGCCGAACACACTTGGGCTTACTGGCGCAAAGGCAGCCTACGAGCACGGCGTGGAGTGGCTCACGCAGCTGCTCACCTACATTGAGGAGAATCACGCACGTACCAAGAGTTTCCTCGCTGCACAGCTGCCGAAGGTACAGATCATCGAACCCGAGGGAACCTATCTCCTCTGGCTCGACTTCCGTGCCTACGGGCTCTCGGATGAGGCGCTCAATGAAAAGATCATCCACGAGGCGCATCTCTGGCTCGACGACGGTCCCATCTTCGGCGCGGGCGGCAGCGGCTTTCAGCGCATCAACATCGCATGTCCGTGGAGCACACTGGAAAACGGACTCGAACATCTCGCAAAGGCATTCCGCTGAACAAAAAAGCTGCTCTGATACGTATTTAACGCATCAGAGCAGCTTTTTCGATAACTGTATGTCAAGTTTTATTGTTCTTCTTTAAAGTACTGCCATGCATCCATGACGTCGAGAAAAGTGCCGTCAAAGCCTGCATCGATGATTTTATCGAGATAGGCATCCGGACTGCCGTAGAGAATTTCCTTCCACTCCTTCGTCCAATAGCGTGCCTTGTAGCTGCCCGGCCACTCGGGGTTCGGCTCCGCGATCCAGTGCGGGCGCTCATCCGTCCACGAGGACTGCCAGTAGGTGCGGTAGTCCGCCACCTCTCCAACGCTCATATACGAGAGGAGGAGTCTCTGCCCGCCGTTCGCCTTGCGCTTCAACCGCATCGTCTCTTCCTTCGAGAGCGGACGATCCCCGTAATAGAGATCGACTATGAGGAGGTCATAGTTCGTCTCAGAGAGTGCCTTAATGTACGATTCCCGAGTCTTGTAGTGCTCAGGGTTGAGCAGAACGAGGAAGTTTTTTGCCTGCCTCAGCTGCGTGACATCGTTTGTATTTTCGTTCATCGGGCGACGATCCGGAATTACATCGAGGGCTGTATCCCCTCCATCGGAGACATAGCCCGCCGCAGCCCCCATCTCCTGCACGGTGTGTATTTTTTTACCCTTCACATAGTCGAGGGTAAAGACCTGCCGCTCTGCGCGCAGCGGTTTTTCGAGCATAGCGGTGAGAAATTCATCCGTCGCTCGATTGTTGCGCCTTGCCTCCGCCCCGTTCTCCGTACGGCCGTCGTAGAAGCGGGACTCCATAAAGAAGCCGTCCAGCACACGGATAAGCCGTGCAACATTCTCTTCCGCATTGTCCTCCGTCACTTCAAGCAATCCCACTGCTCCATTGCCAATGAGCAGGAAGTCCGGCTTTCTTTCGCGCACATAGCTGCCGATCTCTGCCGCGAGATCAACCATCTCCGTCTCCGGTGCAGATATTTTTGCGTCGCCTTCCGCTGCGGAAAAATGACACAGCCCAAAGCCAATGACAACTGTGAGAAACAATTTGGGAATCGACACCATAGAACACTCCTGACGCAAAAAGGCCGCCGCAGAGCAACAAAACGCTCAATAGGCAGCCTTGTGCAGATTACGAAAGCTGATAATCAGCACCGTCACCTTGACGGTCTTCATTTTATCAGCGGTTCCTTACTTATCCTGAAACAGATCCGTCGAGAGGTAGCGGTCACCGCCATCGGGAAGCAGGACGACGATGGTCTTGCCTGCAAAATCCGGACGGCGTGCAAGCTCTGCTGCCGCAGCGAGCGCTGCGCCCGAAGAAATTCCAACGAGTGCCCCCTCGCGGCGTGCGAACTCCCTGCCGTAGGCAAAGGCATCCTCATTCTTCACCTGAATCACTTCATCGTAGACCTGCGTATCAAGGGTCGTTGGAATGAAGCCTGCGCCGATGCCCTGAATCTTGTGCGGTCCCGGCTTGCCGCCCGAGAGGACAGGCGAGTCAACCGGCTCGACGGCGACGACGTGAATGGAGGGATTTTTACTCTTGAGGTAACGTCCGACCCCCGAGACCGTTCCGCCCGTGCCGACACCGGCAATGAACGCATCCACCTTGCCGTCCGTATCCGCCCAGATCTCTGGTCCCGTCGTACGCTCATGTGCGGAAGGATTTGCGGCATTCTCGAACTGTGAGGGGATAAAAGAGTTCGGAATCTCCTTCTGCAGCTGCTCGGCGCGCGCAATCGCCCCCTTCATTCCCTGCGCGCCCTCCGTCAGCACGATCTCCGCGCCGTACGCCTTGAGCAGATTGCGCCGCTCGACACTCATCGTCTCCGGCATCGTGAGAATGGCGTGGTAGCCGCGCGCTGCCGCAACAGCAGCAATGCCAATACCCGTATTGCCGCTCGTCGGCTCGATCAGCGTCGCCCCCGGCGCAATCTTGCCGTCCTTCTCTGCCTGTTCGATCATCGCAATCGCAATGCGATCCTTCACCGAGCCGGCAGGATTGAAATACTCAAGCTTCGCGACAATGTTTGCCGGAAGGTCATGCGCCTTTGCAAACCTCTTTGCCGCAAGCAGCGGTGTATGTCCGATCAGTTCCGTTACCGACTGATAGATATTTGCCATGATCCATTCTCCTTTAACAATCCTATCCACAAAGTAAACATATCTAAAAAGTATGTTTATATATTACTCGTTTTCACAGGAGATGTCAATAGCGGCAAGAAAAAAATGCAGCACGAATGGAAATTCATGCTGCACCCTCCTACGTCGGTTCAAAGTAGACCTTGATGTGCGTGCCCTGCTCGACAATCGTGTTCACACTCAGGCTCTGTCTGACGGCCGCGCCTGTGCCCTCGCTCTCAAAGAAGAGTCCGCGCAGCTCCGCCATACGTGCCGCCTCACGGATCGAAAGCCCCGTGAAGTCCGGCACGATTGCCTTGCCCTCGGGCGGCACAGCGACGGCCTCCATACGCTTCTCCTCCATGCGTTTTTCCTCCGCCGAACGGCTTGCAGACGACTCGTCAGCCGCACCCTTCGTAAACGGATTGCTCGACGGCTCGACGTGCGCATAGCGCAGCAGCTGGGCAAAGATGCGCGAGGCGACGGGCGCGGCGATCTGTCCGCCGTAGAAATTGCCGCCGCGCGGATCGTCGATCATGACGAGCACGGTAAAGATTGGATCCTCCACAGGCGCAAAGCCGCAGAACGATGCGATGTAGCGCCCCTCCATATAGCCCGACGTGTCAAGGCGGATCTTCTGCGCTGTTCCCGTTTTGCCCGCGATGCGGTAGCCGCGCACCCCTGCCTTCGCTCCGCCGCCCGTTGCGACAACCTGTTCGAGGAGTCCGATCAGCGTACGATTGACCGTCTTCTGCAGTGTCTCGTGGATCTCCTGCGGCTTGCGCTCCTCATAAATGGAGCCGTCCGGATTCTTGATCTCGCGCACAATATGCGGACGCATCAGCGTCCCGCCATTCGCGATCGCAGACATCGCCGTCACAAGCTGCAGCGGTGTCACGGCGATGCTCTGTCCGATTGCCGTGGTCGCAATATCCGAGTCTCGCATATCCTCTGCTTTGAAGAGGATTCCCTCCTCCTCGCCCGGCAGGTCAATGCCCGTCCGTTCACCGAAGCCGAACAGCCGCGTGTAGTGCATGAGTTTTTCTGCACCAAGAGAGAGTCCGACCTGTGCAAACCCCGTGTTGAGCGAGTTCTTTACAATATCGGTAAAAGTCACGGCACCATAGCTCTCGTTGCTCCAGTTCTGGATGCGGCGCCCCGAGACCATGACGTAGCCGGGGTCGAAGAACACCTGATTCGGTGTGACAATGCCCTCCTGCAGTGCCGCGCCCGCAACAATCGCCTTGAACGTCGAGCCCGGCTCATAGATAAAGGCGACGGCGCGGTTCTTCCAGTTCTCCTGTGGGTACTCCCAGAAGCGGTTCGGATTGTACGAGGGGCGCGATGCCATTGCGAGAATCTCCCCCGTCTTCGGATCCATGACAATCGCCGTGATCGAGGATGGGTTGTTCTCCGCCATCGCACGGTCGATCTCCTGCTCCACCATGAACTGAATTGTGCTGTCAATCGTCAGCACGGCGGTCTTGCAGTAATCGCCGCGGTATGTGCGCCGCCCAAAGAAGATGGAGTCGAGAATCGGGCGTCGCTGTCCGTCGACCGTCAGCCGCTCCTCACGCACCTCGCCCTTGAGCAGTGGGTCAAGTGCCTGCTCCACTCCGTCCAGCCCCTCGTCGTCCGTGCCGACAAAGCCGAGCACATTCGCCGCAAGTGCATCATTTGGATAGTATCGCTTCGCCTCGTTCTGGAAGCCGAGACAGTCACTGTATCCCTTCTCGCGAATCACGGTGCGCACCGCATCATACTCACTATGCTCAAGCCGGCGCTTGACCCAGACAAATCCACCGCCGACGGCGATATCATCGAGAATCTCCTGCTCCGTGAGCCCTAGAACCGGTGCTATATTGGCAGCGATCTCCGCAGGATCGTGTGACTCATAGACATGATTTGGATCGATAAAGAGGGATCTCGTCATGCTGCTAATGGCGAGTTCCTTGCCATTGCGGTCAAGAATTGCGCCGCGCAGGGACTGAATGCGGAACTCATAGCCACTCTGGTCACGCATACGCTGTGCAAGTGCGTCGCCCTGAACGATCTGCAGATAGGCATAACGAAAGGTCAGCACAATGAGCATGACAAACATCAAAAGCGCGACCCGCGCAATGCGCCCCTGCACCGTCGTCCGAACATTTTTCATTGGTTCCTGCCCCCTGCTCTGAACACTCTCGTGTCATCATACCATAAACGCACATGAAAAAAAAGTCGCTGCAATGCTCTGCATTGCAGCGACTGATCATACAGCCAAGAAAATCAGTGATGGTCTTCCTTCTCGGCCTGCTCGATTTCCTCGCGCGTGACAACGCCCTGCGCGATGAGTTCGTTCACCCATGCGCCGTGGTGATGCGCGGCATAGGACGCCTTGATCGTGCCGTCCTTCATGCCGTGCAGGGAGTCGGGATTGACCCCTGCTGCGAGGTAGATATGACCGAGTGCAGCGGCAAAGCAGACTGCTGCTCCGATGCTGTGCACGGGGATGGCAAGCGATGTGATCGTTGCCGGCAGGATGCTGTCGCCCATCCAGAGGATGAGACCTGAGACGACGATGACGACCGACAGTGCAAGCTGCA
>ERZ772967.2362-NODE-2362-length-12188-cov-4.238111_pt1 | contig 12188 bp, 9 predicted proteins | sample MGYA00511677_ERZ772967 | MGnify/ENA primary metagenome ERZ772967 (study PRJEB29015, sample SAMEA2737931) | human oral metagenome | biome: human oral; feature: human-associated habitat; material: dental | place: China | collected 2146 ...
CCTGTTGTGGATATTCTTCTGTCTTTGCGTTATCCGTCGTCGTCCGGCTTAAGGCCGTCGCGTCGGTTTAACGGTTTTCCGATTCGGGTCCCCGTCTTTGCCGTCAAGTCCAAGTTAAGGGCGGAGGGCTTGGGATTTAAAGTCTCCGCATTTCCCAACTGTAATTTCTCATTGCGATGTTTATATCGGCGTTAAGGGCACTGCTCACTCTTTACCCGAGTTGTTTCTATTTTGTTATATAACCGATTGTTTTTATTAAATTGATGTTTAGTCGGTACATAGCCGTTGTGTTTTAAAGGCCGTCTGAAAAGAAAAACGACGCTGCGGCCTGTGTTTAAGGTCTTGTTTCGGGCAGGTTTACCGGAATAGGGCCGACCTTAAAAGTTTACAAAGGAGAAATATCATGAGCCAACTTTCTGCCGGCACCCGTTTCCGCCAAGCTGTGAAGGAGTCGAATCCCCTTGCCGTGGTCGGCTGTGTGAATGCTTATTTTGCGCGGCTGGCGACGCAGAGCGGGTTTAAGGCGGTGTATCTGTCGGGCGGCGGCGTGGCGGCCTGTTCGTGTGGGATTCCGGATTTGGGCATCACCACGATGGAAGATGTGCTGATTGATGCGCGGCGGATTACGGACAATGTGGATACGCCTTTGCTGGTGGACATTGATGTCGGCTGGGGCGGGGCGTTCAATATCGCGCGCACGATTCGCAACTTCGAGCGTGCGGGCGTGGCGGCGGTGCATATCGAAGACCAGGTGGCGCAGAAGCGTTGCGGGCATCGTCCGAACAAGGCCATTGTTTCTAAAGATGAAATGGTTGACCGCATTAAAGCCGCCGTGGATGCACGCGTGGATGAGAATTTTGTGATTATGGCGCGGACAGACGCGCTGGCGGTGGAAGGTTTGGATGCCGCCATCGAGCGTGCTCAGGCTTGCGTGGAAGCGGGCGCGGACATGATTTTCCCCGAAGCGATGACGGATTTGGCGATGTACCGGCAATTTGCGGACGCGGTGAAAGTGCCCGTGTTGGCGAACATTACCGAATTCGGCGCGACGCCGCTTTATACGCAGCGCGAGCTGGCGGACAACGGCGTATCGCTGGTGCTGTATCCGCTCTCGTCGTTCCGCGCCGCGAGCAAGGCCGCGCTGAATGTTTATGAGGCGATTATGCGCGACGGCACGCAGGCGGCGGTGGTCGATACCATGCAGACCCGCGCCGAGCTTTACGAGCATTTGAATTATCACGACTTCGAGCAGAAGCTGGATAAATTGTTTCAGAAGTAGGAATCCGTTTTCAGACGACCCTCAACCTTGAATAGGTCGTCTGAAAACCCAAAACCCATAAAAACACAAAGGAGAAATACCATGACTGCAACCCCCGAAACCCCGACCTTCAAACCGAAAAAATCCGTCGCCCTCTCCGGCGTGGCGGCGGGCAATACCGCGCTGTGTACCGTCGGCCGCACCGGCAACGATTTGAGCTACCGCGGTTACGACATCCTCGATTTGGCGCAGAAATGCGAGTTTGAAGAAGTCGCCTACCTGCTGATTCACGGTCATCTGCCCAACAAATCCGAACTCGCCGCCTACAAAACCAAGCTCAAATCCATGCGCGGCCTGCCTATCCGTGTGATCAAAGTTTTGGAAAGTCTGCCTGCACATACCCATCCGATGGACGTGATGCGTACCGGCGTATCCATGCTGGGCTGCGTTCATCCTGAACGTGAAAGCCATCCGGAAAGTGAAGCGCGCGACATCGCCGACAAACTGATCGCCAGCCTCGGCAGCATCCTCTTGTACTGGTATCAATATTCGCACAACGGCAAACGCATTGAAGTTGAAAGCGACGAAGAGACCATCGGCGGTCATTTCCTGCACCTGTTGCACGGCAAACGCCCAAGCGAATCACACATCAAAGCCATGCACGTTTCACTGATTCTGTATGCAGAACACGAGTTCAACGCTTCTACCTTTACCGCCCGCGTGATTGCCGGTACAGGCTCTGATATGTACTCCTGCATTACCGGTGCAATCGGTGCGTTGAAAGGTCCGAAACACGGCGGTGCAAACGAAGTGGCTTACGATATTCAAAAACGCTACCGCAATGCCGACGAGGCCGAAGCCGACATCCGCGAACGCATCGGCCGCAAAGAAATCGTGATCGGTTTCGGTCATCCGGTGTACACCATCTCCGACCCTCGCAACGTTGTCATTAAAGAAGTGGCACGCAGTTTGAGTAACGAAACCGGCGATATGCGCCTCTTTGACATTGCCGAACGCTTAGAAAGCGTGATGTGGGAAGAGAAAAAAATGTTCCCGAATCTGGACTGGTTCTCTGCCGTTTCCTACCAAAAATTGGGCGTACCGACCGCTATGTTCACACCGCTGTTCGTGATTTCCCGTACAACCGGTTGGAGCGCACACGTTCTCGAGCAACGCAAAGACGGCAAAATCATCCGTCCGAGCGCAAACTACACAGGCCCTGAAGATTTGGCATTCGTGGAGATTGAAAACCGCTAATATGCGTAACAGCAGGGTGGGCCGCCTGCCCGCCCCATCTCGAAATGCCGTTTGAAAACAATGAATAAATGATGTTTTCGTTTTTCGACGGCCTAGTGCAGTATGCGAGAGAGAGCCGGCCGTTTGGAAAACATGCTGCTCTGCTGTCGTCATTCCCATACAGGCAGAAATTCAAAAGGTGAAATGTTCTGCTGTAAAGAGTACTGAAAGATTTAAGTTTGGATTTCCGTCTATACGGGAATGATGGTAGCGGAGCAGCAATTTTTTTTCATACCGCGAATAGATTTTAGACAACAAGCAATAAAACAGAATTTATGATTTCAGACGGCCTGAAGGTCCGAATCAACAGGCCGTCTGAAACCCCAAAACCAAAAAAATAATAGATTTAGGAGAACCGACATGACTGCCAACCAACGTTACCGCAAAGCTTTACCCGGTACGGATTTGGAATATTACGACGCGCGCCAGGCGTGTGAAGACATCAAACCAGGCTCTTACGACAAGCTGCCGTACACAAGCCGCATCTTGGCGGAGAACTTGGTCAACCGCGCAGACAAAGTCGACTTGCCTACGCTGCAAAGCTGGCTGGGCCAGCTGATTGAGGGAAAACAGGAAATCGACTTCCCTTGGTATCCGGCACGCGTGGTGTGTCACGATATTCTGGGTCAGACAGCGTTGGTAGATTTGGCAGGCCTGCGTGATGCGATTGCGGAGAAGGGCGGCGATCCGTCCAAAGTGAATCCTGTGGTGCAAACCCAGCTTATCGTCGACCACTCTCTGGCCGTTGAATGCGGCGGTTATGATCCTGATGCCTTCCGCAAAAACCGCGAAATCGAAGACAGACGCAACGAAGACCGTTTCCACTTCATCAACTGGACAAAAACCGCATTTGAAAATGTGGACGTGATTCCGGCGGGCAACGGCATTATGCACCAAATCAACTTGGAAAAAATGTCGCCGGTTGTCCAAGTTAAAAACGGCGTAGCATTCCCTGATACTTGTGTGGGTACTGACTCCCATACGCCACACGTCGATTCATTGGGCGTAATTTCCGTAGGCGTGGGCGGTTTGGAAGCCGAAACCGTGATGTTGGGCCGTGCATCCATGATGCGTCTGCCTGATATTGTCGGCGTGGAGCTGACCGGCAAACGTCAGCCGGGCATTACTGCCACCGACATCGTGTTGGCACTGACCGAATTCTTGCGTAAAGAGCGCGTGGTTGGTGCATTTGTCGAATTCTTCGGCGAGGGCGCAAGAAGCCTGTCTATCGGCGACCGTGCCACTATTTCCAACATGACCCCTGAGTTCGGCGCGACTGCCGCGATGTTCGCTATTGATGAGCAAACCATTGATTATTTGAAACTGACCGGTCGTGACGACGTGCAAGTGAAATTGGTAGAAATCTACGCCAAAACCGCAGGCTTGTGGGCAGATGCCTTGAAAACCGCTGTTTATCCTCGCGTTTTGAAATTTGATTTGAGCAGCGTAACGCGCAATATGGCAGGCCCAAGTAACCCCCATGCCCGTTTTGCGACCGCCGATTTGGCCAGCAAAGGCTTGGCTAAACCTTACGAAGAGCCTTCAGACGGCCAAATGCCTGACGGTGCAGTGGTTATTGCCGCAATTACTTCATGTACCAATACTTCCAATCCGCGCAACGTTGTCGCCGCCGCGCTGTTGGCACGCAATGCCAACCGCCTCGGCTTGCAACGCAAACCTTGGGTGAAATCTTCGTTTGCCCCGGGTTCAAAAGTAGCCGAAATCTATTTGAAAGAAGCAGGCCTGCTGCCTGAAATGGAAAAACTCGGCTTCGGTATCGTTGCCTTCGCATGTACCACTTGTAACGGCATGAGCGGCGCGCTGGATCCGAAAATCCAAAAAGAAATCATCGACCGCGATTTATACGCCACCGCCGTATTGTCAGGCAACCGCAACTTCGACGGCCGTATCCATCCGTATGCGAAACAGGCTTTCCTCGCTTCGCCTCCGTTGGTCGTTGCCTACGCGCTGGCAGGCAGCATCCGTTTCGATATTGAAAACGACGTACTCGGCGTTGCAGACGGCAAAGAAATCCGCCTGAAAGATATTTGGCCTACCGATGAAGAAATCGATGCCATCGTTGCCGAATATGTGAAACCGCAGCAATTCCGCGACGTTTATATCCCGATGTTCGACACCGGCACAGCGCAAAAAGCACCAAGCCCGCTGTACGACTGGCGTCCAATGTCCACCTATATCCGCCGCCCACCTTACTGGGAAGGCGCGCTGGCAGGGGAACGCACATTGAGCGGTATGCGTCCGCTGGCGATTTTGCCCGACAACATCACCACCGACCATCTCTCACCATCCAATGCGATTTTGGCCAGCAGTGCCGCAGGCGAATATTTGGCGAAAATGGGTTTGCCTGAAGAAGACTTCAACTCTTATGCAACCCACCGCGGCGACCATTTGACCGCCCAACGCGCCACCTTCGCCAATCCGAAACTGTTTAACGAAATGGTGAGAAACGAAGACGGCAGCGTACGCCAAGGCTCGCTGGCACGCGTTGAACCTGAAGGTCAAGTGATGCGTATGTGGGAAGCCATCGAAACCTATATGAACCGTAAACAGCCGCTCATCATCATTGCCGGTGCGGACTACGGTCAAGGCTCAAGCCGCGACTGGGCTGCAAAAGGCGTACGCCTCGCCGGCGTGGAAGCGATTGTTGCCGAAGGCTTCGAACGTATCCACCGCACCAACTTGATCGGTATGGGCGTATTGCCGCTGCAGTTCAAACCAGGTATCAACCGCCACACCCTGCAACTGGACGGTACGGAAACCTACGACGTTGTCGGTGAACGCACGCCGCGCTGCGACCTGACCCTCGTGATTCACCGTAAAAACGGCGAAACCGTCGAAGTTCCGGTGACCTGCCGCCTCGATACCGCAGAAGAAGTGTTGGTATATGAAGCCGGTGGCGTGTTGCAACGTTTCGCACAAGACTTCTTAGAAGGAAATGCGGCGTAAGGTAAATCAGGCATAGTCAAAATGTCCGGGCTACGCTCAAAAAGGTTTTCAGACGGCCTCGAATGTTTGAGAGGCCGTCTGAAAAAACCATACTAGAAATACAAAGGAGAACTCGAAATGCCGCAAATTAAAATTCCAGCCGTTTACTACCGCGGCGGTACATCTAAAGGCATTTTCTTCAAACGTACCGATCTGCCGGCAGCTGCGCAGGAAGCAGGCGAGGCACGCGACAAAATCCTGTTACGCGTACTCGGCAGCCCAGACCCTTACGGCAAACAGATTGACGGTTTGGGCAACGCCAGTTCATCCACCAGCAAAGCCGTGATTTTGGACAAATCCGAACGTGCCGATCACGATGTCGATTATTTGTTCGGACAAGTTTCCATCGACAAACCTTTTGTCGATTGGAGCGGCAACTGCGGCAATCTGACCGCCGCCGTGGGCGCATTTGCCATCGAACAAGGCTTGGTCGATAAATCCAAAATCCCTTCAGACGGCCTGTGCACCGTCAAAATCTGGCAGAAAAACATCGGCAAAACCATTATTGCCCATGTGCCGATGCAAAACGGCGCAGTTTTGGAAACAGGCGATTTTGAGCTTGACGGCGTAACGTTTCCGGCAGCCGAAGTACAAATCGAATTTCTTGATCCGGCCGACGGCGAAGGCAGTATGTTCCCAACCGGCAATTTGGTCGATGAAATTGATGTTCCGAATATAGGCCGTCTGAAAGCCACGCTTATCAATGCCGGTATTCCAACCATTTTCCTGAATGCCACAGATTTGGGCTACACAGGCAAAGAGTTGCAAGACGACATCAACAACGATGCCGCGGCTCTGGAAAAATTCGAAACCATCCGCGCATATGGCGCGCTGAAAATGGGCTTGATCAGCGACGTATCCGAAGCTGCCACCCGCGCCCATACTCCAAAAGTCGCTTTTGTCGCCCCTGCGGCCGATTACACCGCTTCAAGCGGCAAAACCGTCAAAGCTGCCGACATTGACTTATTGGTACGCGCACTGAGCATGGGCAAATTGCACCACGCCATGATGGGCACCGCTTCAGTTGCCATCGCTACCGCCGCCGCCGTTCCCGGTACGCTGGTCAACCTTGCAGCCGGAGGCGGAGCGCGTAAAGAAGTCCGCTTCGGTCATCCGTCAGGCACACTGCGTGTCGGTGCCGCCGCCGAATGTCAGGACGGACAATGGACGGCCACCAAAGCGGTCATGAGCCGTAGCGCACGCGTGATTATGGAAGGACAAGTCCGAGTGCCGGAAGATTGCTTTTAAGTTTTCAGACGGCCACGCCATTAAACAAGGCCGTCTGAAAACCAAATAAGCAGATTTTAGTTGGGTAGCGATACCTGCAATGGAGATTAGGATTGGGCATGAAGCCTGACTAAACACCAAACCAAAGGCAATCTGGAAAGCTCTCAAATGTTTTTGCTCTTTTCAGACGGCCTGAAGCCAAAAAAACAATCAAAATTCAAAGGAGAAACACCATGTCCAACCAACTCATTCTTGTTCTGAACTGCGGCAGCTCTTCACTCAAAGGTGCCGTTATCGACCGTAAAAACGGTAAAGTTCTCTTAAGCTGTCTCGGCGAACGTTTGGGTACGCCCGAAGCCGTCATTACGTTCAGCAAAGACGGTAAAAAATGCCAAACAGCTTTGACCAGCCGTAACGATCATGCCGGTGCCGTAGGTATGCTGTTGAAAGAGCTTGAAAAACACGGCCTGCACGACCGTATTAAAGCCATTGGCCACCGCATCGCACACGGCGGCGAAAAATACAGCGAGTCTGTTTTGATCGACCAAGCGGTAATGGACGAATTCAATGCCTGCATTCCGCTCGCTCCGCTGCATAACCCTGCCAATATCAACGGCATTTTGGCTGCACAAGAACACTTCCCGGGCCTGCCCAATGTCGGCGTGATGGATACTTCGTTCCACCAAACCATGCCGGAGCGTGCCTACACTTATGCCGTTCCGCGCGAATTGCGTAAAAAATACGCTTTCCGCCGCTATGGTTTCCACGGTACCAGTATGCGTTACGTTGCTCCTGAAGCCGCACGCATCTTGGGCAAACCGTTGGAAGACATCCGCATGATTATTGCCCACTTAGGCAACGGCGCATCCATTACCGCCATCAAAAACGGCAAATCTGTCGACACCAGTATGGGCTTCACGCCGATCGAAGGTTTGGTAATGGGTACACGCTGCGGCGACATCGACCCGGGCGTGTACAGCTATCTGACTTCACACGCCGGTTTGGATGTTGCCCAAGTTGATGAAATGCTGAACAAAAAATCAGGCTTGCTTGGTATTTCCGAACTCTCCAACGACTGCCGTTCTTTGGAAATCGCTGCGGACGAAGGCCATGAAGGCGCACGTTTGGCTTTGGAAGTCATGACTTACCGCCTTGCCAAATATATTGCCTCGATGGCTGTGGCTTGTGGCGGCGTTGATGCGCTCGTGTTTACCGGCGGTATCGGCGAAAACTCGCGTAATATCCGCGCTAAAACTGTTTCCTACTTGGATTTCTTAGGTCTGCACATCGACACCAAAGCCAATATGGACAAACGCTACGGCAACTCCGGTATCATCAGCCCGACAGGTTCTATGCCGGCTGTTTTGGTTGTTCCAACCAATGAAGAGCTGATGATTGCCCACGATACTGCTCAGTTGGCCGGCTTTATGGAAGAAGCAGGCTAGGGCGGAGATTTTCTTAGACCATAAACAATAAAAAGTGCGGATTCATCATCCGCACTTTTTTAATTACATCTCAATCAAGCCACTTGAGTTTGATGTTCGTCGCCGTTGCGCTCACGAACTGCGCCCAAACGGTAAACGGTTTCGCCTTGTTCGCTCAAGAATGCCTGTACCGCGTCGGCATCTTCTTTGGCAATGATAACGACCATGCCGATACCGCAGTTAAATGTACGGTACATTTCTTGGGTTTCCACATTGCCTGCTTTTTGCAGCCATTGGAACAGTTTAGGCAATTCCCACGCTTTGGCATCGATTTGTGCAACGGTATTTTCAGGCAAAACGCGAGGTACGTTTTCGGTAATGCCGCCGCCGGTAATATGGGCCATACCTTTAATGGTGAATTTTTCCAAAGCTGCAAGGATAGGTTTCACATACAGGCGGGTAGGGGCGATGATGGCTTCGCGCAAAGTTTTGCCGTTGTCGAATTCCGCATCCAAATCAGGATTATCGCGCTCGATGATTTTGCGTACCAAAGAGTAGCCGTTGGAGTGTGCGCCGTTGGAAGCCAAGCCCAAAACAACGTCTCCAGCCTGAATGCTGCGGCCGTTGATGACGCGTTCTTTTTCAACCACGCCGACGGCAAAACCGGCCAAGTCGTATTCGCCTTCGGGATACATGCCCGGCATTTCGGCAGTTTCACCGCCAATCAAAGCGCAACCGGATTCTTCGCAGCCTTGGGCAATGCCTTTAATCACATCAGTCGCGCGGGCAACATCCAGTTTGCCGCAAGCGAAATAGTCCAAGAAGAACAAAGGTTCTGCACCTTGAACCAAAATATCGTTGACGCTCATGGCAACCAAATCGATACCGACAGTATCGTGTTTATCCCAGTCGAAAGCCAGTTTCAGCTTGGTGCCGACGCCGTCCGTACCGGAAACCAATACCGGATTTTTGTATTTTTTGCCGATTTCGACCAAAGCGCCGAAACCGCCCAAATCACCCAACACTTCAGGGCGCATAGTACGCTTGGCAAAAGGTTTGATGTTTTCGACCAGTTGATCGCCTGCGTCGATATCCACGCCTGCGTCACGATAGCTCAAAGAAGTGCTCATTGGATTTCCTTATTCGGGTATGGGTAGATTGTCGGGACGTATTTTATCTTAAATTGGAGGATTCAGGCTGAATTTTTTGGCATTATTGTCAACAATTTTTATTTTATCTTAATGGCCATCACGCATTCAGACGGCCTTTGTGAATCTGTTATACTGCTTATTGATTTTGAAAACCTTAAGCATCAACTGGGGAACACCTTTTATGTATCAAAAGAAAGCGCGCAGCGCAAAACCGTGGATTATTATGGCTTGCGTCATCGCAGCCTTTATTTGGCTTTTATATGCCTTGGGCGATGTTTTGACGCCGTTTATTGTGGCCGCCGTTTTGGCCTATGTTTTGAATCCCTTGGTCGAGTGGCTGCAATTGAAGCGTATCCGCCGCGCGCCGGCCTCTATGATTATTATGGCACTGGCTTTGCTGATATTGCTGTCGTTGGTACTGATTATCGTGCCTATGTTGTTGAACCAGTTTAACAATCTGGCCGAACGCCTGCCACAAATCGTAGGCTTTGTTCAAAACAAACTGCTACCGTGGCTCAACAGCATCAGCGGGGATTATATTCAAATTGATCAAGAATCAATCATCGCATGGTTGCAATCGCATACGGATGAGTTGAGCAATACGCTCAAAGAATGGATTCCGACCTTGATGCGTCAAAGCGGCAACGTCATCAGCGGCGTCAGCAATTTGGTGTTGTTGCCTTTGTTGCTGTATTACTTCTTGTTGGATTGGAAACGCTGGTCTTCCGGAATCAGCAAACTGGTTCCACGCCGTTTTATCGAGACCTACACGCGTATCAGCGGCAATATGGATGAAGTTTTGGGCGAGTTTCTGCGTGGCCAACTGATGGTTATGATGATTATGGGCTTGGTTTATGGATTGGGCTTGATGCTGGTCGGTTTGGATTCCGGCTTTGCCATCGGTATGATTGCCGGTATTTTGGTATTTATTCCGTATTTGGGTGCATTTACCGGCCTTTTGCTGGCAACAGTTGCCGCGCTTTTGCAATATGGCTCATGGCAGGGTTTGTTGATGGTCTGGGCTGTATTCGGTGTCGGCCAATTCTTGGAAAGCTTTTTCATTACGCCTAAAATCGTTGGCGACCGCATTGGTTTGTCTCCGTTCTGGGTGATTTTCTCGTTGATGGCTTTCGGACAACTGATGGGTTTTGTCGGTATGCTTGCCGGCTTGCCGCTTGCCGCCGTGACGCTGGTTTTATTACGTGAAGGTGCATCTGCCTATTTCGGCAGCCATTTCTACAAACATAAATAAATCGATAATATTAAGGCCGTCTGAAATCCAAGTCTCAGACGGCCATTGATAACAAAGGAAGTCTATATGTTAGCCATTATCGGCGGCAGCGGTTTGACCAAACTGCCAGAACTCGAAATTACCGAACGAAAAATCGTACGCACTCCATACGGCTTAACCAGCAGCCCTATTTTGTTCGGCAGGTTGGGGCGCTTGGATATTGTTTTTCTTGCCCGACACGGCTTCAGCCATACCATCGCGCCGCATGAAATCAACTACCGCGCCAATATTTGGGCGTTACATTCTTTAGGCGTTGAAAACATCATTGCCATTTCCTCAGTCGTCGGTATCAATCCCGATTTTGAAAATGGCAGTTTGGTGTTGCCGGACGATTTGATCGACTATACCTATAGCCGCAAAGATACCTTTTTTGAAGGCCAAGAATGCCCTGTCGTTCATACCGATTTTTTCAACCCTTATTGCAATGAATTGCGACAAAAGTTATTAAATATCACGAAAGCGCACAATGTGCCGATTTACGACTCCGCCGTTTATGGTTGCCTGCAAGGCCCGCGCCGTCCGACCCGCGCAGAAATCGCTCATTATCGCCGTGACGGGGTAGATGTACTCGGTATGACTGGTATGCCTGAAGCCGTTTTGGCCAGGGAGTTGAAAATGGCCTATGCCCACTTTTGCAGCGTCAGCAGCATTGATTGCTTTGATAGCGGAGTAGGGACTGAGGGCTGTGATGAACAGACTTCTATGGCGATGACGAAAATCCGACAATTATTGAATGGTTTGTAACTGACGATGCCGTCTGAAATAATGTTTTCAGACGGCATTGTTTATTTAAGAAGCCGTTTCACGCGCCCAATGGGGTAGGGAGGCTTTTTGTTTGCGGAACGAGGCAAGTTGCATACCCCGGCATTTTTCAAAAATCAATTCGACCCCGCTTTGCAGCTGCAAAATCAAATTGGTATGCGTTTCCGTTTTAATAAAATCGATATTGCGTTGTACCAAGCGTTGAATGACGGCATATACATCAAGGCAGCCATTTGCAAAAAACCACGGATTCAACTTTACCCAACGGCCGCCGCTTAATGCAGCATCAGGCTGAAAATCAGCACGAATCTGTGTCAGCCGATTGTCGGAGAAATGCAGTTCGATATCGCCATAAAGCCAAATATTCCAGCCTTTTTGCACCAACAAGCCTTTAGGGACGCAATCAGGCGCAGGAAACATCTGCAAAATAGACTCTGCCGATTGTCCGATTTCCAGATAGTCAAATCGGCCGGTATACAAAAAATCATAAATATCAACGGCAATAGGAAAGTGGTAGCGCATGGCAACAACCATAGAAAAGCAATTAACCAAGCTATCTTAAACTTAAAATATAATGAAATCAATTCTTATTACTATTTGTTCAATATAAGAAAGGCCGAGACCTTTGCAAAATTCCTTTCCCCCCAGCAACCGAAACCCAAACACAGGTTTTCGGCTGTTTTCGCCTCCAATCACTCCTGATTTTACCCAAATGTCACCTTAATCCTCCCCGGATACCTGATAATCAGGCATCCGGGCCGCCTTTTAGGCGG
>ERZ772967.2372-NODE-2372-length-12167-cov-2.369964_pt1 | contig 12167 bp, 15 predicted proteins | sample MGYA00511677_ERZ772967 | MGnify/ENA primary metagenome ERZ772967 (study PRJEB29015, sample SAMEA2737931) | human oral metagenome | biome: human oral; feature: human-associated habitat; material: dental | place: China | collected 2146 ...
TTTTTTGAATACCTATTTGACCCCACCGACAAGGTTATTTTTCTATCATTTTTAAACAAGGTTACCCCCCCCCTTCAGATTTTAATGCATTATAGGTAAAACTAATCCCGCAAGGGCGTAGTCACCACTAGTGTTCTTTTCAAATACACCTACTGGATGTATTCTGTCAACTTCATTTACGATACGTAATTCTGCATCTTTGTCAAAATTCTTTAATAGATCCTTGTTAACCATAACAGGTCTTTCTTTTTCATCATCAGGATTAACCTTTAAAAGCGCCACTAAGCACTCTTTGGCATCAACAATTCGCATATCGTAACCTATTATCGTAGCCTTTTGTGAATCAACCACCACTTTATTTGAGAGTATTGAGCCAGTTTCTGATACCCCCTCTGATATCCTTTCACCATTTAAATCAAATGGGAAAGTCTCCCTAGGTACGTAATATGCCACCACATGTGGGGCACAAATCACCTCTAGGTAATCACTTTTTGGGTATATTTTCACCTTCAAAGGCTTATCACTTAAAATATCTTTTAACACTTCTGTATATATTTTCAATAACTTCATATCCTGCTCCTTAAACTTTATCATTGGGTGCAAATACTAGAGGTTTGCACACAAGTTTATTTGAATTTTTATCAAATATTACTACTAAATTTCTGTGCCTTGGAAAAGACTCCACACAGCCACTATCAGCCCTAAAATATAGATTGTAGTCATCCATATACTCGAATGTTAAATCAAGTTCACTGCTGTGACCCTCTGCTAACTTCACACTATATCTGTTACCAGTAATTAATTCAGTAAAGTCTTTTAGCTGTGCATTTCTCTTTCGTCTCTCTGTTAAATCATCCTTGAGAATTCTACCCATGTCATATTTTGATATGACCTTATTAGGCTTGGCTTGTGTATTTCTAGCCGGTCCAATTTCTTTTAAGTCTTTATCCATCTCGCCCTGTTCTTCTATAAGTTTTAGTCTTTTCAACTTTACTGCATTAAATGACCTTACCTGGCCAAACTTCTCAACGTATTTCTTATATATGATTCTGGGTGGGTGTTCAATATTATCTGCCATCAGACTTATTTCATCATTCGTCCAGGGATATTTATGTACTGACATCAACCCACCTACTTTCTTTTATACATATCATTTATTCCTATTTGCTGGTAAACATCTTTTGATACGCTATACCTAAGATAGTCCCCGTGATCATCTTCAACCACTACGTAATATGCTTCGTCAAATCTCTCACCATTTTCTATCTTTTCTGGAACGTGTTCCTTTTCAATGACTTTGCCCACATATAACCTATCCTGTTCTTGCTGGATAATCCTACCTGTATGGGCCCCAGCTAAGAATATGCTGCATAAAACAACTATGACTATTGCAGCATAATATATTTTACTAGGCAACTTCCTATAATCTAAATAACTCATTTTCTTTACTCCTTAACTCCAAACCAGTATTTTTTAAGTCTATCTTCTCCAATTTCATTGATAACTTGCTGTGCGATTTCTTTTGTTTCAAAACAAGGCACACCACAATTAAAAACTCCATAACTCTCGATATTGACCGACTCATTATAATGGCTATATACTAAGCAGTAATTATGTTTATTAAATTTAAAAGGCTTGCTATATTTCCTCATAATAGCCTCTATACTGCGTCTTTCACATTCAAATTTAGCTTCTTCTTCAGTCAAGAACGCATTTCCTGCCTCTCTAGACTTTTCATCATAGTAACTATCAAAGGATAATTTAGTTACATCACCATCACTATATAAACGATAATATTCAGCCTTATCTCCAACACTTAAATCCCATATAGTCTTAGGCTTCTGCTCTGCTTCTGCCTTTTGTGCTATCAGTTCTTTTATATCTTCCCAGTTGTCATCTATTAATTTTCTAATATCGTTGTCCATTTTTTAACCTCCTATTTTTTCCTGACTATCAAGCCACTCTTTTAATTTCTTTAAGTGCATATTATACAAGCCTTTCGTTGCGATTAATTGCAGCCTATAATCATCAGTTGGGCTACAGGATTTGGGCTGATATTGCCCAACCAACGGCGCAATACGTCCATTGCTCCTGTCATTTCCATCATTCTATTGAAGAGCACCGCCCCAAAAATAACGGTAATAGGGGTCATTACCGAAATAATAGCTGATATAAAGTTAGCGTTTAACTCTAAAAACGAGCCGTCAAAATAAGTAAGGTGAATAATGTATACTAAGCCCGCAATTAGTGGCAAGGCTATGTATGAAGGCAAAGCATTGCGTTTTACCATTAGGTAAATAAGCAGTACAATAGGTAGTACACTTAGAATTAAATCCATAATATTGATTTTCTTTAATTTTTCTTTCCGAGTGCAAAGATAGTGCTTTTTTTATAAAAAGCAAGTATAACGAAAGGAAAAATTATTATATCAATATTATTGATTGTTTTCTGCTGTTTTATAAGCATCGATGATACTACGTACTAAGGGGTGACGCACCACATCTTTATCGTCTAAATGTAGAAAAGCAATTCCTTTTACATTTTGCAGTATGAGCATTGCCTCTTTGAGTCCTGAGGATACTTTGCGCGGTAGGTCTACCTGCCCAGGGTCGCCTGTAATCATAAACTTGGCATTGCGCCCCATACGGGTAAGGAACATTTTCATCTGGGCGTGGGTGGTGTTTTGCGCCTCATCGAGTATTACGAAAGCATTGTCGAGCGTACGTCCGCGCATAAAGGCAAGGGGCGCAATTTCGATAATGCCGGCTTCGATGAAGGCGTTGAGCTTTTCGTGAGGTATCATATCGCGCAAAGCATCGTAAAGGGGCTGCATATAGGGGTCGAGTTTTTCTTTTAGGTCGCCAGGGAGGAAGCCTAAATTCTCGCCCGCCTCTACTGCAGGACGGGTTAGGATTATCCGTTTTACTTGTTTTTCTTTTAGCGCTTTTACCGCCAAGGCTACCCCTACGTAGGTTTTGCCCGTACCGGCTGGTCCTATGGCAAAAACCATATCGTTTTTGTGCATTAGACTGACCAATTTGACTTGGTTTTTGGTTTGTGGGCGTATCACTTTGCCGTTTACTCCGTGCACAATAATGTCGGTTTCGCTTTCTTTTTCGCTGCTTTCACTCTCGGTGGTCGATAGGATACTATCAATAGCTCGGTGGTCGAGGCGATTGTACTTAGTGGCGTAGGCTATGAGTTTTTCGAGTTGCTGTTGAAAGTTACCCAAAAGGTGCTCTTCGCCAAAAGCGATAAGTTTGGTGCCGCGGGCTACGATTTTGAGTTTAGGGAAGAGGGTACGTATATGGTTGATATTGGTATCGTCTTCGCCATAAAAAAGCTGCGGGTCGACGTCTAAGTGTAGGGTAAGCTCGTTCATCAATTTTTTAGTATTGTTCTAATAAATATTTGATAAGGTCGGTGGTGGTGACTAAGCCTACGAGTTTTCCATTCTCGACTACGGGTATAGAGTGGAAGCTCTGTTTGGCAAGGATTTCGGCTACTTCTTTGATAGAGGTATCGGCGGCTACCGTTAGAGGGGTTTTGGCCATTATCTGTGGTATGGTGTACATATCGTACACTACTGAGGTTACTTCGTCTTCGCCGTCAGTCATATCAGCAAAACTGATGCGCAAAAGGTCGGAATAGCTTACAATGCCTATTATTTTGTCGCCTTCGACTACTGGAATGTGGCGAATGTTGTGCTTCTTGAAAAGGCGTTCGGCATCGTAAAGCGATTGGGTAGGAGTAAGGGTGATAAGCTCCTTGCTCATAATTTGTGATACGGGGACTCTTTGTTTCATATTAGTTTTTTTTTAGTTTTTAGTCGTTAGTTATTAGCTTGCTAAGAGTTTGCTATGGTCTTCGCTTATTTTGCGGTAATAAGGGAGGTCGCCAACTTCGTCAATTCTTCTATTAACATCGTCTTCCTCCATATCACCTTCTTGTATATCGACTTCTTCAAACCCGCAAGAAAGAGCTAAATTATAAAGCTCTTCGGGAGTTATATTGTCGAAAAAATCATCTATTCTTTCTTTTACATCTGCGAGTTTCATCTTATTATTCCTTTTTTAATTATTTTGTTGAACTTAATGTTTTTTTGAGGGTTGTAAACAGAACAAATAGTGCAGTTGCACGTTCTAAGTTCGATTTTATTAACCCTTTCATTGGCTTTTTCGGCATTGGTAAGCACACTTTCTACGAAAAAGTAAACGCCATCTCCCAACCAGTGTGTATCTCCTTCTGATATTTGGTAATTGTCACTAAGTATTGTATGAGTATTAGCAAAATCTGTTCCGTGATAGCCTATTAAAGAAACTTCGTTCATAATTGGTTGTTAGTTATTAGAATGGTGCAATTGTTTTTTGCCCTACAAAGGTACAAAATAAAAATGAATTAGCAAATAATAATTCAATAAAAAAATTATCAAAGGAAAGAGATTGAACTGCTGTGCGTAGTATATTTTTCTGCTTTGAGGTGGATTAGTAGATGTTTGTACTTGGCTGGTTTTTCGGTCTTTCTGTATCGTTTCTATATTGTTCCTATATCGTTTGTATAGGGAAGGGGTGAAAAGAAAAATATTCTAAAGACGAGAGGCAAAAAAAAGACGAAGCTAAAAATATAGCTTCGTCTTTCGTCTGTTGGATTTGTGTTTAAAAATCGGTTTCTTCGATGCTGCTGAATTTGTCTTTCCAAAAGGCTACTGCTTCGTATTTGGCTTTGCTTCCTTTAGGGACATATAATACTCGGTTGGTGCCGGGTACTTTGCTAGGGAAGGTGGTGCGGAATACTTTTGGAGGCTCTGTAGCGGCGATACGTAGGCTTACTAACTGGCGGCAAAAGTTAAAGGCACTAGCTCCTATCTCATTGGTTTGAGCAGGTAGGCTAACGCTCTTTAGTTCGGCACAATTAGCAAAGGCTTCCTTGCCTATCTTTAGCGGACTGCTCTCTACACCCGTGATAGTAACGGTTTGAACAGAAGCATTTGACTGAAAAGCTCCTTGACCAATCTCTTTTACTCCCTCTAAGGTGATGTACTCTACCTGTTGGCAGCTATGAAAAGCATAGTTACCAAAAGTCTCTACGCCTTTGGTAGTGACAGAGATAAACTCGCCAAAACCTTTGAACACGTTGTTGCCTACGGCTTTTACGCCTGTAAGCACCAAATGAGTGTTGTCAGTAAAATTGTGGCGGTCGGAGTGGGTGATGGTTTCACTCTCAACACTATAGAGTGCTTTTACGGTTACGGCTATTTCAGCTTTTTGCTGGCTCTTGGTATCGACTACGGTTACGGTAGTAGTACCGGTGGCTACGCTGGTGAGCTGTAGCGTATTGCTTACCACCTCTAGACTAACGATAGGTAGTGCCGTGGTGGCGGTATAGCTGCCTGAGCCTGCGGTAATGCCTACCGACTGGGTGCTGCTAAGGGTAGTGAAACTAACCGTATTGGTAGCCACGCTTAGATTGTCGTAGTGGGGGGTAGGAGTGGGGTTCTCTCCTCCTTTATCGTCTTTGCCGCAAGCTACAAGGGCTGCAGCGCATAAAAAGGTAAGTATTTTCTTCATTTTGAATAAGGTTTAAAAGATTATCTGTTAGGGACTGCTATAGCAGGGAACTTGATAGGTATGCTATAGCTTTGGAATAGGTAGGTGTCGTATACATTAGCGTATTTGGTTTGTAGGTTCTTCACATACAGTCCGTTGCGGCTAAGGGCTAAGATAGCATAAATGGCTTGCTGTGCTTTGGCGTAAATAGCGCTGTTTTCAGGCTTCTGCCAAAGAGTCATATTGCTTGAGCTTAGGTCTCTTAGCGGGGTATCGATAAAGAGGCGTTTGTCTCTTAGCGAAAAGGTAGATACCGAATAAAGACTTGCTGAAGTACCACCAAAATTGTATTCTACAAAGATACCGCAAATTCCTCTTTGGAAAATGATGTCGATGCGGCTAAAAGACTTAGTATCATCGATTTTGAACACGGTGTTATAGAATAGGTCAGAGGTTTGTGGAGCCTCTTTTACATAGCTGTTGAGCAGCACTAACTGGCTGATATTGTTGAGCTCGGCATAGTCGTTGCTCAGCTGATCGGGGGTAGGGTTACGGGTGAACCTTATCTCGGCAGTAACGCTCTCGACGGTAGCAATATAGCGCGCAGGTGAGGCATTATTGTCCCAAGGCAGTTCGGTGAAAGTCTTGCCTTCAATCTCTAAAGGAGGATTGAATTTGAGTCCTTCAGTAGTAGGGAGAACGCCTGTTTTTAGCACTTTGCCACTGTTGCTTGTAGAGGTAAGGGTTAGATACCTATGCGATAGCGATAGGCTGTAATTCTCGACATTGCCATTAGCAGTTACTTTGAAATAGTGCCTAATAGGTTCGCTCTCTAAAGCCTCAATGCTTCCCCAAAGGTTTTGCATAGTACTCCACTCTTGTGCCGTAGCAGGTTCGAAATACACGAACTGTTCGGTATCTTTTCGCTGGGTACGGAACTTGAGCTTATTGCCCTCTTTGCCGTAGTAGATGAATTGGAATTCGCCTTCTAAGCCTTTACCATTCAAATCGCTTGGGTTTTGAGGGTCGCCCAGCTTATGGATATGGTTATAGGTAGAGAATACCAATAGGGTGCCTTGCGCCTCTTGTATAGTGTATTGGCTTTGGGTAGAGCCGAACTCTTCGCCTATATCGGAGGTCATTTCGACCCTTCCGTTCCGGTCGAACTTCATCAGTAAGGTATAGCCCCCGAATGTTTCGCTATTAGTAAAATAGGAGAGCTTCCACCCTTGCTCAGAGGCAGTAAGGGCTGCAAGGAGTTCGTTTTTGTTTTGCTCAAAACGTTCAGCAGGTGTTTTGCCAAAGAGGTCTTCGGGTTCGTTCTTCTGGCAGCTAACAAAGGTTGCTAAAAAAAATACAAATAAAATCTTCTTCATAGTGTAAATATGCTATAGAGGTACTCCCCAAGCAGGGAAGGTATACAAAGGATACTCGTGGCTTTGTAGGTAATATACAGGGTTGTCGGTAAGAGGTTCGATAACTATATCTTTTTTCTTGATATAGTAGCCTTGTACGCCCAAGCTGTATACAGCCCCTAACGCGCGTTTTGCTTTCTCTAAAACGGCAGCATTCTTTGCGTCATTCCAAGCCGTAGCATTGCTTGATCTTAATCGGCTATCTAAGTTTTTGAGGTAAAGACGGTTGTTTTTCAACTCATATTCGCAATTTACTTGAATGATAGAGAAACCGCTGCCAGCGAAAATATGACCTATTTGTATTTCGCATTCTCCTGCATCTACGAAGTTGATTTTAAGCATAAACAAGTCGGTGCTGTTATTTACCTTTAAAACATCTTCATAGAAAGTTTTAGACATAAACTTATTGTTTTTGAAGTGTTGCGTCATTATAGAGAATCCTTCGATGCTTGTATTGATATCTCTGTAATCATTAGAATTTAAGAACTCTGGGCTTATTGAAGAAAAGAATAAGCTGGCGGTAACCCCATCGACTGTAGCACTATAGGTAGGAGTAACGGTACCCCCACTGCGTGTAAGCGAGGTGAAGCTCTTGCCTTCGATAGTAAGAGGGCTTAAGAAAGCGATACCTTCTTGAGTAGCTGCTACAGGGGCTTTGATGTTAGTGTCCTTTAGGGCTAAGACTCTGCTATCAAAACTTACATTGTAATAGGTAACTGACTGTGTGGCCGTTGTTACCTTTAGATAGTAATAGTCAGTAAGTTTTGTTATAGGGTTGAGGTTAGCAACGAAAGCATCAATATTTGACCAATCATTAGCGGTAGCGGGCTCGAAAACAAGGGTAGGTTTGCTGCTCTTCAATAGGTTTAGGAACTTGAGGTTGTTGCCCTCTTTGCCTGCGTATTGAAATTGGTATACCTTGCCCGATAAACCATTAGCGGCGTTGCCTTTGATGGCATCGGCTAATTGGTGAAGGTAGTTTTGCCCTATAAAGCTTAATACAAGAGCCCCATTTTTTTCTTGGGTACTGTAGCTAGTAGCTGTAGGGGTAGTAGTTGATGAGATGTCGGAGGTCATAGTAACGGTGCCGTCATCGCCAAACTTCATCAAAAACTGATAGCCCCCAGTAGAGCCATCTTCGGCTATATAGGTGAGTTTCCAGCCGTCTTTATTGCTAGTAAGCTCGTTTTGTAAGGCTTTATTTTGCTCCTTTCTGTCCTCATCTTGAGAGGTGTCGTTATCGTTTTTTTGGCAACTTGCCAGTAGGGCAAGTGCAGCTAAGAATAGTATTTTTTTCATAGCAATATTTTTTTAAGGTTATAAAAGCTATTATTTATCTATACCGAGGAATGGTGCAATGTACTCAGGGGCGCTAAAACTTTGCAATCTGTAGAGTTTATAGCCTGAGTAGGTACCACTGCTCTTCACATAGAAGCCTCCAGCCCCGAGGTCTAATATTTTTTGTATTAGAGCTCTACCTTTGGCAAGAATAGCTGCATTTTGAGTTCGTCTCCAACTGCTTTGTACGTTTAGAGGGGTAGGATTGTTTAAATACAAGCGTTTGTTGTTAAGCTCATAGTTGCAATCGAGGTAAATCCAAGAGGTTCTGCTTTCGCCGTCGAACTTGTATCCTACTTGTATAGAGCAAGTGCCGTCATCTTCGAAATCTAATCTAAAGATGCCGAAGGTTTTACCCCCTCCGAGCTCGAAAAGTTCTTTGAACGCATCAGACATCAAAGGATGGTATACCATAGGGTTTGGCACTATCACTAAACCTGATATGCTGGTGTTAATATGCTTATAATCATCGTTTATAAGCTCTTGAGGAGGCACTAATGAATAGGTTAGCTTGGCAGTAGTACCCTCGACAGTAGCCTTATAGGTAGGAGGGTTTGTGCTGTTATCTCTGACTAAACCGGTGAAGTTTTTGCCGAGAAGGCTAAGTGCTGGCTCAAAAGCGATTCCGTTATCGGTAGGCACTACATTGGCTTTTACTGTTTCATTCCCTGTAATTGATTTTAACGTTAGGAAGCGGTGCGCAAAGCTCATTTCATAGCCTGTACTGGTAGCGGTATTGCTAACGGTAAAGAAATAATTATCGGCATTGTCTTCGATGAGGTTGATATTTTCGCCCCACGTTTCTACATTAGCCCAATCATCGGCAGTGGCAGGCTCGAAATACACAAACTGTTCGGTATCTTTTCGCTGGGTACGGAACTTGAGTTTGTTGCCTTCTTTGCCGTAGTAGATGAATTGGAATTCGCCTTCTAAGCCTTTACCATTCAAATCGCTTGGGTTTTGAGGGTCGCCCAGCTTATGAATATGGTTATAGGTTGAGAATACCAATAGAGTACCTTGTGCCTCTTGTATGGTGTACTGGCTATTGGTAGGGGTGTAGCTACCGCCTATATCAGAGGTCATAGTGACGGTGCCTTCGGCAGAGAACTTCATTAGGACATTGAAAGTACCGAACTTCTCTTTATTGGTAGCATAGGCTAACTTCCACCCTTGCTGAGGTGCCGTAAGGGCAGCGCGCAATTCGCTTTGGCTTTGCTCAAAACGCTCAGAGGGCGTTTTGCCAAAGACATCGTTAGGTTCGTTCTTTTGGCAGCTGGCTAAAAGAACGAGTATAGAAAGGAATAATAATTTTTTCATAGAAGTATCATTTTACTTATTATTTTGTGTAATATACTCTGAAATCTAATACTGTTTCTTGGTTCTCTATAATAGCTTTGGCAGAGATAAAATCTTTTCCTTTTTTATAGACATAATAACCATTTGAAATACCGCTGTACGTATACCCTTCTTTTTCTAAGAGGGCTAAGAACTCGCGGGTGGGGTAATACTCACCATCTAAGCCAGCAAAGAATGCTAAAGAGCCACTGTTGAAGCGGAAAGTGGTTTGGTATAAGCCCTGACGAGTGTTAGTACCTTTTCCTACAAAATAGGTACGAGTAAGTACATTACCTTTGTTTACTCTATACGTATAAGCATCGCGGGTAGTATTAGCTTGAGGTGAATTAGCTGCATCATAAGTACCACCATTAGCTTGTTCATAAGCAGCTATTTCCTCTTTAGTAGCTCCTTTTTTAAGCAAAGTAGGGAGTTGTGAAAAAGTAGTGAAATTCTTCTGTTGTACAGGGAAATAAGAAAAAGCGTAGTGGTTTGCTTTAGCATCAGCCATAAACTGCACTAATACTTGTTTTTCAAGATTAACAAAAGCATCTTTTTGTATAGGAGTGACGTCTAAAGTGGTTCTGTAGCCTGTGATTTTCACTTTTTGAAAACCTTCATGCACGAGAAATTCCTCAAAGCTCTTTTGTTGTGCTTCGGTGAGTTGCGCTTCTTTGCTGTAGAGCCCTGCTTTTTGCAACCCCTTTAAGTTAATTAAATATTGTATTTCGCCAAAAAGCTTATCGGTTACAGTATATACTAATTGACTACCTGAACCTAAGTCCTTTTCACTTTTTAGGGTGCTCTTACGCGCTTTTTCAAAGTTTTTCACTTCGTCAATCACTTTACCAAATTCAGCAAAAGGCAAGATATATGCTACAATAGCTTTTTGGGTTACAGCAATTTTGCTTGTTGTTTTTCCCTCTATCTCTATAGTAATGGTAGCAGTTCTATCAGCACCTGTAGTGTTTTCTTTCACGGCAAACACAATCTTGTTCTTATTAGGTTGAATAGGGAAAGTAAGCCAATCTTGAGAAGCTTTGAGCGTGTAGTTGTCAACGTTTCTGTCGGTGATGTTTACAGAGTGCTCAGCAGCTTGTATTCCTACTTCTACAGTAGTAGTTGCAGGGGTTACGTATAAAAGAGCTTTTTGATAAACATCTACTTTAGCTTTTACGGTGTTTTGCACCAAAAGGTTAATTGTACCGTGCCGATCTCCTCCTGTATTGGCGTCTACTTGAAATGTAAGAGTGTTATAATTATTGTCGGGTGAGAGTTTAATCCACGGCACATCAGTCTGTTCGGTATAGGAGCCATCAGTGGTTACCTTAACCGTGTAGTTGCCTTGCTCGGCAGCTACATTCAGAAGAGTTGTCTCTGGGGTGATTGAAGAACCACCACCTTGTTGATCATCATCTTTTTTGCTGCAAAAAGTAAGACTTAAGGCAAAGATGAATAGAGTAATATTTTGTATGATATTTTTCATTTGTATAAAAAAATTTTACTGTTGTATTTTACGTTGTACTTCAGCTTGCAGTTCATAGAAATCGATATTCCATTCGCTTTTGAAATAGTTTACTACGAAAGCTTCTTTTTTTCGTAAAGCCTCTTTGCCTGTGGCACTGGTGATAGCATTAATCTTAGTATCCCAAGCGGTTTTGCCCATTATAAGCATATGTGCGGTCATCTCGGCAAAGTCTTCGATGTTATTAGCACGAGCGTAAGCACTGATAAAACCTAATTGTAGGGCTTCGGCATCGGTATGGTTATTCCATACGGCAGTGTAACCTGAAGGGGTAATCTTAGCAAACTCGTCGCTGTAAGGTTTTTTCTGATTGATGATGTGGCAATACTCGTGGTGCACAGTATGGAAGTACTCGCGCACTCTATCGCGGTTGGTTAGGTCTATTTTATCGACCCCAAATAGGGCTATCTTCATACCACTATCGGCAAACCCAAGGGTAATAGTACCACTGGGGTTTACGTTGTACCCCCCGATAAGAGAGATTTGGCGCGGTGCTACTTCTTTTATGAAGTTAGGCCCTGCTACCTCCGAATAGGCATCAATCCATACTTTTTTTACGATTTCGAGCATCGGTTGCACTTTGGCTTCGGTAGGAGGGTAAAAATATTTACCCATTTCAAAATCGGCATCGATATAGTTATAGGTAACTATAATGTTGTACGGTTTCTGGAAATTGTTGTAGATATAGGTATCTAATGGCGTTTTAGCCGTTGTTCTGGGTTTTAATACACTCTCAGAACTAAGGGTTTCTTTATTGTTGCAGGCAGCTAACGACAGCGCTAACACTGCGGCGATATATAACTTTTTCATATCTTACTAATTTGAATGTTTGTTGTTAAGTTATCTTGGGTTTGCAGTAATACCGTTAGAAATAGCATCTTCAGGGATTTGCAACTCACGACGTGGGTCATCTTTAGGGAGTTCCATAGTTTGACCACCTTTCACGTGTACAACTTTCATCCCGAGGCGTTTGTTGTCTATCCAGCGCAAGCCTTCAAACACAAAAGC
>ERZ772967.2376-NODE-2376-length-12159-cov-3.348067_pt1 | contig 12159 bp, 6 predicted proteins | sample MGYA00511677_ERZ772967 | MGnify/ENA primary metagenome ERZ772967 (study PRJEB29015, sample SAMEA2737931) | human oral metagenome | biome: human oral; feature: human-associated habitat; material: dental | place: China | collected 2146 ...
TACGGCGGGGCGGCCTTCGTCCTGATCTACATCGTCTGCCTGCTGGCCCTGGCGCTGCCGCTCCTCGTGATGGAGTTCGCCGTGGGGCGCGCGTCCCAACGCAGCGTTGTGACCTCCTTCGCCGCCCTCTGCCCCCGGCACCGCGCCTGGTCCGTCTGGGGCTACGCCGGCTGGATCGGCTGCACGCTCCTCATGATGTTCTACACCGTGGTGACGGGCTGGATGCTGGCCTACACCTGCTACTCCGCCAGAGGGGACCTGGCGGGACTCACCCCGGACCAGGTGGGGGGCGCTTTCGCCAGCCTCCTTGCGGACCCGGCAGCCATGGTGCGCTGGCTGGCCCTGGCGGTGGGCGTCAGCGCCGCCGTCTGCTGCTCCGGCCTCAGGCGGGGTGTCGAGCGCGCGGCGAAGGCGATCATGGCCAGCCTCCTCGTCATCATGGTTGCGCTGGCCATCCGCTCCGTCACCCTGCCCGGGGCGGAGCGCGGCCTCGAGTTCTACCTGAAGCCCAACTTCGCGAACCTCACGGCCAACGGCCTCTGGAGCAGCGTCTACGCCGCGCTGGGACAGGCCTTCTTCACGCTCAGCCTCGGCATCGGCTGCATGGCCATCTTCGGCAGCTACATCGGCAAGGACCGCTCCCTGACGGGGGAGGCCCTCCTGGTGACGGCGCTGGACACGGCCGTGGCCCTCTGCGCGGGGCTCATCATCTTCCCCGCCTGCTTCGCCTACGGCATCGAGCCGGGCGCAGGCCCCGGGCTGATCTTCGTCACGCTGCCCAACATGTTCAACCAGATGCCCAGCGGGCAGCTCTGGAGCACCCTCTTCTTCCTCTTCATGAGCTTCGCCGCCCTCTCCACCGTCATCGCCGTCTTCGAGAACATCCTGGCCTGCTTCATGGACAAGTTGGGCTGGAGCCGACCTCTCGCCGCCCTCGTCACGGGCGGCGGGCTATTCGTGCTGGCCCTGCCCTGCGCCCTGGGCTTCAACCGGTGGTCCGGCTTTCAACCCCTCGGGGCCGGCTCCGGGGTGCTGGACCTGGAGGACTTCCTCCTCAGCTACAACCTGCTGCCCATCGGGGCCATCGTGTACGTGACGTTCTGCGTCTCGCGCTATGGTTGGGGCTGGGACGGCTTCATCAAGGAGGTCAACACGGGCCAGGGCGTGAAGTTCCCGACGTTCCTGCGCGGCTACCTGACCTACGTGGCCCCCGTCATCGTCCTCCTCATCTTCCTGGCCGGTTACTGGGAGAAGTTCTTCAAGTAAACCAGGCCATCTCAAAAACAAAGCGCCGGCTCCCCCATCGGGGCCGGCGCTTTTTTCGCTTCTTCCAGGGCGCTCCGTGCCTTTTTGTTGTATTATTACACCATCGATGCCATTGGGAGGGCGGTCTTCATGCGGGACGGACAGAGCAGCAGCGGAGGCACTGAGGGAGGGCACGGTCGGAGCGCGGAGGCCGGTCGACGGACGCGAGGCGAAAGAGGTCCAAAACGAGGCCCCCTGATGCGCCTTGAGGTCAGCGCGCTGTCCAGCGACGGAGCGGGCATCGCGCGCACGACGAACGGCGTGATCTTCGTCACAGGTGCCCTGCCGGGAGAGTCGGTGACGGCGGAGGTCACGAGCCGCCACCGGGACTTCTCCACGGCGCGGACTCTCTCGATAGAGCGCCCCGCTGAGGGCCGCACCAAGCCACGCTGTCCCCATTACGGGCGCTGCGGCGGGTGTCAGCTTCAGCACGCGGCCTACCCCCTGCAGCTAAAGCTGAAGGCCGCTCTGGTCCGCGACGCCATGACGCGCATCGGCGGCTTTTCCCCCGACCTCTTCGAGGGGCTGGAGTGCGTGCCCTCGCCCCAGAGCTGGGGTTACCGCAACAAGGCCTCCTTCCCCGTGCAGTCCCTCCACGGTCAGATCGTCACGGGCTTCTACCGCGCGGGCACCCACCGGCTGGAGCGGCTGCAGGAGTGCCCCGTCAACGCTGCGCCCCTGAACGCCCTCTACCGCACCGTGCTGGGCGGCCTGAAGGACCTGCCCTTCGACGGCTACGACGAGCGGACGCAGGAGGGCAAGCTGCGCCACATCGTGATGCGCGCGGGGCTCAACACGGGCCAGACCCTCCTGTCCTTCGTCCTGAACGGACGCCTCGCCGCGCGAGGCATCAAGGCGCTGGCCGCCCTGGGAGCCAGAGCCCGCCCCACGACGCTGACGCTGAACCACAACTCGCGCCCCGGCAACGTCATCCTGGGGCCCCACACGGAGGCCCTGTCGGGGGACGGCCGCATTGCGGAGAAGCTGGGTCCATGGACCCTGGCCTTCGACACCACCTCCTTCTTTCAGGTGAACACGGGACAGGCGGAGCGCCTCTTTCGCTACGCCGTCCAGCAGGCGGAGGACGCAAAGGAGCTCCTGGAGCTCTACAGCGGCGTCGGGTCCATGACCTGCTACCTGACGGAGCGCGGCGCCGTCACCAGCGTGGAGGAATGGCGCAGCGCCGTGCAGATGGCGGAGCGCAACCTGAAGGCCAACGGCCTGAACGTTCGGACGCTCTGCGGCCGCGCGGAGGACGTGGTGGAGGAGCTTCACGGAGGCTATGGTGCCGTGGTGATGGACCCGCCGCGCGACGGCTGCGCCCGCCCGGTGCTGGAGGCCGTGGCCCGCTTTGGGGCGCCGCGGGTGGTCTACGTGTCCTGCAACCCTGCCACGCTGGCCCGCGACTGCAAGATACTGGCCGGACATGGCTACCGGCTTCAAACCATCCGTGCCTTCGACATGTTCCCTCAGACGGCCCACGTGGAGACGGTCGTCTCGATGTCGCGGGTTGAGGATTGACAGGGTCGTGCCGTATATAGAGGGATGACACCTGCGAAAGGGGTTGATTTCTTGTGGGGACAAAAAGTGACAGCGAGGTGATATGGAGTGAACACAGATCCATTTAGAGAATATATCAAAGAAGCCGATCCGGAAAAACGGGACAAGGGCTATGCGTGGCATACTGCTATTGGCCTGCAGGCCGTCGACGGACTGAAACCATCAGAATATCTGGTGCATACTGCCGTTCGGAATATCGAAGGCGAGATTTCCTTTGAAGAGGCAAATGCGCTTTTGCAGGCCTACTATGAGAAAAATCCCACCCGTGATGCGTCAGACCGCACCGAGGAGGCTGACAAGGTGTCCGCACGGATCGCCGCGCTTCTTTCCGAACGAGCCTTCAGCTTTACGCCGAACGAGTATCTTTCCATTCACAGGAAGCTGTTTACCGGCATTTATTCTCATGCCGGGCGCATTCGGGATTACAACATGACGAAGAAAGAATGGGTGCTCGATGGTGCGACCGTGCTTTACGGAAGCGCCACGGAGCTGCGTGCGACGCTTGACTATGATTTCTCGGAGGAGAAGAAGTTTTCCTATAAAAATCTCTCGATGGATGAGATCATCCACCACCTCGCGGTATTCGTATCCGGATTGTGGCAGATCCATGTGTTTGGCGAGGGCAACACCAGAACGACGGCCGTATTCTTCATCAAATATCTGCGCACGCTGGGCTTTGACGTGACTAACGACATTTTTGCCGAGAACGCGTGGTATTTTCGGAATTCCCTGGTCAGGGCAAACTACAATGACCTGAAAAACGGCATTCACGAAACGACGGAGTACCTTGAGGTTTTCCTTCGCAATCTCCTGTTGAACGAGAACCATCCGCTTCATAACCGGACATTGCACATCAGAGGCAAATTCAAAGAACCGGAAAAAGCGAACATTGACTCCGAAAAAGCAAATATTGATACAAAAAAAGTGAGCATTGAAGATGTATTCACAGCCAAGACCGCTTCTCATATTCAGAAATTACGAGAGGATTTAGGCACTCAGAACGCATTTGGAAGGTCGGATGTTCAGAGAATACTTGGACTGAAGCCGACAAGAAGTTCAGCGCTCTTACGCGAAATGGCGGAGCACAGAATCATTGAGGCGGTGTCCGGACACGGGAAAGGGAAGTATCGCTTCCTCTGTCCTCTTGCTTGACTAAGGTCCAATCTAAGGGAGAAATAACATGGATATTAAATTATTTTGGAAAAACGTTCTGAAGCAAAACCGCGAAGAACTAAAAAAATATTTTTGCCCTGAGGCTGAAATCCATTGGCCATGCACAAACGAAAAGTTTTCGGCGGATGAGTTTATACGCGTCAATTGTGATTATCCAGGCGAGTGGGACGGTGAAGTTGAACTCATTGAAAACACTGACGTAGGGTGCATCACCGTGACAAGGGTTTTTGCACGGGACTCATCGGCAGCATTTCATGTCGTTAGCTTTTTTACCTATCGGGATGAGAAAATATCATTCGTTGAAGAGTATTGGTCCAATGATGGCGTGGCACCAGAGTGGCGTCAGCAGATGAAAATAGGGAGACCGATCCGAAGCTGAAATTTTAAAAGGTATAATGGGCTACATAAAGTCTACAAAAATAGGGGTAATAGTGCATGGTATCTGTAAAAATTATCGATGGTGATAAAACGAAGTATATGGATTTGCTTCTCATCGCGGATGAGTCAGTAAGTATGATAGAAAAATATTTATACCGCGGTGATATGTTTGCCTTGTATGATGACGATATTAAGGCGATTTGTATCGTGACACAGGAACAACTCGGCGTATACGAAATTAAAAATCTTGTAACCGTTCCCCAATATCAACGCAACGGATATGGACAAAAACTGATTTCTGTTGTCGCTGATTACTACAGGAAATTGAACGGCGAGTTATACGTTGGAACAGGCAATTGCCCAACGATCCTCCGTTTCTATGAAAGATGTGGTTTTAAGAAATCGCATATCGTTAAAAATTTTTTTATAGACAATTACGACCACCCTATATATGAAGGTGGGCAACCGTTAATTGACATGATTTATTTAAAATTGCACTAAAGCTAAGGGGTTCTTCGCTATTTTAAGTGTGTATCCCTATCTGTAGCTTCCCTGCGATGAGGTAAATCATCGTGTGCATAAGGAGAAACAAGAGGTGCGTATCGTAACCGTGCGTTACTCACGAAGCCAATTCTAAATCAAGTTTTTGACAACGGACAAACGGGAAGGCAAAAATGGACAGAAAATTAGAGGAAATGAGCCTGAAGGAGCTGTGGCAGCTGTTCCCCATCTTCCTCGTCCGGCATCATGAGGACTGGGACGATTGGTACGCCGAGGAAAAGAACACACTCACGGCGCTGCTCCCGCGCGAAACGGTCAAACGGCTCTCCCACGTCGGGAGCACGGCCGTCCCCGACATCTGGGCAAAAAACATCGTGGACATCCTCCTTGAAGTCGGGAGCGAGGAGGACCTGAACAACGTAGAAAAGCGGCTCCTCCAAAAGGACTGGCTGTGCATGAGCCGGAGCGCTCATCGGGTCTCGATGAACAAGGGGTACACTCCCAGCGGCTTCGCTCAGAAGGTCTTTCACCTTCACGTTCGCCTTTGGGGGGACAACGACGAGCTGTACTTCAGAGATTATCTGCGGGAATTCCCCGCCGTCGCAAAGGCCTACGAGGCGTTGAAGTTATCGCTGTGGAGACGGTTTGAACACGATCGGGACGGCTACACCGAAGCCAAGGGGGACTTCATAAAAAAGCACACCAGCCTGGCAAGGCAGCGCTATGGAGCAAGGTACTAAGGAGCGCGGATTGGGCGAAGCGACATCAAACTTGACGTGAACGTACAGTGGATCGTTTTTCAGCACGTCGGAGGATATTTTTGTTGTGCCTTCGTCCGCTGCGATGCGGCTCAATCTACATCCGTTACCCCGGTAACGCCCGAGGCCCGTCCGTCACGTCACAGACAGCGCCTCGTCTGCCCGTCATCATGACCTTTTCGCCGTTGATCAGGGATGCGGCCCTCAGGATGAACTCCTCCGGGGCGTCCTTGAACTGCTCGAAGACGGGCGCCGCAATTCCGGTGAGGACGGTAACGACATCCCGTCTGGTGAGGTCGGTGGCCTCGACCAGCCTGCCGATCAGGTCGTACTTCACGCTCCGGGCTCCCGCCCCTCCAGAGGCCTCGTAGACCTCGACCCCCTCCCTCGCGAACGAGGTTCCGGACCACAGGGCCTCCTTCGACGCCATCGCCTCCATGACGCCGGACTCGACGCGGACGAGAGCCTTTGGGAGGCGCAGCCCGCCATTCAGCGCGCGGACCGCCCTCCGGATCAGCTCATCGGCATCGAAGTCCACTGCGCAGACCGGCTTCTCGTCGACGCCGGACCACTGTGCCTGCAACTCTGCCTTGGCACGCTTTTCCGGCCCCATGGTCGGTTCTGCGCTGCGGGCGTCCTCCGGCTGCAGCACACGGACGTCCAAGACGGAGCGAGGGGGCGCAACGACCGCCTCAGCCGCGCCCGCGGCCTCATCCGCAAGCTCTGCCTGCAGCCCTCTCGCAAAGCTGTCGTAGCTCTCGCTGGCGATGATCGTGAGCACGTTGACGTCATGGACCTCATCTCCGAGGGCCTCCGCGTCCATGCGCTCCCCGTCCTGGTTGACGCAGAGGCGCAGGCCACGCCCCACCTCCTGACGCTTACGGACCTCGCTTCCGCTTCGTTTCAGCGTGCAGATCTGAAAGACGTTGGGGTTGTCCCAGCCCTCGCGCAGGGCGGAGTGGGAGAAGATGAAGCGCACCGGTGACCTCCTGGGGTCGCTGTCAAGAAGGCGCTCCTTGTCCCTCATGATCAGGTCGTAGGCGTCGATGTCGTCCGAGGTGCGCTCCCGCCTGTCGCTCAGGCTACCGTTGGTCATACGCCCCCGTCTGTCGACGGAGAAGTATCCAGCGTGGGTGCTGTCCGGCGCGATCGCCCCCAAATACTCCATGTACTCCTCCTCGCCCGGACCGCCCCGCGTCACGGAGACGACGTCCCGATACTCCTCCTCGAACATCCGCGCAAAAAGGCCGTTTTGAGGCCGCCCATCGGCGTCGTACTCCCGGTAGTGCGCGACCTCGTCGATGAAGAAAAGGGACAGCACCTTGATGCCCCGGTGGAACAGCCGTCGCTCCCGCTCGATGTGAGAGAGGATCGTCTCACGGATCTGGATGCGGCGCAGCCGGTCCTCGTTCAGACGGCCGACCGCCTCTCCGGCGCAGAGCCTGACGCCGTTCAGGAACTCCACGGAGTTGTCTCGTCCATCGACGGACTTCACGACGAAGCCGTCCCTATACTCCTCCAGCCTGCCGGAGCGCTCGTAGAGGTCATAGCCGACGCCCGCCGTCCTCGTGACCTGCCGAACCCCCGACGTCCCCCTGCAATCGAACTGAACCGTTGCGGTGGGGGCTGCCCTGGACAGGTTGACGCCCTGAAGGTAGACGTAGCCCTCCGTCGCGGCGCCCCCCGTCTCCACGATGCCCTTGACGGCGATTTTCTTCACCAGTCGCTCGTTGTAGGCCTCCATCGCGTCCAGCCGATAGACCAGGTTGTAGAGGCTGTCGGGCCGATGGGTCGCGGAGTAGCGCAGCGTCATCAGGGGGTTGAACTGCCTCAGCCCCTCCCTGGTCCGCCTGCCCTCGACGGACTGCGGTTCGTCGATGATCACGATCGGATGGGTTCCGGCGATGACCTCAATCGGCCTTCGCGATCGGAACTCGTCAAGCCTCATGTGAATGCGCCGCGCGTCCCTTCCTCTCGCATTGAAGGCCTGCGCGTTGATGATCATGACGTCGATGGAGCGGTCCGACGCAAACCGGTCGATCTCCGTCATCTGCGAGGAATCGTAGATGAAGTATCGAACCTTCCGACCGTACTCCTCCGCAAAATGGTCCTGCATGACTTGAAAGGACTTGTAGACGCCCTCGCGGATCGCGACGCTGGGGACGACGACGATGAACTTGCTCCAGCCGTACCGCCCGTTCAGCTCATAGAGGGTCTTGATGTAGGTGTAGGTCTTGCCGGTTCCCGTCTCCATCTCGACCGTCAGGTTGTAGCGCCCCTCCAGCTTCTCGGACGGCTTGATCCGGTTGGCGCGCTGCACCCTCCGCAGGTTCTCCAGGACCCGCGCGTCCGTCAGCTCCGGGACGACGGGCGGGTTGCTCCACCCGTCGCAGCCCGCCGGACGCGGCAACAGCGCCTCTCCCACGACCCTGTCCGTCCTGTTCGCCGGCGTCCGATACGGTTGCCCGGCGAACACGTCCGCAACCGCTCTGGCCGCGTCCTCCTGGAACTTCTGGCGTCGGAACCGAAGTTTCACCGCAGCCCCTCCCTCAGAGGACCTTGAGCCTCGTGTTCGGCGCCAGCGCCTTAAAGAGCTCCACGGCGTTGATCCTGGACGGGCTGTCCCTGAAGCCCGCGTCGCGGAACACGGCGCGAAGCGGCCTGCGCCTCGCGATCTCCCTGACGACGGAATCCGGCACGTCCTCGGCGAAGCAGGCGATCAGGTCTCCCTCGTTCCATGTGTGGACCCTGCAGCCCTCCACCTCCTCGCTGTGGTGCGGCATGGAGAGTGGAAGCCCCCACTCCAGCAGGCAGCCAAAGAGAAGGTCCATGTCCGTGCGATCCGGCTTTACGTTGGACGCGAGCGCAGGGAGCAGGCTCTGGCGATACTCTCCGGCAGCGTAGTAGACGTCCCGCATGTTGCTTTCGTCCAGCCGAAGGACGCGGAACCCGACGTCCGTCCTTCTCGCGCCGTCCGGCTCCTTTGCCCCGATTCGCGCGCCGGAACGACGGATGCGCTCCCTGCCCAGCTCGGCAATGTCCTTAAACCCCATCTTGAACGCGACGGTGTCCGGGGCCGTGCGCTCCGGAATCTGGACCATGATAAACCTCCTGCGCCCGCCGTCCTCGGCGTTCATCCTCATGATGGCGTCCGCCGTGGTCCCGGAACCGGAGAAGAAGTCCAACACAAGGGCTTCCTTATCCTGAGCGCAGACCATCCTGGCCACCGCCTGAACCAGGGAAAGCGGCTTCGCGTAGTCAAAGCATTTCCCAAGGCCCAGCTCCTCCAGCTCCCGAAGCGCCGTCTCGTTCGTCCCTACGGCGGCCTCCCGGTTGAGTTCGACGTTCAGAAGGTTGGTCGGCGTCTTGTAGGCGTCCTCCAGATTCCGCCTCTGAAAGCGGATGGCGAACCGGTCGGACTTGACGACGAAACAGGTTCCGCGCCTGACCTCGGCCTCCAGAGTCCCCTGCTCCCACTTGAACTCCCCGACGAGGCGGATCGCGTTGGCATTCACGCCGTCCTCCACGCGCAGTTCGTCCAGCAGCCAGACCCTGCCCTTCTCGCCAGCGGGAATGACCCCGTCGCGGAGGAAGGGGAACCGAATGCTGCCCCTTGGGAACCGGAGCGTCTTTTCGGGATTTCCGGCGTTCAGGAGGGGAGCGTCGCCGCCGTCGAGGGGCGCGCCGAAGTACTTGAGCGCGCTTCGCCTCTTCTCGTATGCCAGCACGTATTCCACGGTCTTTCGGCACTTGCAGGAGAGCGCGGGCGGAGTGTTGGTCCTGGTCCAGAGGAAGGTCGCCGCGTAGTTTCTCTCGCCGAACGCCTCATTGCAGAGCTTCTGAAGGTTGCTGACCTCGTTCTCGTCGATCGAGATAAAGATCACCCCGTCGTCGCTCAACAGGTTCCGTGCCAACAAGAGCCGGGGGTACATCATGGAGAGCCAGTCCGAGTGAAACCTTGGGTTGGCGAAGTTGTTTTCCCTGAAGAGGACCGTCCCATCCTCGCCCTTCGCGCCGCTTCGCTCCAGGTATTCTTCCTCGCTGACGGCGAAGGTGTCGGAGTAGACGAAGCGATCCGACCCCGTGTTGTACGGAGGGTCAATGTAGATCACCTTGACCTTTCCGAAGTAGCTCTCCTGCAGGAGCTTCAGCACATCGAGGTTGTCCCCCTCGATGTAGAGGTTCTCCGTCGCGTCCCAATCCACGCTGTCCTCCGGGCAGGGGCGAAGCGTCTTTCGGATGGGCCGATTCGCCTCGGCGATGGCCGCCCTCTTTCCCACCCACGTGAACGCATAGGTCTCGTCCCTCGCGATCGCCTCGTCGGAGAGCTCCTGACGAAGCCGCTCGAAGTCGATCGCCGCCCGGAGCCTGCCGTCCGCGCCCCGCGCCTCCGTCACACAGCCGGGGAACAGCGCTCCGATCCGTTCTATGTTGCGGGCGACCCCGTCCGCCCATTCCATTTTCATCCTCCCGGCCATGGAAAGCGCCTCCAGTCCACTCCAGACCACGGCCTCCCGCCATCGGCTCGCCACACTGCCGATCGACATCACGTTAGGAAAGCCCTCGGGCGCCCCTGCCGCCGCGGCTACAAGTACCTTCCGGTCACGCTCCTTGCGTCCTCCCTGATCTCGCGCGGCGTGCCGGTCGCCACGATCGTACCGCCCGCTTCCCCGCCTCCCGGCCCCATGTCGATGACGTGGTCCGCGTTGCGGATCACGTCGAGGTCGTGTTCGATAACGACCACGGTCGCCCCGTTCCTTATGAGCGTCTGAAACACGTTGAGCAGGGTCTGCACGTCCAGCGGGTGCAACCCGATCGTGGGCTCGTCAAAGACGAACACGGAATCGGCCTGCTCCCTTCCCATCTCGCTCGCCAGTTTCAGCCTCTGGGCCTCGCCGCCGGAAAGGCCCGGCGTATCTTCGCCCAGCCTGAGGTAGCCAAGGCCGAGGCTCTGCAGCACCCGCAGCTTTGACCGGATGGTTTTCATCTCCCTGCAGAACTCAAGCGCGGCGCTCACGTCCATATCCATCAGCTCCGGCAGGGAACGGGAAACGCCAGCACCATTCGTGTGCCTGACCTGGCAGGCCGCCTTTGCATACCTCGACCCGTGACAATCCGGGCACGGAACCTCCACGTCCGGCAGGAACTGCACGTCCAGACTGATGGAGCCGGTCCCATCGCAGACGGGGCACCGCAGGCTCCCCGTGTTGTACGAAAAGTCCCCGGATTTATAGCCGTGCCGCTTCGCGTCCTGCGTGCGCGCGTAGGCCTTCCGCAGCTCATCGTGGACGTTCGCGTAGGTCGCCACCGTAGAGCGGACATTGACGCCTATGGGCGTTGCATCGATCAGCTTGACGTGCTCGATGCCTTCGGCCGCCACCTCGACGACGTGCTCCGGCGCCCTCTTTCCCTGCGTCACGGCCTCCAGCGCGGGCACGAGGCTCTCCAGCACCATCGTCGTCTTGCCGGAGCCGGACACGCCCGTCACCACGGTCAGCCGTCCCCTGGGAATGACCACCCGAAGCGGCTTGACGGTGTGGATCGCGGGAGTCAAAAGGCGTATCTCCCCCTCCGCGAACGCCCCGTCGGGGCGGGGGAAACGTTCCCGCTCGACCCTCTGCCTCCCCGCAAGGAACGCCCCGATCTGGGAGGCCGCGTCCTTCTCGATGTCCGCTATCGTGCCCTCTGCGATGACCCTGCCGCCCTCAGCGCCCGCCCGCGGCCCCATCTCGATGAGCCAATCGGCTTCCCTCAGGACCTGCATGTCGTGATCGACGAGCAGGACGGAATTGCCGTCCGCCACAAGGTCGTGCATGACGGCGTTCAATCCCGCGACGTTGGCCGGATGCAGCCCGATGGACGGCTCGTCAAGCACGTACAACACGCCCGTCGTCCGGTTTCGCACCGCACGGGCAAGCTGCATCCTCTGACGTTCCCCCGTGGAGAGCGTGGACGCCGCACGGTCAAGGGACAAATAGGCGAGCCCCAAATCCATCAGCCGTCGCGCCGCCGTGCGGAAGGACTCGCAGATGCTGTTCGCCATGGGCTGCATTTCTCCTGGAAGGGAGCCCGGCACGGCCTCAACCCACTGGAGGAGCTCCGACAGGGGCATCCTGCAGACCTCATCCAAGGACACTCCGCGCAATTTGGGCTGCCGCGCCCTTTCAGACAGTCTGCTGCCACCACATTCCGGACAGATTTCCTCCTTGAGGAACCTTTCCACGCGCCTCATGCCCTTTTCGTCCTTGACCTTGGCGAGCGCGTTCTCCACCGTATAGGTGGCGTTGTAGTACGTGAAGTCCATTTCGCCCGCCACGTTGGAGTTCTTTGCCTTGTACAGGATGTGCCGCTTCTCGGCGGGGCCGTGATAGACGAGGTCCTTCTCCTGATCCGACAGATCTTGAAACGGCACATTCGTGCGCACTCCCATCGCCCGGCAGACGTCGGTCATGAGGGACCACATCAGGCTGTTCCAGGGGGCCAC
>ERZ772967.2377-NODE-2377-length-12158-cov-2.010080_pt1 | contig 12158 bp, 10 predicted proteins | sample MGYA00511677_ERZ772967 | MGnify/ENA primary metagenome ERZ772967 (study PRJEB29015, sample SAMEA2737931) | human oral metagenome | biome: human oral; feature: human-associated habitat; material: dental | place: China | collected 2146 ...
GATTGGGATAATATTCAAAATGAATTTGTACAAATGGTAAATAGCGGGATAGAAAAGATGATACCAGGCTTATTAGCTCTTTTAAGTGTACTCACAGTTCTTGAAATAATGTGGGTTTTATATGGCTATGTAGTAAAAAATGTGTTGGAAAATTTATGGATGTCCTTGTTAAGAATAATGATAAGATTTTCAATACTGGCATACGTTATATCTAATGCAATTTCTTTAATTGATATGGGATATGGAATATTTTCTGGAATTGGCTCATATTTTATGGGAAACAGCGGAGGAACTGTAACTTTAAATAGTATATGGGCAATAGCTGGAAGGGAAACAGGAAAAATTTTAAAAATTATTAATGAATCAAACTTTAATTTTTTAAATATTGTTACTGATTCAAAGCTGTTTTTTGAGGAAATTGGAAAAATGCTGCTGTTAATAGGAGTTGTTATTCTTGTTTATTATTTTGTGGTAAGAATAATATTTGAAATGATGATGGCGGTATTGCAGTTTAGAATGGCGTTGGGGTTATCTTGGATATTTTTGCCTTTTGATGTAAATTCGATTACAAAAAGAGATTTAGGAAATAAAGCACTGACAACATTATTTCTGACAGGAACTAAAATAATTGTAATAATGGCACTGGGAGGAATAGTATTTAAAAATTTAGATGCAGCAGGATTTGGAGAAGTTACATTTAAGGAACTGAAATATGAAACAATATTTTTGTTTATTACAGTAGGAATGGTAATGGCTTTTATAATGAATGAGGCAGATAAGATAACTACAACACTTGCTAAAGGAAGTTAAAAAATAGGAGAAAATTATGAATATACAGTCTAAAAAGTTTAACCTAGCAATGTTCTCTGTATCAATATTTCTTGTTACGTCATTTATAGGATTGCACATATTGTCGAAAACTTATGTGATAAATGTAACGCCTTCAATTCCATTAGGGATATATAAACTGGAAAAATTTGATGGAATTCTGAAAAAGGGAGATTTAGTCGTTTATGAGATAGATAGCAAATACAAAAATTTGACAAATATAAAAGGGACAATGTTTAAATCGGTAAAGCCTGTTGCTGCATTTTATGAGGATAAAGTTGAAATAAAAGATAATCGGATATATGTAAATGGTGAAGATTACGGAGAAATATTTTCCAAAGTATCATCTAATTTCAATGGAAAAATGAAGGAAGATGAAGTTTTAACATTATCTAAAGTCAGGGGGACATTTGATGGAAGATATTATGGTGCAATAAAGAAGTCAAAAATAGAGAAAAAAGCAAGGTTGATATATGAGTTTAGAATATGAAGATAAATTGATCAAGTTGAAATCTAATGAAAAAAAGAAAATTGAAATACATAAGAAAATAGTCAAGACAGATGAAAGAATAAGGGAAATTAGAAGAGAAATAGCAAATGATACAAGAAGGCTAAATACATCGGAAAAAAATGAGAAATGGAAGCAAAGGACAAGAAAACTGATTGAAATGGGAGTTCTGCTTGAAATTGCGGATATTTTAAATGAAGATAAGGCAACATTACTAGGATATTTTATGAAATTTCAGTTTTTAAGTAAAGAGGAAATTAAAGATTGTAAAATTATGGGCGGTGAAGAGTTTCAGATGAGAGAAGAAAAGAAGCAGATGTTAAAACGAAAATTGGAGAAAAAAGATGAGTTTAGATAATTTGAAAGAAATGATGAAAAATGATGGCTTTTTTCCTATAGAAAGTGAAGATTTTGAAGAAACGGAGCAAAAAGAAACTAACAAAGTAATGGAACTTCAAGGCGACGAATTAAAAGAAAGGGTGAAATTAGAAAAACTAGAAATTAAAGCTGAACTTGCTGAGGAACTTGAGCAATTCATACACGACGAGGAAAGGAAATATAATCAGGAAAAGAGGAGAATCGAGAGTGAGTATGATGAAAAAATTTATCAGTTAGAACAGCAGCAGAAAAAAATTTATCGAGATAGGAGAGAAAAGCTATATGAAACGGAAGACGCTTTAAAAATTAGAGAAAATGAAATTGATGTGGAAATACAGAAATTGGATGAAAAAGTAACTGAGAGGGAAAATGAATTAAAAAAGTTGAATGAAGAAATAGATAGAAAGTTGGGATTTAAAGAATATCTAAATGAAAACGACTTTATATACAGAAATAAGTTAGAAGCTGTATTGATACTGAGAAAATTGAAAAATAAAAGAATAAAGATAATGAGCAGAATAGAATACGACACTGTTTTTAAAAATATTATTGGAGGAGTGAATGAATTGATAAAAATGAATAATTTGATAATAGATTACAAAAAATTTTTAAAAGGACAGGAAACAAAAAAGAGATAAAATTTTAATTAATAAGAAAGGGCTAGAATAATGTTGTTGAGTGTATTTCAAAAAAATGAGAAAAAAGACTATTTAAAAAGGATAGGAGTAAAATTTTCTAAAGATGAAAAACAGGAAATAAAGAAAATGATAAAATCAAACTTGACTCTTGAACAGTTTAAATTATGTGTAACACCTGTACTTAATGAGGAAATATTGCAGAAAAGAGCTGAAAATAACTTGGATAATAGCAAATGGGAAAAACTTGTGATGAAAAAGCTGGATGTAAATCAGATGAAAGAAATTAGGAAAGGATTTGAAAAAGGGTTATCTGAAGAGGATGTTGAGCTATATGTAAAAAGTGGATATGACAGCAAAACAATGGAAAAAATAAGGAATATGCTTGAAAAAGATAAAAATAATGAGTATCTTCGAGAATATTTGATGTTAAAGGATAAAAAGGAAATAAAATCAATTACTAATGAAAAATTGGAAAAATATATTGAGGAAAGCAAAATGAATGAACTTAGAAACAAGGCTGATAAAATGGAAAAATGGTATGAAGCCTCAATATATGCAGGAAAAAATACATTTAAATATTATTCTTCAGAGAAAATAAGAGATGATGAAAAATATGTTATGAAAAAAGTCAAAGAAAATGGAAAAAATCTTGAATATGCAAGTGAAAGGCTTAAAAATAACAGGGATTTAGTTTTGGAAGCAGTGAAACAAGACGGACGGGCTTTACAATTTGCAAGTGAGGAATTGAAAAATGATAAGGAAATAGTAATGGAATCTGTAAAAAATTACCCTAATTCTTACCAATATGCAAGTTCCAAAATGCAAAAGGATGAAGATGTCGTAACGGAAGTTTTAAAGAGAAATGAAGACGCTCTAAGTTATGGAGATGAAAATATTAAGCAGGAAATGGAGGAAATTAAGGAAAAATACAAGGACAGTGATTTTGATAGATTGACAGATAGAGAAGAAAAATTTATATATGGAACAAATCCTTATTCAAAAGATACTGATTTGGATGGAAAGACCGATTATGAGGAAATAAAGATAAATTATACAAATCCGAAAATAAAAAGCAAGAATATTGAAATTGAAAGATAGCAAAGGAGATGACTATAAATGAAAAAGTGTATATTGCTTCTTATAATAGTTTCAAAAATTTTATTTTCTGGCGGAGAAATAAGTTTTGAAAAACAGAAAGAAAAAGTTGAGCAGGAAAGAATTGAGAAATTGAAAATGCAAACTGACAGTAGTGCTGACAAAAGTAAAGAATTAAACAGTTCACCTAAAGAAGATACAAGTAATATTCAATCACAAAGCAACAGATTATTTTATGATGATAAGGCTGTAAAAAAAGTTAATAATGCTTCTCATATTCAAAAAAATATTGGAAGTAGAAAACTTATTGAATATATTAAAACACAGAACAGTAGGCTGAATGAAAATGAAATACAAAATATACTTGGCTATGTTTTCAAATATAGCAAGGAGTATAACTTTAATCCATATTTAGTTTTAGCAGTTATGAATACTGAAAGCCATTTTAATCATTCAACAGTATCAAGTGCTGGAGCAAGAGGACTTATGCAGTTAATGCCTTTTAATTTTAAGGAATTTGGAGTGGATAACAGCATATCAGGAAATATAAAGGGTGGTGTGCTGCATTTAAAAAGAGATTACGAAAAAACTGGAAGTGTTTCAAAAATGCTGGTCTGCTATAATGCAGGATGTGGAAGATTAACAAACAATGCTTGGAAAAGAATAAAGGAAACAAGGGAATATATACCAAAGGTAATTCAGAAATATAATAAAATAATAAACTTATAACTATATTTTCTCGCACGTGAGAAAATTAAAATTAGGTCAGTGTCTTTTTTCATTACATGAGTTTTGAAAAAAACGCTGAGCAGCAAAAAACAATAAAATTTGTAAAACAAGATTTAAAGGAGTGAAAAATTTATGTTTAACAATACCAAAAAAATTTTAACTGGAGTGTTTATTATTTCATCTCTGCCTTTTTCTAAAGGCAAGATTAATTTTCAAAAACAACTGATGATTGAAAATGACAAAAAAATAGAAACAACTGAAAATGATACAAAAGATAATACATATAAAAATAATAAAGATAACGAAGAAAAAATAAGATATAAAATTGTAGAATTTGCAAAAACTCAGATTGGAAAGCCTTATGTATATGGTGCAACTGGAAACAATAGCTTTGACTGCTCCAGCTTTGTACAATATGTGATTAAGAGAACACTAGGAATTACAATTCCACGTGTTTCAGCAGAACAGTCAGTATTTAAGCCAAAATTACATAACAACATTAAAAAAGGAGATTTATTATTTTTTGAAACTTTAGGAAAAGGTAGAATTTCACATGTCGGGATGTATATTGGGAATAGACAGTTTATACATGCCAGTTCAAAAAGCAAAAGAGTAACTGTATCAGACTTTACTGGATTTTATCAAGATAAATTTAGATGGGCAGTGTCGGTTATATAAATGTGAAGGAGATAGTATGGAAAGTAAGGTAATTCAACAATTTTTAGGAGAAATTGATGGTGTGGAATTTGACAAGGAAAATGTATATTATTCATCAGAACATATTTTATCAAAAATAGAAGAAAAATTTGGGAATGTATATAACAAAGAATTTGTAAAAGAATTGAGAGATACAATTAATACTTTAAATTTAAAATATGATGAGTTTAGTTTTGATACTTTGGAACATGATTTTAGTGATTGTATAGAGGAAGCTGATAAATTTAAAAATGTAGAATTTATGTATTACGGAGATGATTGGAAAATTGAAATATTAAATGAAGGGATAAAGAATAAAGAGTATTTAAAAACTGAGAAAGAGAAAAATAAAAATGAAAACCAAAAGCAAAGTTTTTCTAAAAGTTTTCGGAATACTGATGACAAAGATTTAGAGAGATAAATGTAAAAGGAAGAAAATATGAAAAAATTAATAATAGCAGAAAAGCCAAGTCTTGCACGTAATATTGCAAGTGCATTGGATATCAGAGTTAATAAAGAGGGATATATGGAAAATGAAAAGTATATTGTTTCTTGGGCTTTTGGACATTTGTTTAAATTAAGGGATGTTGATGGATATGTTGGAGAAAAAAGGAAATGGAGTGAAGTTAAACTGCCATTTTTCCCTGAAGAGTTTGAATTTGAATTAAAAAATGATTTGGGAATAAAGAAACAGTATAAGATACTAAAAAACCTTATTAACAGCAAGGAAGTTGATGAGATAGTAAATGCGGGAGATGCAGACAGGGAAGGGCAAATTATAGTGGATATTATTATCAATGCCATAAAAACTGATAAGAAGATAAAAAGATTGTGGCTTCCTGAACAAACTGAAGAAACTATAAGAAAAGCCATAAATAATCTTGAAGATAATTTTAAATATAGAAATTTACATAATGAAGGGCTTGCAAGGACATATATGGACTGGCTTATGGGAATCAATCTTACAAGGTATATTTCATTAAAGTCAAATATGCTTTTTCCAGTCGGGCGTGTTCTTATTCCAGTTATAAAATATATTTATGATAGAGATTTGACAATTAAAAATTTCATTCCTGAAAAATATTTTACTATTGAAAACGAAACTATGTGTAATGGAACTTTATTAAAACTTATTTGTGATAAAAAATACAATCTTTTAGAACTTGAAAAAGCTAAAAGTTATTCGTATGAGTTAAATAGAAATAAAGGGATTGTGAAAGATATAATTGAAAAGGAAATTATTCTTAATCCTCCAAAACTTTTTTCACTTTCAAAATTACAAAGTAAATTGTCGAAGGAAAATAAAATAAGTTTTGCAAAATCTCTTGAAATTATACAAAAGCTCTATGAAAAGGGATTTATTACATATCCTAGAACAAATACCGAATATCTTGCTGAAGAAGAAAAAGATAAGGTGAAAGAACTTATAAAATTATATAGTGATTATAGATTGGAATTTAAAGATAGTAAAAAAATATTTGACAGCAGCAAGATTGAGAGCCATAGTGCAGTAATGCCAACTTTAAAAATTCCTGATATGAATAGTTTGAATTTGGAAGAAAAGATAATTTTTGAAACAATAAGAAATAGATTTATCTCTAACTTTTTGAAGGAGCAAACTATAATCAATCAAACTGAAATAAAGATTGCTGTGAGAAATGAAATATTTAATTTAAAAGGAAAATCAATAAAGCAGGAAGGATTTTTAAAATATGAAAATCAGAAGATAGATAATAAGTTGCCATATTTTGAAATTAATCAGAAAATTGATGTTGATTTTAAAGTTGTTGATAAATTAACCGTTCCTCCTAAAAAAATTACTGAGGAAAATTTGAGTAATTATTTAAAAAATCCTTTCAGAAATGAAAAAAATCAGGAAAATGAAGATGATACACAGGAATATAGAGAAATAATGAAAGGTATAGAGATTGGTACGGAGGCAACTAGAACAGGGATAATTGAGAATGCTAAGAAATATGGATATATTACTTCTGAAAAACAGAATTTTAGTATAACTGAAAAGGGGATAAAGTTAATTGAGTTGCTGGATTTACTCCATATTAATCTTTATGTGGAAAAGACTGTTGAGTTTTCTATGCTTCAGAAAGATATTTATAATAACAGAAAAAATATAAATGATATTATTGAGAAAACTGAAAATGAATTGCAAAATATAATAAATCAAGATGTAGAAGTTGAAAAACTTGAAAAAGAAATGGAAGTTATTGGAAAATGTCCTAAATGCAACAGCAATATTTATGAGAACAGTAAAAGTTACTATTGCAGTAATTATAAGAATGGATGTAAAACATCTCTTTGGAAAGAAGCAAATTATTTTGGACAAAAAATAAAGATAAGTAAGGATAATGCAAAAAAATTATTAAGTGGGGAACAGGTTGTATTTAAGATAAAAAGCAAAAGCGGAAAGGAATATAATGCACATTTTGGAATAGAGATAAATCGAGATTACTTGAACTTACAAAGAAAAGATTTTATAAAAATCGAAAAATGATAATTAAAATTTGAAATTGCCAAATTTTATATTAGGGGGAAGAAATGGGGTATAAGATTCAAAATGTATTAGAAAATGCACATAAAAAGATAAATGAAGATTTTAGTGAATATATTAACTATCTTCATGTCGTAGGAAACAATTATAAATATTCTGCATTAGATCAGTTAAATATATTTTTTATTCGTCCTGAAGCTGTAGCCTGTGCAGAATATGACTTTTGGAAAGAAAACTTTAACAGAGTTGTAGAAAGAAATCAGAAGGGAATACCTGTATATAATATAAGGAATGGAAAAAAGAATGTCAGATATATTTTTGATGTTACACAGACAGTATCTTTAAATAAGGGAAATGATGAAAAACCTAAATTATGGGAATTTAATAATAGAACTCATAAAGATGTTTTTGAAAGAATGACAGGAAAATCAGATTTTGAAGAAGCACAAATGGAGCTTATAAACCAGACAATGCTTGAAAACAGCAAATTAGACACTTTTAACTACAAGGATACAGAAGCTCTTGAAAGTTTTATCAAAAAATCTGTTTTAATAGCACTTGATCAAAGAATGGGGATTAATAAAAAGGATATATTTAATGAAAAGGAAAAAGAGATTTATTCCTTGTTTTCAGATTTTAGAACTATGGAATTAATATCATTAGAAATATCTAATGTAGCTAAAAAAGTTTTAATTAAAGTAAGCAAAGAAATTCAAAAAATAAATAATGAAAAAACTTTAGAACAAAATAGTAAAATTGGATATGAGATAGAAAATGAAAAAAATGAGGAGGAATTAGAATATGTTGAAAAAGATGATAGACGGGAAAGAATATCTGATAGAGAACGGGATATATACTCCAGTAGTGAAACAAACATTCTACGAACAGGCGGGAGGGAACTACAAAATGATACTACTGGACGAGAAGTTTCAGGTGCTAGTTCCGGATTTAGAGGAAGAGGAGATAGACTTGAGCAAACTCAACTCTTGGGGACGAGCGAGAATGAAATATTTGGAACAAGAGAAAGAAGAATTTTTGAAAAATCTTCTAATGAAAGGCGAAGTTATGGAACATCTATTTTCAATTCAGAAGGAAGTAGAAAAATTTTGGGAGATAGAAAAACCCAAAATGATGAAAACTATGGGATTAACCGAAGAATTAAAAGAAAAAGATCAAATAGAATGGGTAGGACTTATGAACAGCCTACTCTCTTCTCTCAGGGAAATAACTTACAATCAGATAATTTACAAATAGAAAATGATAATATAATTACTCAAAAGAATATTGACGATGTATTAAAATCATATAGTGGAGCGGAATCTATCTATAATTTTTTTCAAGATAACAGTTCAAAGGAAGATAGAATAAAATATTTGAAACAGGAATATGGAATAGGCGGTTTTTCAATACCTGACCGTGGAGATTTTATTGATGATGCCTTTTATACTTCTAAAAATATGAAGCTATATAAAAACCATTTTAGTGCTAATGAAGTTAAAGTAGTCCTGTCTTGGAACAAAATAGAAAAAAGGATACAGGAACTTATAGATGAACTTAAGCACAACCCTGAACGTATTGCCTTTTTGAGGGAAAAACTGTATATGGTATTTGCTAACAAAAAGAAGGTGATTCTTTTTACTGATGCGGGGCTGCTGAATAGTGTGTCGTTTTTTAAAGAGTTGCGGCGGCGTATAGGTCGCCAATTGATACCTGACCAGCCATCGCAGGATAGTATACAATATGTGCTAAATCAGCTTTTTTATAAGCCTTCTGATGCTAAGTGGCTCTTGCGTATACCGATGGAAAATTGGAAGGAGCTATTGGATATATTGGGTGTAGAGACTTTTTATCAGAATGAAGGAAAAACGACCTCGCAACAAATACTTTTGGCTATAATGATACTCTCGCAACGTATGGGAGGGCTGGCTTTGCAAACAGATGTACTGCGTATGGTGCCTGAATATGCGCATTTGAATAGTCCGTTTATAGCTCTTGATGATGAGTTGAACAATTTAGCACGAACATTGGCGAAAGAGGATAGACCTTATTTGTATATACAAGATCACGAGTTAGACTATAAACAACTGAATATATTGGTAAGTCAGTGTGAGGATTTTGTTAATAAAGCAGATGCTAATGCAGGGAAATACGGGGTTAATTTTAGTGTAAACCAGACACTTTTGCTTATACGGCAGCAACTGAAACGTATAAAAAGGCTTTATAATTATCTTTTTATACAAAAAGATAGTGATATGCGCGAAAAAGCTATTGATTTTTATTTAGATATGGTGAAAACTAATTCTAAAAAGAACAATGTGCGCAAACTTATAGACGATAGTGTGTATAATATCACTTATGAAATCACTAATTATACGGGTAAGACAGGAGAACACTATATTACTTCTACTAAAGGGGAGTATTTTAAGATGCTTAAGACTGCCCTATGGGGTGGGGTGATAGTGGCTTTTATGTGTTTGATAAAGCTCTCCCTTTCTATGATTCCTGACCAAAGTGCTTTTTTGCGCGCCTTTAACTACAGTTTGAATTATGCCATAGGTTTTGTGATGATTTACCTTACGGGCTCTACCTTGGCTACTAAACAGCCTGCAATGACGGCATCGACTATTGCTAAGACGTTGGAAAACCTCAATGTAAATGATACCAAAGAAAAGTACAAGCGATACTCGGCATTTACAGCACTTTTTACGCGTTTGTTTCGCTCGCAGTTTATTGCTTTTGTAGGGAATGTATTTGGGGCGTTTCCGGTATCGATGTTGCTGATAGTAGGGGTAAGCTCGTGGTTAGGCTATAATTTTGCGGCTAAAAAGAGTTATCACCTATTGGAAGATTTGAATATTTGGCATACGCCTGTGTTTTTGCATGCTTGTATTGCGGGGGTATTTCTGTTTTTATCGGGGATTATAGCGGGTAATGTAGCGAGTGTAAATAACTTTAATAATTTTTATTACAGGCTTTCTGAACATCCTTTTTTAAAAGGCTTTTTTGGCAAGGCGCGTATGCAGCGTGTAGCTAACTGGATGCAACAGAAGTGGCCTTCAGTGGTTTCTAATATATGGTTTGGGGTATTTATGGGGAGTGCTTGGGTTGTTGGTGATTTTTTTAAGCTACCGATTGACATACGACATATTACCTTTGCCAGTGGTAACTTAGCCTATGGACTTTATGGGGTAGATTTTATTATTAGTTTTGAGAATATTATTTGGTGTATATTGGGTATTGGTATTATAGGTTTTGGCAATTTTATAGTGAGTTTTCTGCTCTCGCTTTGGATAGCCCTGCGTTCGCGCGAAGTACCCCTCTCAGAATTGAAGCACTTAGCAGGCTGTGTGTGGCGTGCTTTTAGAGCCCAACCTCGTGCTTTCTTTTTACCAGTGAAAGAGAAAGATGAATAATAAAAAAGAGAGACGCTACAATATAGCGTCTCTCTTTTTGTTTTTTTGATATCTTATTTATTATGCTCTTGTAAGTAGGCTTTTCGTACTTTTTTGAAGAGCTCAGATGAGTATACAAAGTCGGTTACAGCTTCGTTATCCGTTTGGAAGATATTATCCTTAGAGCCTTCCCATTCTTTGTATCCATTTTTAAGGAATACTATTTTAGCCCCTATTTCCATCACAGAGTTCATATCGTGGGTGTTGATAACAGTAGTGATGTTAAACTCTTCAGTAATCTCTTGGATCAGATTATCTATCACGATAGAGGTTTTGGGGTCAAGGCCAGAGTTAGGTTCATCGCAGAATAGGTAGTTAGGCTGATTGACAATAGCGCGAGCGATGGCTACCCGTTTTTGCATACCACCAGAGATTTCTGACGGTAGTTTATTCTCTGCATTTACTAAGTTCACACGGCTAAGCACTGTATTGGCGCGCTCACGTATTTCTTCAGGGGTATGCTTAGAGAACATTTTTAGAGGGAACATCACGTTTTCGAGTACAGTCATCGAGTCGAAGAGGGCACTGCCTTGGAATACCATCCCCATTTTTTGGCGTAGGGCTACCTGCTCTTTGCGCTTCATATCGGCGTACTTCACACCATCGTAGATAATGTCGCCACTATCAGGGGTAAAAAGTCCTAATAGTGATTTGAGAAATACGGTTTTACCCGAACCACTCTGCCCGATGATGAGGTTTGTTTTACCTTTCTCGAATGTAGTAGAAATACCTTTGAGCACCTCTACACCATTAAAAGATTTACGTAAATTTTCTACTTGTATCATACTTCAGCTGAAGAAACGACTGCTTCTTTGTTAATTTTCTTTACTAACCCTTGTAGTACTTTACCAGGACCTACTTCTATAAATGCTGAAGCACCATCTGCTATCATTTGCTGCACACTTTGTGTCCATTTTACAGGTGCAGTAAGCTGATTGATAAGGTTCTTTTTGATGTCGGCTTCGCAGGTAACTGCAGTAGTGGTAACGTTTTGATATACAGGGCAAAGAGGCTTGTTAAAGTGTGTTTGCTCAATAGCAGCTGCCAATTCTTCTTCAGCAGGCTTCATCAGTATAGAGTGGAAGGCACCACCTGCAGGCAGAATGAGTGCACGCTTAGCTCCTGCTTCTTTCATTTTTTCGCAAGCAGCTTCTACAGCCTTTAGTTCGCCTGAAATTACTAGCTGACCTGGGCAGTTATAGTTAGCGGGGGTTACGATACCTTCTACTGAGGCGCATAGCTCTTCCACTTTGCTGTCGTCTAACCCCAATACAGCAGCCATAGTGCCAGGCTGTAGTTCGCAAGCTTTTTGCATAGCAGCAGCA
>ERZ772967.2378-NODE-2378-length-12149-cov-3.294692_pt1 | contig 12149 bp, 19 predicted proteins | sample MGYA00511677_ERZ772967 | MGnify/ENA primary metagenome ERZ772967 (study PRJEB29015, sample SAMEA2737931) | human oral metagenome | biome: human oral; feature: human-associated habitat; material: dental | place: China | collected 2146 ...
TGCTGCGCAAAAATAAATGCTCAACGTACAAAAAGTACGTCTCCGCTTTATTTTTGCTCGCGCCTTGTATCTGTGGCGTCTATTTTCAAAAAAGCTAACGGTGAAAGGCTTTTCAGAACCGACAAGGACGTCGGTGGTTCCATACAGAAGCGAGTTTGCTTGCAAACTCGTAGCCCAAGAATGTACAGGACGTACATTCTAGGGCGGGGATGTCCGTGGTTCTATACAGTATCGAGTTTTTCGTTTATGAAAAACTCGAAGTTCAGAAATAACTCTGTATCAAAATTTCAAAAAATACGCTAGATAGCTACCAGTACATACTTTAACAACTTATCAACACATCTCATCATTAAAACAACTCTCTAACTGTAAGAAAGATTGTAAGAAAAACGAGCAAGCGAAGCAAGACCTTGTTACGGCAGGATTGCAGGTAGCTTGCTTGCTATATACGAATTCCCGACATTGGTTGGTAATTCGGCAGCGGAGTAAATTATTGAGGTCGTTTACTCCGCTGCTGGGCGGTAAAAAAGCGCATAGGGCGACCTCAAATCAGCCTTATGCGCTTTTTTTATGCCTTGCAGAGGATTGAGCCTCCGCGTCCGGTGCAAAGTACGGAGCAAGGCTAGGAGCAAGCCGCCTACTCTCCGGTGTGGGTGAGCAAAAATCACGGCTTCTGTGTCGCCTGTTTACGGCGACCAAAATAGGCTTGTGGAGTGTCCCCGACTTAGGGCGGTTGAGGGGTTTTAGGAACCGCCCATCTTTTTACAGCGTACCGAAAACCGGCATTACTCTGTTTCGGCGAGGATGCACAAAAGGAATGGTACTACAGGGAAGGGAAAAACACGATGAAGACAATTTTTAATTTTGCCATCGGCTTTGCTATTTGTTTGATTATTGCTTTAATTGTTACCGCTATTTTTGCTGTACAATCCGGCAATGGTTGCATGATATCTGTGTGTATTATGGGGGCATTCTGGATATTAAGCCTATTGGCAGTGCTGATTATGGCCTATATTTCTTCTTCTGAAGATGGATGGGATTGAGCCTTTTTGTGTTCTTGCAGCTTTTTGTTTTCTTCATCAAAGGGCTTTAAAACATCTTCAATGAATGGCGGAAAGGATACGGAAGATAGATAATCAAAAATTTTGTCATATCGGATTGCGCATCCGCTTCTAAATTCTTTGAGAATAACATCATCATTCATATTTTGTTTTGTATAAATCTGTATAAAATCAATAAACTGATTTAGTATGTCTGTTATTTCTTCACTCCCGTACATTTGAGATCGAGTTGTTAATGACATTAAAGACAGTTTTATTCTTTTTAGCTCTTCGTTTTTATCGTCAAATTGTGAATATGAATTGTCATCAATCCATAAACATATATCTTCATAAAGTTTTAATCGGCGGGGGAAAAGTTCATAAAAGAACCGTTCTTTTGAAAGGTATTTACTGTTTCTATTTTGAAAAAATAAACCTGCGAAAAAAGCAATGAGTCCGCCTGCTGTTGTTATACAAGAAGCGATAATAACCGCACATTCATTTGTCATAAAAAACACCCCTTATAGTATCGGGAGTTTTTAATAAATTATAAGGAGGTTGATATGAAAGTATATTTGTATTGCGTAGTTTTTTTTATCATAATCGCTTTTTGTGCACTGCTCTATTTGTTTATTGAGTGTATAAGAAAAAGTCCGGGCAGCACGGTGTCGGATACCCCTTCTTGTATAGACAAGGAAGCAGCAGCTGATATTGAAAAGCAAAAAGATAGCAAAAAACCGTCATGGGGTGAGTGTTATGCAGCACTCGCGGAAGAAAGTTATTGTAAGTCGATTCAAAAAAGATTACGGCAAAAACAATTTCTAAAGCGGCATCCTGAAACAGAACAGATGATACATAGCCTTAAATGTATCGAAGGTTCCATACAGGGTATCAATAATGCCGTAAGAAAGCTAAGCGACAATCTGTCTGATCTTCAAGAGAAGATAACCGAGCTTTCAGAGCTTGCGGAGTAAACAAAAGAGGATGATGTGCAATTCTGGAAAGGCGGAAGCGGCTTTTAATGAAGATACCGATACATAACAACCTTACATGTTATCGAGTGTTTCTATTGTCTTATAAAGCAGCTCTTTTGCCTGTTTTATTTTTTCTGAATTATCCGGTTCTTCTCCGGTTACGAGATATTCCATAGAGACACCGAAAAATTTAGCAATGCGCAAGACATCATCGGCACGAGGAAGATTACGCGCTTGACGCATTGAAAAATAGGTACTCTTTGAATTGAATGACAAATCTTTTATAGCCATTAAATCATCAAGTGATTTTTTATGTTCCTTTAATAAGTTTTTTATTCTTTCGTAAAAACTATCTATATCAATATTCATAGTATCAATATATTACGAGAAATTGAAATAAAAATCAACACCTCTGGAAAAATATTACGAATTTTCGTAATAATCTATTGACAATATTACGAGAATATGTATTATATAAGTATAAGCAATACGAAAAATCGTATTGAATATCAAACTTTCCAAAACACAAAGGAGCAACAACCATGAAATACTTTACCAAAAAAATGACCTTAGACGAAGTAAAAGCAGCATACAGAGCAGCAGCGATGCGGCTTCATCCTGATAGAGGCGGCAGCACCACGGCAATGCAGCAGCTGAATAAAGAATTTGAAGTTGCATTTGCGATAGCGCAAAAATTCGAGAAAGCGGATCCGACGTATACCAAGCGGCAGCCTAAAACAGCGGAAAGTGCAGGCAGCTACCGGCGGCAGTTTTACACGGTGAACGGCTGGCAAGGCGAGCGCTATAACAGCAACCTTTCAACCAAAGACATAGCGCAGTTAATTCGTGAATACGTTAAAAACGCGTATCCGACATACCGTTTTTCAATCACCTCAAATATTCGCCATATTACCGTATCTTTAATGGAGTATCCGGTAGAGCTGACCAATGCAACTATGATGCGTAATTACTGTCGCGCAAAGGTACGTACGCAGCCGGTATATATTCCATCAAAAAATAAGTATGTCAATGCTAATGAGATAAGCGAAGCAGACAAAGAAGAATGGATCGCTTATCGACTTGAGACGGCAAACCAAAGAAAAGATTTCTACGAATCCGATACATGGCTTAATCCGGTTGTTTTCGCAGTCTTGAAAGACGTTCAAGATTTTATGAACTCGTACAACTACGATGATAGCGATGCAATGACTGATTATTTTAATCAAAATTTTTACGGCTCTGTACGGATTGGAAAAGATGAAAAATCTGCGCAGTTTGTAGAACGCACCGCGCGTATCAGTTCTAAGAAGGAAAAGGAAGTGAAACGGCTTACCGCATAATAACAATCTAACCGCCGGATATACTCCGGCGGAATTTTTAAGGAGACCGGTAGTATGGCAGCACGGCAAGGTGAGTGTTACAATCCTGATTTAAGTCTTACAGAGATAGCGGCAATAATACGCGCTGATTTAAAAAAGAAATTTCCTGCATACCGTTTTTCAGTCGACTCAAGAAAGAAACAAGAAATTACTATAAGCCTGCTTGAATATCCGGTAGCGCTTACCAATAAAACGCTTATCGCATCGTATTTTCTTATGATGGAAGATGACTTCATGTTTTATGATGTTCGCCGCGGAACGTTCCGCTATAAACGAGACATTGCACCAACGGAAACAGAACGGCTTATTGATGATCTTTATCAGTACGCAGGACTTTGCATACGCATCACAAAATATGATACGTGGCTTAATCCTGAAATACTCGATGTTCTCATGTCTGTTCAAAAACAGCTGGACGCATATAACCGGAAAGGTGAAGTTTATAGCGATGTTCTATTTCACGATTGCATCAATATCGGCCATGTCAATCCTAGAAGCCGAGATCGATATGCACAATTCGTACCGCGCTCCTCTACCGGCAGACGTGTTTCGCTTTGAAAGATTAAGCAATAATTGCGATTGGAGGATAACACTATGACATACGTTAAGAAGATTAGAATTTTTACTGCAAACGATAGAAGTTATTTAGAAGAAAAAGTTAATGATTTCCTGTCAAAAGAGATAGAGACCGGATCTCATATCATCAATATTCAATATCAACTTACAAGCGCGTATGACGCATCATCGATAATACACGGCATTGTAGAAACATTTTCTTGCATGGTGTACTACAGCGAACCGGTAGAGGAATAACCGATGATTACTATTCAAAATGAAAGCCTTGAAATCGGCTATGAAGTAGGATTGATTGAAACAAGCCTTTCTAACGGATGGATAGTAAAACAGTGCTTTAACTGGTTTATCGATTATGACGGTGTGCAAGTAGAATACGATCCGGATGCAATGAAAGTCATCGGCGCAGAAGATATAGAAGAATACAGCGCGGAAGAACGCGCGGCGTTAGCCGAATGTGAATGGAATATAACAGATTTAAAAACAGAAATTTTCAGAAGTACATATTATCGCGAAGCGGCAACAGAATATAAAGCGAGTCTCAAGCCATACGCCTATTATGGTGTAAGTGAAAAAGACTTTTTCGGTCAAGTCTGAAAAACGAATGGGAGGGAAATGATGAGTAAGCATCGTGCGGTATACCTGACACGGGGTAAGGCTGCTGCGCTGTACAGTGTCTTATTAGAAACAATTATCAATGATCAGTTACTGATCGAAGAAATAAATTGGGCGATGGAAAACCGTCGATGGTTTTCAACGGTCGGCTGTAAGACATTCGCTGATTTTGTGCAATTCAATAGTATTCAGATAACAGATGAATATCTGGTTAATTGGGAAAGGTGCCGGTGGTGTCCTTGAGGAGGTTAAACATGAAAGTCTATCTGTCAGGCGCGATAAGCGCCAATCCGAATTACAAAAATGATTTTGAAAACTCCCGTAAACGACTCAATGATGCAGGGTTCGCGGTTGTGTCTCCGACAATTTTTTGTAATGAAAGCATGAGCTATGATAAGGCAATACGGAAATGTTTACAGGTATTATCAACCTGCTATGCAGTAGCGGTAATCGAAACACCGTATCAATCTCAATCTACAGAAAGCCAATTAGAGCTTAGGATTGCAAATGTCCTTTCAATGCAGGTTAAAACGGTTGACGAATGGATCGAATACGCCGAACGGCAGAAACATCAACGCGGTTTATGTCGCCGACGGGAGATGAGAGCATGACTTGAACGATTTTTACAATGAAAACTCATTATCGGAAATAGAAAATTACCTGAAGGTAATAGATAACGAAATTGCAACAATTATAGAACGAGTAGAAAAGACAAGGTAAAGATTCTAAATATAAACATTCTTAAAAGGATACGGTATGAATCAAGATACGATAAAAGCAAAGCTGCATAGTATTTACGCTACGAAAGAAGATTATATCATTTTATTTGCTGAACGAAAAAGCAAAACGGTAAACGGTTTATATAACGTACAGACGAAACAAATAACTTTGTATTACAAAAACTTTGTTGATGATAGCGGTTCGCTCAATGAGAATGCGCTTATGTATACAGCCATCCACGAACTTACTCATCATATCATTGCAACAGAAAAAGGCGTACACAGTCGGCAAACGCATAATCAGCAGTTCTGGGCACTTTTTTATGACCTTGTCGATATTGCTGAGCAACAGGGCATATATCAAACACAGATCGATGATGAGATGCAAAAACTTATTTCCGAAGCGCGTACGATAAGTGCTGAAATAGCAATGTTGCAACGTAAATTAGGATCAGTATTAGGTAAAATACACCAATACTGCAATAAGAATGGTATACGGGTAGAAGATGTCATTGAACGAAAAGTACAGTTGACTAACAAATCAGCCAAGGCAGCGATAACGTCCGCAATACTGGGTATACCGGATGATAGCACTATTGGTATGGATATGCAAGCCGCGATAATACGGGCACCGAATGATACGCGAGGTACACTTCTGCAGGCAGTAGAAACGGGTAAAACTATTGCGCAAGCAAATCAAGAATCCAAAAAAGTACAACCTTCTCAAGAAGAACATGAAATCACTGTGTTGGAAAAAAAGAAGAAGAAAATTGAAAAAGACATACAGTATCTTACCCTAAGACTTGAAGAAGTTACCCAGCAGCTTGAACGCTGTAAGTATATATGATGCGGCATAACCATTCTATAAGGAGGAAAGACATGGAACCATTGTACAAACAATTACTTGAAACGCACCCATCGCATGTATTTACAAAAAATATGACAGAGGAGCAATGGCTTTTAGAGCGCAGGAAAGGTGTTGGCGGCTCTGATGCATGCGCGGTTATGGACTTAAATAAATGGGCAAGTCCGCTTACCGTCTATCTTGATAAAAAAGGCTTAAGCCATTTTGATGGTAACCGTGCAACAGAACGCGGCAGCTGGCTAGAAGAGCCGATCCGTGAAAAAGCGAAAGAAACATTGGGCGTTATGATCGAAGAGTGCCCCTATATGTTTACTTCTGCTACGCACCCCTTTATGAGCGCCAATATTGACGGACTTGTATATATCCAAGAAGAAAAAGAAATCAACGGCATTTCACTTTCCGGTTTAGGCGGACATGAAATTAAAACGACGCAATGGGGGGATGGATTTTCTGAACATGAAATACCGGATAGTTACTTTGCGCAAGTCCAACACTACATGGTGGTATTGGATTTACCGTGGTTTATTCTATCAGCCTATTTTATCGACCGCCATGAGTTTCGCCACTATGTCATCCAGCGCGATGATGCATTTATCAGCCGTCTTATCGAAGCAGAAAAAGATTTTTGGGAAAACTTCATTGAAAAAGGTATTATGCCTGCTCCTTCCGGTATTGATGCAGAAAGTGATGCTATTAACGCGCTTTTCACCGGCTCTGCAACAACGCTCATTTTAGATAGCGAAGCAGAGAGCATGAGCGCAGAATATCTTTTAATCAATAGTCAAATGAAAGACCTTGAAAAACGCAAGGCACAGCTTTGTGAAAGCTTGAAGCTTAAAATCATTGCACAGCAAACAGCGGGTGAGAGCAAAGCTCAAGCGATTGCAGGGAACTACAAAATCAGTTTTTCAAAGACTGTAAGGAGATCGGTTGACACTGACCACTTAAAAAAAGACGGACTGTATGAGCAATACTGTAAAAAATCGGAAAGCAGTATGTTCCGTGTTACCGAATCAAAAACAGCGTAAGGGGGTAAGAAATCATGTTGTTACAGCGATTAGAAATCCGCAATATGCGGAAAATCAAACAGGCAGAAATAGAGTTTCACGGAGCGGGAGTGCAAGTTATTCAAGGCTTGAATAAGTCCGGCAAAACAACCATTGCACAATCGATCGCGCTCACGCTTGGTGGAACAAAAGAACTCATTCCCGGAACAATAACGCACGGCGAAGAAAGCGCGGAGATTATCGCTTATACCGATACCGGCTTAAAAATCCGTACCATTGTGAAAGATGAGGTAAAACAAGAAGTGTCCCGCTTAAACGATGCGGGGCGTTATACAAAAGTATCGGGCGGGGTTCGGGCATTTCTTGATTCCCTGCGCTCTGGACTTGAAGCGCCGTACACTATGAAAGATTGGACGGACGCAGCGGTGATAGAACTTCTGAAAGAGCGTACCGGTACCGCTGAAAAAATTACTGCTATTGATTCGGAATTAAAGCGGCTTGAAGATGAGCGAACGCAAATCGGCAGGGAGAAAAAACGGCTGGGAACGCCTATCCCCGTACCGGAAGCGCAGCACGGAAAACCGATTGACGAATTGCAAGCAGAAAAAGAAGCTGCAATGCAATTTTTAGAATCTCTTGCCCGCGCTTTTGAGAGTGCTGAAAAAGACATCCATGCGATGAGCTTTAAGACGGAAGCGGATATTGATGCGATGATTAGACGGCTTACTGAAGCAAAAGAGAATTTGCACACGTGGCTTTCAAAACAGGGAAAACACTATACCGATGGAGACATTCAAAAGCTGGACGCTGCCATTCTCGAATGGAATAAAAACGAAACTGCCGCTACCGCCTATGATGCGTATTGCGATTCCTGCAAGGCGATCGAAAAACTTGAACAAGAATATCAGGCGTTGACAGAATCCATCGAAGCGAAACGGCAAGAGCGTAAAGCCGTTTTAGCGAATATGAACTTAGGCGTTGCGGGACTGGAAATCACCGAAGATAACACACTCGTTCATAACGGCGCAGTGCGGGGTATTACGCAAACAAACAGAATCGGTAACTGGTCAACGGCACAAAGTATACAAGTCTTTTTCTCTCTCGGTGTCCGCTTTTCCGGTGAGATAAAAGCGCTCGTTATTGACAATGCAGAAAGTCTCGATGAAACGCATCAGGCAATCATCTCTGAATGGGCAGAAAAAACCGGCTTTTTAGTCATTCTTTTAAAAGTTGGCATCGTGCCGGAAGAAATGGAAGAAGGAATTATTTACCTAAAAAACGGTGAGGTGGTAACAGTATGAATGTCATCTGGTGCGATACCGAAACAACCGGTATAAAACCTGAAAATTCCGGTGCTTTTGAAATTGCTTTACTTTTTGCTCATGATGGCAGAATCGTAAGTGAGAGTGTTTTTCACTTAAATCCTTTAACCGATACGGTTTTGTATCACGAAGAAGCAGCGCAGGTACACGGTGTTAGTGAACAAGTAATCCGTTCCTACCCTCCGGCAGAACAGGTAATCCCTACAATAACAGCCTTTTGCTGTGAAGCGATGGAGAATTATTGCAGCGGTGAGCGGATGGTGTTTGCAGGTTATAACTGCCTTTTTGACTGGTATCATCTGCAAGCGCTTTTTACCCGTTGCAACGAAAGACTCGATGATTATTTTTCTACCCGCTTTGACGTGATGGAGATGGCAAAGAAAGCAGCCACTAAAAAACTCATTCCCTATCAGAAAAATTTCAAGCTCGGCACTCTTTGTAAGTTGCTCGGCGTTCCATTAGAAAACGCTCATACAGCCCTTGCAGACATTCGAGCTACGAGAAATGTATGCATTGAACTTTATAAACGAGGAGTAACTCAATGACCGTAAATACCCAACAAAATCAGCAAGAGACAAAACAGAACAGCTCTTTACGCGATATGATTATGCGCAATATGGATATGTTTAAAATGGCGGTACCAAAAACAGTTACACCGGAGCGTATGGCGCGTATTGCAATGACAGCGGTTACCAAAAATCCGAAACTCGCGCTTTGCAGCCCCGCTTCTTTTTTTGGTGCGCTTCTTACCGCCGCACAGCTGGGGCTTGAAGTCAATACACCGCTCGGGCAATCCTATCTCATTCCCTACAACGGAAAACGCGGTATGGAATGCCAATTCCAGCTTGGGTATCAAGGTATTCTCGATCTCGCCTATCGCACGGGGAAATTCCGTAGGATAAAAGCGGTGGTAGTTCATACCGGTGATGATTTTACCTATTCGTATGGATTACATGCCATCTTAACGCACGTACCAAAAATGATTGGCACACCGACACATGTCTATGCACTCTATGAACTGCTCAATGGTGGTATCGATTTTGAAGTGTGGACATGGGAGCAAGTGATAGCACATGCCAAGCAGTATTCACAAAGTTTTAGCAAAGCTGATTCTAGCTGGCAAACCGCACCGGAAGAGATGGCAAAAAAAACGGTCTTAAAAGCGTTATTAAAATATGCGCCGAAAGCAGTTGAATATGCCAATCCTGAACAGGAAGGGCTTGCAACGGCAATAAATATGGATGGCGGCATTATCACAAAAAATATTGTCCGTGATGGTGATTATCAAGAAATAACAGATACCGTTGACTATGAAACCGGTGATGACGCGCAAATATCGGAAGCGCCGACTTATAAGGCGCCGAATGAGCCGCCTCCTACACAGATGGCAGAACCTGCTTCTCCTTCACCCAAACGGAGCGGTACCACGCAGCCGAAACTCCCCGCAGGGAAAGAGGCTAACATTAGCGCAGAAACGGAAGCACAATTAAATGCCTTATGGGATGCTAAACAGCAAGCGACTTTTGATGATATGAGCTTCCCAATGTAGGGATATACATAAGGCATTTAATATGTCTTATGTATTTGAAGAATAACTGCCTGCCGTTTTTTCGCGCTTGAAACGACAGGCAGTATCCTTAGCGACTATTTTACACTATGGGAGGGAAAGTGTATACAGCAAGCGCGGTTGCAGAAAAAGCGCATGTCAATCCTGCGGAAGTGCGGTATTTTGCGCGGAAGTATAACATACCGAAAATCACAATTGAAAACAAACAAGTCTTTGTTTTTGACAAAAAAGATTATCAGCTTTTTCTTCTTTATAAGAATATCGGCAAAAAGAAAAAAGAGAATAAAAAGCAACTGTGTTTTCCTTTTTATGATGATAACAAAACCGTTATACAAAAGCAAAACATCATCAGTAAAAAAGATGTACAGCGTGAAAAAGCACTGATAAAAAAACTATGCACACTCTTACAAAAAGCCGGTATAAATGGCGTTGATAAAATAATTCTGCAAACAGCACTAAAGATTGATAAAAAGCAACTTGAAAATATTTTAAATAAAAACACTTCGCTTCCCATCGCGGAAGATGAAACGATAGACAATAACCTGTATTGGGTTGGAATAATGTAACGCTTTTTGCATGAATGACATAAGGTTGATTATGAAAGTATCTTATTTTGAAAACATGTCTGAAAAAGACCTTTTTATTGCATATAGAAAAACGAGAGATATAAAGTTACGTAATTTTCTTATTATAAAAAACATTCCCTTCGTGAAATATGTCATTGGAAAAATAGGAATAAAAGCATCCTACGCAATAGAAAAAGCTGATATTTTTAGCTATGGCATATTGGGACTTATTGACGCAATTGAAAAATATAGTCCTGAAAAGAATACCCGATTTTGTACGTATGCAAAACTTCGTATTCAGGGTGCCATTTTTGATGAAATTCGTAAATATGATTGGGCATCGCGTAGTGTACATGAGAAAAGACGTAAGCTAGAACAAACGATAGCTATTTTAGAAAAACGTTTAGAGCGAAGGGTTACTATTGCAGATGTTGCAAAAATGCTTAATACAGGAATTGAAGATGTTTATAAACTTGAATTAAAAATTGTTCGAATGCAGTTGCTGTCTCTTGAATCAATTTTAATTGGTAGAGATGATTTTTCTTTAAGCGATGATAACATGAAATCTTCTATTAGTCCTGATGATTTTATTGAAAAAGAAGGAACAAAGCAAATACTAAACAATATGCTTAATATTCTTTCTAAGAGAGAAAAAAATATCATTATTATGCACTACTATCGCAATATGACATTCAAAGCTATCGGAAAAGTATTAGGGGTATCGGTTGGTTGCATTTATCAAGCACATAATCGCATAAAGAAAAAGCTCAAGACGATATATGTAAAGGAGATGGAAATAAATGTTTGAAGTTGATCTTGAAAACAATCGGGTACAAGAAATAGACCTTAATAAGGTAGATGAAATTCGCTGTCAAAAATGCGGAGAAAAAGTTAAAGGACGAATGGGACGCGACGTATATACTACCGAATACGATGTCCATCGGTATACCAAAATACTTCTTTGCCCTTCTTGTAAAAAGGAACTTAATTCATGGGCGGGACCAAAACTAACTGAATATGAAAAAATATTAGTTATGGAATGGTTTAACGGAAATTCGGAAAAAAATACAACAGTCGCCAAGAGGTCAATGCTGTTGAAGCATATTATCGATACGCATGATTGCTTCTTATGTAAAGAGCTAGGATGGAGAGAAGAATGCGAGCAAGAAAAAAAGAGCTGCGATGATTTTTTCGTCCCAAAGCTTGAGGCGATTTTTAAACAATAGCAAAAATCAGGGACGGAAAAGATATGAGTTTGAAATAAAGCGGGACGTATGGACAATCCCACGCGCCTATATAAAGGAGCGCACTTTGCCGCTTTTCCGCTGAAGCTCGTTATTCCTTGTGTTTTAGCAGGAAGCCGTGAACGGGACACTATACTCGATCCGTTTTTTGGTAGCGGAACTGTAGCCGAAGCCGTCGCTCTCTTAAATCGGAACTGGCTCGGTATCGAATTAAATTCTTCCTATCAAAATCTTTACAAAGAACGATTAGCCCTTTTTGCGTAAATAAAAAAATACAA